>OMLO01000447.1_pt1 | contig 26624 bp, 15 predicted proteins | sample 1674811 | NCBI WGS metagenome assembly OMLO01 (sample SAMN06265003, study PRJEB25207) | coral metagenome | isolation source: Coral host | place: Mexico:La Bocana,Puerto Morelos, Mexico | collected 2008-11-13
CGCATACACAACACAGGATACCCAACACACACAGGACTACCAGAATAGTGTGCTGTCTCGCTAAGGCGAGCCAGCAAAAAACAAAATTAGGTGGTGGCCTGAAAAATGAATTTAATTTTCCCGTGTTAAAAACAGTGTTTAACTCACCAAGAGATTATGATCACTCACGCTGCTCGTTCGTAAAATACTGTTTTAGACACTCGAACTGAGTCGCCGTGAAAATGTCGTCTCAAGTTTTTATTAAAAACTGGATCATTAGATCATGCAATTCAAGAGTTTCATTGACTTAGCCATCATAGTGTACGGTGAGCCACAATGCCATGGTCTACAAGCCGTACGGTATGCGCGCGCAATTTTGTTGAGGCGTTTGTATTTTTATTTTATTTTAGTTTTCTTCACGTCGGGGCGGTTTTAGCAACATAATTATTCTACTTGCGCTGGTTAGATATGATATAATTATAGCCAACGAGCGCTCGTGGAATAATTGTGAAACTAATAGTTGACAGAACGCTTTCCCACTTTAACGATTATTTCAAGTTCGACGGTTTGAACCGATATATTACTCTGCAGCGATATTACTCTGTTTCAAGGAAGAATTTTAGAAAAGAACTTTGCTGAGTAATCCCTAAGCTTCCACTGGCCTCTACTCACTTTTTTCGCATCTCTTCACTTTAACGTTCTCCGGTTTCATGTTGTCGCAGTACCATGAATCATCCCCAGGAACACATATCAATCCGTTATCACATTTTACATCTTGTTTCTCCTGTGGCTCTCTCCTGCACGGCTCCCCAATCGACTTGAGACACACATCACAGCAGCCACATTTGTCTTTTACCACACCTGTTCTGCAGTTTCTCACCGCGGGACATGCATATTTCGGGTCGGGACAGTTGCCCGCGCTATCACACCAGCAGGAACTGCATTCTGGCATTACCGTCTGTGCAGCTACCATGCATGACAGGCAAGCCATGAATAATAAGGTTGATGACAAGAGGTTGCTCATTGCTGCCATAACCTGGAACAATTTAGATAACAATTTTGTTTCCTTTACCTAACAGAAGATCGACTGTATCCTATATATTTGATAGCATTGTTAGATTTTAACTGTGAGGTGCAAATGATTCTGTGATTACACCTGCCTTGGCTTTTTCTGACAACAGAGTCGACTCCAACAGAGTCGACTAAACAGCACCATAAAAGTGTAAATTTTATTGTTGTGCCAGGAGCCTGTGCTTGTACTAAAAGGGTAGCGAGCTGAGCTCGTGATCATATTTCGTAGTGCAATGGGCGGGGTCGGTAGTTGTCGCTAAAGACACAACAGGAGCCAGACCCGACCGAGTCCTGTAGCATCTGGTAATGGGAAAACCGAGTTTCCTCTTCAAATCCGGAAGAAGCGGCAGCCACTTTCCCAGTGTAACTCCATGCTAAACGGCCCCTTGAACGTTTTTGTTTTGTTTTTTTTTATTTCATTCAAAGGCAATAGCTCTAGCTCGATACCGCCTGGACTTGCTATAAGTCTCCCTCGAGCGAAGCGAGAGAACAAAGTCACGTGCGTGAGCGACGTGCGCGTAAGTCGCCAAAGACGAACTAACAATGGAGATATTATTGTAACGTAAAGTCTAGATACGGCCGCACAAATGCGAAATCTTCGAATCTACCGGACAGGGAGGGTGTATAGAGACCCACAAAATGTTTTCGGGCCGCACTGAGACGAGACCTTTCACCAATTGTTTTTCTGTTGTTGGGACATTTTACCATAACCTATATGGTCATGTTGACACCGCATGTTCAAGAATTTGAAAACCATACTTTAACATCATCATGATCATGTGTTGAACTGGGAGGAAATAGCCAGGGCAGATTGGCCCGATAGAAATGTTTTTTATTGAGTCTAGAAGTCAAAAGACAAATACTTGACGAAACTCTCAGCTAGAGTTTCGAGACGAAATAAAAAATGAAAAATAGTCACGGTTGTATTATTAAGACATACAGCCCATATCAGAGATGTCATTACTGAACCAGATTGCCCACCATATCTAGATGGATTCTTATAGCGAAAAAGTTCACGTTTAGCGGCTTAGCCGCATTAATAAAAAAGTTGTCTACTCGTAGCAAATATGGAGAAATTTCCACAATAAATGAAATCAAAGTGCAAAAATTACAGCACTAGCTGATTGGGTTTACTTTGCTCCCATACTCCTTGGATGTTAACACATGTTTGTTGAAAATTGAATACTCAGTATTGTTTTCAGTCAAGAGAGCTCAAGAAAGTTGATTCCTTTGCCTGTTGTGTCATCAAGCCAAATTAAACTGATCTTTATCTCAAAATAAAAGTTTCGCAAGAGCATAATATTTATACAGTAAAACAGCAAACGTTCACAATCGACTCCAAACATAATATCAGCAATTATCGTCCAGATATACAATTAGTTCAACGTTTTTTGTATATTTGTAAAACATATTTTTTGCCTGATTACAACCACAGAAGCTCAAGCAGTAGGAACTGATTCCATGTTTGAACAGGTCGAGAGGAAACGGCGTTACGATAGCAAATAACCTTTGAAAAATTTACTTATAGCCGGCACTCCGTTGGTGAATGCCCCCTGCGTTGGAATTTTGGGGTTTGCAGTTTTCTTCCGCTACTTACAAATTCTTGTATTGAATTGGGCAAAGTCTCACTCGATTTAATTCAACGACATTGCACGGTATTTCTGAGATCCTATAAAGATCTGCGCTTTTTCTTGTATAATAAGATTACAAGTTGAGTCATTCTAATCGAGTCTTACCTTCATCACAGACCTTGTTTTGGGGGCCTTGTCTATCGTGAGCTGGAACGCGAAACGCTGGCGTTAGCCAACTTCTGGAGGTTGTATCAAGACTATTTTTGCAGGATAAAATTCCGTTGTAATGCAATATTTAGCTTGTCAAAAGGTTACACTTTATTTTGGGTGGTTTGTGGGCGTTTTGGAAAATCTGTGGTCCATAAGGGCACACCGCGAGATAACATACAGAAAAAGTCGCAAATACAAAATATTCCACTGTTTATAACTTATAATCACCAGTTCTTTTGAATGACACAATGCTTTATAAATGGCTTAAAACATCATTAAAATGTGTAAATGTGAAAATTTAAGTTGCGTGTCTCAACATTATCTATCTTGATAGATAATGCCGCAAGTGACCTCACGAAATTAAATGTTGAAATGAGATAATATTTTCAAATAGTCGCAGGTATGGTTATTTTAATATTTTACTTGTTTATGTAATTTAGTTGTTGTACAAATTGTTTTAACTCCACTTTAGCCGACTTAGCTTTTTTAAAATGAGTAGCCGAATTTGTCCAGAAATCTGGGATTGATTTACAAAAAAAAAATATTGTGACATTGGGGTACTAATTGGAAAATAATAGCTCAAAGATTCCCTTTCAACTTTCAAGTTTCAAGTTTATCTCTGTTTTGAAAGTACTGTTCTTAAGAGCGTTTGATGTTAAAAGGTTGGCACAAATATGCTTTGTGGCTCTTCGGCCTTTTATCTCAATTCCACTCCCACTTGATGACAAACGCTACCGCTTTTTGCAAAGTTTCTCTAGTTCGTAGATCTTATTAGAAATTTCGCAAGGAGATAATGAACAAAATTTACCTTTTGAAGATAACCAGTTGAAGATTTTAATTAGTTCATTAAGTCGTATCGACTGCCCGGCACCCAGGTGTAATTCGGTTGTTCACAACACTTATCCGAAAATCTTCTTATTCTCTTTATCTAACGCGAATTTCTGTTTACTTGATCTTCGGTGATGGCAGTGTGTTTGTTGTGGCTACTTCAAGCATTAACGCGCTCCTTCATGCTTCGGATTCCTGTTTTCATAATAAACAGGCTATAAACGGGCCGATTGAAGTCTCCTTGAAATGCTAATCACGAACAACTCTGATAAAGTTTATTTCGGGCCTTTAGTAAGTTACAAAGGAGACCCAAGGCCGAGTCTATTAGCAACTGGGGTTAATAGGCTCTTGACGTTTATTCTAAAAGAAAGACTTCATTCTCGCTCTATGGCTCGTCTATGGTTCGATTCAAGGAGTTTATAATCGATACCCTCTGATCTTTATTTAAACAACTTAAATTTAGCCATAATAGTTTATTTTTGTCCTAAAATGGTCGAACTATCTCGAACATCTCTGTGTTGTGCTCCGACAAAAAGACCTTCCTGCTACATTTCTACCCGGCACTCACTACTGCTGCGAATGTTAGATTTTCCAAGTCTTGCAATCATCTCAATTAGGCTTTATCTGGATTTCTGAAAATCGCGTTTAAACGAGAAACGAGTCTCATGCATCCATGCCGAGGAGCTACAAACTTTGATTTTCGAAAAAGACACTCCAAGCGATATAAATGAATAAAATAGAAAAAAGCGCCAAAAGTAAAAGAGAGTCAAGTTAATAAGGTCGATATTGCTTTCAATTTTTATATCATCTAATTTCCCTGGCAAGAGAGAAAATGCTTCGGTAGGGTGAGGTTTTGCTTTAACCCTGTTTCCATACATTGTGTAGTCAAAGTCCTATGATGTGATTGTAAAACCTTCTTCCGATCTACCTTTCTACTTACTTACCAATACCTATTGTCCCATCAAATCTAACAGCTACGTACCACACTTCACTGATTGGCTGGTATTATTCGACTAATCTGGGAGGATAAGTTATAATCATATTAATTACTTAAATAACAAAATAATAGATTTAGATTACTTTAAAATTAGTACTATGGATAACTTTAAAGAATAAAGGACGTGAAGAGAATTAGTATCAATTATTTTTGCCCACCAACCTTACTGCCTAACTAACTCCCACCTCTTCTTTACTTACTTTCCCCTACTTCCATCAATCTCAGTCTTTCTCTCTTCCTTCCTTCCTGTTGATGGTTCTTCTAACTCTGAAAGAAAGACGCTTTGTACGGTCGGGATTCTGGTAGCAAGAGGAGATGTCTAAGAAAGACCTTCCACGGGTAAACAACACTGAATTCGGATGCATTGATTTACTAACATACTGAAAAAAGATTAAGTTGATTTTTAAATTAGAGAGGAGTTCCAACGTTTTTTTTATGCTTCGCCCAGAAAGCAATTTTTTACTAGATTTCAAGAGAAAACTGAAGAGAAAAAAAGATTTGACCTTCTGTGATCTCAGTTAGAATAAAAAAGTAGCTTACAGTTAAGAGTAAACTGAAAGAGAGCCATCTGTAATTGTTTAGAAACACATTGAAAATTCTTATGTCACATATTTCTCCCAAGTATCTAGCATTTAAAATATTTAACATAATCTGAAAGCCGGAAATTACTTGGCCACATAAACCTGATTCAGTCATTGATAAAATTCTTTCTATGCGCTTAAGGAAATTTGTCAGATCCGTTCAGAGATTAAAATTTCCTGCAAATTGCAATTCACTGATGAAAACTGTTCTCTCTCAAGTCATCGGTAGAGTAAAACTTCTGTTATATATTTTTTTAGTAAAAAAATTAATGCAGTACGTTTATAATAAGCTGTTTATGACGCTTTCGAAACATTAAGGTGATCCTTAACTCGAGCAGTTGGCAGTAAAAGAAAATAGTCTGGAGGCTTTAACAGGGGGGAGGGGGAAGGTTTTTAGACATATCTGATGTGGCTCTGGGTCTGCAAACAAGTTGACCAGTAAATTATGTTTCCTTCAGATCTGTTTCCTCTTAAAGTATTTGTTAATAAAGGTGCTTCACACTTAGGCTAACGTAAATAGAAATAAGGAAAGTCTATGAGGGCATTTTGCGTCTCATTATACTAGCCATGGAGGGAGTAACAAGGAATTTATCTCCCCCCGCTTCGTGTCTGACATGCAAGTCCAACATCAGTGAGCTTCTTCTAGATTAAATTTGCCATTGCCCGCCAATCGCTTCCCAGCGTCTATTTACGCTAACCTGGTTAGAGCTTAAACTGAAGTTATTCGAAAACACAGTATTCGAACATCCAGACAACAGATACCCCAACATTGAAAAGCGTAAGGCGTGAAGCTATGGAATAGAAAAAAAAACTAAATGAATATGTTACTCCGAATAAACCAACCTCTGTGTACAGCTACTTGCTTGGTCTTTCAACTTTCTTTTGCCTTAAATATGAGTTAAAGTTCTTTTTCCCAGCACTCTATGATAAACAGACTTCAAAGAAGTCTTGACAGATTTCAACTTTGAAAAGAAGTTTGCGGCCGTAACATAAGTCGCACAAGATGAAAGGGCTGATTTGAGAAACAGACTCGTTATATGCTGAGATAATATGTTTGATTAATGACAAGGTCGAATGCATGTTTGACCCAATCTTTTGTCTGTTCATAACATTCTCGTGACCAGTACGCCTTTATGGGTTTTTCTCGTGAGGTATAAATACTGAGATTGTAATGAACATCTTGCTGGATGTATTCTGTCTTGGACATACCCCTATGTTACAAGTTTTCCTTATTTATAAAGGTCATGGGAAGCGGCCAATGTTAAACATGTTTTTGTCAAGCTTGATAGAAGACTTTTACTTATCTTTCGTTTTAATCTTGGGCGGGTTGATGAGTTGACAGTACCTCATCTCAGTGTTTAAGCCGATTTATAGAAAGGTCCTTCTTTGTGAATGCAGACAAATTGTTGGAAGTATCGAGAACTCGTTCTGTTCACAGGTTTTCTTTGACGGATATTATAAGCCTGACAGTGATTCCCACATTTGTGCTTCAATTTTTTTATTTTCTTTCATTTGGTGTTCCGCAATTCCTTATTTTAATCATATCTAGAGTGTGACCAAGAGAACCCGGCGGAAGAGTGTTCAAGGTATCTTAGACGTTCAGGTTTTTGATTGGCCCTTCTTCATAAAACAGAAGTCACAATGAACTGCACAACCAACAACCACACCTTCTGAACATGTGACACAAATGAGGTCACGCGAGTTAATTTCTATAAATGTTTCGGTGGTTGGATGTCATGGGCCAAATTCACAGCACCATTCTGGTTGCCTCAGCAAGTTTTAGGCTCTTTTCTTTAACTCTTTTTTCGTTTAATTAGTCTCAAGAAAGAGAGAATAGAAAAGATCTGCACAGTGTGTACTGAAAGAAACACTGCGCAAATTGAACATCCTAGCCCCCCCCCACACCCCCCCCCCCCCCCCCCCCCCCCTCCTAGGACGTAGGCTCGACTCACAAGTTTATGGCAAGAGTGAAACAATTATTCTCAAAACTATAGGTCCGTAAAGAGATAAGCGAAACAGTAGCTAGATTGCAAATTTAGACTATATTTGCCGAGAATTACATCAAAATAAACAAACACTGAAAAAGTGAGCAATATCTTCTTTATTCTGGCAAAGTAAATAAATAGCTTCTAGCTTATTTTATTACTGACACGCATGCGTAAACAAACTCAGTCATACATTATCAAAAACAAAAATAAATATGCTCCAACAAAATAAATACTTCAAGTTAAGATGTATTATATTTTTGTCTTGACCATTGTCTGTATTCCAATTCGTAACGTTTTTTTCGGTGGCCCCTCAGTTGTGTGGGATAATTCTACGCTACAGTAATCCTGAAGAAAAGAACATAACACAAAGTTTAGGTTTACATATCAACCATAACGCTAAATATGATTGATAATTGTAAAACAGTTACTCCTGAAATGACCGGAACTTAATTGAGAATACTTCAAGGGAGATAAATTCTGCCCGCAAAGTTAATAAAAAGACATAATTTTTTTTTGCCGCGTTTGTAGAAGTGATCGCTTCTGTCGCGGCGACCAGAATTCCAGTATAATAAATAAAAAGTATATACTACTGAAAATTTAAAAAAAAATTACGTTATGAAGCGTTGTAGTGAAATGTTTCCACTAACCCGAGAATGAAATGGACCAATGGAAAACAACAATAGATCGTTATCATGACTTAGCAAAAACAAAAGACAGGATTGCCTTGTCAGAGCAGAATTAAGGGTTAATTACGAGTGACTGAATATAGCAACGTTTTGGACGCGGTCGGCAGAAAGAAACAGTCTAATATCTAAGCGGAATGTATTTTAATTAAGACGGTCGACCTGGTCAGCGCATTTTCTGCGTGGCCGTAGATTCACTGGATTTCTCAAATTACCGACTAAATCTTCACTTCAGATTTCCTGATCAGGTTTATCATCGTTACCTCTCACTTCTATTCTCTTTTTTTCTATGTACATAGCACAGATTTATCGTTCCCTTTTTATTCGGCTCAGTATCGCTTAATATCAGTTTTGCGGTTTTCAGCGTTTTTTAGCTTTTAAAGCATGGATTCAATTATGTCGTTTCCTCTAGTCCTCTTCTCACCTGCATTTTTTCCCTTTAATAACTATTGATATCTATATTTTAAGCTGAATATCCTACAAACAAGACGAATGTCGTGGTAATTTTGCCTGGTTCCGAGGGCTACGCAGCACCTGTTGTGTCTAACCGTGGGTGTTAAGAACTGAATGGTTACAAATCGGTCTTACTTCATTGTTGAATGATAACATCAACTGGATCAGTTTCGCTTTTGTTTCTTGGGGCAACCCTTGAGCTTTCGTCTTTTTTTTCCACACCACCACCATCGCTTCACTCTCAAAGCTCGTTTAACGCGCTCGACAAAATTCTGCGGTAAAATAGCATCTGATAAACTGCAACAGAAACACAAAACAACGCAAATACATTAACGGCAGTTTAGCCTAGTGTCTGAGAGTTTGAAAAGAATTGAATGACTGAAACTAGAGTGTTTATATGGACAGGGATCTCAAAATTTAAAATTTAAGTCACACCTTCTTTTAGCAAGATCATCCTTTATCGCAGACAGCCATGTACCGTCTTTGTCGCCATCAGCACTTCTCCAAAGTAGGGCCAAGACCGCAATTAATACAACAAGAACTAAGACTCCCCTCATTTCGAGATGCTATGAACTTTCCTCGAGTCTTTGTTAAAGGTACACCTTTAGCTGCAATTGAAAAAGAGCAGCTAAGTCTTCTCTTTTTATACAGGTGCTCCAGTCTATGGGTGATATAAGTCGGAACGGATGTGGTTATGATGATGTAACGGAATACGTAACGGTCTATATATAATATCATATTGTTTCGCCTGTCAATTCATATAAGAAGCTTATGGACTGACCTCAACATAAACGCAATCACTAAGTCGCGCGCGATTTCGTAAAAAGGTAGAACGCACACAGAGCTCTGTCGAAACCGTGGTCGCGGATTTCGGAGCCCCATTCAGTTTAAGCTAACCAAACCTGTATAGCTGTTATATGCATGTGGCTAAAAGGAAGCGCAACAAGGCGGAAAGAGACAGCATTTTGGTAAAAATGACAACCTACTCAAGAAAGCAAAATTTAGTATTAAAAAATTCGGTAGTCCGAGGCCGGAAAAGGATATGCGTTGTTATCTATCACAGCCCTTACAAAACAACTGAAGCGTTACTAAATTTGCGTCATGGTAAAACTGGGCGATTTGACACGTTTCATTGAACACTGATCCTATGAAAGATCAAATACTATTGTGGTAAATAGAAGAGAGGGTTCTTTGAATATAATACAGGCAGACAGGCTGTTTTCAGAAACTCTCACCAATACAAAAAAATAATGACAGCTTTTAAGCTCTTTAATTAAGAGCAGGGAAAGTGAAGGAAAAAAGGTATTTAATGCAATATAGCTACTGAACGCATGCAAAATATGTAAGCTATCGGCTATGCTAAGCTGATAAGGAATTATTTCATAAAATGGCCAAACAAATATCGATCGGATGAGTCGACCATAATGAAATGCACTGTGGTTTAAATATTTATCGGTTACCTTGGTTACCATCAGAAAATAAAAAAAAATAACTGCAAGACGGGTCGTGATAATAAGACTTTGTCAAGTTACCTAACGTACGAAAAAAGAGCAAAACCTTTGACTTATTTTAATAATGTTGACCACGAGATTTCTAAAAAGCTTTGTCATGTCAGAAACAGACAGATTATGCGCTTTCTTCCGCTCGACTGAACAACATAACGGGTTCTAATTTGCCCCCTAGTTTCATGTCTGCCCACAATTGTTAGTGGTGAGCTATTATACTCGTCAGTCTGGGCTCATAAAAATGAACGCAAAAGCTGTATCTTTACCCGGCTGCAGCCCGATACCGTCTTCACGGGTTTTACATTGAACGAGCTCAAGCGAGAGCGGTTATTTACAAAGAATTAACTGAGCTCGAACTTCTCAGAAGGCATGAAAAAAAGTTATAATAAATTTATTTATTTTGAAAAATTTCGTCTATCAAATTTATTTTTGGTGTTTTCTTACCACGGCCAGAAACAAACTGTTTCATTTATGTGGTTTCTTCCCACGCTAACAATAATATCGACTGATTACCGTTACCGGCCAAACAATATCTTCTGGTTCGCCCACAGGTGGCATAGGAAAAATTTCCCTAAGCTTGTTCCTCTTTTCGTGCATCGCAACCACAAAATTAATGACAAGACCAACACCAAGTCCCCGTCTGATATATGTTAATTAACGTCGCCTGGCTGTTTTCTTTTTTTGAACGAAAATACGAAATTTAATTTAGATTCATGTGATTTGCACTGTTCAGTAGATGTTCTTGTATAATCAACGTATTCATTGTGTATTTTGTCTTAATCTCTTATCGGTAAGCACAAACGCCCCCCCCCCTCCCCCCTCTCCCCGAAGTCAATCTCGGTGAAGGTATAGCGACTTCTTACTGCACCCTTAACTGCTTTCAGATTGTTTTTCTCTCGTCTTCCGATGACGAATGCACTGAAGTTAAGTGCTTGCTCTGAAAAAATGGGCTTCACGCATCCGGTGCCAGTGACTGGAGCGAGAATCCATGTCTGCACCAATTGTTCAGATCTTCAAGATTTTTAGCTAACAACAGAGTAAAAAGATGACAAATTTTGTTTTCTTAATACCAGTGCTACAAAATGTTCATTATATTGTAAATGAACAAACTGATAAAGTTTTACTAGGCTAACTGAAACAAAAGGAATGTCCAAATGTTGTACCGCACCAATCTCGACTTTAAAAGGTCCTCTGGCGTCCGCGGAAAACCGACGAAGTCCATCCGTTTTAATTTATACACTGCAGTAACTACTAAATGACGACTTCGGACTCAGTTTCAAATAATACCTAATAATCCTAACAGTAAGACCTCGAGTAAAACTGTTATTTAGACTTTTAAAAGGCTTCGCTTCGTTTGATAATGGCTGTATACGAGGCAGACAAAAATCCCTACTGACGTGACTCGAACAGTCCTTGACATGTTTCGATATCTTATTTGTGTGCGCAGTTGGCAATATTGTTCAAAGGTGTTTACATAACTATTGAGATATCAGCATAGGAAGCACATCAGCTTTTGACCCAAGGGTTTTTTTCACACGAAAATTGTTTTCTGGATTGTTATTTTTGGCTACATTTCCTTGTTGTACTATATCATATTCCTGACGACCCACACAATTCTGCCTTCAGGCTCGGCTCTTGCAGCTTCCCGTAAAATACTGTTCCTGTTGACCCGTCCCCGCGCCTCGCGTCAGAATTTCATATGAGCTAAAAACTGGAAAAAATAAACATAACTTTAATTTTCTCTCAGTAAAATTATTCCGTCAAATTCTTTAAATTGTCATCGAGATTTAAGCAAAATCGTTGAGTAGAATTCGTTGGTCTATTCCTATTAAAACTACTTTAAACTAACGTTTTAGGACGAACTTTGAGTGGATCAGTTGGCTTATTTTCAAGCACGGTCAGTTGGACAGCAAACCTCATCGACTGTACACATCAACTGTAAAGCTTAAATCAATATAATCATTTATCTCGTCTAAATTCTGTCAGTATTGTCCGTATGACTAGTGTTTGCAGGATTTCATTCGATTGTTTTGATTTTTACAAATGTGTGAACGTATGAACTCCGCAGACTGTTTAGCTCTATTGAACATATCTTTATCCCTCAGAGGATCTGAAAAAAGTTAAATTTTCTGCAGAGCCTTCAATTTAAAATAATAAACGATTATAAGCTGAAAGTCACTTTAAATTCAATCCCACATAAGGAAGATAACCCTACTTAGAATGCATTTCCTATTTAGGTGAGCTTCGTTGTAAACCATCCAAAAAGACTTCCGTAGCGCTAATGACGTCATACCAGGCCGTAGGTGACTAAGCAGAATGATTTCCGGTGAATAAAGGCGTCATTGACCCTGATATCGGCTGTCAGCAGTTCATCGTATTTTATACTATTCCGAGTAGTGTGAATTTACGTCCAATAATTAAAATGCGAGTGAGACATTGGTTTGAGTAAAAGCAAACAAAAAAACAATTAGATAAGAACATGGCGCGATCATTCGACCTACTGAAGAAGGGCTATACCCGAAAGGTTTAGTTTAACAGCAACTATTAGACAGTTTTAAGAGCGATTTGAAACTGCTTTATATTCTAAACAAGTATATACTTCAGTATACTTGACAGCCGTAGAGAGCCTCTGAGGTAGGAATGCCGGGTTAATTGATTTCAACATGCTGAATTGCACGCACTCAACTAATTGGGCCTATGAAGTGTGTGCTAACCCCACTGTTTGGGCGCTGAAGTCGACCAGAACGAACGCCAACTTATTGAGACTGCCACCTGGACTGTCCGGCTTTTTTGCCATGGCGTGTGAACATAAATTTAAGTAAAATTTTAGGAAATTTAAACAGGGATTAAAAGGTAAAAAACTGAAAAACGCCAGCAGACAGTTGAACGTCCCGAAAGGGCACCCCAGATTGTGGGTGGTGGTTCGTGTACGTCTTCCAATTTACTTCAAATTCTAATTTTAATACAACATCAAATTTTCAAAATTTCCCAGTTTCCATAAATTTCACTGATCCTTTGAGAAAAGCTATTTATGCCGAAATATACCCAAAATCAACAAAATATTTACAAAACAGCCCGAAGATAGTAACGGTTAATTTATTTCAATATTGTGAATTGCACGCACTTAATTAATAGGACCTATGAAGTGTGCGCTAACCGGAAAGGTTTTCCCCACTCTTTGGGCGCTGACGTCGACCAGAACGAACGTCAACGTATTGACACTGCCACCTGGACTGTCCAGCTTTTTTTCCATGGCGTGTGAACATAAATTTAAGTGAAATTTTAGGAAGTTTAAACAGGGATTAAAAGGTAAAAAAAACCGCAACCAGACAGTTGAACGCCCCGAAAGGGCACCCCAGCTTGGTAGTGGTTCGTGTACATCTACCAATTTACTTCAAATTCTAATTTTAATACAACGTCCAATTGTCAAAATTTCCCAGTTCACTGATCCTTTGAGAAAAACTATTTATGCCTAAGTATACCCAAAAATCAATAAAACGTTTACAGAACAGCCCGAAACGTGGGATAAGCAGAGAGACTTTTGATTGCTTGATACGTCAGTGAACGCGATATTTGCCTTTAGAAAAAAATAGGTGTCCCACCGCCTAATGTTTCCCTCTAAAGTGAGTAGCCACATTGTGGCAGACCTGTGACGTTACGTCAGCTTAGCGAAACAGCATTCTATGGGCTGAGGACTGTCCGCCGAAAGGAGTACTGGCTAACTCAGTACGTAGAGATGATTTCACAATATTATGAGCACCTCGCAAGGTCAGCATCAGCTTTTTGACAACTTGGTCAGGTTTTCTACTAAAAACTGTAGCTTTCAAATTAAAGGCAAGAAATAGTTAAATAAAAAGAAAACTATGAAATAAAGTCATGCTCAAAGTAATTATGTAAATTGAACACAGGGGACAGAGAGGAAACTGGAGTCAAAAAAAGCAGAGCCCCTGGTCTTCTTGCTTAGCGGTTTTAACAAAAAAAATCAATATGGCGGACAAAATGCCTCATGACTGACCCGTGTACAAATGAGAAAGAAAGCAATATTCTGTGTGTAAGTGTTTGCTGTTTTCATTTGTCATGGAATTTTCAAGAGAGCTGGACGAAATTGATACAGAACTGAAAGAAATTTCGGCTCAAATTGAAAGCCTGCTCGAAAGACAACAATTTCTTCAGTCACGGAAGGCGCTGATACAATCTCAGATATGTAGCGGTCTCGACACATTCAAGCCATGTTCGTCAGTGCAGAACAACGAAAATAGCCAAAATTGGTCGGCAAACAATTTCCCTTGGTCTGAAAAGGTGGAAACTGCCAAGGAGGACATCTTCAAGATTAAAAAGTTTCGCCCTCTTCAAATGGAGTGTATTAATGCAACCATGGCGGGAACTGATTGTATTTTGATCATGCCCACTGGAGGTGGAAAAAGTTTGTGCTTTCAACTTCCAGCAGTAATTTCAAAAGGGATTACTCTTGTTGTTTCGCCGCTTATCTCTTTGATAGAGGACCAACTTATGGCTTTGAATGAACTCAACATTGACAGTTCTTTCTTAAATTCTAACTGCTCTAAGGACGAAGTCAACGCTGTTCACTATGCAATGGTTGACAAAAAATCCGATTTAAAACTGTTGTATGTAACACCTGAGAAAATTGCCAAAAGTAAGAGGTTTATGGCTAAGCTAGAGAAAACATTTGAAGGTATAACAATCAAGTTACGTTTGAAACATACATTTACTGTAATATTAATACTAGGGCTGGGTCAAGGCAATTGTTTACAGGGTGAAAGCAAACTCAAATGATATTTTCTCTGTATGGATGGGACAAAGAAGTCTTTTGACTTATGATTCAGAATTTCTCAGGTCACATTTGCTAGATAAACTACTTGCAGTTCTTTAGATCTGTGCTTGCTATGATTTTGGATTTATAAAAGCAGTGTTAAAGAAATCAAGCGCTTTAATAAAAGAGAATGGGAAACACCCCCCAACAACTTAAGCTTCAATTTTCTGGTCTTACATAGGCCAATATTTTCAATCAAATTCAAAAAAAAGAATTAAATCATTTTCTATTTTCCTTTTTTTTAACAGGTGGCAGATTGTCTCGAATTGTAATTGATGAAGTTCATTGCGCAAGTCAGTGGGGCCATGACTTTCGACCTGATTACAAAATCCTTGGGATTTTAAAGCGCCAGTTCCCAGGGGTTCCCATCTTAGGTCTGACAGCCACAGCAACAACAAAAGTTGTTGATGACATCAAGAAGATTCTTGGGCTTCAGGGAGACTGTGTGCTCTTCAAAGCATCTTTCAACAGACCTAACTTGTTCTATGAGGTTTGCGTTACTTGATTTGTTGTATGTACATTCTTGGTCTTCAGCGCCTAGCAGTTAGTGAAGAAGTTACTATTTCAAGATATGTTTTTTCTTATAAACATTTCGCTATATAATTGTATGCTTTAGTCATGGTTCATATTACCGGTATTATATAATAGTGAAATGCAGTTAAATGCCCATGGAGAGACCAAAAGAGCCTAATAAGCGAAACAAAAAGTGTGTGATAAGGTACCAGGTATTTACTTTTATCCAGATTCATCAAACAACATTCCAGCCACATGAGGCAAGTGGCTTAACATCAGGACAGAGGATGAACCATCTGTTTGGCATGTTGCAAATTTGGATACTCTAAATGAACTTCTATTGTATTGATAATATGGACACCCTGACACATTTGTTTGATTCAGTGTCAGTAATCCATATTTTTCACATATAACATGTAATGAGGATGTTTTTTCCTTGTTTTTGTGCCACCAGGTGCGACATAAACCATCAAAGCATGATGAGTGTATGGATGAAATTTGGAAACTTTTGACACAGAAGTTTCCTGGACAGTCAGGTAGCATCATCACTGTTTCAACTTGATTCCTTCTATAAATATCATTTCTTGCAGTAATCATCTTCCGGGGAGTCTGCCTTTAATACCATTACCAATGCACCTAATTTCACAAACGTTTCTTTTGCATCACGCATAAGCGAAAGAGGGACCATTCATAGTCTATGCTTAGCTGAATGTATTTGTTATGTTGCCATTAACTTGACCATGGCAGACTGTCCAATTAGAAAGCTCCTGCTACTTTGGTCACTGCAATTCCTGCTCACATATGAATTTTGTTTCTTTTACGTCTTAATATTTCATAATATTCTCATTTTGTCAGTACTTTACCATATAATCTGTGTGCAAATATCCTTTATAGTGTAATTATGAATTGAGTTAAATTGTGTAGCTGACGTTGTTCTTTTGATTATGAACAGGTATTGTGTATTGTTTCTCACGCAAAGACTCAGTTACTATTGCTTCAAGTCTTATGTCTCGTGGCATCAAGGCAGCCTGTTACCATGGTGATCTAGATGGCAAGTCTCGCAGTCAAGTGCATAGAGCTTGGACTAGTAATTCAATACAAGTAATTAACTTTTTAATTTAATTCCAAGAAATATCCTGGGCTGCTTCATGTTCATAGCTGGATTTCACTAACCCAGGATAAGCAAGACTTAATTTGAGTTTTGTAACTCCTTCAGTTTTGAGTTTGAATAATTTCAAACTACACTAAACATTTGCAAAAAAAGAAAACACTTTTATGCAAAAAAAAATTAATACTATGGTAAACGTTTAATTCTGTTAACCAGCTTTCGAACAACTTGTTGCGGGTAGTTAGCTGTGGGTCTGCTTGGTTAATGAAACATAGATTTTCTAGAGCATACATCCGTTTTCTTCTTTTCAATGGTAAGAGGCAACAGAATTTAAGATGGTGGTGTTTTTTTGTTTTGTTCGTGTAGGTTGTGGTAGCTACAGTAGCTTTTGGAATGGGCATTGATAAGCCAGATGTGCGCTTTGTAATACATCACTCCTTGAGCAAATCCATGGAGAATTTCTATCAAGAAAGTGGGCGTGCTGGACGAGATGACAAAAAGTCTCACTGTATTTTGTTCTATCGGCCATTTGACATCTTTCAGCAAAGCACTATGGTCTTCACTGAACAAACAGGTAAGCTTGTATTTTAGCTAAAGTTGCAGTGTAAAGAGGCAATTGCTGGCAAACTGCCATGTAAGGCTACAAATCATTATGCTACATTCTTTCATTGTGTTTGTTTCAACAGGTTTGGAGAATCTATATGGAATGTTGGCTTACTGTCAGGAACAGAAGACTTGCCGGCGAACCCTGATTGGTCGACATTTTGGAGAATCCTGGAACCCAGCTGAATGCCACGAAATGTGTGACAACTGCAAGAAGCCCGCTGACCAAGTAGATGGTAAGAGGCCTCAATCAACAGACCATCTTACAGTTGTCTGCTCCGTGACCTGGCCTATGGATGATAGCGAGGGTTACCATAGGCCAGGTAACTGGGACACAACTGTAAAATAATCTATTTCATGTTTTCAAGTGTCAGTATAACCCCCGTAAGTACTTTTGCTTTTTACTTTTTTTGTGGTACAGGGTCATCTTCCTTTGAAGCCCTCGACATAACGAACTACTGTCTTGACCTTCTCAAAATCCTGCATCAAGCAGCTTCTCTTTCAGAACGTGTTACCGCCATTAAACTCGTAGACGCGTGGTGTGGCAAGGGGCAGACAAGCCTGCGCATGCGTGACGTCAATCCTCCTGATCTGTCGCGCGAAGACTGTGAACGAGTGGTGGTTTATTTGTTATTGGAGGGTGTGTTTCGAGAAGATTTCCACTTCACGCCATATTCAACTATAAGCTATATCTTGGCCGGGCCTAACGCGAAGCTGGTGCGGAAACCGGGTAAACAAGTGTTCATGGATTTCAGGGTGGATTCTCGCTTCAAAAAGGTTGGTCGGATATGAATTACAACATTTCAATTTCAGAATGTTTCAGAAAGCAAGCTACATCAGTCCTGGTTTTCGCGCAGGTTCTAGATGGAATTGGAATTTGGAAATGTTCATTTTTAGTAGGGAAGAAAACCAAAGTATTCGGAGAAAAATCCTCGGAGCAAGGCGAGAAACAACAACAAACTTAACCCACATATGACACCGGGCCTGAATCGAACCCAGGTCACATTGGTGGGAGGCGGCGCTCTCGTTCTCACCATCCTTGCTCCCCAAAATACAGACGAGGACTGCCGAGGCTCTGGAAACAAACCAGAACTTGTCTCCACCCGCTACAGAAATGAAAACAAAACGACATTTGTCGCTACCCTTCTGAAGACAAATCAAAGCATCTCATCACTATCACGCTAAAAATAATGTAGAAAAAACGTACATATAGTTTCTCGGTACATCGGTGGTATTTCTTATTGGTAGGGTGATCATACCCCAAAGAACTCGCAGTGTATCGCGTCGAAAAAATCTGGCATAACCCTGGGTGGTATTTGGAGTGTATACAGAGATAATCTGTGTTCTTATTAACCCTTAGATCGAACGGAAGACGAGCAAGCGATCACTGAAGTCATCAAACCTCTCTTCAAAGAGTGATGCATTGAGCAAGAAGAGTAAGATAGAACTTGGGACAAAACCTACGAGAGAGGCAATCGATAATTCTTCGGATATGGTCGACGGGAATCATGAGGAGTTCGTCAGTAGTACGAAACGTACAAAACTTTCGACACCCATTGTCGAATCAGATGACGACAACGATGTGATATTTCTGGACTAAACCCTAAGTTACTTCTGGCGTTAATTTTCATTTCTGAACAGATTTTTCTCTGTTTTCTCTGTTCTGTTCGTTGCATAAGTAGAGAAGTTTCATTGGATGCTTCAGTTTATCACTGTTTAGTAAAATTATCTGTCTGTTTATTGAAAGAAGGCAATGCGGGGGAGAAGGAGCTGTGCATTTTATAAAATATTTTGCTTCCGAAATTATCGCGTAGTCAGCGCGTTGTAAGTTACAATTGGAGAATGGTCAGCATGTATTATTATTATTATTATTGTTGTTGTTGTTGTTGTTGTTGTTGTTGTTGTTGTTGTTGTTGTTTTGTTGAAGAAGAACCAGCTTTCCAAAAAAACCTGAAAGCTATCAATAACACCGCGGTTTCGTTAGAAAACTTCCTTACTGGGTAGCTTATTGTAAATCTGTTTGGGTTTCGGCGAACTTCACGTCTTCCTTATGATAGAATATTTTAACTCCTCGGTTTGCTTCATGGTGACACCGAATCGAAATATTTGAGCAGGCCCCTCCCTTTTTCCTGGCTATTCTGAAATAATTTGGAACAGATAGCAAAGACATTGGTGACGTTCCATATTATTTTATTAATTGTGTTGCCAAGCTGAAGTTCTTTTTTAAAGTTTTCAACGATTAAATAACAAAATTAAGGTAAACCAACACAGTGTCCTCTCTATTCTTATTCCGCAGTTGAATAAAATTGAACGCGACCTAACATTTTGGTGTGTAATTTTATTTTTCAAAATCGTAATGTAACTAGCTCAATATTAATGTGGACATGGAATCATGGAATCAAATTTCAAACTGCAGTGAAACTCTTTTAAGTAGTCCACTATTGTGGGCTTTTTGACACAGCAGTGAATAATTGGCCTCTGGGTTCTAGTCGACAGTGCTAACGATATAATGGTTTTGTTGTCTGCCATTTAGTTTATAACACCTGTTATTCAGTCAAACTTTTCCCACTCGTTTAGGAAGTTATTTCAACATTGCAATGAGTGATGGCTTCAGTAGACTGACCGGGCGAGCACCTCCGTATGTTAATCCGACTCAAATTGGCCAATCATGTCTTGCAGTGGTGGGTATATCTCTTTGTAGCACTCTTACCCTTTTGTAGATGTAAATATTGATGCTTGCACCTCGAGTCTTGCTGCTGCTGAGTTTTTGCTTCAATAACTATATCTTTATCTTTTTATTACAGTTTGGGGAAATTATTTTCGTGGACGAAGTGACAGGACAAAAAGCCTTTTTCACATACAAGCTCAGTCGTGCTATCGCAGCCGCGACTAATTACGGGAAACAATTCCCATCAAGATGGCAAGGAAATGGCGTAGCAGACACAAATTATACCAGTTGCTTATCTGCGATACAGATTTCTACTCTGGCTTCTTCATATCCGGTTATGCACACTGCTATAAAGTATGTATGTCCTGGTGCGGTGACAAACTCTCTCCCTACTTCCGGTCAGCGGCTACCGACCCAAACTATGCCGGAGTCGTTTTTAACATCAATGGTCATTCCCCTCAAAAACCCCGCCTAATCAGTGTCGGGTTAAGATCATGGAGCATTGATCACAAGCTGAAGGACTCACTGGGTTCATGATCTGAGAGCGTTAAAAGGAGGGTGTCAAGGACTGAGCTATAGTCAGCTTGTTAGTTACTAGGGACAGTTTTCAACAACCAAGTTTAGGAGGGAAAACCACAGTTATAGATATTGTGTAGATTATTTTAAGACTAAATTGGAAAACTACGATATACATATAGAAACTTTGTTTATTTGCCACTTCTGTTTCAGTGATTCAAATTTTTTGAAAGTTTTTGAGATAACAGAAACAATTAACCTGCATTGCGTTTCCTAGGTGAAGTTAAAAGACAGAAAAATCGAATTTCGACGTTCGAGAAAAAGGCTTACTTTTATGTTACGCGGCATTTGAAAAACGACCTCCACACATAGTAGAGATAAGTGACCAGGAACACTACTTTTTGATTTTAACTTGCGTTCGAGTCAGCTCTTTATTTCGCGCATGAGCATCGAAGGTCCTTAATCGATCTTATCTCTTCTCAAAGTACACATCTCTCAAGGCTCGGTCCCTCCATGTACACATTGAAATTGGGCTCATTTTGAGGGGGAGTCCAAGATGGGCTGTACATTTCCAGTTCATAGTTTGTACAAGTTCGTCACACAAGGGACATCTTATTTCCACCGCGTCGGAAAAGAAGTTGTCGTCCGCACACTTGGGTCTTCAAAATATAAAAAAGAGAAGTTAAATAAGTTAAACATATTTTAATGCGTAGGCTACGTAGCATCTTAGACTACAATTCGCGAAAAAGTGCAAAGTGAGCAGATTAAGCTCGTCAGAGGTTGCTAAATGGCGTGACAATTTAATACCTTACTTCAGGGAGTCCGCTAGACGCTGTACGCAGATGTTCTTAGAGTCTAGCTATGGCCCTCTCTGTAGAGCAACGCTACGCTCTCGACCCTCTCTCCAAAGCGTTGCTTGACAAAGAGAGAGAGAGAGAGAGAGAGAGAGAACTGGAAGCTACTGGACGAACGTCCTTATGTCACATAAGAACGTCTGTAGGAGGCTATGCCGGAGTCGTCACGAGTACTTGTACTATGATTTTTTGGATCGAAACAAAAGAATCTTTCGTGTGTTTTACTGCTTGGAAGACTAACGCCACTTTTAAAAAGTGTATTGAGATTCTGAACCAAGGTTAATTTAACACACACTTGCAATCATTAGCTGCATAAATTTATCTATTCACTGGAATTCGCAACTTACCCTTTTTTTCGCGGGATGACAAAGTATTCCACTCTTTGAACTGTACCGCTTCCATCCCTGTAATGATCACGATGGCTCTGGGCAAGCTTAGAATTATATAGATGTAAAAAAATAGTGTAAACTGTGACAGTTGCACGTGTGCACTAGACTACTCTGGGATCATACAGGATTATAGAGGAGGGGGTTTGAGATACGAACCACTGCAAGCGGTCCCTATTGAAGTCCTTTTGTGTGCTAGCAAACATGACAAACCGAAACAACCAAGAATCCGGGCATAGTTGGCCACTAACGTTTATCAAAATGCAGATCGATTTCATATTGTTTTGTCAAACTGCAATGGGCATTAGTGAAGCCGATGAATACGCACCTGGTAAAATTGTTTTACTTCTCGTCCTCTTTCGTCTTCGTTGAATAACGAATATTTCTTAGCATTTCGCCATCGCTCTCTTGTTGTCGCTCTAGCAGCAAGCACAAGATTTGGTTTGTTGGTGTAAACAGTTGGGAATTCAGTTTTCCCATCACCACTTGTTCCTGGCTGCTTCATCGCACTGCTATTCAACTTTGCTGTTCTTCTCTCTTGGAAACATTTCGCTGTGGTGTTACCGAATGTGTCGGCGTAATGCCAGAACTTTGCTTGAGGACAGTATCCTGTATATCTGAAAGGGAGCAAGTTATTCAGTGTAGAAAAGATTGCCTGTTTCATATAAGTTGGTAGTACTACAGTGCAACGAATAATACAAAACGTCAAAATGCCGATCAAACACGGGGAAGCAAATAATAGTTAGAATAAATCGATCTGAACTCGTTTAAGTAACTGCAGGTGACTACTAGAGTCATGAAGCGCGGTAAGATATCACATACCCTGGCATATGTTTGGGATCTTGAAAGGTGCTTTGATTTGTTGTGCAAAGAGGCGAAAACATCTCGATTTAAAGGAAAAACGGTGTAAATGAATCAACGGGTCACCTTAATTTAAGTCTTGAGAAGGTTTGTTTTTGTCAATTTAATCTAAAATTTGTTACGTCATTGACAGAGCGCGCGCTGTGGCCAATTAAGGTAACAGGGGGAGTGGGGTAGGGGTATTTTTTTTATCATTTTGCGTTTGTAATGGTAATTGAACTGGGTGAAGTGCAATTTGGTCTGAAATCATACGCGTGATTTCAAAATCCAACGAGCGCGCACGCGGCCAGTTCGATTTGAAGTAGTTTCAGACCAAATCGGACAATTTAATAGCCTACATACAAGAACGGCTACAAGATTTTGGTCAGTACCATTATATATTGAACCAGAGTTAATAGAGTCTCCCTCTATTAAATCTGATTGAACCAGTAGCCGGTTTATCAAAAAAAAAAAACAGAAATACGTTTACATCTCATTTTGAAAACATGTTAGCGTCATGTCAACGTGATGTGATTGCGTTATGTGGCTAGTTGTTTTGTTTTACTGTCTTATTCTCATTGGCTGAGAAAAAGATGCGATTTAGAGCAAAAAAAAATAGTGCGACTTGTGGCCGCTGAGAGCCAATCACATTGCAAAGATAACCAGTGATTTCAAAATGGACCTAATAAAGACTGTGACGAAAGACAAGAACGGCTAATTTTTCGTATTTCTATTTGGAATTGAATGCCGTCTTTGCATATTTGGCTTAAACACGTTTTTAAAGCCATTGGCTTACCCAGCAGATCTAAATAATCGCGAATTTCGCTTGTGAAATATAAATTCATTTTTTATTAGGAGTCGTCTTCGGCGTCGTCGTCGTCGTTGCTTAAGGTCCCTATTACCTAGGTAGGTGGCAACTTTCTCACACAATGGCAAAATAAATTCCTTTGATAGTCGCTAAAACGCCCCACCAGCCAAGGTTTTGGCTCCCGACATCACATGTCGGCGTTCTCCGGCTCAAAATTTAACGAGGATCTGGAGAAGAAAGAAAATCTTTACCCCCCGCGTAAAAGAAACCATGGCATCCTGGGTATCGAAATACTTGGCACCGGTGACTGCAGGAAAGGGACTGGTACGAAATTTAACTCGACCCAGTCCTCACTCAAGCTAATGGCGGTTGTTTTCGAATTGTTTTCGAATGGGTTTTTGTCTTCAGCAGACACTTCAACACGATCGCATTTGAGTAAGATACTCATGATTGCGAATTTCAAATTTCTACAACCACCAGAAAGGAATCCATAACTTTTTCTAGCGTATGTAATTATAATTAAGAAGTATTCGGCAGCAGACAAACTACAAAGAGCTCGAGAACAGACAACACTGAAACAAATTATATAATGGCGACCGTGAGTACCATGGATGAAGATCTAGTACGTGTTGTATCGTTCTACGATCGCTATGGCTTTGCTGTGTACAGTCCAGATTCAGAGTTTGCGGACGAAGATTGTAGAACTCATGAATACAAGTAAGAAAGTGATATTGCTTCTTGAATGGCGACGTCAAAAGTAACAGAGGTTTGCGATGAACAACTCGTTACATGATATGTTGAAATCTGTGCCGCACGTTATGCATGCGTAAATCATAAGCAAAGCTTACTTGTCAGATCATTCCGAAAGGTCTCAACAGCTTGATGTTGAAAGATGAACCGTGCACGCATTTGGTGTTGTATAAGTTGTCCATCAGAAGCTTTAATTAAGTCCACTTTCTATCCCCTCTATTTACATGTAGCACACAATCTGATAAAGATTGCTCTAGAGCAAGAAAATTTTGGACAAAGATGCTTGAAAATTGGGAGGAAAATCAGCTGTTTTCTCCAAAGCAGGTAAGTTGATATAGGTTCAGAAATTCCGAATTGTTTTGAATAGTTGATTAATGTTCATCTACAAGCTTGTGAAATACTCTTATTCATTACATCAATACATTCACAGGTCCTTTAAGTTAGTGTTCAGCTTATTCTATGCTACAGTTGCTACAGCTACAGGCCAGGGATTTAATAGTTAAAAAACAGCAGAAGACAAAGCGTGCATTTCACCTCTTGGAGTTCATTTTTTTGGTCTCCCGTCTTGTCTGATTATTGTTTTCTTTGTATGAATAATGTAGTTGCGGCACTTTATTAAACTGGGAATACCAGATGACATGAGAGGAGAAGTTTGGAATAAGATGATTGGTAGTCAGGCTATCAAGGTTATCTCCTCATTTGATTACCAGGTAAATGTCAAAATTATCAACGTTCACTAGCATTGGCAAAACGTATCTTGATGGAAGAAATGTGATTTTGTTTGTTTTTTTGTTGGCCTATTTGTTTATCTATTTATTTATTTTCCTGTGTAGGCCTGCTTAACTGAGATTCGCCAACTACTTGTTGACTTGGGAGTCAGTGAATATGGAGGAAAAAACTGCATTTCAAGACTGGGGCAGATTGTTGGTAAGAAAGAATTAGAAAACATAATTTTTTTCAAGAGAGCATGATAACGAATCCTGTGATTTGACTGGTGTTTGTATGATCCAGATTTTCTTATCTCTGATTATGGTAACACTTTCCTGAGCTTTAGTCCTCAGGTGCAACAGAGCCATGTACAGACAGTTTCTAATTGTCCTTTTTCATCACATACTTTGATTTGCATCATAGGATCACTGATTGATAATGATAAAGAAAATATGATAGATAGCCCTGATACTGCCATCATGACAAGACAGTGGAAAAAGAAACTTCAAAAACAGATCTCTGTCTTCAGACAAATCATGTTAGACATTGGTGAGTAAACAGCCTGTAAAAGTTCATTATTTTCTGGAGGTTTTGGTGTTTTTGTACCTTGCCCTTTACCTAACAAGCCAAAATATTTTTTGTTGTTGTTGCTGGGACAAAAGAGTGTCCAGTCTGGCTACAATCATTTTCAGGTGTCCTTCAAATCTGAAGGTTGTCTTAAATACCTAATACACCTAGTCACAGCAGGGTTCTCATTATTAATGCCAACTGCCAGCTAAAAAACCTGCTACATGTAAATGTACTTTGATTTCTGAGCCTGGTACGTTTCATGAAAATGAAACAATATGTAACTGTCTAAGGTGTAAAAGAGTACTTTAGGTAATTTAGTAATTGTTATGTCACTTGTACTTTTATTACTCCAGACAGATCTTTCCCAAGCCATAAGATGTTCATTGAAGGAAGCAATGAAGGAAAAGAAGGGCGGGCTGCCCTGTTTAGAGTTCTAGCAGTTTATGCAATGTATAATCCCCAAGTGTCCTATTGCCAAGGTACACATCATGTACAGTATTAGACAGTCATATCTTTTCTTTAGTGTCTAAATGTTGTAACATGTCTCTGTGGCATGCCTGCTGCATTTTGTAGTTCCAGAAAATGTCCATACCTCTCCCACAACCCTCGACCAATATTGTTGTTATTTCCTGTTATAATTATGTATTTTGATTTATTTTATTATCATTTATTTTGTTTTCTTTAGGCATGTCTTACATTGCTGGGATGTTTCTTATGAATATGGAAGAAGAGGTGAGAGAGGGTCTGAGCACCTTACTGTGGAGACTGAGCATTCAGTAATTCAGTACAGGGGTTTTGAGCCTTTTTCAAGATGAGAACAAAAAAGAAAAGTTACCCCTTTTTTTAATTTTGTGAAAATGAATTATCACTGATTGTAGAGCAATCAAACCAAAGGTAATAATATTGAAGTTAGAAAAGTAAATTAAATGCAATGGGTAATGTAATGAAACACCGTCTAAAAAAAAAGGAAACATTCTTTTATTTTGTCTTTCAGGCTTCATTTTGGTGTCTTGTGTCCATGTTTGAAAGACCAAAGTACCTATCGGGTTATTTTAATGATTCCCTTGGAAAGTGAGTTCCTTGAAAGCAACATAAAAAACTGTTACATATAATGTTCCCACAAAATACATGTAGTCTTTACAGAATATTTTTAGAGTGATTGAATAAACTTCATTTATTTAATGAAAAAACTCTGCCTGTATACAAGTTACTTGCTACAGTATTTAGGGATTGGCCTTTTTTAGAGAGGGGTGTTAAAATAAGATCACAACCTAAAGGTTAAAAAATTCATGCTCCAAAAAATAGCCCCCCTCCCATCAAAAATAACCATCTGCCCTTTACTGTTGCACCTGCATCATATCACAGCCAGGAGCCTCCTGCACCAGCTTATTCTTTGTTGTAACTTTGTTTGCAGGATTCAGAGACATGCAGCTGTTTTTGAGAGACTGATGAGGCAGAGAAGAACTAAACTTTACAAGCAACTGGTGAAAAAAATCACAACCTTTTATCCCTGACAGCTCAGTTATATAATATATATATGTTATTTACCGGCTGGGAGGTCCGTATCGTGAAAAACTGTGACCGAGGTCTTGAAAATGCTGCC
>OMLO01000449.1_pt1:2500-26574 | contig 26574 bp, 22 predicted proteins | sample 1674811 | NCBI WGS metagenome assembly OMLO01 (sample SAMN06265003, study PRJEB25207) | coral metagenome | isolation source: Coral host | place: Mexico:La Bocana,Puerto Morelos, Mexico | collected 2008-11-13
ATGTAAATACGGTATTTGTTTCCCATTTTTAGTTCTCAATACATTTTTCAGAACTCAATGGAAGACGTTTTGCCCTTTCTGTGATAATGAGTGTCGTTTACGAATCATCTTAGCTTGAAACGGAAGGTAACAATTCATTTTTTAGCCCAAAAGCACTTGGTGAAGCACCATCATTTATTTGGGAAGTCTGGTGACAAGTTTTAAGCCAAGGAAGGCTTGGCAGCCTAGGCCGAAAACAATTTAAAACATCGCACAAGGTCAAGTTCTCTGCAAGCCTACAGTTTATACCCAAAGTCAAAGCTAGAAGTATTTGAAAAAAGAATAGAAAGTTCACTGGGAATCATTTCACCGGGAGTACAAAGTCCACGAGATCAGAGTTGGCAGCTACAGAGAAAACAGCAAAAAGCAGTGAACACACTCTTAGCGACACAAGCATCAACAATGACTGTAAAGAAACACTTGAGTGCAAAATATCCTTCAGCTCCATAAAAAACTGTCTATTTTGACATCCTGTTTGCAAGTACAGCCATGCCGTGTTAGAAGAGGACATAGAATCAAAGGGTTTGCTTCTTTTCTTGTCGTTAAGTGTACATCACACAAGTGCTCCTTCTCAAAACAGTTTTATATGTCTTCAAAATTCAGCAAGGAAGTGTTTGAGGTCAACACAAGAGTTGTGCTTGCTACTAGAAACATCAGAGTCGGTCACCAGGGACTTGTGAAATTTTGTGTAATCATGAACATGGCACCTATGCACGAAAATTCCTACAGTGACTGTGAAAACAATTCACAAGGCAGCGCAAAGTGTCACCAAGTATGGAAAATGCTGTTGAAATTTGAAAGAGTCTGATGAGCCTGAGGAAGTTGGGATGTAAAATATGTGCCTTTCTGCAGATGGTACATGGAGAAAGAGAGGCTTTGTCATCACGCACCGGTAAGGCTATTGATGTAGAAGTGATATCTAAGGAGTCTAGAGAGTGTATGACTTGGAGGGTCAAAGAAGGAACAGTTGAATGTCAAGAGAGGTGGGAGGGTCATCAGGCCACCTGCCATGGATGCAGCTAGTGCTCTTACTATCTGCCAGAGATCAGGTGACAATTACGGTTTGTTATGTTGACTTCTTAGGAGATGGAGATAGCAAATCGCACAAAGTTCTGGTTGATGAGGCAGTGTATGGTGAAGTCCAGGTAACCAAACTTGAATGTGTGGGGCACCGGAAGCCCTTTGAAAAAGAGAACAGATTGCCACGTTGACGGAAAAGATCTTGGTGGACAGGAAAGGCTAACAGACAAGATTATAGGCAGCATTCAAGTATTATAGAAAAGCCATCATGGGTAACACTCCCAACATCAAATCAATGGAGGAAGCAGTGATGGCAATTTGGCACCACAGCAGATCAATAGATGATGAACCTGATCATAATCTGTGCCCACCTGGAGAAACCTCATGGTGTGGCTACAACCAGGGTACGGCCAAGGGCACAGCAGATTACAGATTATAGCCACCAGGATCCACTTCCTCAAGCTGTTGCAGATCCAATCCTGCCAGTACTTGAGTCTCTAAGTAAGTGATCAGCTCCTATCAAGATGCTTCCATGGTGGTACACAGAACCAGAATGAAGCCATCAATGCACTAATTTGGCAGAGAGCGACAAAGGAAGCACATTCTGGTCTAGTGGTGGTTGAATTTACAGCAGTTTTTTTGGCTGCCAATCATTTCAATGATGGAGCAAAAGCATTAATCTTTAGTTTAGAGGAACTTGACATTGACCCCGGATGTCACTGGATTGCAACATGTCAGAAGCTTGAATACAACCGTGTTTAACATTTGATCTGCAAAAGCACAGAACCAGCTGAAAAAGGAGAAAACACCTAAGAAATTGAAAACAAAGGATATTCTGAAACTCTGGAAGCAAGAGAAGGACCATTTTTTGAGGCTGGTGCCTTTTAATGTTAAAACTGTGACTAAACATTGACAGAAACTCCATAATTTATGTTTACAACTGAGTTTAATTATCATTATGTGGTAGCCAGGCTGGTACTAACCACTCAAGCTACCTATAAATCGCTTGCTAAGAACAAAAATACAAGCACATTTAGTTTTAGCTTTTACGAGGCAATTACTAGTATTTATTTTGAATGCACTATTAGATTTTAATGCATTTGACGCAACTCTACAAGACTAACAAATTTAGAAGTTACAAGTAAATTTCATAACGTGTATTTATAATGTAAGAGCATAGAGACTATAGTATTATGCTCCTAAAACTTACTTATTATTATCATTTCTCAAATTCCAGAATTTAGCAGTTTTCAAATTCGCTAACAATCATAACTTAAGAAGTATTTAAGATATTGAGCTGAAATTTTCAGGGTAACCAGTGTGCTATTAGAGCTGTGTTTTGACCCACACAGGGTCTGTTGAGAGGGTTTCTGTCTAAGGCATGGAACATTGTAGTTTCACAGTTTTTTTATAAATTGATATTATGCGAACCCTTGCCTTTAGGGACAGTTCATCATTTATGGGGATGACTGGGTTGGATAATCGAAAATAACTTTTCGTTTTTTTTCCTAATACCCGGTGTATCATGCGAGAATTTCTTAGCCTGTCCTGACTCATTTTAAATTTTTCAAAGCCCGGTCAATGGCATGGAAATGATACTAAAGTTGACACAAAATTATGACATAGTAACATTATGAAAGCTGTTTAATGAACACATTGTGTAGATTTGTTAATAAACTTTTTCCGGTGTCAATTGGTTCACAACGCAACAGTACATTATATCTTATGACATTACTTTTGTGACAAACTTGATGAAATTTTTCTTTTAATAGCCCTTGAAGCTGTAAAATTCAACTCATCAATAGAACCAAACAATGTTTCTGAATTTACCTGGCCTACATGTTTTAATACAAAAATTGACATATTTACAAAATGTTTTTCCTCAGTGGCAGAAATTTAAGCTGGAGTTGTAAATGATTGTTGATGATTCTATCTTTCCTCTCCATGAATGCTACAATGACAAATCCCTTTGTCACTTTGATGGAATTAAAACTCATCCATTTTATAAATGCCACATCCTCCGCATTGTCGTGCTCAAAACGCACTAATTTGCATAAAAACTTTATTTCTTCCAAATGTGGGCATAGTTTTTTCACAGTCAAGAATGTAAACAAAGCGTTCATTTCGAAGAAAATTGGTAATGTGTTAAGATGTATACTAAAACCCACATTAACAGAAAGGAAAGACTGAAACAAGCAAAACACTATAAAATCACCGGAGATAAGCTAATTAAGCCACAGAAACAAAACTGCCGTTAGTCAGCCTGCCAAGTAAGTCGGTTCGATGCTTTTGACTTAAAAATATATCAGCTTTGTAACACTGGAGCGTGGACGTTCACGTTTAAAGTAAGGTACCTGTTCCTCAGTTTACTACCGAGTTACACTTGACATTCAGAAACGTTAGCAAACATCGTTTTTGTTCTGAGAATTTATGATTAGCATTTGTAATTTAAGAGAGAACAGATTGCACAGATAGTACGGTTCATTTATAAATATCATGTTTGTATAATATTAAATAGTTGATATAGATAACTGCAGCACAAGTATATTTAACAGCATCAATACTTTGAAGTGTTGACTTGTATTATTAGAGGACTTTTTTCAGAACCCGGTCATTTTGCATTTAAAATACTCATAGCCCGTCATTTCGGGAAAGACATTTTTCATGGCCTGGGCACTTTTTATCTGACCCGGTCATCCTCATAAATAATGAACCATCCCTTATGTGTATCAGAGTAGGCCACAACACAACCATAGCATTTACCTTGCTACATGCAAAATATTATGTGGGTGGCACAAATCAAATTTGTATGTATAGTAATCCAGAGCTCAAGTCAGTCTCAATCAGTCTCAAGGCCACAACTGGTTAGGAATTCGAGATAATCAGCCTTTAAGGAACTGTCAATTAATGATCAAGGCTTTTAAAAACAATAATTTGCTTTGTTCTTTGGCATTTAAAGTGTGTATTCCAACTGTGAGAAAAAACCTGTCTTGACTGTGTGCCATTTTGCTCTGTATACTTGATAGCATAAATTATGTAATTAAATTTTTATCATTTGGCAACAACTTTTGTTTGTTTTATTTTGCTATTTGGTGCTTTGCTTTTGCTGTAAAGAGCTTTTTCTGAACCACCCCTAAAATGCCTGGAAGCCCTTAGGGAAGAGGGGTCACATTTCCGATTAGGCCTGTCAGGCTTAAAGGGTTAAGGTCATCCTCCATCTCTTCTGCAACTGACCAGCCTACCTTGTCAACACATCCTGTACATTTTATTCAGTCTACAAGCAACCATCTTACTGAGTCGCCCATTCCTTCACCGCTTGTTTCCTCTGGCATCCAGCAACCTAGATTGGCTACCTTAAGGTCATCCTCCATCTCTTCTGCAATTGACCAGACTAGTCTGTCAACACATCCTCCAGCTTTTATTCAGTCCACAAGCAATAAACCTACTCCATCCATTCATACGACCACCATTATCCCTTAGTCAGTTGCCCGACATACTTCGAGTATTCCTATAGCTGCTTTAGTCCCAGCTATAGATAACCAGCATGTTGTTTCTGAATCCACAACTGAACATCAGGAATGTTTAGGGAGTGTGGATCTGGATCGTTGCTCAAGCGGCTGGATCATTGTCAATACCCAGGTATACTGACAAGCTGTAGCAGGTGAAAACCTTTGGGAAGTTGGTACCATCAACTACTCCCCACCTCACAAGTGGACAGTTGCTATGAGAAACCATAGATCTAAATCCAGAAAATATTCTTCTGTATTTGGTCAGCGCAAATATATCTATAACTTATTTAAGAACTTCAATTTGATGAAAACCTTGTCTTAGCCCAATATAATAAAGTGAGGCCAGGAAAATTGTATAAAACGCTAATATTAAGAATAAGTAGAACTTTTCTTCCCTTAATATTACCTCTCACATTTCAATCAGGATAGACTGTCCTGAGCTGCCTATTTTTGAATCCCAGAAATTCATAGTTTTTTCAACAGAAAATAATCTACCTTCAATACATGTACACTGTAGCCTTGATAAATTTATGTTACAAATCTGGCATTTGACCTTTTTACCATAATCTAGCCTACCAGTACATTTCTAAATATTATGAATAGCATCAATAGTATTTCAGCACAAAACTTTATACAATAGCTTACTGTTTTAAAACTTGAAGAGATGTCAAATTTTTGATGTGCATAGGGATTTGTTTGAAATTGTACCAACAAATTTTACACAATTGGAAACTAGATATGAACACCTTCTTTATTCCTTCTTGAATGTGTATGATAATGATAGAAACCTTATGTGCAGAACATAGACTGCAAAACATCCCCTGTATTTTTGTTGGTTACAAATGAGATTGCACTCCAACTAACAATCTGGGGCCATTCATAAAAAATTTCAAGTCTGATGTAGCTGGTAACATCTGGTGTTAAAAAAGTGCTTGACTAGTGCTAAACATGAGACCCTAGATGTTATCTAGCCTACGTCACATCCGGAATTTTCTTCTTAAAGTCCGTCTGCGTAATAGCGCCAAAAAGTTTGTTCTGGACCCCCTGCGAATTGCATGATTATATATAATAGATTCTGATTGGCTCTTAGCGATGTTCATTCTTACATGAACTCCCATTGGATAATACTATCAAAACCGGATGTCATCGTGCACAAGCAGGAAAATGTAAACAAGTGATGCGGAGTTTTCCTTCTGTGCATAGCATGATATTTCTTCTTCAAAATATAACCAAACAAGAGCCTAGAGGCCTTAACGTGGATGCTTTTTTGTTAAGTTTGCAATAATTATCATTGGTCACCGCTGTGTGATGATTGAGGCCCGTAAACGAAATTATATTTGTTATACTTCTACCAGATTCAAGGCTGGTTTCATCGCAACATGGAAGGCCTTGAGACTGCTTCACGAGATGCACAAACCCCTTAACTTGTCGCCAAATGTGAGCAAATTTTATGCGTGACAAGTTGGTAGTTGGATGAACGACAGCCAAGTCCAAATTTGTTGCTCAAAGTAGACCCGCTCTCTACTATTCGCAACTACTATTGGCGCTGTCACGCAGACGGACTTTATGAAGGAAATTCCGGATGTGACGCAGGCTAGATGTTATCGCACTTGTCGCAGAGCTTTGCCTTCATTTCACAGTATTCCAATTACTTTTAGAGCAAAACCAGCTGTCTCGCAGACTATTAAAAACAGGTGTCATATTCTAGGAAGCAAATTTCTCTGAGTCCTGTGGCAATGACCAAATCTTTGAAATATCCTCATTGCTATTCTTGTTGTTGTAATATCATTCTGCATCATTTTTACTATATCTTATTTAAGACTTCTTCCATTTTAAAACCTATATCAAGGGTATTCAATTGAAAATTTACCTCACTGGATACAAATTAGACAAGGAATTTACAGAGTGCTGTCGGGTAATGAACACTGGTGGGCACATTTAAGTTAACTGTGTTGTAGTTTATTCATACAAAACTGCCTATTGCTTATCCCAATACCTCTTGTGTATGTCACCTTTCCCAGCATTGTTCTACCTCTTTTAAACTCAATCATGGCCACCTTTGGGTGACCACAGATTGAATTGATGAGAAACATGGTCTCTAGTAAAACAGGTTTCGAGTGGTCTCTAGTAAGACAGGTTTTGAGTTAAACTCATACCATGGCCATCAGGTGGAATGCCGTATTGTACATTAACTCAATCTGCGGCATCAGAATCATGGGCTATAGTCAGGGATCTCTATGCCACAGCTTAAGTACATGCGAATGTGGTGTCTAGTAATAAAAGGGGTTTTGAGTTTAACTCACACCATGGCCTGCGGGTTTTGACTTAAATCATGGCCTAGCTGTTACAGAGTGATAGACTCGTTAATCAAAATTAAATATCACAGCGGATATTCCATGTCAAACCCGCAAGTGTAAGCAAATAGTTGCCATATTGCAAATGAATATATGAAAGATCATGTATTTGAACTGCGGAGAAAGATATGATTTTATGATTAATCATCGCATTTCACACACAACTTAAGCAGTTGTGAAATTAAAGCCTGAAAAAATTCAGGCCTGAACAGCATTCGAACCCGTGACCTCTGTGACACCAGTGCAAATTGGCCAGCTCCCAGATGGCTTCATAGCTCAGTTGGTAGACCACTGCATCAGTATCGCACATTTGCAATGAGGAAACTCATTCCCACAGCCTTTTCCAATGGCTATTCTTTTCCCTAGAGCCTCTATTAATTTTGGTCACAAGGTCAGCAAAACAGCCTGTGTATGAATATTCTACACAGCAGCGATTTTCTTTCCCGATCACATTAGTCGGATTATGCCTTTTAGAAACACTCTTGTTTCTGAGACCTTTATATGATATAGCTGTCTAAAAAGTTCATTTTTATGACCGGACACAAGGTCGAGACAAGGAGAAATAAAAGGATGAAGCTCACGTGGCACAAGGTGGTGGCAAATTTAGTGTGCAAGCTTTTGGATGCGAGACCCTTTGATCATTTGAAGGCAAGGGGATGGAGGAAGAAGAGATAGACACGGTGACAGCAGGATGGAAACCAGTGGATAGAGCCACCATAAACATGATTGAGAGGTGTCAAGATCAATGGCAAAAAAAAGATCCAGCTTATACCAAAACTGTGCCTTCTTCATCAATGACCCCTGCACCATGCCCTGGTTCAACGACATACCAGTATGCTTCAACTATGGCATCCCTTGCCCCAAGTTCCATACAGAACTAGAAGACATTCCCCAAGAAATGTCCACTGCCCATGCCCTTCTGCATTTTGAGGATATTCACAAAGTATTGAATAGAAGTATTTTCAACTTGTAATTCCCCAAGAAAATGTCCTCTGCCCTTGCCCTTCTGCATTTTGAGGATATTCACAAAGTATTGAATAGAAGTATTGTCAACTTGTAATGATAATGAATCAGGGGAAGTGCAAGTGACGTCACATATGACCCCGAGGTTGTCGTACAAATGAACTTTCCTGTGCTGTGCTGGGGCAAAATGAAAAAGCAGCAAATCTGGAATCTGTATCTGTTGTGACATTCTTCTAGATCATGATGACAGGTAGTCTAGCATGACTCATGCGTTTTACAAGGTGTGATTATTCAATAAGATAAATGCTATCAATGGAGTCTATGAACAATTAATAGGTAATCACTGGTTAATCAGTCATTTTAAATAGTCATTTACTGTATCCAATAATCAATGATTAATTGCTGAATCATCAATATGTCAACATTTTTTTGGAACATTGCAGCTTGAAGTTAGGTTTTTTTCCTTTTTCACTGAAACATCTACTTTATCTTCTTTAAATCAAAACATCCACCTGGGTTGCCACTTGCACCATTTAGATGCATCCTGCAGTAGAGTCACAATTTAACACATTCATCAAGTGAGCAAGGGCACAGGAATGGCAGGGGTGCAGGGAGTCACATGTGCAATGTTTCACCTTGCAGGCCCTCTCACTTCTCTGACATTTACCATGTATATTTGATCGGTAACCAATGTTCAAAAGATTGCTTTGTTTATTTGACTGCAGAGGCTTCCATTTCTCCGTGAATTTATAAATGAAACTCTGCTTGTTGAAACACTGAAATAATCCATTAGAACATTAACACAATTTACATAACAAATTTGGAAAAGAAAAAGAGGGCAACTTCTTGAGACACTCATGTGAAATCATGAACCAGAGAATCAAAAATTAAACAAAATTGAACAGCCATTATAATTTAATTACAATGTACAGTATTGCATAACACTATATTGATAGAGAATGTAACAAGTGTTTCCAAGATATCTAAAATGGTTTTTGTTTCTAAATTCCCAAACCCTTGCAAAGGTTTCACCAGTAAAAATAGGTAGGGTCTCATGCACATGACTACACAGTCTTCAGTGTAATTTCCCCAACCCTCAAACAATGCGACTGAATATGACTGAAATATTACAAAAATATTATTTGAAATATTGCAAATGATAGTAAATCAAGTTGGTAACAATCAGATTCTCTCAGATTCTCACAATGAGGTCCCCCAGATTTCACCAAATCACACTATTGACCATCTAAATTTCGAAAAAATCCTGGGGTGGAATGCCACCAGACCCCCCGACATGCTCACACCTTATGGGCACTAATATAGCCTCCTCCTCAGAAACATTTTGAGAAGCTTCTCTCAGAAAACCATTTCACATACTTTATCAACTCATCAGTCAAATCCTAGTAAAGAAACATTTTTTAGCCCTGAAAAAATAGACCATTCAAAGATCAAGTTTCTGCTAGTGCCGTTCGGAGGCAGTTGCGCGATCTTAGTCATAAGATTAGCCCTACATTGCAGCCAGTTTTTGTGACCAGGAAATTAGAACAAGATCTGAAACCTAAAGAAGCCAAGCCGTCAATTGTTAATCAGCAATGCGTTGTGTACCATTTTTCATGTGATCTGTGCGATGCAGATTATGTCGGCTACACAACTCAACACCTTTTTCAACGTGTTGCTGAACACAAAAAATTCAGCAATCGGCAAACATTTCCATGAAGCGCATGGTAAGAGCAATCTTTTGAGGGAGAGCCATTTCAAGATTCTAAGAAAGTGCCAAGGTAAATTTGATTGTTTAGTGTTTGTAATGCTTTACATCAAGAATCTCAAACATAATTTGAATGTCCAAATGGACTCCATACGTGCAAAACGTTTTGTTTAACTTGTATATTTTTTGCAATTATTTTCAACACTTATTGTTCATCTTACTATTTATAGAACCCAGTTTTTACACATTTTTGACTTGATAATGACGTTACGTTAACGTTAAAACGTTGTCAATTGTTATTCAGCTTTTTAGCTTTTTTAAATCTTATGTTTTTAAGGAATGTTCTGTCGCAATTTTTTATAGTTGAAAAAATAGTTCAACAAGCTATTCCCTTGCTTAATCTAAAATTTTAAATATCTTCAACATGCAAGGAACAACTAGCTTGCCTTCGTCTGCGAGGATGACTTCACACACAAGAATAAGCGTGTTCCTATCCAAGCATTCTCTGATGAAAAACCATGGCCATGTACGCTTTGCTGATTGCAAATGATTTGCAAAGTCTGAGGTGATGTGGCAAAATATGATGCATGCAGTGCATGAAGGCATCATAGTTATCATAGTAATTGGTGATCACACATGCCCCTACAAAAAAAGGATGTCACCGGCATTGAACATTTTATACACAATCAACCAAACATCAGGCCCTCTGAGGTACAGTCCACATTCATCATGCCAGCATTTTAACAGTAAATGGACTAGAATGCTGTCAAAAAAGAGGTCTGTGCAGTATTGGATAAGAAATGTATAGTACCGCTCAAAGGTAAGTTGCTCAAAGGTAAGACGTTCAAGAATTTATCAAGAACGTTCGAGAATTTATCAAGTCGAGACTTTTGAGTGAAAAAAACAAAGGACTTTTCACGCGATTAACTTTTGACACATCTGAATCCCATGGAAAGCATATTTTAGCTTTACCAGCAGATATATTTTGAGTTCAGGTCCATGATAATTCTCACCAAATTTGTTTATCACAAAATTCGTTACGGAGCTTTTCTTTCTTTAATCTCTTTTACCGAAATCTTTCTTGGATGAGTTTTACAAAATAATGGCTAGGAAAACATGTAACTACCTCACAACTTTTTTGTTTCGGTCGGTAATACAGTCATGTAGATTTCATGTCGTCGTTTTCACCAGTGTCCAAGATATCAGGTTTCTTTTCCCTTTCCTTTTTTCCCTTTTGGTGAATGAATTTTACATTCTTCTAAGAATCTCTAACATATTCCTCGAAAAATTCTTCGAGTGTCTCGAAACTCGAACTCGATCCTCGAAACTCGATTCTCGATTCTCGAAAACTTTGTGGATTGAGAATCCAGTTTCGAGTCGAGACTGTCAACTTAGCTTTGAGCGGTACTGTAGCTAACATGAAACAGAAACTAAAGAAGGATATAGAGCCTTTTGGCCACAACTTTGAGGCGATTATCTCTATTATATAAAGTATGCAGATAATAAGGACCCCTTAGAGGAAAGAAGAGGAAACCTGGACATGCCATCCTTTGGATTTAAGCCATGCATGGCAAAAATGACAATGGCTTTAAACATGGACAAAAAATGGAGCCATTTTCTGAGCAAAGAATTTTGTTTTTTGACAGGAAAAAGAGATGATCCAACAAGTTTATCAAGCTAACATTTAGTGTCTATCATCCCTTGCTGTGCAAGCTGATACCTCTGGCTACAATGGAAGTAGAAACCAAAGACACAGCAAATGTTGAACTTTCTAAGGTTCAGATAGAGCTATATTTGACCCAATAGGTTAGTGTAGCGACATAGCAGACACAAGATGTTGAAAATAAGATATTTCCTGTAAATATGGACTTCACTACACAGTTAACACCCACCATTTAAGTTCAAGCTGTAAATTGGTTTATATTGGCATCACAGAGTTTTTACACTGTTAACATTTACTTTGTACTTAACTTGTATTGTGTTATTGAAAGTTTACAAACCTACTTTTCATAGTAAGGCATTAGCACATTGAAGCACCCCAGCACTACTTAAACCTACTCTGTTTGCTAAAAATTCACTCAACCCAGCCTTAAAACCACACCAGAATGCTAGAAGCACAAGTTGACTGACACCATGTACCAGGATCGTCACAAGTAGCCAGTTGCTGGCAAAAATTGCTGCCCCATTCATTTTACTTCCCTTTTAGTTTTGCGCACCAGTTCGCATCAGATGACATTTTTTAACCCTATCACTCCTGAACCGGCCAAAACTGGCCAGCCGGAAACACGCTGGATGCAAATTTTGTCTTCCATGATAAACAAAGCACTCAAACATGGCAACAGTGAAAAACAATTTCTGTTAAAGAAATGTGAAATGTGATAACAGTTTATTGTGAACTTGGAGTTGATAAAGCAAAGACACTTCCTCTGTGGTGGGAATTTGCTCTATCAACTCCAAATTGATAACAACCTAAGTGGGAAAACGGCGAGGCCAGTAGATCCTTTAGATGTTAGTTTCGATGAATTCAGGACAATTTTCAGAGATTCCGATGAAGAAGACACTGGAGATATTGATGGAGATAGTTCTGATATTGATTTCGAAGGCATCGATGAAGATGGTGAGGAAATCGATGACGAAAATGGCGATGAAAAACAGAGATTTACACAATCAAGAATATTTAGACATTGCTACTGAAAGGACTTTTCAAAGCTTATTGAAAATTTAGTTTATCAGACTTGAAATATGGAGGATTTTTTTGCAAGTGGAAAAATAGAAAGGAAAGAAAAGTTGATAGAACTAGTTAAAGAGCATATAAAGTAAAAAATAATTGCTGCTGATTTGAAAGGCTTTTCAAAGCAAAGAAGAATGGCGTTTTCCTTTTTGGAATACCTTTTTTCGTTTTAGAGATATTCACATTTTTGTACTTTAAGTGATGACATCATAGTGTGGTTCCACTGAAACATTTCAAGACTCAATCAAGAATATCTCTGGAAATATTAAAGCAGTGTTCTTTAAACTTGGCACCAGAAATGTACATCACAAAAGAAACAAAATGACACCCATTATGCCATTGCCATGACAACAGTTATGCTGCTGGTCCTGTCACGGTCCTGTCACATTCTTGTCACACTATAAATTTCACCACTTGAAGGCGGATGACGAAAAATTTCTCAGAAATTTGCGTTACTTCTGTTTCGCTTGAAATTTTGACAGCAGGAAGTAGATAGATTTAGCCAATCACCTGCTTAATTTGGCGTAGGATACGTAAATGTGGCCTACATGACGCGCTATCAAAAATCACACCTCATGGCCGCCGATGTCGAAGGAGCGGCTTACACGATTTCAACGATTTGCGAAGCTCCTGAAGATGTTTTCCGAGGCTGACAAGAATCCGAAAGGTTTTTCAAGCAAATACGAAAGGAATTTTACGTTTAGTTCAAAATTAGAAGCGAAAACTTAAGGTAAACAAACTTATGTGAGACTTTCACTGTACACGTACAGTCTATATATAATGTATCCATATTGTATTGGACTCCCCTGGAACACCAATGAGACAGAATACTAGTAGTTTCCACCCTCCCTTTCCCCAAAAGAAAGGGACACCTGTGCAGTATGTTAGACTCGTAGTAAGCATCTTAATGTTTAGGTAGAGGAGGTAGTTAGGGAGATAGAAGAGGTAGAGGACATACACCATCAGCTGAGGGCAGATGTAGGTACACAAAGGAAGAAAGCTGACAAGTATCTCCCAGCTAAGTCGTTAACTGAACAAAAGAAAAACCCAACAGATCCATCTGTAGGAAGAAAGAGAAGATCAGAATTATTTGAAGCTGCATGCCAGATAAATGGAGGAAGCAATGAAAAGAATGGCTGAGTACCAGGAGAAGTGGGCCTGTGTAGTACTACTGTGAAGAAATGTTCAGGTACGATTCTGGTTGAGGTTTTTTCTGAAAGTGACAAGGTTACTTGCAGGGTTATACCTAAGATTTACAAAAAGAGTCTAAAAGTTTATGAAAGTTCAGATGAAAATATGCCGAGAAGCATTGCTGTCTACTATAGTGGGGGTGTTACGGGGAAACAAACGTAACGGGCCACATACAGGGATACTAGTTATAAAAGAAATAGTGCTAAGGCTGTGCGCATTGTTGTTAATTGCTGTCCTGTCCCAAGGCTTGTCCCGTACAATAGGCTGATGCCTTTCATTAAGTCTATTGACATTGGACAACTTTATAGTGTCAGGGAGACACTGTGTCAAGGACTTGCAGAAGAGGAGAAAGTGGATGGTATGTATCTGGACATAAAACAGTTGTTGCTATACCTTGCTAAATTTTATCCATGTCAGAGCAGGTATAAGCTGGAATGGTTTCAAGGCGAAGTCAACACATTCCATGTTTCTCTTGGTGGTTATGGAGCTCCATTTGGGAAAGATAACACTGCTTGTACCTGGCTTGTCAGTTTCCTAAATATAGGCAGAGGAGTCCTCAGCAGTAATGAGAATTATCTTTTGTTTGGGGCCAATTGCAAGGAGGATTGCATTCCAGTTGCACGTTTTCTAAAAAAGGTTGTAAGTGATATCAGTGATTTAGAGAAGAACATTTTTTCTTTAGACTGTAACGCAACCTCCATTGGTGTTAAATTTAAAATTTCAGAACTACCCAATGACATGAAAATGTTGGCATTCCTTGCTGGTGAATTATCTAATGCTGCAATGTACTTTTCAACCTTTCCAGATGTTAGCAGTGACACTATGAGTAAACTTGATGGCACATTTGGATTTACTGGAAAGGAAGTGTGGAAGCCGTGGAAATATGAGACCAGAATAAATGTTGCTAAGCAGGTTAACACTTTAAAAAAGTCCCTGGCAAAGAAGCAAATGGCTGCATCCACTTGTCAATCTAAAATAACATCTTTTATTGCGCAAAAGCACAGCTGCCAGGAATTTGAGCCAGTTGTAGGTAAATTGATTGACCGGGCACATGTGGATCCACTGCACTTAAAGAATAATGCTTGTGCACGAGCTCATCAGCAAATGAAGTCATTGCTATGTCAAAACTAACTGATGAAGTGAATTCTTTTTCACAGGTGCCTGCTCAGTCTCCTTTCAACAGGTACATTGTAGCTATGCGTAAATGTGGTTTATCCAGGTTGGCTAAAAAGGTCACTAAATGGTTTGATGACACTAAGGCTAATGGCAAATCTTTTGATTATCGCTTTACAGGGAAGGATTCTAGGCTGTTTTTGTTACATTTTATGTCATTGATTTCAGCCATTGAATGCAGTGCTAATGCTCATGGCAGAGAGGCCATGATTCTCCATGTTATTGCTTACATGTCTTTGTTTGAGGGACTGTGTCTCTTTTCAGTTGCTTAGATATATCAGATGAACAGGTGAGTGCACTGAAAACCCTCTGCACAAACTACTTTACAGCAAATGCCATTTTCTTTTATGTAAATCCCACAGTCTGGACCATGTGTCATCTTGTACCTGCCCACACTGAGTACATGAAGGCATTGTATGGGCTTGGCTTGGGTCTCAACTCCATGGAAGGGAGAGAGGCCAAGCATGTGTTCTCTCTACAACTTTGCCAAATATCATGGATTTTTATTGAATTCTAATTTTTTTACAAAACTAAGTTTTTCAACAATATGCATAATTTAGGGCGTCACGCATAACATTCCCATGCACGACATTATCATTATCTTAAAATGTCTTGGTTTCTCACACCAGATATCAATTTTTCAACAATATGCATAATTTAGGGCGTCACGCGTAACATTCCCATGCACGACATTATCATTATCTTAAAATGTCTTGGTTTCTCACACCAGATATCAACGGGAAAAATCACCTAAAACATCAAAATAAATCAAAGATTTCAGATGTATACATACAAATTTGAAAGACAAACCAACCTTAGCGGAAAATAGCACTTTTTGTTCAAGTGTACAAGCATCACGCTCCATGTTTAAGTCCATGAATTCAGGAAAAAGGTCCTCACCTCGGCAGGATAGAATGCCGTGATAGTAAAAAGCTTGTTACAATGGAATTCTCATCTTCTAAAGAGCCAGTCTTGAAAATTTTGGCGACCCAGCTTATTTCAATCCTGAGAACGAAGCCAATGTTTGATTTCCTGCGGTGTCCTTCTCATCTCATAACAAAGCTAACTGCTCATTTTCATGAGAAAATATAACAGATTGGGTGAGCTAGAAGCATTTTTCTAAGTCCCAAACATTTTGTAACATTTCGTTTAAGGTTTTAGGTTACATTGAGAAAATATAGTGCAAACAGCCACGTGTCACTTCGAATAGTTTTGACAACTTCGACCATCATTTCACTCGGCTACGTGCAATCAAAGGAAAAACAACAGCTTGGTAACCACCCTCGAAGCTTCGAGAAGCTTTTTGTTATATAACAAGCCTGGTACACGTGAGCTAAGTTCAGTGAAACATGTGAGATTGTGAAAGGTCAAGCTGAGGGCACGAGTTTCACGTCTGCAACCGGCAGCCATCGCAATGGAGCGTGAAAATAATGCAGAATCAATGAGAAAATGGAGAGAGAAAAAAGAAGAAAAGAAAAAGGCCTCAAAGAGGAAAGCTCACAGAATGAGTCAGTCAAGTGGAAGCGCTTTGAGTATGTGGCATCTGGAAAAGTGACGTCATCTGGGGAACCATGGAAGGTGATGGAAAGGAGAGCACTGCAGAGGAATCAGTTGTTATCAACGAACATGTGTTTGTGATCAGTGATGACCCAGTGCAGGATTTTGACTCAGTACATCATGCACAGTCACTCATTGCAAAATACCTAACTGAAGATCTTAAGGTAACAGTAGAGAAAATGCATGAGTTCACTGATGGCTGTGCAGCCCAGTATAAGTCAAGGCACTGCATTGGGGGGCCTTTCCTGCTGTGTTGCAGATTTCAGCTTTCCAATACAGCGCAATTACTTTGAGACATCACATGCAAAAGGTGAACAAGACGCTGCAGGCTCTCATGTGAAACAACAAGCCTCACTTGCTGTGATACGTGGAAGAGCCGACATCACCAATGGTTGACGCGAGGTTATTACCCATCCAAATGAATCTACCTGTGTACTTTGATGTGTTTTATTTAGTAAAAGATGATTTTAATGAAAATACATTGAAAGAGCACAAGCATATGAAAATGGGCATCCCAAAATAAAGCAATAAGTGAAAGAACTGTACTATTTTCTCTAAATTAAGAGTTTCAAAAGGTTTTTGATTCATTTAGAAATATTTTGTATTTTTCTTGTATGTTATGCTATTGTTCATATGTACTGTGCTACTGATCATTTCTGTTTCTAGTGTTAACACAGAAGATCTCTCTGACGGAAGATGATGAAGAAAATGGGAAAATCAGATGGAGTCACCATCCAGCTCCCATAAATGTGACACCTTTTACTGCAAGAGCCAGAGCTGTGAGAGGAGTTGCTAGAGATGGCATCACAAAAGATTTGTTTCAGCTCTTTATCCCTGGTGAACTGTTCAACATAGTTGTCTAATCTGCGGGGTCAACCATATCACGACAAACTTTTTAAAGTTCAACTTTTCCTCAAAGCGGTTGTGAAAGCCTGTCGAGAAGAATGTCACCCTCACCAGAATCTTGCCGTGGATGAAGCGATGGTTGCCTTCAAAGGACAATTGAGCATGAAACAATACATTCCATTGAAAGCAATAAAGAGGGGCATTAAAATCTGTGAATATGCCGATTCATCGAATGGCTATCTCTGTAATTTCCAAGTTTATACAGGGTGACAAGATGGCAGCGTCACAGAGCACGGACTAAGCTATCACATTGTACAAGAACTTAGTCAACCATTTGTTGGAAAGCACCACAACATATTCTGTGACAATTTTTTTAAATTAAACTTGCTTGTGATTTGCTGAGAGATATGCATACATGCGTGGAACAATTCACTCCAATCACCGAGGCTTTCCAAATGGTTTGTCTCCTCAAAAACCCAAAGTGAAAGTCTTACAAAAGGGTGAATCGAAATTTTATCGCTGTGGAAACCCGATCACATCAGTTTGGAAAGATACAAAGTTAGTTTGTTTCTGAGCAATTGATCAACCGAATCCAGTTGGCAACAAAACAGTGAACAGAAAAAAACAAGATGGTACTGTTATTTGGTACTGTTATTCAAGTTCCCACTATCACTGCCACCATTTTGTACAACAAGAACATGGGAGGTGTTGACTTGAACGACCAGCAAAGAAATTATTATGCTGTGGGGCGCAAATCGCGTAAGTGGTTCCGTTATTTGTTGTGGTTTCTCGTCGATGTGAGCTTTGTCAATGGTCACATTTTGGAAACTGAAGCAGAAATCATCGCTAAGACCACAACTGTAGTTTTCCGTCAAGTTGGCAGAGACACTTGAAGGCCACATGACTGGTGGACACTGGCCTGTAGAAACCTCTAAAGGACATTAAAAGCATTGCTTAAAGCATAAGCAACAAAGTTTTGCCACATAGCTTGTAGAGCTTGTGCGAAATGCATTTGCCTGGATGTATTTTACATTCAAACTTTGACAATATGTTCTTAGAAAACCAGCTTGTAATTTAGTTAGTGCTCACTTAGTGTTTGGGAAGGGCACGTGACTGGGACACTGGCCTGTAGAAACCTCTAAAGGACACTGCAAGGGTTAGGGTTGCTTAAAGCGTAAGCAAATGGGGTTTTGCCAAATGGCTTGTACGGCTTATGCGAAACACATTTGCCTGGACGTATTTTGCATTCAAACTTTGAGAATACATTCTTAGAAAACCAGTTTGCATTATTCATTAAGACTGATAAATTGCTTATCACTTGTGTGTACTTATAGATAAAGATGGTTCAGCCCTATAAAGAGGTTTGGTGGCGCCTTAAGATAATAAAAGCCAATCATCAGCTTTACCCTATAGAATGGAAATAAAGTCAATCAAATGTTTTTACTCAGGAGTAGTTCATTGCTCGCTTGGCAGCAAGTACTCTGGTAATCTATCTACAGAATATTTACTAATATTTATAATTAGGCTTTAACCTCTGAGCAGCACTTTAGCAATGTTTAATTGTTTAGCTTTTCTAAAGGCAGCACATAATTTCACTTGGTCTTTAGCAGATTCAGGAGACAGATTCCAGGGCTCGAACTTAACTTTTGAAGTTAATAGTCAAATGGCTAGTACATGGTCAGGATTCACTAGCCAAAAATGTGTTTCTACTGGGCAAGTGTACAGCACAAAACAGTCATTTTTATTTATTAAACAAACACGAGAAAATGTAAAACTGCTGTTGCTATCAAACTGTAATCAATTTATTATACAACTGAACATAAAATGCATTGTATGTGGTCATGTTTAAAACACCAATTTGTTATTCCAATTAACTCAACAACAAGAAACCCAACTGTACAGTACTTATTTCTGTGACAACTAGCTGCAAACAGCAGCTGCTCGTTCACCATGCCTAGTACCCTAGTAGTGTCCAGTATTATAAATCAGTTAATTAGTTCTTCCCAGATGGTAGGAAATGATCATTGAAGGCATTGATTAGTTCTGACTCCTCCGGTCAGCAGCCGCAACACAACGAGTATGACCAGTTGAAGCTTTGTGGCTTCTCACAGATTCTATTTTAAAGTTCTGACTGCCAGACATGAAGGTAGAGGATGAGCCACTGCAAGTTGTATTGTCTCTACAAAATTTGCAGAACATTCGGTTTGCTTCGTACATGAGCCATGGAAAGTCTTTCAGCCATGCCCGTACAAATTTTCGTTTTGATGAAGTTTGAGATGTGTTGCTTCCAGAATCATCGATTCCTCTCTTTGAAGCAAAAGTTGTAGATGTTTGAGATGATTCAGATGATTTTAATGATGACAGAAAATGCTCTGATATCCATATTAAACGAGAGCAATCACGCGTGGTGATCGTAGATTTGCATTTCAAGATGGCGGACAAGCATTTTTTTGATAGCATTGCATCATGGGTATATGACTTGATCCCAATGTTTCCTCGATCAAGCAAATCAATATGGCGGCGAATGAACACGAACTTGTAACGAAATAAAGAATTATTTTTCTTTCTTTAATTCATGCCAGTTGTTGAAATGAAAATATGTTGAAAAGGTTTGAAGACTTAATTTATTTATAGGGGCGAACATTAAGTAGCCAAGATGGCTAGCAGATGAGGAAAATCCACTAGCCAAAACTCAAAATCTACTGGTATTTGGCTAGTGGACCACCGCCAAGTTCGAGCCCTGGATTCTTGTCAATAAATACTGTCAGGAAGCAGGCGCTTTTCAGCCATTCTTTCTCTTGAACCACACTGAATCACAGTCACTGGTCCAGGGCGACGTGGTTTCTGCATTTCTTCTTCATTCGATGTTGATAGTGTGCCCACAATTGGCTTTCCTGTACAATGAATGAGCCGCATGAAATTTGACATCTGGAGGCGCTCCAAGCTCAGTCAAGACTTGCTTCAGCTTCTGAAAACATTCTTCATTTGTCTCATTTGGTTCTTCTGAGATATTATAATAATGTGAATTTTCCCTTCTCGAGTAAACCTCCTGTTTTACCAGTCGACTCCTTAGGATTTCAACCTCCTTCTCTAAAGCATCATTTTTTTTGCGGTGCTATCAAGTTGCTCTTTTAGCAAACCTCATGGTCGTAGTGCCAGCCAGCGATGGCTTTCCACGAACATTGTGCAGGAAGAGCCGGACTTGCATGTTCTAATGAGATGGGACAAAAGCCTTTACCATCTTCTCCTTGATATTGACTTCCTATTTCCCTCACTGCTAGAAAGATGCGATTGTGTACAAGTTGCTGATCCTCACCTATCGCCAATTTAGCGGCGTGTGTGGTTGGACTACGACCAGGCTTTTTGCCAACACACAGCAGCAGTCAAGCTCATCAACTGGTTGGCAATGAATGGCCAACTTTTCAATTTTCATGTAGCGGAGCGTCTTTACGAAACAGACTGAACAGCCATCACAGTGAGTCATCTGAGCCTTCGGGAGCGCCAGCTTCTCAAGTTATTTGCAGATCGTGGAACAAAGGTCGCTGTTCAGCCCAGTCACCTCTATGCTGTTTCGCACATTGTTGCAGCCTGTGTGGTGCTTCCCATCGCTTCGTAGATTCTTTTCGACATGCAGAAACTCAGGATAAGGGCGAGTGTAAACACAATCTCCATCCCCAGCACCAACTCATCATGCTAGCTCAAAAGCTAGGCGTCAGTAAAGACTGCGTGTTCTTTGTTCGCCTTCCGTTTGCCTCCCCCCTTTTGGGTAATGTTGCAGTTCCTTGACCAAATCAAAGGACCAAAACCTCTAGCAAATACAGAGATAACCATCTCTGTGAGTGAATTCATATTCATTGATACAGTTAACCTATACATGTACATTATTGGTTTGGTTTACAATTTTTTTTATACAAATAAAAAACATTTTCAAAACCATTCTAATTGTTCATGTTGATAATACACCACTTAAGTGTTAATTCTGTTGATGTTACTGTAAATAAAATGAAGTTCTTTACTTCCAATAAAAATGTTTAGTTCAGTTTATTATGTATATTATGTTGAGTCTATTTATGTTTCATTATAATCGTAAGTAGTATGTATCCACTCTTGCAGAAAACTTCAATACCACAGGTAAGATATTAATTTAATGATTTATCTTAAGTTACATAACTCAACACAAAACATGGATTTCTTGTTGCAGTTTCCCCCACATCAAAGCAACATGCAGCAAAAAAAGGCAGTGGACACATGTACGCTTTGTGCACCTTTTTTTTGTTGTTATTACTGCAGGAACCAAGAAAAATCAAAGAAGTGGGTGGAAAGGAAAGTTGAATATTTCCAGTGCAACAGATGTGGTACCTACAGACCATGCCAGAGTGGAAAAAAACATCAAAAATCCTAAAGTAAACCAACAGTAGCTATGTTTATTATTAAGGCCATACAATATATGGAAGGCATTACCCTGTTAACTGTTTTGGGATAGTGGTTATTACATTTAGATATTGCAGTCTGGTATTTTCTTCGTTGACACAAGATTCACTTGCTGTGATTCAGTACCAGAAATACGAAATCTGCCCTAATTACCATTGCTATTGTTAATGAATTTATATAGCGCATCTTCTATATACATATTCAAATGCGCTTTACAAGCAAGTGATCTATGGCCGAGATCAGACATCAGCATATACAGGTGCCCCTGGCAGCCACTATCAGTCCATTAGCGATCTCACCCAGCACATTAAAGAATGAAATGAGGCCTGACCACAACACTGGGAACTATATGCCCTACTATTTGCAACAAGTGTGTGGGTTCTTTTACGTCCCACATCATGAACTCAGTGACACATCGCAGTGTACCCGAGGTGACAGATGTAATCAATAAGTTTGTTTTTAACTGGAAACTGCAAGATTGAAAGGAATTGCACATCAACTTGAATGTTAAAGAATGTTTGTTCTCAATGAACCTGACAAATAGTTCTGTACTCCTTGCGAAACAACCTTGATACCACCAAAGAAATCCCCTAGATTGCAATCTGGAAATTGAAGTGTTGAACCATGACTAAGGCATTAGTCACACTTGCAATAACTTAAGCACTGTGAATAGTTCACAATATCGAAGGATTGCTAGCTTAAGAAATTAACAGTAAGTTGTACCAGGAATTTTTTACACTGATAAGGAAAGTTTAACATTGGGTATAGAGTGAAACATGTATTGATTTTTTATGTTGGGTTTTTTTTACAACAGCCTTTTTAGGAAACCCTTTGTCAAGTTTTCAGATCTTGTAGTTCTTTTACATTCACTTTAGCTAAATTTACCAACAAATTCAGAGAGTTATGTCAAAATATTGAGAATTTGCATGTCAAATTAAAAGTTCCAGTTTTAAAGTGAGTGACAATACATAGCATTAACGCACAAAGCATGATCATGTGTATTAGTATTTCTGCTTATTTTTATATTCTCAATATTTTTCTGAAGAAAAAATAACCCAAAGCTCTTGTCAAATTGAATAGAGTTTCATGCCAATAAACAAGAGCTAGCAGATTTGCTCATATTTCATGACAAGTCAAGGGTTTGTGTATCTTGTGAAGCAGTCTCAAAGCTTTCCACAAGAAGCCTTCCATGTTGCTACAAAACCAACTTTGAATCTGGATAGAAAAACAACAGGAGCTACCACTGGCTACAATGTAATTACCTGTAGCCAACAACAACTTGCATTACAATTTGCAACTACACTGTACCATGAAGAAAAGATTGAAGAAACTTGTCCCAATTTGTAACACTGATTGCTTCATATCCGCATAATGGCAGATGTCTACAACATCGAGCAGAAGTTTAAAATAATACCGGCCAAGAGGTTTATCATTTTGTAAAAAATAAGGCTGTCCCCATTGGAAGCTGTGAGGGATATTTTATTTCTTTGTTATTGATGACTACTGCCTTCCTAATGGTGTGCTACAGAGTAAGAGTTGACACCAGCAACCACAAGCAGCTTTCTGACTATAATTCTTGGATATCCTGGGACAGGTATGTTTAACTCTTCAACATAGTTTTACTCCACCTAGTCACACCAGTAAGTCTCTTGTGCTTATATTGCTTTAGCCGCATGCTAAATGGATAGATTTCAATATCGTTTTTCCTTCTTCCAAACCATTCAGCTCGAACATGTTCCTTTTCTATCAATACACCACCCAGGAACCACTGGAACAACTCACTCTCAATGAATACATAATTAGTGAGACCACCTCCTCTGGCATCGTCTTTACGACCAAAAACAAGGCCATGATTCGGTCTCCTGAGGCCTCTGATATAATTAACAAGCTCCTCAAGTCGGATGAGATATCCAGCTTCTATCCAAACATTTCTCCGGAGAGAGGCACTCATACCACTACTTAACAGAGGACAGCAGAATCATACCTGTGAATACACTATTCTGTCTCCTTGCCTCTATGAAACTGAAAAACATGGCCAAAATAATTCCTCACATGGACCAAGGACAGGGCCTGGTGGACAGAATTCTTTTTGCCATCCCGCTGGTGTTCCACCCGACATTGTCCAAAATGGCTGCCACCAATCAACTAGCCACCAAGGTTGTAAGTGACTTCCAGGAACTTTATCAAAACATAGATGACATTGAAAACACTGAATTCACCTTTGATGAGGAAGGCCGACAACTTCTCAAGAAAAAAATGGATTACTTTGTGGCAGAAGTGAACAAAGCAGTTAGAGAGGGAAAAGTTTAAGTCAAAGACGCCTGTCTTTTATCATGCAATGAATGAGCTACTGGCTGGTGTACCATCTACACAACCATCATCAACAATTACCAGAACAACCATGGATAATACAGCAGCTTTCATGAATCAAGCTTTGATGTTGAGCTTTGTGCCAAGTTTTCCCCCGGAAAAGACAACCATTATTATCAATATACGCGGCCAAATTGAAAACCGCCCTCTTGAAAACACGCGCTTTGCGGGCCGCAAATGACTCC
>OMLO01000451.1_pt1 | contig 26520 bp, 8 predicted proteins | sample 1674811 | NCBI WGS metagenome assembly OMLO01 (sample SAMN06265003, study PRJEB25207) | coral metagenome | isolation source: Coral host | place: Mexico:La Bocana,Puerto Morelos, Mexico | collected 2008-11-13
AGCAAACGCGTGACAAAGAAAGGTCTAGTTTCTCACGTATATTATCTTTGTGAGCATGATATATGATTCGAAAAAAATTACTAACTCGCAGCATAGTGCTAGCTTTACCTGCATTCATATGATTCGTTAGAGAGGAGTTTCGATTCTTCTTTGTTTTTGCCTAAATGGTTTATTATTATCTCTTTGGTGTTTTTCTATCTAAGTAAGCTATTATTGTCAGGTTTTCTTCAATTTAAAGGTAATTTTGTGCGCGGCCAACTCAAAATAACTCAACTGAAGTATTACGACAAAGCTCCTTCAGAAAAGCATATGTAATTTCATGTCTCACTCAGTACAATGTTATGTTGATGATGAAGTGTCATATTATGCGAATCGAAGAACAGATTGAAACCTTCAATACAGTCCGAACAAAACATTTATGTAAATTCTGCATAAATTAAATTCACAATCAATTGACCACCTACCGTTACCTGTTTAACAAAACAGTGTTCAAATCCCTTTATTTTTAATTTTGTTTTTTCAAATTCCTCGCACGTCGTTGAGACAAAATCTCCTTATGCCCGTTAACACCGCCGTCAATCATTTCAGATCTCTACCAAAAGACGACATAAATATTAAAATGACTTTTTTCGTCCCTGCAAAGCGCAGACATAATTAACTACCTCGCTATACAAATTAAATATATTGCGAATTACGAAATTAACTATATATTTCGCTGTGTGCCATCAGGCCGGTCAGGCGAGGTGACAAATTTGGTATTCCCTGTATTATACTAGTCAGCATGCATTCCGGAATATGTAAATGTTTTCTCGATTTTTCTTTTTGTTTTAAAAATATATACATTTATACACTTATCATTGTATTTACAGTTAACCAAACCATCGTTAGAGCCTCGCAGATTTCAGAAATATCTTCACCATGCTAGCTAGTTTCCTGCCCTGGCAAAAACGCGCTGTCCTCCTTAAATTAAAAGACGATTATCAGGGTTATAAACCTCGGTTCTCTTCCCCGGGAACTAACTATTATATGTACAATGCTCCGAACACGAGGCGTTTTTACTTATGGTGTCACGAAATCTAACTGACCAACAAAACAAAGAAACAAATATCTGACCTTTAATCAACCTACTAGAGAAGTCTTACTTGTGGAAGGGTGCCCCTGCTCACAGTAACTTAAAGCAAGCTTAAGAACCACGACAAAATATCAGGGAATTGTAGTATAAATTGATTTAAACAAAACTAGCGGGCTTTTTGAATGCTTTATATGTCAACCTAATTAAAAACGACGCTTCCGTAGAACGGCCCCGTTAACAGCTTAATGTTCTCTTCTAGAAGAAGGAATTCTTAAACTCATAACACAACGACAAAAAAGAAACCCACAAATTAAGCGAGGTATGATGCCGAAATTTATATATACCAACTGGAAGTTTCCATAAATATAATGAACAAGCAGCGATGCTTTCAGGTTTGCTCGAGTTGTTTCAACACGTGACAGTAAAATTACTGACCTGGAACAGTCCATACAGCTTGAAGTATACAAGTTTAAACGAATTATTTCTCATACAAAAAGTGCAATTTTTGCATGGCTTTAACATACTCCCCGACAGAGCTTTAGAAAGTTGTCATAATAACACAAAACAAAGCAGCATTAATTAACACGTGTGCATATCACACTGTTGAGACTGCAAGAACAGGTCCCATACTGAACATTATGCCCGCGTAAACTGACCGAGCCCAAGTTTGTTCAGAAATAACTGCAGCTCTGGACCGCCCAACGGCGGGGCTCAAACGATGGTTTTAGGGAATTAAAGGCAAGCGTTTGATAATAATTATTTTGTTTAAATATTCAGCTTTTAGTCATTTAAGTACTGTACATTTTTACCAGTCATTTGATTGCATTTTCAATCGCTTTCCAGATTGTAAGACTCGTACAATGAAAGGATAACAACCAGCACACCACTGATTCAGGGCCAATAATATATAAACATTTATCATGCTTAATTATTTTAAATTAAATTATTATGCATGCAAGAGCCCAAAAACCGTTTTCCTTGTATATTGTTCTTTCACACAAAATGCAAATCGAAGAATAAGGCAGGCCTCTTTAAGGAATAGATTTCTTGACTGGGAATAATTACTATGATTATGTAATCTCGAAAGATAAAATCATTAAGCACTTTTGTTTTGTTTGCTCCTTCGAAAAGTTCCGTGAACTAAAGCTGATATTTCTTAAAACCGCAATACTGAAATGATGTTTATGTTCAGGCTGAACCGTACGCGGATGGCACTGATTTTAAATCAAGTTGTCAGTTGTTCTTTAACGTGCTTAGAAGCACGCAAGCATGATTATTCGTAAAGAATATCAAACAGAAATTTGGTGAAAGAGATAAATGGCAACAGTTATGGACGTGCAAACCCCACGCTTCAGTGGACATCAAAACATGCCCGCTTTGGACGAGATGAGACTGCATGTTGTCCGGACACGTGAACTGATTCATTTCTCGCGTGCGACTCATTAATTCGTTTCTCGCGCGCGACCTCAGTGCTAACTAAAGCCTTTCCCGTTATACACGTTTTCCTTAATTCCACCAAAAGCAAGGCTAAGAAAACGGCCGTATGATAGTACTCGTTATTGACTGAGTAGTCAGACATTTTCGGAATATTTGCTCCTGCTTTTACCTGAAAGAACTGAAAACCTTTCACGATCTCGTGAGAAGGCAAAGATTTTCGTTTCCGGTTGTCCCAGCCAGCAGCATTCGTTAATCGCTCTTTTGTATATTTCCTAAGCTACATGTAGATAAGTTTGGATTCGAGCTTGTAGGCGGTCATTTGCCAATATTATCTGGAGCTTTATGTAAGATGCTCTTGAATATTGAAGATTCGATATCGAGTTTATCATTGAGCTCTAATCGCAAATATAGAAAACGCGGGCGTTTAACGAACCGCCCAAGATAAGAAACGACTTAAAAAGGCGCCCTCAAAATCATCTACTTGCCCATTTTTTCCCGCCCAAGCGTTTCCACCGACCGTTTCAGGTAGCACACTGTTGTTTCAAGTCTCACAAATGTAATACTCTAAAAAGTTGCTTAAAAGAAAACGATGCTTTTGAAGATCATCTCGTATGGTGACGGCTCTAATGCAAATTAAGGCAATTGTCATCTTTGAGCAAACAATTTTCTCACTTAGCCTCAGGCTGCAGATTTTTTTTAGTTCTTTTAGCGGGTAAATTCAATTGGAAGGGTTTTTTGTAATTCTCCGTTTTCCTTGCGGGTTAATTAAATTTGACCAAAAAAATCTTTTGTAGAACGCTTTCATAACACTTGAAGAATTACTAAGAGAATATTTCAAATTAAAAAGTTTTAAGCTTTCCTGGTTTCATGTTCTACACTTGCATTAAATTTTCAAACAAAAACAAATGCATTTCGAGAGGGGGCCCCATTAAAATGTATAAAGACTTAATGAGACAGGTCTTTTACCAATAATAAATCGCGAACTCTATTGACAACAGAAAGAATATTCGAAAATGAAACTGAAGTCCAAGGAACCTTGCACACTTCATTTTATTTGAATATTTTATTAATTCTAGTAATTCTCTTGACCGAAAATGAAGAGCAAAATAGAGGACGGCTTTCGGTTTGCAAATAGTCTTCTTATCGCGATTTTTGCTTTATTTATTTCACATTTGAGGTTACTTTAGCGGGAAACAAAGCGTTTAGAAAGAGTTTAAACAATGCCGCATTGAGTTCAAAAGAGTAAAATTTATTCGAAAGCAGCTTTTTGTCTGCGATAATTAGCATACCGAACACCTGTCAATCCAATGTTTATTTCTCATCCACGCTGAACGCTTAAGCTCGGTATCTTCACATGCTCTTTGTAGCACTCGCCTGGAAAGATCGCGGCGACGCAGCAAAATCGTTAAAAAAAAAAAACCTTTGCTTAATTTCGCTGATCAAAGAGAGGTGCTATGCGACAAAAATCAATCAGTACTTTTCCTTTTTCTTCCTTCTTGAATCTTCGACCTCCAGCTTTCGAAACTTTGCTGAAAGCAAAGCTAATGTGTGAAATTTGAAACCCAAATCGAAAACTAACGACAGCGTATTTCAATGTTTACAAAAAAAAAAAAACCGCCCCGCTTTCATTAACGCTTGCGAGCCTTTTTGATGTCGCTGTGTAACCTAAATGTGTCTTAACCTCAGCTTATACAAATGCTCAACAAATGCGACATAGGCAAATTATCAACGAAATTAAAACCTTGATATTGCTTTATAAGGCAGTACCTAAAGTTTTCAGTATAAAGTGATTGGTCCTTTACATCTCTTTGGGTAAACTTTATCCTAATGAACACAGCCGCGATAATTTCAAAGACTATTTTTATTTTTAACAGGCATGTTTCCTGTACAACTCCACGTGCGATTTTTGTTTTGTCTCTCGAAATGCATTGGTAATGACACTTTAGATCATTCTTAAAAACAATTACAGATGAAATCGTACTGCTGTATGACAGCGCTTATTCACCAGCCAATCAAATCGACGTAAAACGAGCCTGTCCTCTTTTTGAGATGCTGACTTATGAAATGCACGCCGAGACACTCTCAGACCGCGTTGTGAGCGATTATGTGATTGGCCGAATTTAATGATCGTTTTCAATAGAGACAATTGAACCACATGTTTCGTGCTTGTCCTTAAAGCAATTTTTCAATGTGCCTTTCAAACTCATTCACGGTGGCGATGATAAAGTGACAAAACAGCATTTCAAAAGCTCGCGGCCAGCTGCTATCGATTGGGTCGCGACTATAATTGCTGGTCCGTGCGCGCATTAAGTTTGAACATCGAACGCTCAGGTGCCGGCAAAGTATTGTTCGAGTCAAAACCCGTACACCTCATTCACAAAGTTAATCACCTTGGATTGAAACAGATCAGAAAACCTTTCGCTCTTGGAGACGCGCACACAGGGGACAGTATATCAGAAAATTCGTTAATACTGTCCATAAAATCTGCACGCGACATTTCAGAGAATTGATCCACGAGCTATATATTGAACAATGGGCGATGAGATGCTGAGTGTATTTTACAGTGGAGATATTTTTTCCGGCCATGGGAAGATTACTGCTCGAGAAGTAGCAAGCCTCAAGGCGACCTTCGACGACAAGAGTGAATTTCGCTTGTTCAGAGACTATTTTGGCCTGATTCGACTTGTACAGAACGCGGAGCTGGACGGCACAGGGCCAAGTGAGTTTGACACTTTGTATCAGGATTTCACGTACACCAAAAGATCTCGTGTGGACAGCGTGGGATCGGATCATTCCCTAACGAGTTCGAGCTCAGGAGGAAATAATGGAGATATTGAACTTTGCATCGAAACCTCCAAAGCTCCGGGGATCTCGCTCGCTCCCGGCGCGCCAACGCGAAACGTCTCGAAACGTAACGCGGAGAACAACAGCGAGGTCGCGAATCGCAATCGCAAAAGTCGGGAGAGCAAGAAAAATAGAAATGCAAACGTATGCGTTTTTTGCAGAAATAACGGCGAGAGCAAAAAGGTGTATTCAAGTCACGTTCTTAAAGATGCCGAAGGGAACACAACGTGCCCGATTCTCCGTGCCTACACATGTCCTCTGTGTAAGGCGTCTGGGGACCAATCTCACACCATCAAGTACTGCCCAAAGAACAAAAACGCTACAAAACAGCAACAACAACAGCCAAGCCAAACGGTTTAAAGTGAGAACTGTTTTCTATATGCAGAAATCTGCAAACGATATGATTACACCCAGACTTAATTCACTTCCAAAGCAGCCTGGAACAACAACGCCTGGTCAAATTAAACTGAAACAAAAACAGCGCCATTGTATAAACTGCCGTCATCCAAGAAAAGACTAGTCCCTAAAATATAGAGCTTCTGAAAATGGTAAACTAATCTAGATATATAAATTATACAAGAAAATATTAAATATTGTAAATCATTGAAGTTTTTCTAAGGAGAAGTCCATCGTAAGGCTTTTACTCTCGATAACTCTGATTCTAACAACGTAGATTTTCTAGAAGTTTTTGTAACATTTTAGAATCTTTGATAAATTGTTACCAAAATGGAAAATAACTCTCCGAGAGAATCACTAGCGTTCTGCATAACATATTCGCAAAAGTTCGCTGATTTTCTCAGCAATTGTGGGAGTAAATATGTCGCCCGTTTAAGATACGACCAAAATTTAACAAGAATTTGAAATACGAGTTATTATTGTATACCAAAATTTGCCAGCATATTCGGCACGTCAAAATTTAAACTCATATAAAATTAATATGTGTACAGGGAAAAGAAAAATAATACTTTAACTTTGGTGCGACGAATTAGTTAATATTACGGATACATTTTGTCGATAACAAACCATTACTTCCCACCCGGAAAAATTGCAGGATTTCTAACTGGGAAGCAAACCCTAGTCTAAGATTTCTTGTCGTTTTATTTCAAAGCTGACATCTTTCAAGGCTTTCTAATTGCGTGGGCTGTGCTATAAAATAGCGTATTGAAGTTGTAATCCGTAAATAAGCAAATTATCATATGCCCTTTGTCAAGTACGGCTTGTCCAGCGAGGCTCCAAGCGAACTCTGCAAGTCTGAAGGCATTGTTCTTTAAAGTAGAATACAAGAGTTTTCTTTACAATCCAGGTACAGTGAAATTGTAAATTTGATAGCGAAATGAGAAACGTGGAATTAACGAAACCTTTTAATGTCATTATGCCAGTGGTAGCCGACATTATCCATGCAATAAAATTGAATTGTTTTCGAATGGCTTTGTTGTTGACTGGAACAACTCAAATTCACTTAAATTCTGCTTTAATCTCTCTAGAATGAAAAACTCTTTTTTTTTCGTACAAGCAACCCGCTCTTATGAAACCGCCACAAATTAAAACGAAACTGAAGTTGGCTTTTTGTTTATTTTATTTCTTAAGAGATTATCGCGCTACAGTATAAAAAGTAGATGGCTTTTATCATCTGAGTCGAGCCATGAAAGTGATTCTTTTTACGAAATCTAAAGGCTCCCTTGTCTCGCAGTTTCGAAACCGCACATAGCTCAAACAAATAATATTATTTTATGTAATTGTGTACTAACATATGAGGCTTGGCGGGTTTCAAATGATCGACTTTACACAGAATATGACAGAAATGAGACAGTGAAATAGACGGAGGGTGTCAATGAATATTGAGTTCATTAAAAATGGGTTCGCACCAAATTCAAGGTTAAATGATGTGGATGGTACAAGCCTTCCCTTCGCGCGTTTTATCTATCGATATATACGCCCGCGAAATGATTATAAAATAAGTTAAGCCTCGTGATCTCCCATGCATGCGTGTAAGCTGTCACTTTAGAAATCGAAACAAAAAGGCCACGAGTTAGCGCTGAAGAACACAACAGCGGTGGTCACGAAAGAGGAACTGAGCCTTTTAAAGCTTTTGTGCCGGGGTAGTATTGTCAAGCACGTTCTCGAATGCTGAAGACAAAAAGCAAGAACCGTTGTTCGTTGAAAAGGCTCTCTTTGGGGTTTCAAAACCTGAAGATACATACCTAGCGTGCGATCCTAATGCAGTCATTATAGATGGTTATATTCTATTATGGCAGACAGTAAGGAACCGTTTCGCTCTTAACAATAAATGAACACAGCTTGGGGTTATAAGGCACGAAAATGCACAGTAGACAAACAAAACGGGCTACAGCCATCAGTTTTATCCTTGACGAGGGCGCCAAAGCGTTCTTTGAGAACAGAAAAACATTTTTTTCATGATAGCCGACAGGTTTGGTTAGATTTCGGCGAGGAAACCATAAATATATTATCAAACAGAAAATTGAATGAATTTTGAGAGCCGCCCTGTTCTCGAGACAGAACAACTTTAGACAAATTTTAGTGCTGGATGCTGAAGCGCGCAGTTGAAATGGAAATAAGAAAATATTATTAAAATTTTACTTTTAGCTTCCATTTGAAAATATTTGAATGATTAAACAAAAGGTTTTTAAAGTTTTACTCTAAAGTAATGCATTTCAGTTCGAAAGCTCCATGACTGAATTTGATCGAGTGGAATTTGCTTTTGTGAATTTTGGACATCATATTTGCATATTTATGTCGTAGATACTGATTCAGGTAAACATGGTTAGTTGCTCTAAAACAAATTGAACTAAATGCATGTAGTGATATTGTTCCAGAGTTTTGTAGAAAACCAGCGGCGAAGGCACTTACAGGCGGCAAAAACCAATAATATGTTTGTACGCGCGGCCGGCAACTTTATTGTTTATAATTGCGATTTTGACAACACCGTAAGGTCCAAAACATAGGAAGGAAGGGACAGAAAATCGCCTATCGTAAATTGAAGATTTAATTTATTTATCTCACGTAGAAACGGTAAAACAACAGCAGTTTTCCTAGGCTTCGTTTCAGAATGAAAATGAACTAGATCGAAGAATGGTCGAGTCCAGCGGCGGGTTGCAACTTTCACTGAGTCAGTTTGTTCAACTTCACTCCGCCTCAATTTTTATTCGTAACATTGAAAATTACAATATTTGCACCCCTGTCAGTTGTCAGTTCGCTCCATGTCATAAGGTTGTCTGTCACTTAAGGTTAGTTAGCTGTCAGGTTTTAAGCTACTGGGGCCTTCAAGACAATAAATCGCGTTTTAATTTCCTCGTATTGGAGTTTCTTCTAGCAGGGAAAATCTGTTATCTTGCCGACAAAAGTAAATCAATGTTACAGATACGAATCTTGCGGAAAAGAGCATGCATATTTACCGTCATATCCTTGGTCAAAAGCGTTGCCTTCCGATCGAATTTTTACCAAATGTACAACTGATAACGGAGGTTGTGCGCATTCAGAATAGTTAAGGCAAACACATATCGATAAAATCTGGCATTTTTCGCGACCTGGTATATTGTGTTTTTTTTTCGGAAAGCAAGAGAAACAAATAAAATCGACAAGGAAATGCTGTGGCGACTGTCAGAGGCCTTACAGGAAACAAGTTCTTTCGCCGGAGGAAAAAAAAAGCCGCTTTTGTTTCTATTGGAAAAAACGAAACAAAGACTCGAAATAGAGATTGGAGGCAATACGTTAACGGATTAAATGTAGACTTCAAATAATGTTCACACTTTGTTTGGATTTCAACTTTTTAGGTCTTTTTTGTTGTATTTTAGTTTTAAATGCTTTACGTGTTAAAGAAGGCTAATACAAATTTCAGCTGAAGGCAAAACTGAAACAAACTGCTGATGAAATATTCACAAAAGCAGGTGTTATGAATTTTGAAATGTTTATATCAATAATTTCCACCGAGACATAGTATAAGCTTACAGTCTATTGTCAAATATCTGGATGAAAATAAAAAAAAGCTATCAATTAAAGGCTTTTTAGAGCCTTGCAAATAAAAAACGACAAACATTAAAAATCTCACAAATGTTTATTTGGTCCTGCCGTTTTCCTATAGCTTAGAACACGTTTAGAAGTTAAACCAATTTTTCGACCATTATCTCCCCAAGAGGTCGCAATATTGTTCAAAGGACATTTCTAAGATGAGTTAATGATATCAACAAACTAACCGACTACAATCTTCATACATTTCCAAATGAACGAAAAAAAAAAACAATTTGCAGACTGATCCCTGCATAAATTTGATGCTTTGGGAATCTGCTGGCGTCGATTTCCGGCGCTTTTTCGGGTTCAGCCGCGTTCCTCCCCAAAATCTTCTCATTTCTCAAAACAGTAGCTGATATCCGAGACTTCAGCTAATTTGCTTTATATCTTGAGCGGATATTTTTGGATGTTATTTACCGTTAGTCCCTTTAACGGAAAACATGGATTTTTACTTCCAAAACTCTGACGATTGTATTTTTTTGTGTGTGAAGGTGAAGATCCGGTGAGGCATTCTTTTTGTGAAAAAAAGACATATCATAAAATTGTTCTTTTTTAATAAAACGCTAAGACTGTATTTTTCGCCGTTTGCATACAACACGTTAAGATAACGCATGTATTTGAATGTTTTCTGATCGCAAAATTAAAACTACCCTAAAATCATTTTAATTTTTTTCCCCCATAACTCAACTAGCATAAAGCATAATCAGTTTCGCGCGTAGAATCAACATGAAAACATGAACATAAAACAAAAACGAATCAACATGATAAAGCTCTCTGAAATGCTTTTGTACAGACCACTTAAATTTCCTACACGAGAGCGGCTGTTTCTAGCTAGGTTCAGCTAGCTTTCGCATTTACCCAGCAGCGAAATTACTCAAACTCAGTCGGTAGAAAAGCGCTTTTTTATTTTATCGCGACAATTTGTGGCTTAGCTTTATAAATCTAAAAATTGATTTTATCTTTATTTGCATTAGTTGCAAGCTGCAGGTTTAATTTGCGCACTTAGGTGATGCGTCTTTTTATTTTTTCAGTCCGTGATAAAGTTTTCGTTTTTTCATTGCAACTTAGTTGGCACTGATAATGTGATACGCTTCGTGACAGTAGACATGACGCTCTGACCCAACAAAACAGATTTCGTGGTCCCGCGAACTATTGTCATGTCCCACAGATCATCAATTATTTTCTCCGAGAAAAATGATTATTTTCCCACAGACAGTTCCTCTAAACTGTTGTTCTGTAAAAAAAAGGTTGATTTTTTTTAAGCCTTTTCTCAAAGGAAATTTTCAAAAATATTTTTTCAACAGAGGCATTTTCCTTCCAAATCCTATCTTTTTAGTCCTTTCTCGAAATTGATCCGTTCCAAAACAAAACCTTAACTTCACACAAATATTTTCCTTCCAAAATGTTTCCATTAAAGCTCTCGTTGCCAACTCTTTCTTTACAGACATTTGTCAAATAAAATATACTTTACAAAATCACTTTCCAGAAATGGGCACAAAACCCAATTCTTGGAATATCTTCCCTAAAAACTCTCTGACTGCAGCTCTGTAAAGTTTGATCAAAATACACAAAACAGAAGCAGCTAGCTAACATTTGTATTCTTGGTTTTCACCCACGTGACTTCTGCCTTGACGACGGCTGCTATCCGCCATGTTGGTGCCCAAACAAACGCGCTCAATAGAGAGATCACAGTGAGAATGTAAGCTAAATCGGTTCTTCGCGTAGTTTTGCGCTGTATAAGTAATAGTGACCGAAATAAACTGACGCCAGCTCCTTACTGGTATAAGCACGACGTAGATTAGGTGCCCACATTTCAACTTGCCAAGAAAATTTATCGCGCTAAATTAGACCATAATGCGAACGCAAAGAGAGTTGAAAGTGCAAAGAAGCGATATGAACTTGCGCACGGTCGAACAAGTGCGCGAACTGAAGCGGCAGCGAACGTCGAAAGCTTGTGGAAAGCAGTCTTTCTATTGCTCAGATCCCCTTCGGTCAGCCAATTACTTCGACAGAAAAAGAGGGTAATCGAAACGAAGCGATTTCTTTCCCTTGAACTGACGCAACGAAGCCAGAAACCATCTACTTGTACGCATCCAAACTTTTCAGCGCCTTAAACTACTTATTTGTGTAATAGCTTGTCTCTAAAACTACATAGGAAAGCTACTCCGAGACTTCTATAGGAGGCAAACATTCTGAACTGAACTTCTCGCTCGGTATGGCCGCTCGATATACGCCGATCATAGAAATTTTCTTCAAATAGCGCTCTCGGACGTACAGCATTCGAGGTTTTTACCGTAGGATGAAAGCACTGGTATCTCATCTTGTGATTTTGGATCGCTTTCTTGGGAATATCCATTATAAAGATGAATTCTTAGTAGACTTTGATCGTGGGTGCTTAGCAATGCCATAGATTTGAACGAACATTGCGGAAACCTAATTTGCATAAGCTTATGACGTCAGCTGTAAACAAAGAATACAAGAAAATTATTTTACTCGGTTGATTTTTAATCTTGGGGTCGCGTCAACCCGCTTCCGAACAACCCAGCTGTTGCAGTGGCCTCAAAGTCGATGACCTCTTAACTTGAGCCCGCGATATGATCACGAACTTTGTTTTGACAGTTGTCAATTGACAATAACATGTCCAGCATCAAAGAACGTCGCTATAAACCAAGGCTGTATGTCTCCGTTAACCTGTTAGCTGGAGTATGGCCGCCATCTTGCACGACTCCGTCGCTGTCGTCGTGCGCACGCACCCGCGAGTAATAATGCTAGCCATGATAACCATGCGGTGGTCTCATAGTTAGTGAGCTTGACTCCGGATCGAGCGATCCAGGTTCCAGCCTAGGCCGGGGACATTGTGTTGTGTTCTTGGGCAAGACACTTCACTCTCACAGGTCTCTCTCCACCCAGGTGTATAAATGGGTACCGGCAAATTTAATGCTGTGGAAACCCTGCGATGGACTAGCATCCCATCCAGGGGGGGGGGGGGGGGGGGGGTAGCAATATTCCTAGTCGTTAAATGCTACAGAAACCGAGATAAGCTCCGGCCTGATGGGCCAGTTAGGCTCGCATACAGACTTTACCTATCTTTACCTTTGCATTGCTATATTAATATTTTTCCTTTCCTTTGCTAATTGCTGTATATGTATGGGGCTCCCCCTAGCGCCGGAGCTCCGCTATAACTCACTTTGTCCGTAGCCAAAATAACTCAAGATAACGTGACTGAGCCCTTTAAAGGACACACGTCAATCTAACAAACAAAGCCGAGAAAAGCATGTCCTCAAATATTAAAAATGTCCTAAAACTGTATTCACATAAAGCCTATTTTAGCTTCTTTGTTGATGTTTAATGTGGGAATGATGCCTCATAGACCTCACTTTTAACATAAATATTCCATACAGATCCATTTCAAATTATTAATAAATCAGCTATTGAAGGAAACTGTTATTATTATCAGCTATTAAAGGAAACTGGCCCAATCGTCAGTAGCAAATTCTTCAAGAGCTTAATTAATTTACGATAGTTTAATTAGAAAAATACATACCCTCTTTTCAGTGGTGCCAAGTTCGAAATAACCAGATGCTCAGCGTCCACAGTACGTCTGACGAATTTGAAAATGCATCTTTGTTTCTATGGTTACGCCGCCTATCGTCCGCGCTAATCCGTCACGAAAAACTAGCCTTTCGGGAAACGCTCTTCAATCTTGAAAGCGCAGGCAAGCGATAGTTACGTTAATCATGCGACTACCCTGACCGAGTTTTCCTCAAACACAAATACAAAATAATCCGTGATTGTTGCGTTTTGAAATTGCTGCAGCGTAGTGTAAACGGGGCCTTGAACCACTGGAGTCAAGTAAACTTTAAATCTATACAATCGAGGTCGAGCTAAAAGAAAAATGTCCCAAAATGGTAACGACATCGTTTTCGTGTTTGGCGCAAGTGCTTCCTTCCAATTTTGATTGGTTCAGCGAAAATTTTCATTTGTTTTGATAGTGGGCAGATGTTTTCAATTCTTTCGATCTGGTTTCGTTGGACTCGTTGAGCAGTCAAAATCTATATTATGAAATCCCTCCGAGCTATTTATCTTTAATCAAAGTCTTTAGTTGATGTGAACTTAGGTCCAGTATTAATATAATTCTGAATCAATTCAAGAGATTAGAATGAAATAAAATTCCGGCCTTGAGCCATTCATTCAAGTCATAATATCAGAGTTACAAGACGAATTTGCATAACCTGTTTGTCGTTTGTTACAATGAAGTGAGCAAAAGTGCTAATCACCGATGGGGCCACCGAACAGTTTCAACCCCAAGCCCGTTCTAATATCGCTGGTCAAGTCTCACGGCTAGCTAATCAATCAATCAAAGATTATTTCTACAGTATATATACATATCAGAGTTTTACGTCCCAGCACAGAGGCCTCTTAACATAGTAAATTCTCAAAGTCACGGTTCATTCCTTATACACCCCAAAAAGTAATGCAACCGCAAAAATGTCCCCCTTGCTGTAAGTGGTCGACGCGAAGTTGTCGACAGTGTGATCCCACAAGCACTGGCTTGCTACTCGCATGCCCTGGCCGCTTATAGAACCGATATGCACAAGACATATCAACTTGCAGCGCTCAAAATTCAACCATTTGACCCGTTGTTTGATGTCTTCGCAAACTTGGGTCGTGAGCGCTCGGCACTTGACGGAGTCGTAGTTGTCAAGGCCGTCTAAACTCTCCTCGAAAGCTTCGTCCATTATTTTCTTGACGATTTGCGGTCGGAACTTTCTGTCGGCCTGCGGTGCCATTCGGTAGGTTGGCAAAACTTCGGCTGGCTTGCCTCTGGAAGTTGCTGTGTCAATGTGTTCGAATCTTGGCGGTATGTTGCTTGAAACCTTCCGACTAGTTGACGAGTACAGGAAGGGGGACACGCTGCTAGATGGTTTTCTTCGTTCGCTCCTGTCAGGAGAAAAACCAATTGATGCAGAATGTTGTGATGTATTCGTAGATGATCTGCGTCTTTGCTCGTGAGTGTCGCCTTGTGCAGAAGACACTGACAGAGAAGGCGGACGATGCTCTACCGCACTGACGCGATGGCTCTGTGACTCCATAGTTGTATATAGATGATAACATCAAAGTTAAAAATACAAATTATGGACGAAACGTATGCTTTCACCGTGCGTAATCAAATTGCAAATGACATCTCCGCGATTTCATAAAATTCAATTCAAGCCACTTTGTTTGTAGTGTTCGGTGATAATAGGACAATTTTTGCTCAATTGGAAACTTAAAAACTTCCTTTCTTTGTAAAAGTTTATCTCTGACAGAAATCTATCTCAGAGTAACTTCTTTTTAAAGCGTTGATCTTTGATCAGCTTGTAAAACATCGGTTCCGGATAATCTGCTTATCTCATGTAAACTCCGTGGTTGCCAGGCAATACTAAATGAAAAGTCAACGCTTAACTTTTTAAAATAAATGAATGTTTACTTAACTTGGCCAAATGATCGAGAGAATATTGTGCATTGAGTACATACATACAAAATATGCAGATGGAATATGGCTTTGAAGGCGTTGAATTCACTGCAGAAACAAGAGAACTAACCTTTTTCAGTGATGGTGATACTAATTGCCCAGGATGCCCTCTGCTGTTATCAGCTGGGCTGGATATTTTTATCGATTAACTATAATTTTCCATATGGGTAGAATAAAATAATTCAAAGCAGTTTGAACACTGTTTGTTTAGTGTGGGTGAAGGCAGGCCAGATGAACAAAAGCGAGATGAATAGCGACCATTACGTTAAACAATGGGCGTCGCTTCAAAAGACTTTTGTGAATACCTCAATTTAATGGGAAATTGCGAACCGTTTTTCTTTTAATGTTGCCAAAGCCAATATTGCAAAAAGACAGAAAGGTTTTAGTGTAGGGACGGCAATTAATTTGGCAAAGACATTTTGGCCTTAACCCTTTTATTATTGTTTGCAAATTATGAATTCGTTGCAGTCCTTTAAAACAAAGACCTGAAGTCTGCCGATGGTTCTATTTTCATCCAACTGCAATCTACAGTTTCCAAACTGACAGATTTTGTTTCGCTAGAATTCCAGTTGTAGGTTCTTTACTTCCAATCCTACTTCAGTCAAAGCTTTATTTTCAGCTTTATGCGTGTAATATAAACCATTTGCAACTTGTAATTGCGCAGGGAACCCCATAATTCTAGGCATCGTTTTCGTCTTTTGAGGCCTGATTCAGCTTTTCAGTTAGAGCAGCCCTTTCTAAAGAAAGCAAAAATAAGCAAATATTTCGCATACCACTGATCAACCGGTCGATTCAAGTGCCATCAGTCTATGAACGCTTATTACTAAATGCCGAATCCTATTTTTTTTTCTGTTTCGCGCCTTTACAAAGGAAAGACATTAATTTCAAATCAACACAAGCTATATAGAGTGACGAGAAGCCCAGAGTATGATAAAAGCTGGCATTTTGGGTCGGCATTCCGAAACATTTGACATGCAGTCTGGCAATTCAGCCAATGGTGAACGTACTCCGCCTTCACTTAGCAAAATATTTTCTTTCTTTTCAATTATTTGCATTTTTTTTATTTTTCCCCCTTAGCTTTATTTTTTTCTGAATGAAGCTCGTAAAATACAAACAACGCTCTTACATCTAAAACCCCTGGGCTTTTCTCATGCTTGAAACATTTTTTTGCCTTAATTTTTCTTTTCTGTTTTAGTCTCCTTTTTCTCCCAATCTAGATCTCAAATACTCAAATTTGGGACTACTTTAATTTTAAAGAATTACGAGTCGAAGCCAGATCATCAATTCTACCATTTTTTCAGTCGTTAACAGCCACTTATACAAAAAGGAAAAATAAATCGCTAGTCATGGTGTTTAGCACCGCTGTGCTAATTGAGACACAAAACTTCTTAAAAATTCCACCTGGTTGGAGGTGACCTATTTCAGTACAAGAAGCGGGGTAGTTGAACAGTTCGGGACCTCAAAGCCTTATATTAGATAGAAGCTATTTTAGTTTGCGTCATTTTAAACCTTCTTCGATCGAGAGTTACGATGCCTCTTCATACTCAATTTCCAAAGATTGACAACAGTATCACTCCATTATTTTTGTCGCCCAGAAGAAACGTTTATCATAAAGTTAAGTTACGTTTCCGTAAAGAAAACATTTGTTTGGTCACGTTACTATCTCCTAGGAAATTACATAGATACATATAATGCCAAAGATAACATTGTTTTATTTAGAAATGAAGCCACATCAATCTTAGCTGGGTTTTGGATCCTCCATGATCCTGGTCGAAGTGGAATTCAAGAGTTTGGTTTTTGTGGACAGAGGAAAACCGAAAAACTCGCCCGCGGAAAAATCCTTAGAGCAAGGCGAGATCCAGCAACGGACTCCACCCACATACGGCACCGTGTCGGAATAACTAGAACCTGGGCCAGAATGGTGGGAGACGAGCACTCTCTCCACTGAGCCGTCCACGCAGGTGAACATAAAAGCCAAGGAAAAGTAAAATAAAGTAAATCTTTATTTCTATAGGTTGGCCCCTTGATTTATACTCCCTAACCGAAATAAAAAGCAAGAGGAAAATTTGTTTAGCCCGGAATCTGTTAAAGAAAGAAATTGTGGTACGAAAACATTCCTGTCACCAGGGACAATGTACGAATGTATAACGTTAAAATCTATAAGACAACTTAACACTGTATTAGCTATCAACAGTAATTGAGACCGAATCACTTGTTTTTGCTTCTCCGAAGCTTTTCTTTTCCTCTTTGAAATTCAATCAGTTCGAAGAAGCTTAGACACGATATTTTGAGATGTATTGTCGACGTCTAAAATTACCTTAAAATGAAGGAATCCTGAAAATAATTGTTTCCTAAGATAGAAAAACACTAAAGAGATAATAATAAACCATAAAGGAACAATAATGGTTAAGGATGGAGAAGATTGATACAGATTTACAAACAACGAATTTGAAAAATTTAGGCTAAACGTTTCAAACAAACCGGGTGTACACGCATGCGGTGAAACCGGTGGACTGTTCAAAACTCCAGACGAGCACTGATTTTCTAATAAACCAATTGTAAAAAAATACTTTAGAACACAAAGGCGAGCGCGCAATTAACTTCCATGGCTATCCCTGGGGATTAATTTTATACAGTTCTTTATCTGAAAGCTTTTTTATGGGCTTTGTTATCGAATTGAATTAAAGGTTTTGTGCCGAAACGTGTTTGACGCAAGTAATGCGCAACAATAATAATAACGCTACCGATTTCTAAACAGAAGGTGCTTGAAATTACTGAAACTGCACGAAAGAACACTTGTAATTGTTAGAGAGATGTCGGCTTCGGACGCAAAAAGAGGAAGCCTTTCTGGTCGAAATCCACACAAGCTTAAAGTAGGAATTGCCTCGAAACTAGACACGAAAGAGGTGTTTCAACTAAGGTCGGCTACAAACCGCAGTGATATTAACATGGCCGACCAACACGACGAGGCTTCCATTGTCGGTAGTGATTTTTCCACTGGAAAGCTAAATTACGAGAACACATACAAGCTTCAACCAGACAAGAAGATGCCAACGAAGACAGTGGAAGCAGCTATTGAAAATTCTTTGAGAGAGCAATTCAAGAACGAAGCATACGAAAGTTCCAAGAGTAAGAAGACCTGCCAGTGCATCTGTGAGCTCATTAAAGAAAAAGTCAAGCCGCTGATTAGTTCGCGGTTTAAACTAGTCGTTGTTGTTCACGTCGGCGAGAAGAAAGGCCAAGGACTACAGATAACAAGTAGATGTGCATGGAATGAGAACTTTGACGATTTTGTTACTGCTTACTTCACGAATTCGTCCCTCTTCGTTCAAGCAACTGTTTATGCTTTATACGTGGAATAACAGCACCGACCATAATAATAGTGTTAGTTCATCTATAGGCCCTAATGTCGGCTGCATGTGAATGATACAAAAGTGTCTCGATGCTGTCGGATTTTGTGGTACGGAGGAAAGTTTCTTTCCAATGTTATGTATATGTAGGTTTTGGCAATTAAACTGTTTATTTACAGACGAAGGGCTAACGCTCGAAACGTCAGCTTTATAACTCGTTACGGTGACCAATTTACATTTTCAACTTAGTTGATATAACCAAATTACCTTGTTTATTTACATATTGTTTAACAACATTTACTCTGAGAACACAAACATGATATTTACCGAACACAGGAGCATAAGGGCTCTTGCCAAACGGGAATTTGGTAGCCAAGTGAAGAGTGAAGAAGTGAAGAGAAATAGAATGGAATGTAAGTGCACTTGGGTATCCTTAACAAAGAAGCATAAGGTACAACGTAACCGTAGTTACTTATCATTCATCCATGTCCGACACTTGCGCGCTCATTCAAAGTGAGAAGACTCGTCCCTATATATAGACGAGTCGTCATGGCAAAAGTCATGTCAGAAGTGTCCACTCGTCACGACTTGACAACATTTTTCTACCCCCATTCACATCGCCTTCAAGCCACTCTTATCAAGTCGGTCAGTCGACTCGACTATTCCGGCCTAAAGTCCAGTCGTGTCCGCACGTGTCCACTCTTCACGACTTGACGACACCCACCCCCGCACTGTCGACTCGACTACACGAGTCGTGTCGAGTCGTGCCTACTCGTCACTGCTACCTTAACTTCCTCTTTATACCACCAAGTAGAGTACGCTATATCGCTATATCGTTGACGACTACATTTCGTACTTCAACACATGACTTCCGGTAAATCGAGTCGACTATAGAGTTAGACGACACTCAAGTTGGACAACCCTCACATCATTGCACTTAAGGTATAATGCTTGATCGTCAACTTTCAAAGATGTTCAAGTTGTTGTGACCAATTTGAAAACGTCAGAGTGATTATGAAGTGCGTATGAAGTGGCGTCAGGTCAACCCTTCTGGCCAAGGTGGAAAGTTTATTTATTTAAAAGATTTTTTGCTTTTAGTGAGCTCTACAATGTCGAGCTTAATTTTGGAGTTTGTAATCCAATTTTGGCCCCTTTCTCTGTCCCGCAAAGCTGTTTTCTACTATTACATAAGCTCAAGCAGGTACATTAAGTAAATTTTAACTAATGAATTTTGTTTGAATATGAACGTCCTCAAAGAAAGGCGCCAGTTGTAAACATCTTACTGCGTCTGTGCATGTGGCTTAACCCTTGGACGTACAAGGAAGGGGTGGATGCCACCTCCACTCCTCCCCCCCCCATAAAGTTTTTTTTTAAGACAAGACGATTTACTCTAAGGAGCTGAAACGTTCAGAAGCTGTTCCTTTATACTCTGCGGAAATTTTAATATGTCAATTGTGTGTCCATCATACTTGACAGTGCCATGGCAACCGTCAAATTCCATTTAGATCTGACTATGAAAAATTAACTTTCTGAGATAATTATATAGTTATTTTCTAGTTTTCTTTATGAAGTTGCGGGAATTCATGAATTTGTACATTTCAAAAACATTCTGGAATTTGCCAGGCAGTGCAAAATAGTAGCGTCTAGCCCTGATCGGTGTATTTACCGGTTTTGTTACCATAGTGATTGAATCACGTGGCTCTTGGTAGATTTTTCAAGATTGATTCACACTGCTGCTCATTTAACCTCATGGCAGTTCATTGGTGAATTATTCAAATTAATTTACAAGTTGAATCCATTGATGCACCAGGTAGAAACACTCTTATTAGCGTTTAGAAGTGTCATGAAATACTCTCTCTTAGCCCCACCCCCCCTTCATAATATGTTCTGCTATAACTTTCAGTCATTCACTGTTACATGGCTCTGGGTTTGGAAAATATTCCAGATAGACTTGGTATGAAATCACCATGTCTGAAGATAAAAAGGATTAATATATTACGTGTTTCATATGTGGCAGCCTCTTTCCACATCTACCCATGTACACTTCTGGTGTTATTGCGGGACTTGAGGCTTTCATCCGCAAAAGTCAATTAAAATAGTTGCATTCGCCTCGCATAACTTTATTGTTACCAACTTAACTTAAGGTTTATCAACTGTCATTGTTCTGCTTCTTCTGCGATCACTGACGTTGTATTCAAAGCATTTTGTAACACAGTCACCTTATTTCCAATTGAAAGAAAAGAATCGCTATTGTGCCTCGCGTAGCGACGAGGTCTTGCAGATTTAACTCTGCTCGAGGTGATCTGTTCTTTATTACCAGGATATCTGCCTGGAAATGAGGCGGACAGCTCTGGGTTTATCTTTACCAAATTGGCAGATACAGCTGTTGCCCTTGTTTCTGATCTCTTTGTATTTCTGGGATTTGTGACTAACTCTTCAGGGGTCGACCGCATTGAGCCTCGTCTTGGTTTGTCAGGCATTGCCCGGCTGTCTGGATTCAACGCTTTGAAATTCGCGCGGGAATACAGCGAGGAAAAACGTCCTAGGGCAAACAGAGATGTCTCGGCCGTGGACCATCTCCTGCGTCCATTACTTCCCATATATTGTCTTTGCAATGCTGTCGAGTTTCTTCTGGATGTCCGTCCCCTGGACGATTCCTGTGTCCCACGTGATCGTCTTTTGTCACATGCCTCCCCTGGGGTTCTTTTCTTTGCTGATGAGCGAAAAGAATGGGTTGCTTCTTGAGTCATCAAAGTGAAAAGTTTAGGTAACTGGCTTTGACTACAGGTAGCTTTCATACTGTTGCTCTCACAGGCTTTTTGGGAAGTCATCTTTTGCTCTATATCTGTTGAAGATAAAGCCACTCTTGCACCTTGCCGACCAACACCATCCAATTTGATTGACGTCTCTTCTTCATTACAAAATTCTACTTTCGTTGCCATGGTGCTGCTATTTTGTTTAGAAGCCACATCGGCATTCTTTGTCTTATTTACTAAACAAACAGTTCTCCTTTCTGGAAAGCCTTTTTCCGCGTTGTTTGGCTCAAAATTGAACGACACAGACTTGGACAGTTGTTTCTCGCATTTCAATAATGGGGCAGATTTTGTCCTTCTTCCAAAAAACTTCTCATGAGGCATAATTTTCTCAAAATCAGAAGCAAAACGCGGGCAGGTTCTTTCTCGGTTTGATACATCTTGTTTGCGATCAATTATTGATAAAGTTCTTGACCTTCCATAGCATTCTTTAATTTGTTTTGGACTTAAGCCTTCCCTCGAATCGTATTTTTTAATTCTTTTCTTCATATCTTCAGTCTTTCTTTTATCCTCATTTTCTTTCTCTTCTTTCTCTTTCAAGTATAACTCCCACTCTCTAGCATTGAGTTTTAAATCAAAATCTCGAGCTTGTGGTGATGCTTTGCCGTCGTTTAACAACACTTCCCCGCAAGTGTTGTGCTTGAGTTTTATGGCTCTAATCAGAGGCGTTTCTCCATTGTTATTCGCTTTATCAGCTAAACGCACATCATGGTTATTCATTGCTTCAGTGAGGGCTTTCGTAATACGAGAATTGCCAGCATCAACCGAGTGAATAATAGCAGTATTTCCCTTCATATCCGCAGCACCGATATCGCATTCTTTGCTCTGAATCAGCACTTGAGCGAGTTTTTCCTTTCCCAGTTTACACGCTTGCATTAGAGGGCTCATACCTTGAACATCTTGCAAGCAAACGTCGGCCCCTCGATGTAAGAGCGTCTTCGTAATACAGCAAGCCATGTTTTCGTCTTCCAAGAAACAGACTGCCAGAAGAGGAGTTTTTCCAGAGGATTTCTCCTGCTGGTTGACATTGTCACCCAGTTGTAAAAGCAACCGTGCTTGCTTAAATCGCTTTTGTTCGATAGCTTTCACCAAAGCTGCCATGTTCAGAAATTTCGCAGTAGTTTTGATGATTACCGTGTTAGTTTACTGTAGATCATAACACCGAATTTCTTCAGTCTCCCAAACTATTTCAAATACCTCCTTCTGAGAATACTGTTACCGGAAATTTCGAAAGTTGATTTGTTGTCAAAACAATCCCGCCTTGGAAACGAACATTTTCCCGACGTGTTTTAATCCGGTCTCACTCTTTTGCAAATCCACTATAACTAAAACATCAAAATTTTAAGGTGTGACTGAATTTTTAACTCGTGTTTCTTGTAGTTTGCATCAAACGATTTCAAGAAAGTTTAGTACCGTATTTGACAACTGAAACCATGCCAACCGACTCTGAAAGGCAGGTGAACCCCGAAATTAACCACTCGCTGTAAATTATTTAAAAAAAGACAAATAAAACAGGCAAATGATTCTGCATGATTCTTGCCTCCTAATTTTCGAAATAATTACAAAGCTTTTTATAAAGTAAAGTCAATTTCAAAAGTAAACCGTTACTCTCTCGAGCTTGAGACACCGTCCACTCTGCCCCAGAGGAATTTGAAAATGGAAGTTTCACTCTGAAAACGGCATCAAATATTTTCCGGCAAAATTAAGTCGCAGGAACTTCAAAAGTCAACACTGAACCACCGGTCATTTTTGGAGTTGTGTTCGAGTAAATCACATTATAGCTACTATTCCAAAATCTTTTCTATCCGCCTTTCTTTAGTTCACACGTGTTTCGGGTGGGCACTTTATGCCGCGTTATAAGGAGGAATTTTCTGTAGAGTAGAGCCCGACCTCTGACGTGACAGAGTTTGAAAAATCCCATGAACATGTTGCTTACTTGCAATTGCACTCTATATCACGACGCCAGGCCTATTTGAATTAGAACTATATTTGCAAGTACAGAAATAAAGCTTCTTAACAGGTCTGATTACCTCATCAACTAACTTGTTACAGGATCATCAGCAAGGGCGGATGGGCACAACAAAACGAAGTCTAGCTGTTTAGGCTCCCCCGCGCCGCCCCTATTGCTTCGCTCTTCGAATTCTTCACTTTCGCGCTCTTCGGCTCGCATTCCTCGCCGGCAGCCTGTTTGCAGGCTAATTTTATTTAAAAACAACGGATTACCTTAATAAAAAGGCCCAAATGGCGGATTAATTAAGTCTCTTACCCTTCATTTTCTCTTGGCGACGACCATCCGAAAGTTATAAGGCCAGCCGAACACCACACGACCACCCGAGCAACCCGAGCACGACGAATCGGAAAAAACGACCACCTTGATAGGTTAAGCAAAGACCTCGAGAATTTTAGTGACTGAAAGTCGGCGACAAAGGTTTTCTTTGCAACCAAGGACTATGTTTTATTTTTCAAACCGAGACCCTAAAATAGATTTTTGTTGGCACAACGTCAACTGGAAAATAGAATTAACCGTCGATCTCTTGGGACACTGCGGTACTCGTTTTCCGGACCAACTCAAAGCAATGTGCGATATATTTCATCACTTGGGAAAATAATGTTTAAAAGAGTCTTTGAAGGCGTCCCAGAATTTTTTTAGTCTCAAATGAGAGTATCGTATACTCTAAAAGTTCAAAATTAATGATCATGCTGATTTTCCAGTTTCCTAATCAAGGTTAAGGTTAATAGTCTGTAATTAAACCATCTAATTTAAACTTCTCGCGTCTTATAACTCGATCGTTCTACCATACATAAGTTTTTAAAAAAAACGGCCGAGGTTTATCAACAGTGAAGAGCCTGATTATTTGCCAAATTCTCCCAATATAGATAACAACAAATGACAGGAACACAGTAAGAAGAATTTTGATCTAAATCAAAGGTCGTAGATCAGATACTTCATTTATAATCCTTCAGCCAAGTGCAGAAGAAAATTGTGTTTTACTGTTTATTTTAGAGAATCAAAGGTGAAGGCAGTACGAAGTACAAACTAATACCGAAGTTACTTCAGCTTCGGCTTATTTTTAGCTCGACTCGTTATTTTCAGATCAGACTTCGCCTTTTTTTCCAAGCTAAATTATACGTTCGTTATCGACCACAATATCAAATCAACATTCCTCGATCTACTGTTCGTATTGCCTTTACACCTGAATAAACAAACTATAACAGGCTTTTATCTTTGAAAAATCACTGTCCTAATGGTCTAGTCTTTCTCCCACAAACTTTGTAAATCAAATTATCTTTGACCCAGGTGAACAACTGAGCAGCTTTTAGGCAAAATACCGGAGTCAGTGTGCGCCAAAGTGAACTTTGAAAATTTGCATTTTTTATACGTTCACACAAGGCTGACTTGCTATTTTGTTAACTCTTTCAGTTGTTCGTCTGTTTTTCCTTCGCGAGACGAGCTGGGAAAAGATCTCTCAAAAGGTCGATGCGGCCCTATCTCAGCGGGGTGTTAATGGCTAATGGCGTAATCCTTGCTAACAAAACAGTGCAATTTGACAGACTGGTGTTATAAATAAACTCTCGCTTCGCATAACAGACAATAAATCCTTTATTTTTTTTCCTGACAGAAGATAATTCAAGAGGCGCTCGGCGGACTACGCGCGCCAAATGTTTACAAGAAGATTCAGTTGAAGGCATTCCAGATGTTCCCAGTTATCTTTAAACTTCGTCCAAATTATATCTCTTTGAACAATAACTTTTGTCCTAGGAAGATATTAAAGGATATTGAAGAATATCACAGCGTCGAGTAGTCTTAATATTTTCAAGCAAATCGAAACAATAATAAATACTTAAACTACTACTTAAATTGATCAGTTTTAATTATTTCTCTATTACCTTGAATAGCGATAACCCTTTCCTTTTGCCTCCTGCTGTTTCGATTTGAAATATCATTCATTACCACATATTTTTGCTGTTAAACCCCCCAGTCAACTGCTTCGTGTGTCTCGACGCCATGGCCGGAGTAAACTTCTCAGGGAAAACTAGTGTTCATTCGTCGCTGAATAAAGAAGCGAATACAATCCCAGTAGCAAACAAAGAATTGTTATTAAATGTTGCCATAACGAAACTATCTGTGCTAGGATTCCAGAGAGACTGACTGGTCATTTCAATGCCTCGGTCACGAACCGCCCCGATATAGACCAGAGCGGTGATCTTGTATTGAGCGCTGAACAAGGATTTAACGCCATTTTCGATCATCTTACTAATGGTTTTACACTTAGCTCCGCATATTTCGTGATTGTATTCCATATTGTCAAGGTGTGAAGACAGAACCTGCTGGATAAGATCTCTGATTTTGCAGCTGAACTCCTTGCAGTCCAACTCACAGCCTTTCTGAGCCTCAAAATTCACACCATCTTGTTTATTTACGGTTTCCGCTTCGGTGGTCGAAGGGCTCCCACTACTCTCGCATTCCTTCCATGAACTAGCCCGTAACTTGAAGGAAAGCACCTTCACTGGACTACTGCAAGTTTCTCTTTTCAAAGGTGGAGTTTTGCTCATAACCAAATCGTCCAGCGCTTCACGTGAGTCGCCATTTGCCGTCTTGAAGAGTTCACTTTCGCTATTTACCGAAAGCGCTTTACGCAGTTTTGGTCGAACTCGAACACCTCCTACTGATCTACTGAAGGCGAGCCCTCGCAGCCGTGACGCTGGACTTCTTGACCCTGTCTTACCGTTCATTATCTTATTTCACGCACGCTTTTGCACCAATTAAAAAGCGTTATTGGCAGACAAAGCGAAAACCTGCACGATTTTCGGGCTTCAAATAGCGGTGTCGGTATCTTGTTAAGGTCCTGATGTTTACTTTGAGTATTATTAGAAAAATGGTTATATATTAACTTCATACTGCTTGCCTTATGAAAATTCCAGAGTGTTGATGGTTTGATTGACATTAAGACACCCTTTGTAATCAATATAATTAGTCGAAGACGTAAATTAGAATCTTCGTTATCTATTACGCATGCTCTTAAACATTGGAAACGGTAAGCGGCTGTCAAGTAAGATATTAAAATGCCGAAGGTAAGCCTGGTAAACCAAATTTGTAAAGGGTTAGAGGTGAAAATTAATAGCCTATAGTCTGATCAGAAAGGCTTCGCAAACCACGTGCAAATTTTGGAGACAGCTGGCTTCTTTCAGGCGTTAAGTTAGTTGGGGTGCGGCGAAAAAAAAAAACTGGCGAAAAAAAAAAAAATAAGTGATATAAGCGGGCGGCTTGTCGCACGAAGCCTCTCCCTTACTTCGTTCCCAAGGCCTTTCCAATTTCCAAGCGAAAATCCTTGGGATCTAGGCTGGGATCTTCTCTTCTTTTTATACGCCCCGCCGTTTTTTCGCGGTACTGTACGCTTTCAGCGCTTTCTCTCGCTGCACCACAAATAACTTCACGCCTGGATGCCGGCTGACAACAAACGC
>OMLO01000452.1_pt1 | contig 26482 bp, 27 predicted proteins | sample 1674811 | NCBI WGS metagenome assembly OMLO01 (sample SAMN06265003, study PRJEB25207) | coral metagenome | isolation source: Coral host | place: Mexico:La Bocana,Puerto Morelos, Mexico | collected 2008-11-13
TTCTGCTTCACTGGGAAGCGCTTCGTTAAGGTCGACCCTGCTGGCAGACTCTCTTTCTCCACCGGGCCCTCAATGAAGCCTTTCTCCACTTCCTTGACTGTTGCTTCGAACAGGCCACGGTCTATCTCCGAGTCACCTGCACTCTGGACTGTGCCGAGCAGGGCTTCACGACCAAGGTCAGAGACTTTCCTAAGATCTTTACAGGTCATGCTTGCCGGCCGAAACTTGTGGCTGAAGACTCCTGATCTGGGAAGGGAGCCTGTGAGATCAAAGCCTCTCTTGATGTCTTCAACCAAGTTCAAGTCCTCATGTCCTGAGGCTCTGATCAAACTGTCCAAAAGCCACAATTTCTTCCCTTTAAGAATTTCGGCTATCCTGGGACTCAGCGTGTCCTTGAGTTCACTCTCTTTGTGCGCATTTTCGGCTGTCAGATTGACCCATCTCCTAATTTCCTCTGTCCTTTCAGTTGCTAGTTGATGAATCGACTTATTCTTAATGTACTCCACATTCTGCTTGACCTCTTTTGGAAAAAGGGAGATGTGGTCAGTTGGATGGCCTAATCTGACTGCTTCTGCTACGAACTCTTCGGGAGAGAAATGCACCCCTACTGTGACTTGTTCTTGTCCTTCTTTAACTTCCCCGGCACTCGCGACATACCCCCGTTTGGGAGTGCTGAGAACTCGAGCGTTGGAGGGAAGTGGTGCGCAACAATTGTTGTGGACGACTTCTTTGAATTCTGGCACAAATGAGGGCAGATGTCTTCGTGGTTGGATATTAGTGGAGGCACGCATGGCTTGTAAAGTGGCTTCTTGCTCTGCAAAGCTGGGCAAGTGACAAGCGATACCTTGAGATTGCAATTGCAAGACTACTTGGGCTGCTATAGACCTGGCAAGTGGCCAGGGGTAGGCCGTTTCTTCGGATGTGGCCCAAGACCCGTCAGCTTTCTGCCCCCAAGGCTCGTGTTCATGTTGATTGTCACACAGCTTGTGCAGTTGATGAAAATAGTGGATGTTGTGGATGAGCTTCGTTAACTTTCTTCTTGCTGACCCAAACATGCAATGATGGAAATCAGTTGACATGCACTGAATCTTGCTAAAAAGTTCAACGAAAGGCTTTGTTTGCCACATGAAAGATCGTCCTGGGTTCTCACAAGACCAAAGGATGCCACGACTTTGGCAAAGGAGAATCAGTTCGCAGGTGATGCGATACAACTCATTTGCTTTCCCAACTCTTTCCTGCTGCTCTTTGGTCAGCCAGGGGAGCCCATTTGGGTAGAAATCATTTCTCAGTGGTGGTGGCATAGGCTTATCTGGATCTTGTATGAGTCGAGCTCTGGATGCTGTGCCACAAGGTGGTGCAAAATGCACGTACACGCAGGCATCATTATTGATGAGGTCTTTGACGAAGCTGAGGTGATCTGGGTTGAGCAGGTCTAATTTGAGAATGGGACCATTCAAGCGACTTGGCATAATGCAGTCAATGCCAACGCTGTCAACCAACCCCAGAGTTCTCAAACTGGCAGTCAAACGTGCAGTGCCTGCAAAAACTTCTAAAGCAAAAACTTGGCTAATCTGCCGTCCATCAGCAGGCTGGCCAGAGGTGAAACTATCTTTCTCTCAACGGTGCTCTTGCAGCGAATGGGGCTTAAAGCACCCTGGTTCTGCACAAACGTGTAGGCCTTTGGAACAACTTTCCCCAGGCTTGGCTGCCTTGCAACCATTGGGAAGGTTGAAGCCCCAGCAAATCCTCTGTTTCTGAGGCGTTTCCAAAGCTTTGTTGATCAATCCTGCTGGGATGTTTGGTCCTCGTTGCTTTCCTTTCTTGCCTTTGGCCCCGCCCTTGGTCCCAGCTTTGCTTTGGCGAGCTGGGCTGCGGGACCTTTTCTTGGTTCCTGAAGGCTTCTCTTTCGTGGGAGCCGCTTTTGCCGCTGCACCGGCGAGAGGCAGTAGGTGGAAAGCTACTGTAGGTTGACCTAGCACGTTCGGCAACGCAAGGTCCATTGGGATCCTGTTTGTGGCGTCTCTCTTGAGCGATGTCATTCGCTCTGCAAGGAAAATGAAAGCCGCCCTATCGGCCCTGAGAATCTGTTGTATGCTGATTGGTGAGTAGCCAGGAGGCGGAGGAGTATGTAAATGGTCGAGAAGGTCTGCGTGATAACTTGTCATGATGTTGTATGAACATATCCCTACGAGATCGAATGCGAGAGCTCTCCTGCGAAAAGCATTTGCTACTTCCAGCTCTGTGTTCGTGGAACACGTAAAGTCGGCTGGCTTCTCTTTCACAATCAGCTGCGCGTGGTCAATGGTGATCTCTTTTCCAGGTTTCTTCAGCTGTAACTCGTTCCTACGTGTGGGGAACTTCTCTGGGCCTAAGTAGACTAATGTGTCTCTTTCCAACATGGTGAGTGCAATGTCATACGAACAATGGGCACACTCTTCTTCCCCTCGGAAACGCAACCCCGAGAGCCTGTCTTTCTGTTGTTGAATCCTGGCTTCCCTTTCTGATGGTGCAAAATTGGTCGGTGCATCCTCTTTCTTATTTGCTTTGATTTTCACTTCGTTACACACAAGCGTCTGAGCTTCGAAAATCAGTCTCTTCAAGGATGCAGCATTGCCTGGGTTCAAAACAATGGGTTGCAGAAGAGGCTGAAGTTGAGCCTCGGTAGGTGTTTGCCCTGGGTGGCATGCTGCGAAGGCAAGCCTTGCCAGGGATGTGACTCCATTACGCGTAAGAGCATTTGCCTCTTCTGGAGATAGTGATACCTCCAAAGCCCTGCTCTTGAGGGCGTTCACTGACTCCAGTGAAGTTCCCATGTTGACTGGAAAGAATCTGCGGTAGAGAACAGGAAGAGGATTCAGGGAGTCAATTGATTAACATGTGACATGTTGAGACTCAGTGCATGCAGGTCGAAAACTCTCTTTACGCTCCAGTGGACTCAAGTCGTTGCTTTTTGAGGGCACTTGCTAAGGCGCCCACGTCTTTTATGGGCTTAGCTGTGGCACACCTCTTACACTTTCGAAACTCAAGGAACCTGCTGGTTTCAACTTCGATGTACTCTCCAGAAAGCTTCACTCCACAGCTGAAAGACCCTGCAGTGGTGCCTTCAGCCAGCAGGTGCACGACTTGTGTCCTTTTGTGTTTATACATGCGGAAGTCTGGGTTCCATGATTCTTTCTGCAAAATGGTCTAGATGCTCGAGGGGCCTGTCAGCCAGCCTAGCTACTTTGACAAATTCTAAAACGCAGGGAGTTTTCCCGACTCCCCAGACAGGTGCTACCAAAGGCATGGAAAGCCCTTGCTTCTGTACCAGTCTTGCTGTCTTGTGGCTCCGAGTCTTATACTCTAGGTAGCCCGTTATCTTGCCTTCTATTTCTACTATGTCGGCTGTATAACTACCTGGACCACTGGGCTACCAGAAATTTTTGGTAATGTGTAGTTACCAAAAAGATTTGGTAATTACCAAAAAAGCTTCAAGCCAGAAACTTTGGCGTGTACACGGTCATTTGTCTAAAGCAAGACAGTTGTAACATGTCAAATTCAACATATGGCACATCTATAATTACCATATTTATAGACATACATGTCATGAAGAAAGATTTTGTTTTGATGTACATATAGGCATATGTTCTTTAAATATAAACATGTGTGTAAATTTGTTTACTATGTGTATATAATGTGTATTTTTGTCTTCAAATACACATTATATACCAATAGTAGATTTGTATACACACATGTTTATATTTGAGAACATATATTGATAACATTTACAAAACATGTAGGGTTTTCTTTTTTTATGTAGACAGTATAAGTGTTTCAATTTTGTAGATATAAGAACTGTATAAAAACCTAGTTGTATTCATTTTCCAAAGTAAAAAAGATAACATCCGTACTTCTATATATGTTTATATTTATAAATGGTTGCATGAAGAGCAATGGTTCTTTTGGTCGCAAATTGCAAGAGCAAATTGTGTAACAAAAACAAAATTTGTTGGAACCATGTGCTCTTCAGGTCTATATATGTTGTAAAGTTTTTACTTTTCAACAGGTTGGTTTATGCTCTCAATTAAAAGAACAGACGCTGTGATGTTGCTTTGGCTGTTGCACCTTCGCCCAGCAAAGTTGAAGTTGCCGTTTTTTCGCGTTGTTCAGATCAGGGGGCAATTCTTGAGATAACATTGATGGTTGGAACCCCAGATTTTGCAACAAACATTTATAGAAGAGTGCATGCATCCATCGCAAGCATGCGCTAACCTTATAGCACTTATAGCAATGATTGTCATATAAGGTTTTTTATCATCAATTTTTTTGTGTATCTATATATTTTTTTTTGGCATGGGCATTGGACACCAATTGACAATATTTGCATTTTTGAACCAACACTTTTCATATGAGAAAAAAAAAGGTTACACGCAATTTTTCCTGCCAGCCATGGACCCTTCCTAAGCTGCAATGGCATGCCGGCCATGGACCTTTCTGAGCGTCCTGTAAAAAAAGCAGGGAAACCCAGACTTTAAACAATGGTGATGATTTTATCTGCAGTTTTGCTTGGTCATTGCCAGTATACCTGCCGAAGACGCAATATAAGAGTGAAACTTTTTGAGATCTCAATACATTTGTATCTAGATCTCATAGAGTTTCTATACATCCATAAATCACCTTATGTTGAAATATTTTATTTTTTAAATATATGTACGGTTTACTTTTTGCGTTTGCACGCATGGATCCCAATTTTCTGCGGTGCAGCTGTTTGGGGATTGACAGCTCAAACCTTTCCACGCTGGGACAGCATGGCAGCTGCAGCTTTAGTGGCCAAGGAGCCTGAAAAGGTCATTGACCTTTCATGGGTCCATGGGATGGTGAAAGATGATGGGGCAGCTGCAGTTGCAATTCTTGCTTTGAAGGACAGGTTCTGTTTTGTCACATTTGCGAATTAAAGATCATTGATTCATATTTGGAGGTTGATTTTGTAGCTGTAATGTCTGTGGGTGCTGATGGTGGTATGCTTTGTTTGCATATTGTTATCAGAATATTGTTTGTCTATATATATAGAGAAAAGTGTGGTGGGTTTAGCTTGGCATTTTCTACCAGGACTTTTCTGCATCTGTGGATGCTCAAGCCCGGACGCTTGCATCTGGTAGATTTGTGAGCTGGCCGAAGGTGCAAGTGGATACAGAGCAACCACTTGGTGCGAAGCCTGCGAAATGCATTAATGTGGCAGCATTGAAAATGAATGCGCATGTCTTGGAGCACTTTGCAGGGCACTCGTATGTGCACAAGAAGCTTGGGCATGTGGATTTCCTACACGCTGGCTTGGCAGCACTGAACAGCCATTGGAATGATACTCGGCAAATTTAGTAGATTTTGCGGTGCAGCTGGTGCGGCAATTGCTTTGCGGTCATCTCTTTGGAAGCAAAATATTTTACAAGATCAACATCTATGAAAGCAGACCTTTACTATATTTTGTATATATAAGGTTTTTTTTGGATAGTGATCCCTGCGGAAATTGCTGTGTATGGGACACATATGTACACATATATACTTATATTTATGCATATACATTCTGTTGGACTTATGAAGTTTCTCACTGTGGAGCTATCTGAGGGCAACCTGTCCTACAATCGCATTCGCAGGGATGCGCACGCTATCAAAGCTTTGTTGAAGTATCTTGGAAGAAACTCGGCTTAAAATTTGTGGTCCCAAACATGCCAGTGTAGAAGGATAGATGTGTGTAGTTGCTTTGAGTTCAAAGTCATTTTATACAGGCCAAAAACCATGAAACAAAGAAAAAAAGGTTTACACCAAAAAAATGCAATTTCCTATAGGTGAATGTAAGAAAACTGTTTGGGTCTCAACCCAAACAATTTTCCTTTATTCAATTTTTAGTATAAGTGAATATATGAAAACTGTTCGGGCTGAGGCCTAAACATTTTTCACCATATTCAATTTTCAGTAAAAGTGAATATAAGAAAACTGCTTGGGTATCAACCTAAACAATTTTCCTATATTCAGTTCTTATAGTTTGGGTGAATATAAGAAAACTGTCTGGGTATCAACCCAAGCAGTTTTCCTATATTCAGTTCTTATAGTTTGGGTGAATATAAGAAAACTGTTGGGTATCAACCCAAACAATTTTCCTATATTCAGTTCCAATATAGTTTGGATGAATATAAGAAAACTGTTTGGACCTCAACCCAAACAATTTTCGTAAATTCAATGTTTAGTTTATGTAAGTATATAACAAAATTGTTTGGGCCTCAGCCAACAATTTTCCTCAATTATTTGTTTTAGCCGAAATGAATGCAAGCAAGTTGTGTGGGCCAAACCCATTTATTTTAATATTCCATTTGGATGGAGCATGGTTGAATGTAACAAAAACTTTTAGGCCTCAACCAAAACCATTCTTCTTTTATATTCATTGAAAACTCTGGTTGTGGTTGAATGGGAAAAACGTGTCTCAAAGCATTTTTTTTGGAGTTGCAAGATTTGCATGTGTCCAATGACAGCTAAGAAATGGGTGTGGGAACGTGATCTCCTTAAAAAAACAACAAGCCAGTTCTGGAAACTCATCTGCTCATTCCTGGGCCTTTAACATGATACATGACTATTGGAATTGGTTTTAGATGGCATTCGCTACCAGACTGTTTCGTTGATATCAGGACTGGTTGAACGAGCGGACGATCACAGGCATTTCGAAGTTCAAACTTTGAGCGCAACTTTGCCTTCAAGTATTTTTTTTGATGGTTCTTTTTTTGCTTCAAAGTATCTGTCACAATTTTTGCGATTTTTTGGGAGCGAAACATTTTGCAGGCAAAATTCTTGGAGCGAACGAAAGGTGATTTCAATGCCAAATTTGTCAAACCCAAGCGTGGCAAGGGGCAGGGCAAGAAGGATGAGAGTTCTTCTTCCGATATCAGCATGTTGTCTTGCAGTGATGATTCGATGGGTGATTCTTTGCAACCCCTGGAGCCTGAAGTGGCTTCCTTGTGGTTGGGTGATGAGCCGATGCTGGGCGATGATGCCTCGTTGCCAGACCTGGAGCCTGCACTGACTTCTTTGTTAATTGATGAGGCCTCACCGTGCTTGCGTTCTATGCCGTCCTTGGACACCATTGATTCTGGCCACATCTATGTCAACCATTCTTCTGTGAATTGGCCTACTCTGTCAGCAAGTGTGGATGCCCCAAGGGGCTTTGATGAGGTGATGGGCAAGAGTATGGCTGAGCTTTTTCCTTTGAAAGAGGTGGCACAGCCCAGCACTCCGGAGTCCCTTGCTGAGTCTTGTGCGAGCACAGTTCCAGATACTGATCATGATGGTGAATTGATTTCGCGGCTTGATGATTTCATGATGGAGACGCAAAAGCTGTTGGGAGAACCAATTGAGCAGCCTGTTGATTTTGATGTGGCCTTTGCTGATACGCTGGTGCAAGAGGATGCGCCCCCTCAGATTGTCAATGGATCTCAAACTCAGGTGCGTTTTTTCCCATCTATTGTGTCAAAACTTTTAACCAATCTGCACAAAGTAGTTTTCAATGCTTTACCACGCACAACGCTACAAGAAACATAAAATCATGTTCCAACAAAAGCACAGGTGTACAATGAAGCAGAGTCTTTGGTTCGCAAAATGGACATCACTGAACTTGAGACCCTTCCGGTAAGCAACTCTCAGTTGGAGGACGCTGACCGCTGCCCATCACTTTGCATGTTTGTTGTTGAAACAAATCTCATCAAAAAAAAAATATATATATATATATAAACAGGTTAAGGGGATTGAATATAGGAAAATTGTGTAAGCCTCAACCCAAACATTTTTCCTATATTAAGCTTGAGTTTGGATGAATATACGAAAACTGTTTGGGCCTCAACCCAAACAATTTTCCCATATTCAGTTCTTTTAGTTTGTATGAATATAAGAAAACTGGTTGGGCCTCAACCCAAACAATTTTCCTATATTCAGTTCTTATAGTTTGGATGAATATAAGATAACTGTATGGGCCTCAACCCAAACAATTTTCCTATATTCAGTTCTTATATAGTTTGGATGAATATAAGAAAACTGTTTGGGCCTCGACCCAAACAATTTTCCTATATTCAGTTCTTTTAGTTTGGATGAATATAAGAAAACTGTTTGGGCATCAACCCAAACAATTTTCCTATATTCAGTTCTTATAGTTTGGATGAATATAAGAAAACTGTTTGGGCCTCAACCCAAACAATTTTCCTATATTCAGTTCTTAGTTTTGGTGAATATAAGAAAACTGTTTGGGTTGAGTCCCAAACAATTTTTGTGTATTTAGTTTTTAGTTTCGGTGAATATAAGAAAACTGTTTCGGGGAAATCAGATTCTACAAAAACTGCTGTTGTTAAAAACACTTATTTGTTTGAATCCAAATAATCAAGAAATTGTTTCAAAGCTTCGACTTCCATGTCTCAAGCTGGTTATAAATGTGACTGTTTGCAAACAATGCAGGATGTGATGAGTGGCTTCACATGCCATGTGCTGGACAAGAAGGCCGCCAAGAGCCAGGTAATCGCAGTGGAAGATTCTGATTCTGAATTTCTTGAGCCTCCAAGTGCCAAATCTCCTTCGCCAGTCTTGCAGAAGACCCCGGATGCAAAGGACACAGTGGAAGAACTGGTATCACCAGAAAAAGTTACCAACCCAAGGCGCAGGTTGTCTTTCAGCAAGATTGCGCAGAAGGTGAGGGACCTGCAACACATGAAGAAGGCCTCACAAAGTGGCAGTGATGATGAGCAGCAGGTTGGTGAGGGGCCTCGTTGGCCTGGTTGGCCCCAACCCCTTCAAATTGGTGGCCGCTACTTTTGCAGGGCCATAAGGCTTGATTATCCAGAAGATGAACCAGCCTTGGAACCTCGCGATTATTTGCTCAATGGCCCGTATGATTGCTCTGAAGAGGAAGAGGAGGCTTGTTATGAAGATGAAAACAAGTCTCAAGGTGGCCTTGCAGAAGCTGATGAGGTGGAGGAAAGATTGGACCTTGTCCCAGCTGTGCCTGCTGAAGTGCCTTTGGAGGCTGGGGGTGGCCCATCATGGCTTTGCTGGAAGGGGTAAAACATGGAAAGTTTCCATTATATACTGTCTCTGGATTTTTTTTGGAAATGTTTTTGGAAATCTATATACCTTGGTTGCAGGATGGAATTTTGCGCAACAGGGATCAGCGAAAACTACGGTCGGAGAAAGCGGACCAGGACAAAGCCCCTGCAGTGGATGGAAGCGCCGACTTCCTCAGCTACCACTCGAACTTCATGCACTACACCAACAACCAGCAACATCAACTGCACCCTCTACTACACCACAACCTGCTCCAGTAACCCAGCCAGCGTCGACTACAACTACCACTACGACCTTGGCTGGAACCTGTCAGCATTTGAAGACAAGTCGACGTGGCACCAACCGGCATGTTGAGCTACTTACATGTCTGGATTGCGGTGTTGTGTTGAAGAGGGAAAAGAAGGAAGCAGTGACAGGTGGCACTTCGAGCACTACTACAACAACTGGAGGTGGAGTAGATTGCAGGTGTACAAAGGGCAAGGGCAACAAACGCAAGAAGACTGACCGAAAGGACAAGAGCAAAAAACAGACGTCGAACAAGTCGAAGAATGATGGTTCAAAGAAAAAACCACAGCAGAATACAACCAAACCTGCGAAGAAGAAGGTGGACCCGAAGGCTGAGAATGGAGTTTCGGAACCTCGTGGAAAAAAAAGCCTCAACTTGTTTCCACGGAGGATCAGAAGGCCTTGAAAGAGATACTAGGTTTCAAAAATATCTCTGCTTCATTTTTAAAAGTTTTGGGAAAAATTTGATTTGATACATTTTGGCCGCAACTTGTTGAGGGATGGGCCTTGACAAAAACAGCTGTCTGAGGATTGCTGTGAAGGATGCTGAATATGGCCTGAGCTTGTATTGGACGCGTTTGCAAGTTGGGGTGAAAGACAAGACTTCGAAAAAACAGGTATGGTGCACGCCTTCAAGCCTTGAGACCACTTTCATGAACAAGGTCTTGCTGGGCAATGCTATTGCGCCTAGGTTCCTGAAAATTGTTTTCTGTGGCAAAACTTGATGTTTGTTTTATTTGGCGTTTTGAATTTTGCTTTAGATTTGCTGCAATTCACAGCATTCACTCAACCTTTTCAAATGCGGGCGCCTGTGTATATGTGCTTTGTGAAATCACCTTTTCAGTTTTGCATGAGACTTCAGGTCGCTGAACTCAAGCTGGAGCCTGATCTTACTTCTGAAGTCCTTGATAAAATTGCGAAGAAACGATTGAAGGAGATCTCACAACAGGAACCTTAGAAAATTGGGTTCCGAAAGTTTTGGTGGTATGCAACGACATACACCTTTTTCAAAAATGGAAATGAAAACACTGGCAGAATCATTGGCCGAAAGGCTATACTTGCGCCAGGCTTCCAGAGAAGCTGTTGGTGAAAAAAGGGATTTTAATTACAATATTATAGAGACCGTTTTTCTTGTTTGAAGCTTCGCCATGAAATCAGGCCAGTGCAATGGTTACAAAACTCGGGGCCAGCAAAAACATGTCTCAAATACTTTATGCATTTGCTATAAATTTTTGACAAGACTATTGGATGAAGACATGTTTGTTCAAAATAGGAGTTCCTGAGTTCTGCTTTTGAAAATGAAAAAATACAAACATGTGCCAATACTTTTTCGAACGAGACATGTGATTTGCAATCAAAAATGGGTCACTGCAATATGGTTGCTTGTAGTAGCCATGTGCATGGGAGCATTGGCTTCTGTAAGCCAGTGAGTTGCTGTGTGCAAGGAAAAAAAATGAGGCACGTGTGCTTTCCCAATAGGTTCCAAAAAAAAACAATGTCCCAAAAATATGGAACACATTATCGGACTGAGTGGCCTGAGGCCCGAACATTGCTGCGGTTGGACTCGTCGGAATCTGGCGATGCTGCGTTGTCAGGCCAAAGCCTTGTTGATATTGTTGCTTTATATTTTTTTACTTTTCCACATGGAAAGTACTTGTAACTATTTACCCAAAACATTATATCGGCATGTTGCTTGGTTTTTTCAAACAACATTACTATTTTTTTGAAAACTATAGGTGTGGAAAATTTGGCAAGTTGTTTGGATCGGAACCCAAACAACTCTATTATAAATACAAATTTTGAAGTATATGTTTTATCAAACATTTACTTCAAAACTTAGTTTAGATATGCTTCAATAGGCCAGTTTTTTGGATCTGAACCTAAACAACTAACTGTATAAACAAGTTTTGAAGTATATGTTTTATCAAACATTTACTTCAAAACTTATTGTAAATATTTTTCAATGGGCAATTTGTTTGGGTCTGAACCCAAACAACTTTGGTATTTTGATTTTTTCACCTTTGTGTCGTACGTGTCCACTACTCTGAAAACTTACTGCCTGGCCATGAATCAGCTGCTCAAAAAAATCCTTCAAAGGTTTTCTTAATGAATGGATATCGAGGAAAGGAAAAAATGTCTATCAATATGTCTCCTTCATGTAGGAAGTTTTCAGGGACTATTTTTTAGGATGAACTGCGAAGTAGCAATGGCCATGGACAGCTGGACTGTCCCAACTGTGCTTCCTCGTCTCCTTAAAGCAAGGCTCCCAACGGTTTCTTGAGACCTGCATGGGACATGTTTTCGCTGAAGGGCAGATTTTTGAAAAAAAAATGTTTAGTTTTGCGTTCCAGGGTCTTTCAAATTTTTGTCCCATGGCCTTGGCGAAGCAAGTGTTTTAAGGTTCTCATCATTGCAGTGGTCTTTCTGTTGTGCAGCGAGAATGTGGAGAAGCAGTGGGCCCCTTCATTTATATATAGTTTTTTTTAATGTTTTTTTCCAGCAAAAAAAGGACATGTCTTCTGTTTCGTCAAATACATTTCTGTGTGCTGTGAGGCATTTCGCTTCGCAGAATTTTTTGCTGGTGAGGCAGCAGCAACGATGGCTCTGAAGCAATGGGGTCTTGCAGGCATAGCTTTTGACTACAATTTTGGCGGTCGCTACAACAATTTTTTTGAGCCAAGCGGCTTTGCGTTTCCTGCGCAATTCATTTATCATTTTTTGTTGAATCATTCAAAAAACTATGCTAGTATATAGGGGGGCCAAATAACATCATGACTTGCTGGTGTTTTTTCTTTCTTTTGGCCATTGAGGTTGGCTATTTTGGCAATCCTTCGCTTACATCCGTGTAGCCTCGTTATTCTTGCCCCAGTTTGCTCCTCTATGAGCTTCATGTGCTCTTCTCAAGCAGGGCGCTATTGGTATTCACCTCTGGGCAATGAAGAGTTGTGTTGGGTGAAAAGTGCCAATGTCATGTCCTGCAGGGTGACATTGCTCGCATGGCTGGCTCAGGCGCTTGGCCACACTTTCATGATCGAGCAACCATCATCAGCGAAATTTGGAGACATGCCTAGGTGGCGTTTTTTCTGCGAAACCATTGCGTACGTCACTTTGTTTTAAACAAATATTCACAAGTTTTGCATTTTTGTCAAAACAAAATCCTGTCAAAAAAAACAAATTCCTAGATATTGGAACTCAAAAAATCTGTTGATTCAGATTTACCACATCTCAACTTAGGTTTTCAAAAAGAATATCTGGATGCGGCACTATGGGGTTCAATCATGGAAACAGACGTGCATTTGGTCGAACAGTTTCCACATCCAGAGTTTGGATCTTGGGCCGCTCACATCAGAGCAGAAAGCTAGTGCTGTTCCACTTGCTCGTACTTATGAAGACGATTGGGGAAAAAAACGATGCACTGGAAAAAAAAGGATCTCAAAAGCAGCCAGTGTTTTGGACCCCAAAAAAAAAATGTTTGGTTTTTTGTCTTTATACTTTGTGTGTATACATCAACCAACAGGCTGGTGAATTCCAATTGTTTTTTCTGAAGTTTCAAAATGAATGATGTTTTTGCTTCATGAAATTTCTCGAGCATTCAAGGGCCTACACGAAAGCGTTTGGCTATACAATTGCTGCTATATTCTACAAACTCCATGAGGGCATTTGGGGGCTTCGGCAACCTCAGGACTGTTTAATCCAACCATTGTCATTTTTGATTCTGACACCTTCTTTCAGCATTGTACATTTTCATTTTTGATCGAGACTCAAGCCAGCAGGAGCAACAAGAACAAGGGCAATCCAGGAAAGATTCTGACACCACGATCCTTCTCAGAACTTTGATGGCAGACCCTTACGATCCATGGCAAGATGCTGATATGGAATCAGTACTGCAATATCTTAGAAGCAACAAAGCTTTGCGTGTGCCAGATGAATGGCGCATTGTTCTTGGAATGAACAAATGAGGATGGAATTGTGAAAAATGGTTTTTAAAAACAACAATATCTTACATCTACATGCTGTAAATGAATCTGTGAAATAAATTCCCCATTTGATCTCTTTTTAGTTGCAGCTGGCCATGCCGACCACGGGTACTAAACGTTTCCGTACTCTGGCTTCCAGATTGTGGGCTTGTGAATCAGACTGTGAAGACCTTTGTGACAGTGCAAACATGCCTTGTTCTCGAAACTGATGGTCTGGAAAGAAAAAAAAATTTTGGCCTTGGAGAGGCAACGCTTGGCCCTAGAAAAAACGGTAGAAGAGCTCAGGGACAAACTGAACCAGGTCACTCTTCAGTTCTTTGAATCCCGTCAGTTGGTTATTCCTTCGGGTGGGCAACCTGGTCTCAGAACACAACCTTGGACCTCAAACCGGTGGGTAGAAGACAATAAACATTTGCTTGAACTGCCTCGGATGTCTGAGTGCATAACGCAGCTAGATGAATCTGATTGTGGTGATGAAATTTTGTTTTGCCTTTGTGACCAAGAAACATGTACAGCATCTCGCATCTTAAAACATTGCGAGTGGGTGATATGTAATTTGTTTCGGAAACATCCTGCTGTTTACAAAATTGGTATCACTGAAAACCCAGTGAATAGGTGGAAGGGTCGCAGTTATAGTTACAAATTTGATCCCACTGATGACTGGCAACAAATGGTCGTGGTCTTTGTTGGGTCAGATAGTCTTCAATGTGCATTTGTTGAAGCCCACCTTATTCATCGTTTTCTTGGGCGAAGTGGCTGTCGTAATGTTAGGCCTGGTGGGGAAACTGCAAAGCCAGGCCCTGGCCCATTTTTCACTTATGTTGTTTGGAAAAGCTTGGCCCCACCATCCAAATAATTGTTCAAACAAAAATTTATATAGATGAAACAGTATATAACATGATGCCTGGTATATAAGCCTTTGGTGGTGAGGACAGGCTGGACCTTTTCAAATCACAACAAAAGGGAAATGGTGAAAAAAGACTATGCAATATGCTTGTGTCAAAATCTCCTGGGTTTTCCTCCAAATCAGTTTATATTTAAATAATGAACAACTATACAATATACTTTAATGCCATGGCCAAAAATGGAAATAACACAATTGTTTGCAATCGAGCAACCAACTGTGTTAGATTCCACTGCCTTTAAAATTAAAAATGGAAATAACACAATTGTTTGCAATCGAGCAACCAACTGTGTTAGATTCCACTGCCCTTAGTGCACTATAGCATCTAGATGTCAAGCTTACATTCGCTATCCTGAGGTTGGCATGGCCTGGTAAGGCACTATATGGTGAATACATGTAAATACATATAGAAAAAACAAAAAGTGAGAAAACTCATCAAAATCCTGCGTCGGATTTCGTCGGATTTCGTCGGATTACCAAAAATTCCGTCGGATTACCAAAAATTCCGTCGGATTCCGTCGGATTTTTTTTTTGTCTTGATTGGCATTTTTTTGCCAAAATCTTACATTTTTGGTAGTTTTTTGACCAAAAATGAGCCGATGGTAAAAAAAAAACAAGTTTTTGAACTTTGACTTGCCAGGCAGGTCACGTGCACCATTTCTACAAGTCCTTGCTGGTACGAGGCAAAGTGCAGGTGCCATCCACCCCATTGTGTATGCTGCAAGCTGGTGGAAACATGTGGAAACAGTTGACATGCTGCCATTGGGACAAATACTGTTTAAAAACAACTTCAATGAAAGTCTTTACATACATTTATTTTTGGACATTGCGTTCAAGAAGACGTATTGTGAACGTTTGGCATTTTTCATATCCTCTGATTGGATTGTCCGCAGTGTGGGTGGCTCAATGGACTTGAGGAAGGACTCAAAAAGTTTGAGTTGCGCAACTCTTCAAGCTGGTTGCACCTGGATGGAGCGCCAGCCACAACCACGGCTGCAACAACCGGCAGTCAAGGCCTGGAAAGTAAGAAAACTGTTTGGGCCTCAAACCAAACAATTTTCCTATATTCTGTTCTTATAGATTATAGTTTGGATGAATATATAAGAAAACTGTTTGGGCCTCAAACCAAACAATTTTCCTATATTCAGTTCTTATAGTTTGGATGAATATAAGAAAACTGTTTGGGCCTCGACCCAAACAATTTTCCTATATTCTGTTCTTATAGATTATAGTTTGGATGAATATATAAGAAAACTGTTTGGGTATCAACCCAAACTTTTTTCCTATATTCAGGTCTTAGTTTGGATGAATATAAGAAAACTGTTTGGGTATCAACCCAAACAATTTTCCTATATTCAGTTCTTATAGATTATAGTTTGGATGAATATAAGAAAACTGTTTGGGTATCAACCCAAACAATTTTCCTATTTTCAATTCTTAGTTTGGATGAATATAAGAAAACTGTTTGGGCCTCAACCCAAAGAATTTTCTTATATAGTTACTTTTTTGCTATCACTCGATGGCAGGTCAAGAAGGAGCTTGGCGAAGAGAGCAGCAGCCATGGGAAGATGGCTGAACCCATTGTTCCCACGCCGCACACCATGTTTTTCCGCAGAGATGGCACTGCCCATGGCAGCAGTGGCAGCAGTGGCAGTGGTGGCGCTGAAGGCTGCAGAGGAAGGCTGTTTTTGACCGGCTTGAGCAAGTGCAGGTGAAAGAAGCAAAGCTCAGGCAGATCTTGAAGCATGACTTGGAACAACTTGTCTTCCAGAGCAACCAAGTCAACACAAGTGAGGCAATTGTGGAAGAGCGCATGGAGGCACGCAGGAACAAGTTGGAGGAGTACCAGCAATACGGCAAGAAGCTCCAAACAGAAAAGGACAGGCTCAATGAAAGATTGAAGCGGCAAGATGATGCTGCTGAACGTGCCAAACTTCAGCAGTTCACGGAGTATGAGAAACAACTCGCTGCCAAAACTGAGGAGCTCCATCGCTTGCAAGATGAGGACAAAAACAAATTGTTCAAGTACGGGCAGAAGCAGCAGTCCCTCAAGAAGACAGAGGAAACCTATACGCAGATGAAGCAGAAGCATGCAGAGGCAGAAGCTGAGGTGAAGAAGTATCAGCAAGAACTGGGTTTGCTGCAGAAGGAAGCTGTTCTTGAAAAAAAGGCTGCCAATCAAGAAGAGAAGGTAAAGAATGATGAGCAGGCTGCAGACCTGGCTGACAAGCTGCGGATTGAGTTCCAGCAGCCTATCCAGCCACCAATGCCTGACCCTGCAGAACTGCCCTTGGGGCCAAGCTTTGAAGAAGAAGAAGAGAAGGCAAAGCTGGATCGCGAAAAGGAGGTACACCAGTTGCAAACGCATGAAGAGTTCATGCAGAAGCAGCAACTAGCACATCAAGAGGCGTTTCTGCATCAACAGCGCTTCATGCAGCAGCAGCCGTTTGTGCAAGCACATGTGCATCAACAGCAGTTTGTGCAGCCACAGCTGCATCCACAGCAGTTTGTGCAGCCACAGCTGCATCAACAGCAGTTTGTGCAGCCACAGCTGCATCAACAGCAGCTCATGCAGCAGCAGCTGCATCAACAACAAGTGCAGCAATGGCATGCAGCTGAGTTGCAAATGCAGCAGCAACAACAGTTGGCAGAAGAAGCACTCCAGCAACAACGCACGGCAGAGCAGGCGGCTTACCAAGAAGAAATGGAAAAACAACAAGAAATGGAGCAGATGCATCACGAAGAACGAATGGCTGAAGAAAAAAGGGCCCATGAAGTTGAAGAGGCAAAGAAACAACAAGCTCAAGAAGAAGAAGAACAAAAGCAGATGCAGGAAGCAGAACAGGCAGCTCAAAGGAATGCAGAACTTCGATCTCACTTGGAGAAACACATGGCCCAGCATCAGGAGCAACACCAGCAGGTGCAAGTCTTGCTGGCAAGCATGGCAGCTTCCAAGCGTGAGATTGCGAAGATGGAGGAGGAGCTCGAAGGTGGCGATGCCAAAAAACCACGTTTTATGGCGCCAACCCCAAAGCCCTTTGCGGTGGGTCGGATTGAGTCAGGTAGGTTCCTGACGTCTCCAGTGCCAGCTGGGTTGCGACAGTCCTTGAGTTCTGGAGCTCCACCTGCAACTCCTTTGCCGCCTGCCAAGGCTGCTGGATCCTACACCCCACCTACAGGGGTCAGGGTGCCTCCGAAGCAACTTGGAAGAATTATAAATGGATCGAAAAACATACATATAGAAGGCATGTTTCAGAAACCTGCCTTCTATATGTATGAAAAGTTTTTGTTTTTCCTCGAAAAAAATACAAAAATACAAATACATATACATATACATATACATATACATATACATTTACATATTCATATACATATACATATACATATACATATACATATACATATACATTTACATACATACATACATACATATATATATATATAAAATGGAAAAGTGTCATTCAGTTAAACAAAAACAAAAACATATGAAAATGTAAGTGTTTATAAACACTCACTTTTTCATATGTAATTGTTTTTGAAAAATGACACTATATCTTTTATTTTTCCCTAAAAACAAAAAATGTTTGGATGCTATGCTCTGCTTTGTCCTGTTCTGTCCTTGTTGTTTGCTGTCCCTGCGTTTGTATGTTGTCTCTCCTCTGCGTTTGTTGGAAAAATTTTTGAAAAATGCGTGAGAAAAATACTTTATATATCCACATTTGGTCGATAAAAACTATTGGAATATTTGTGGGTAAAATTTGACCTTATATATATATATAAACTGAATTTTTTCTTTATATATTTAAATTATTATTTTTAGAAAAAAAACAAAAGGTCATTCAAAACCAGGTTGGATGATGATGGTGATGATGGGTTCTTGCAACGTCTTCACCTGGAGCTCGATGATGAGATGGGGTTGAACCAGCTGGTCGAGCATGCAAAGTTTCCTGAGCATTCCTCGGCCACGCCTAATGTGAAGAATGCACAGCCTGAAGCTCTTCCAGCTGCTGCTCCAGCTGTGGCGAAGGCCCAGCCTGAAGCTCCAGCTGTGGTGCAGGCCCAGCCTGAAGCTCCACCTGCTGCTCTGAAAGTTGGTGCAGCGCCTGCTGTAGTGAACTCGATGACGCACCCAGCAGCTTGGGCGTGGTTGCATCGCAACTGCCGGGCGGACGAGCCGAAGGTACCTCAAGAGGTACTGGACGACTGGTTAGCTGGGGGGACCCGGAAGAACAAACTTCTTCATAGCTTCGTCCAGCGAGTATACCAACCCAACCAATCGCACCAAGTCACAGCCTTGAGACTTGAGGCGTGGAACAAAATACGCCAAGTGACGAAGGACTTTACAAGGAGTTTTCAGGGATTCGAGTGGAAGACCGAAGATGAGCTCAAGAAGATGGATTGGTCTGAGATACTTGTTGTTTGCTGTTTCATCAGTTTTTTATCATATGTAAACTGACCAAACCGAAATGGAACCCTGATGACCTGATCACATGTTTTTGTTTTGCCCTGTCCTGATTTGCAAAACTAAGGGCGAAGATCAAAGGAGCAGTGGCATACTGCAAAGGCAAAAGGTTGACAAAACAATGCCTGTACGAAAAGAAGGACAAGTACTTGGTTCAAGTCACCGACACTGTGGAGCAACTTTCTTTGCAAAAAGTTTATTTGGTCATTCCCATTTTTTTGGTTTAGGTGAATAAAAGAAAAGTGTTTGCGCCGCAACCCAAACAGTTTTCTTTTATTCAATTTTTAGTTTGTAGGTGAACATATATATGAAATTTGTTTGGGCCTCAACCCAAACAATTAACCGATGTTCAGTTTTAAGTAAGCAGAGGAAAATAAAAAATTGGTTGGGTCTCAACCCAAACAATTTTTCGTATAACATAAATATATCTAAATATATACATGTTATGTCTAAACATGTATATATATAGATATTCAATTTTTGTTTGGGCATCAATCCTCGACCCCCCCAAAAAATCAGGCAGTGCCACGAAAAGATGAGAGTTGGAGGAAATTATGGCAGGTGAAGGTATTTTCGCAGAAGACTTTTCCCTTGGGCTGGGCGACTTTTTGGAGCTTGGAGATGAGGAGCAGAAAGGCAATCAAATGGCTGTTATCCAAAATGGAGCTGATACAAATCAACAACAAAATGAACAACCTCGCAAAGTTACAAAGGAAGCCTTTCCAAGCATCGACTCCCAGCTTGGTGCTGCGGAATTGGTGGGGAAATACAAGAAGGCAATTTTGAACCGTCAAGCTGCCTACCGGGACATCCACGAAAAATGGGCGGCAGCTTCTCCAGCCACTGGGCAGTTGCTTGGCCAGTTTTCAGTCCGTTTGTTTTGGTGGGACAGGTTTTTTTTTGAAAAAAAAAAGAAAACAATTAGCCCAGGTCTGAGTGGCAAGCTTTGGAGAAGTCAAACAGTTTCTCAGCTTGTTGTTTCTAGCTGAAGGCTTTTCATTGTGACATTCCCTTTTTTGAATGGAATGCTGGCAAAAAAATGTAATAAAAAAACAACAGAAAGAAATGGATTGTGAAGAAACCATTTTTCCTTGCAGGAAATTTGGCAGACCAGTACAAAGCGATTTGCAGCCTTGAGCAAAAGCAAGCCGGTGTAAACCCTGAGAACAAATCGGTGTATGCGGCGATTTTCCAGGAGATCCAAGGGCGCTGTGTCCAGTTCAACAACGAACTAAACGCGGTGAAGGTGCACCTGCCAAAGGCGGCAGCGAAGAGTCGTGCCAATAAAAGGAAGAGTGGAGATCTGACTAAACCAAAGGAAGAAGCAGAAACCTGAAACCTGTACAGTCCAACGTTGGTGTGGGCAGTCACAATGGGGGGGTGGGCAGAAATTGCCCGAACAAAGAAGGAACCCACATCCTATTGGTTAAAAAAATTGTACCTGAATAAGATATTTTTGTGTATATAAAAAATTATATATGTATATATATTTACATATATAAATATATAGACCAAAAATGGAAAAACATAAAATTAACAAATTGTTTTTTGTCCAGGTTCTTTTGCTGTCAGTTCTCCGTCTGTTGCTGCATTTGTCTGCCTTTTTCGTTGTTTGCATTTTTACTTTCAATTTCAATATTGCGATGTCACCAAAAAAATGTATATATACAAAAATATTTTTAGATATGTATATATATTTATATGTCTGAGTATTTACAGTTTTTTGTTTTTTGGACTCACACAGTTTTGATGGGGTTCCTTTTTTGTTTTTTGACAGCTGTGATGAGCGCAGCTTCCAGGTATACGTTGCCTCAACCTGTTGTCAGAAAGCAACAGTAGATGATGGCAAGTTCGACAAGAGCGGAATGGCTGTGGAGCGACTGTGGCGTTGCTGGCCAGTGGAATATAAAAAAAACATTTGCGCATCCGTTTTTGCAACAGTACGTGTTTCTGCTATATGCCTCCATGTTTCGTCGGTTTTCGACCCCCTCGCAGGTGAGCTATCAATCAAGAAGATCTTGAAGGAGTACATCGTTTCTGGACGTACTATAGCCTTGATTTTTTTGGGGCAATTTATTTTTGCAAAGAATTTTTTTATCCATATGATTTTTTACGCTAGAATGAAAACCCGAGCTTCCAAAGACATATATATATGGGAATAAATCAATCGATCGCTGTTTATATATATATATATATTTGATTTTTCATTGAAAAATCAAATATATATATATATACGTTTCCAGTGTTAAAAAAAAATTGATGGGTTCTCATGTGTATGGTTTTGGGATGTGCTTGGGGCATGGAATAAACAGCTTTATTTCATGTAGGACCCTGCAGATTTAGTGTTAGGGTGGCCAGCTTGGTTTGTAATTTTTCTATATCCATCCAATGTTTGACGTCTTTTTTCGTATATTTCCTTCTGAGTTGTAGATCATGAAAACCAATGGTTTTCAGGAAATACGAAAAAGAAGTCAAACATTGGATGTGTATAGTTCAAATTACAAAACAATGTGTTCTGCAGTGCAACTTGTGTAAATACAAACATGATGTGAAAGCTGAATATTTTAAACTAATATATTTGTCTTTGGCGAATCTCTCTATATATCTATATATATATGCCAAAGTCTTTCTTCCACAGTTTTGCCATCAAACCAAAAAAGATATTTGTCCATGTCATACTTGTGTGCTCAGGCTTCAAATGCTGAAAAAGCCTCGGAAAGCAGCTTTCGGCAAGTGTCCACAATGCTACCTGGAGCCCCAGGATTCAATGATCTACAGCAATTGTCGCTGGCGCACGCTGCAAAGGGAAGCAAAGAAGAAGTTTTTGTCCGTGAAGTTGCCAATATTGGTGAGATCTTACCGTTGAAGATAGAAGCAAGGCAGCTGCAAAGCATAAATAAAAGACACTACGTGGTTCCTGCGCGCGTGGTTGTGGAATACTTGGCCGAGTTCTACCCGCGCAAATTACTACCTTCTCCAGCTCTCGGTGATGTCGAGAAGATCTTAACTGATTTCTGGGCCTCGTTCAAAGTTCTGCACCCGAATCACCCAGCGTATCAAAAATACAATGGTACATTGAAAAACTGCATACCTATGAAAATTCACAGTGACGAGGGAACAGGTTTACGAAAATCCGCAGTGCTCCAGGTGAGCTGGGGACCGGTGCTGACCCAAACAGGGAATTCGCTAGATCGCTATTTTTTCTGGACCTGCATGAACGCTGAAGATTACAAAGCTTATAACAAAGGTTACGCAGCTGGAAATGAAGTGTTGGACGAACTTGCAGAAATGTTGGCTGGGGAAATTACATCACTTTTTGAAACAGGTGTGAAGTGCAAGGGCATGACGTTCTATCTGTGCTGGGTTGCCTTAGAAGGAGATTTACCGGCGCAAGCCAGAGCTTTCCATTGCAAACGTAATTTTGGGCGCGTTCCTAATGCAATGTGTTACTGGTGCCTGGCAAATGACAACGACTACCCTTTTACAGATCCTTCCAGGACAGCCTCGTGGCGCTCTACGTTGTCGGCCTCACCACCTTGGACTGGAAGTTCTCCGAGCCCATTCTTGAAAATTCCAGGTGGGGATGCTGATGTCTTCTTGGCGAAGGACCTCTTCCACCTATGTCATTTGGGAGCAGTGAGAACATTTGCTGTCAATGCACTCTGCTTTCTGGTTTCGGATAACCATTTTGCGCCTTGCATGATATATTTTTACATTTTGGGAACGTTTTCAAGTTTTTTTGGTTGAACCATCTTTTATTTTCGATGTATTATCAACACTGAAAAATGAGTTTCTGTACGTATATCTCGTTGTATATATATATATACAAATATATTTGTTCATATATATATATATATCTGTATATATTTGAATATACATCCATTTTAGATTGTACAAACCCTTTCAGGATGGAAACAGTGTCCCTTCACAGCTTGCTTCAGCGTATGCTGCCTTTTCACAGTACTGCAAAGCAAAGCGTTTGTATCCCCTGGTCAAGCATTTTACAAAAGACAATACTGGTTGGACATCGATGCGAGCCTACCCAGAATGTTCATGGAAGGGTTCGGACACACGGTTGTTGCTTGGGTTTCTGGTAGCCCATTTGGAGCGGCCACAGGTTCAAGTCAGAGGCATAGCTTCATCTGTTTATATTGCTTTGAAAGCGATTGATGACTTTCTGCGAACTGTGTTTGGTGAAAAGGACGAGAGGGGCTGTCGTTTGGCTATGTGGACAAAATGCATGGCACAGTCAGCACTTGCGAAGCTCGAACTGTTTTTGAATGAGTCCTACAAGTGCGCATGCTTGTGCCATGCGCAAAGGCTTTGCTTTTTCAACCTCACTCCAAAATTTCACTACTTGGGTCACATATGCGTTGATATGAATTTGCAACTGCAGCAAGAAGATCTACTTTACGTGCTCAACCCAGGCCTTTTTGCCACACAGATGGCCGAAGATGCCACTGGCCGGTCATGTCGCATGGCGAGGACTTGCCATGCAAGGACGTCAAGCCTGCGAGTAGCCCAAAAGTGGCTGATCGCTTGCAAACTCTTTTGGGAGGAGGACAAGGAAAAAGAAAGCAGCCAACGCATGCAAAGTACATTTACTTAAGATGACTGGCCAGGTCAGTTTGCAGTTCAAACATGTTTTACGAAAGCACCATCATCTTGAAGTATTTACGTTTATATATACACTTACAGTTTTTTGTTTTGGCAAACACTTGCTGCTTTCCGGTGTTGGCATGTGGTCTTGAAAGAACCTTGTCCAGTTCTTATATAGTTTGGATGAATATAAGAAAACTGTTTGGAAATCAACCCAAACAATTTTCCTATATTCAATTTTTAGTTTATGTTTCGCGGATGACGTTGGAAAGTGAAATCGACATATATATCGATGGGCATGCACCATGTCGCATTTGCGTCGCAAAGTTTGGTGTCAAAGAGAAAAACCCAAACCAAGTCCGTCTTTGCAACTATATAGCACCATGGTGGATCCTGCTCGCACGCTTGGGCGAAGGGTGGCGGAGCTTGCGCGAGATTGGAACGGAGAGAAGATGGACCAGTTGCATGGCACCAAGGAGTTCTGCCGCAACGTGTGTTTGCTGATGGGTTTGAATGCGATGCTTGGCTATATATTTATATATATATATATGAAAGAATTCGATCAAAAATGCGCCTTGCAAAAATAATATATATATATATATAATTGCGAAAAGAGTTTTTGCAATTCCCCAAAAATGCCTTCGCATTTTTGCGAATTTCGAAAGCCCTTTTCGCACTATAGCAGATTTTTCTGCAATTGGTTTTTTATGTGTATATATATATATATATCATATCAAAATGAATACAAATATATATTCCAAATATATACATATATATATATATATCCAATTTCAAGAAATTGGATATATATTTTTTCTAAAAAACAACTTGTATATTTTTAAATATAATACAAAAAAATATATATGAGGTGTTGCGAAATCATCGCTGCCTTCAACAAATTCCGAAATCTTCGCAATTTTGAACAAATTGCGTATATATATTTAATTTTCGCAATTTATTGCGAAATCTTCGCAATTTTGAAAATATATAATCTTCGCAATTTTGAATTTTCGCAATTTTTGGAAGATTTCGCCATTTCCAACAAATTGCGAAATCCTCGCAATTTTGAACAAATTGTGTAATCTTCGTAATTTTTTCAAAATTCTATATATATTTATATATATATATATACTTTGTATAAGAAGATTTCGCAATTGCGAAGATTTCGCAAATTTTACCAGAATTCAAATATAATTGTCGCATTTTCAAATATTTTTCACCAATTGCAACCATTATATATTTGTGCATGTTTGCAACAATTAGGATTTTTTTTGCGCAATCTTTGTGAACAAATTGCGACAAGTTTGCCTTTCTCTGCGAAAATACAAAAGACTCCAAAAATTCTAAGGAAGACGCAGAGCTTTGCTCATATCTGGGTGGCTATCTGTATTGCGGAGTGCTTGCTGCATGGCACATCTGGTGATGACGTGGATTCTAGCAACATGGGCGTTCCTACTTTCGACAAGCCGGTCAGTGCATGTGCGAGACAGACCCCTTGGGCCCTGGCTAGCTTCCAATGCCTCTTGCGCATCTTCAAGGACATCACCGATGAGATGAAGCGCTTGGACCGAGAATTGATTGAAGAAGCAAACAAAGTGGTGGCAGACATTGAGGACTACCTGGAGAAGGGAGCGCTATACTATGAGCCTAGGGCAGCTTAATGGATGGCTTTTTGTTTGGGAAGAGCCTTTGCGAGATGCAGGGATCGAAGAACCTCTGCAGACTCTGCAGCAAGTTTTTTTTGAAAGACCGCAGACCTGAACTTGACTGACACGTCGTCAAACGGAGGAAAAAGGAGTGTCGCAACTGTATATTAAACATTGAAAGACAAAAAATATATTAAAACATATATGTCGCATTCCTTTTTGCACTCATTTTTTTGGTTATTTCATCGAAATTTTTTTATCAAAACATGTCCCCAAAAAATGGTCGTTGAAAAAAAACACATTCAAATGCACAAAAAACACCACCGATGAAATCCGATGAAATCCGTACAGAAAATTTGGTCATCCGATGAAATCCGGACAAAATCCGTGAAGTGGATTTTTCTTCCAATATTTTTCTGAAAAAATGGTCATCTTCCAAATCTCTTTTAAAAAATTGGTCGTCCAACATATAGTTTGGCTATCCGAGTCCGACCAAAAACTGGTCACAACAAACGACCTATTTTTGTTCAATATACGCAAACTTTCGCAAAAAACCTGGACAAGATATATATATGTATATATAAGAATTTAGAATTATTATATATCTTACCATTTATACCTCTGTTGTTCTTGCTTGGCGTTTTTGCGGCACGTGCAGTCTTTGAGGAGGCATCCGTCGATCAAAATTTTGCAGTCTATATAAAAAACTTATATATATATGTCCATGGAAGCTTACAATATAATTTTTTAATTTCTTTTCGTAAATAAAAGCAAAATCGTTTTTGAATTTTACACAGGAAAAAATGAATCTAACTTGCTATTATATAGTTTTTCTATTTTCATTTAAATATTGAAACTAATTATTTAGATTTTAAAAAACACTAAATGAAAATACAAATGTATCTATATATACATTTGTATTGTCATTTATATAGGTACAAAAAATGTTTTTGTTGATGGAATGATTTCAAAAAAGTTTAAAAAAATGCATAAACATGCATATATATGTGAAAACATGCATTGAGCAAGCGCTGTTGCATTATAGTTGCTGAAGTAAACTTTTGGATTTCAAGTATGAAAAAACCTAACATAATTGCCATGTGAATGTCTTTTTCAAAAACAGAAAAATAGGTTTACCAAAAAGAAACGGTAAAACCAAATATTTCTGGTAGCCCAGTGGTCCAGGTATACACACACCGAAGGTCGGACCATCTGCTTCTAGAGTACAATGCAAAGAGGAAACAACCTGCAGCAAACCTATCAACTATGAGATTACGCTCATTGGACAAAAACTCTTCCAGCGATGCGACTTCCACTACACTTAACACCCTAGCTTGTCGCTTTTCTCGTCTCCTAGAATTTGCTAACTCGCAAATGTTGATCGCTTTTGGTGTGATGGCAATCGCTGAGTGTGGAATGTTCAGAACCTTCTCGCAAAAATTGACTGCTTCGACAAAACTGGACAGTGCTGATGGAGATGCCTCCTGCTCTTGCAGGTGTTCCAAGTATGCTTCAACATCTGCAGCAGTCAATGGAAAAG
>OMLO01000453.1_pt1 | contig 26481 bp, 16 predicted proteins | sample 1674811 | NCBI WGS metagenome assembly OMLO01 (sample SAMN06265003, study PRJEB25207) | coral metagenome | isolation source: Coral host | place: Mexico:La Bocana,Puerto Morelos, Mexico | collected 2008-11-13
GCAGATAGTGTGGGTTTTGAATAAATAAAATGATCGCTCTATTGACGACATGTTTGTTTTTGCAATCCTTGTGTACGCGCTGAATCACATCAGCAAAAGCGCGCGCGAAAACTGTGTTCGGCCACCTTAAGCGGCCTCGGGAAAATGGGAGGCATCCGCTTCCGATAGCCTCTGGCTGCCAACGTTTTCACTGAGTGAGGGTTTTAAGTCACTGATGAAAAGTGTGTCTTTAATTTTACAATGAAAGTCGGTCTTCCAGAAGCGAGGATTTCAAAGTGTTCCCATTTGATGTTGTGACCGCTAGAGATGGCATGGTCTGCAACAGCAGAAGCGTCACCATCTTGCGTAAGAGCTTTGAAGTGCTTGGTCTACCGGTCATGCAATCGTCGCTGGGATCATAGTCCCAACAACTAGCTTTGTATACTAGTTTAGATCTTTGAGAGCAACTGAGCCGATCTTTGTATGGAAAGAAAGACTTAATTATCTTGCAGTGTTTGTCTCAGCGCTAACGACATTGTGCATACTAGATTTCAATTGCGTTGTTAAAGTTTTCGTGCGCAAAGAATTATGGATAAATTTACCAGTCTCCGATTCCCGAACCACAGGCTTAAGCTAGTATTCCTATTTTTTTTTGTCTGATCGGCTCGAGGAAAAGGTCAATATGTAAACTTAATACGGATCTCACGCTTATTAAGGAACAAAACAGTTTAGAACCATAGGGAATCTATAGTGGAGTCGAACTGAGCAAACTAATTCTGATACGGAGTAAGATGAAGTATAACTGAAGTGCTGGATAACTGATCCGTGTTTCTTTGCAAGCAGGGCGGTTTGGGAAGATGATTTGGTGTTTTCCATTACTGATTTTCTCTCATGTTTCCTGCGGCATGAATACAAGAAGCAAGACACAAATTCGTATGTGATACCGTTTATAGTTGAAACGCCTCAGCGAGATAAGCTAAGCTTTACTGCGGTTACAAGTCTCTGCAGGAGCTGCATCAAACCATTACTTATAAAGGAAATGACAGAATTATTATACCAATAATAGCAAACTTATGTTTAAAGAACGTAACAGTGACAATCTGATGAAGATCTTCTTTTGCAAAAGCATTCATTTGTACGTCAACTAATTATAGGCGCTGTCCGCACCAGCTCCGGCGATCTGACGACCAAGGCCAAAGTTTTGCCCGCTCTGTGAGGCTAATTTGTTAGTGCCAGCCTGCAGACCAATATGACCTTCCCTGCCCGCCTTCACGTCTTCCTCGGTGAAGCCTCGTTCATTTTTCTCAGCCATCTTTGGTCCCAGGGTGGGGCCGTTAAAACCTTTCTTCTGAGCCTGCAAAATGGCCGAAGAAGAAAATGGCTAGTAACTGTTTTAGCGAAGTCACATACAACGTGGCCACGGGACGCAGTTGAAGTTAAAACTTCGAGTGATCTTAATATAGAGCGTCAAACACAAAATGGAACAGTTTTAGTTAATATATGATATATACTGAGTTCTTCTCATTAGCCGTCCTCCAGATCCGGATCGTGAAAACTCTTCAGCGTCTGGTGGACTGAAATTATGTCAAGTGAACTGAATAGTGACTTGGATAAAGTGAAACAAATGCCGAAGCGTTCTCATGTCGAATTACTCAGAAAATAAATTTCTGAGTTGTCCAACGAGAGTCGAACCCATGACCTTCCAGAACACCGGTCGGACGCTCTACATCGCTCCACTGAGCTATTGGGGACTCATGGCGTGTTAGGTCGTAAACTAGGTTCTTATGTGTGACGCAAGTCGTGCCATATTTGCAAGGCTCAGTATGTCCTCCATGGCTAAGTGGTTAGGGTATCCAACTGGTATTCTCGAAGGTGATGGGTTCAACTCCCGTTGTGGAATTCAGAAATTCAGTTTCTGAGTAATTCGACTTGAGACGATTCATGTGTTCGACTCCCGTTGGGGAACTCAAAAATTTATTTTCGGAGTGGTTCTTAAAACCCCCGACTTAAAATTACAAGGGGTGGAACATGGGGCGATTATTGATTACGAAAGGTAGCAGACGATAAGACAATAAATTCTCACCATACTTCCTAACTGGCATAAGGTGTTAACAACCTGGAATCAAAAACAAAAACAAACTTAAACGCTCTTCTCTAGAATACAACGGCTTGATCCAGTGTTGTCGCTGGCACGTCTGGCTGGTTCACTGATTGGATCTATCAGTAACCGTGCATAGCTAAGTCTAGTCATAAACGAATCATAATAACATGTATAATATGGTAGACGCTTTAGGTCTTCAGTTAGCTCGAGCGCAGCGTGAAAATCGCCGAGCGAAATGGGGGCTTGGGGCGAGGAGTTTCAGATGCATAACACTTGTGAACTATAAAAATATCACGGATTTGTTACCAAGGTTGATCACGATAATATAGAATAAAGCGTTCTCTATTAAAAGAAAAAATGTTAAAAACATAAGCTTTCGAGGGCCGGTCTGCTCTCTTCGACGGATAAAAATTTGTTATCAAATGAAGCGTAAAAAGTTTCAAGATAGAGAGTCATTCGCATTAATTTAATAAACTGCACGTACACAGGATGTTCAAAAGAATGCTAAAAGTACTAAAATTAATGTTTGCTTAAAAGGATATTGCATTTTCTCGGGAGCCAGTGGGCAGAAGTTATTATCAGCCTCAACAGTTTTTGCCGTGTGCCTTAACTCCAGTTCTTTCTGGTGCGATGGTTTCCATTATCGATGATTGTGGAGTTATCAAAGTCAATTACGCGATGAAAAGTAGTCTCCAAACAGACTTCCGACGAAGACGGTAAAAAAACATCGGCGCGTTAAATGAGCCCAATCCAAGAGATCGGGGCGTGGCGCTCACCGGCAGCCTGATCGTAGGCCAGGTCAAAAGTCCATGTATGTTCAGCAGCCGTGGAGCCTTTAGCACATTGTTTTGTATTCCTTAGATGTGCTAGCCGATCTTTTGGTTTCGCCGATGTAATCCCAAAATAACGTTGCATTGATTGTCTTTAGGAGGTCGAAACTTGGAAACAGGAATTTTTTTTTTGTTGTAGTGTTTTTTTTTGGTTTGTTGAAGACTTGGATGTCATGCCTCTTAAGGATTCAAGAATTCAGCTCACGAGACAATAGAAATGTATACTTCCTTCCACTGTCTGTCTGTCTATTTCTCTGTCTGTCTGCCTCTGCCTTCTCTGTCTGTCTGTTTGGTTGTCTGTCTGTCGGTCGGTCTGTCTGTGTATCGTCTGTGTGAGCCCTTTCATTGTATTTAGTATATCTCAAGGGTGAAGCTGTTAGAAGAGGCGGCTAAAACATGAAACATGAAAATATAAACATATCCTTACCGACATGACGTTTTGCTTCTGGCACAGAGAAGGTGTCGAAAAGTGTTCTGCCAAGCCATAACTCTCGCAGAATTTCAAAAACTTTTCAACGTTTTCTTTCTGTTTAAAAAAGAAAATAACAAGGACAAATTATTCACCTTGGATAAAAAAGACCTTACCCTGTTATCCAACAAAATGTTACGAAGAAGGAACTTTTCATCAGGTGTGTTTGTGGCTCGTTTTCTGCACCCACGAAGTAGGACCTTTCCACGGCTGGAGTGGTGTAAGGATAAATTGACAGCAGCGAGTCTCGTTTCTTGTCGCGGTATCAACCAAGCAGTCTACAAGAACTAGAAACTCAATCTCAACTTAGAGAACATTGCAACTAGTCTCGGGCCCAGATCAACTTTGAGTTCCTTTTTCAACTATCTCCGAGACAGTGGATTCTGGCAAAATATTCCTTCGCTGGACAACCCACTAGAACCTATAGCTAGATTTAATTTTTTTTCTTATAGAGACTTTCAAATGCAATTTATGTTCAACGCTGAACGTACCTCTTTGGTAATTCTCATTGCAGGAAGTGCCTTTTCTGATATAGGGGTCACCTTGACGGCTCCAGGTTGAAGCTTGTTGGCGAGTCTGGAGACAAAGAACGACACTTTTTTGTCTCTATTTCAAAAGTATTTGTTAGTAAGAGAAAAATGTAGAGTTAATCTTGCATATATAGGCATTATTCTCAAGGTAACTCCGATAAACTTTCTTTTTATATAGTACCAGTTCTTCCGCAGAAAACGTAGAGCGATGCGTAGATGTTTTGCGTGGAGATAAAGATGCCTGTAAAGGCCGCCAGATTTCAGTCTCAGCACCTTCAGCCATTCGCCCACGCCACCTCCGTCAGTACATATTTTAATTCCGAATTTATGATTGATCATCGCAATTATACACACAACCAAGAGATTATCAAGGTAAGTACCTTGATAATCTCTTGACACAACTTAAGTAGTTGGGAAAAAAGCCCGCTGAAAAAAATTCAGGCAGACCTGAATTTTATTCAGGCTTTATTAAGTTTTGTGTATAACTGCGATGATCAATCATATATTCATATCTTTCTCCGCAGTTCAAATATATGAACTTTCATGAATTGTTTGCATATTTAACTTCCGTTCGTTTTTGGAAGAAAAAGTCATTCCCCAACAAGTGATAATTATGCCTCGATCCGACAGCGTTTCTCGAAATGAAATGTTTCAGTAGCTTCAAACATTTGGGTGATATGCAAGTTTGAGTTTAACTAATGCATTGTCAGTGTCAAGAGATGACAATAAAAAATTACTTCGTCGCAAAATGAAGTGAAGGAAAGAAGCTTTTAGAAATATGTCAACCACCAAACATACTTGCAGAGAACTTCACCGCTCTTCAATCCGTCAGCAAATCCACTTCCGGGGCCACCTTCATCTGATCCCCATGCCACTTTCTCCCCAAGTACGTCCTCGATCCACTTCCTTGCGTCCATCTCCACACTCTGATCATAGTTGGCATTTATCTGTATATGAACAAAATCGTCGTGATTGAAAGCCTGGGACAAATACTTTTACTGTAAGCGGGACGCCGGTGCCATAGTGATTTGATTTGGGAAACCCCGTACCCGAACCTGAATCACTAGTATCTAACACTTTCAGACTGGGGCGAGTGAAATTATCCTTTATTCTGTTGAAAATCCATAAATCTTCTCACCAAGCTTTGTCTCAATAAATTAAAGTATTCTTTAGTTTGATATAAACACAACACGTCTCTGAAAATAGTCGCAATTTATTACAGACAGCCAACAGTTATAACGGCATACAAAACCGGATATACGCGCGCAATAGTTCCTTGTATGACCATGAGCTTGGTGCCTAACGATTTCTAAACCTCCGAGTTTGGCGATTGAATAAAATCAATACTCGAGCGAACACATTGATGTACGGCTGTCACGCAATATGCAGGTCTCAAGCTGTGACTGACCTCTGTGTATGTTCCCTGTCTGAAATAAACTTTGTCCTAGACTTGTTTATACGTTCTTTCCTTGACCATCCCTCCTATTAAATGTTTCCGGCGAACAGTTCTCTATACCATTAAAGGAGTTGTTGTTTGTTTCGGAGACCAGGAAAATAAAGCCTGTGGGATCTACCAGTTGTTTTGAACTAGTTTAATCAGCGCAATATCCAACTTGCACAAGCTAGCTAGTCAACTGAAAGTTAAGGTATTCATGGGGTCGACTATAGCAACTTTAAAAAATCGAACCAAATCGAAAAATGGAAACAGCTAATACTCACAATTCTGTAGGGCGTAATCCCGTTTTAGACGCGCTATTTTCCTATATTTGTACGGAAAGCACAAACACACCCTTTCCGATAAAAGGACTCATTCCACGCTCATTCCACGAGCAAGAGCCTAATCTGATTGGCTACTAAAGCAGAAATGGCGCGTGTTCGGTTTTATCGCTAAGAAAAACAAAGATAACGTCTGAAAATAAACAGAAGTTTATCGAAGTGCAAAAAAAACAAGTAGACTTTGGACAAAGGGAAACAAATAAAAGTGGGATACCCTAAACTTACAAAGTCATTCAAGGGACGGGAAAGGACTAGAAATGCCAAATTGTAGGCACAGGGACAGATTCCTCTCCCGGGGGGGGTACTCCCTTATATGGGCTATATAAGTATGTGCGGCCCCAAAGGGTATGGTTTTTCAACCGTTTTGGTCATAAATTGGGTATCGATTTTAGCCATTTTGCCGCCATTTTGGTCATAAATAGGGTAAGGGCTTTGGGAAGCGGACCGCACACCCCTACCCAAATTTTATGGGAGTACCCGCCCCCCCCGGGATTCCTCTCTGAAAAAATATTTCTCTAAGACGCATTTACATTGAACTCCTTTATTTCTTTTACGGAGGGGGGAACCACCTCCAATGTCGGAGGGGTGGATTTGATTGACTTGACCTGTCTTGGAGTCTTTGCACGAGAAGTCAAATGCAAGCATGACCATGAACACAAGAAACTTTTCACTAGTGTATGGGACGGCTGCGACAATAAGCATAAACATGAGCTTTTTGGTAAGACATATGTTTATGCGGCTTAAGTCGCTATAACGTCCAATGAGGACATTGTTGTGCTCGATGATTGGGTGAAAGTCCTTCGCGTATGCATTCGTTTAAGCCAGTCATGTCCATACTAAGTATAGCAGCGACATAAGCAGAAGAAGAACACAGGAATTAATTTGATACTCTTATGCTTATGCTTGCGTCGTAAGAGGAGACCGGGCTTTAGCGAGGTATGTCAGGTAGCCAGCGCGTGTAAATTTTAAATTTGTTCTTGTAGAACGAAAGGATTCAATATCAATTTCAATTTAGCCAGTTTTGAGTACAATTTTTTGAACTTGATTTTGTCATTATGTTTGTATTTCGCCTGGTGTTGACGAAGTGTTCCATACTCAAGCATCTGCAATGGATTGAAATTTCTTAGCAGCAACATCATACCACAGCTTCCGCTTTTGGGTGCATCCCCCCCTTTCCACCCAGTGTAATTATTCTGTGGAACTGTACTAGTTCAATGCAAATTTAGAAAATTGCAAATGATTGGGCCATAGACAAGCCAACTGCGACTAACTAATCAAGGTTCTATGCGATTAGCAATCCTGACTAACAAACAGATGTCATAATTTGCCTAGCCACTCTCTTCGCTTAATGATTAAAAATTCAATGTTTGACCCTGTTCGGACAACCTTGCAAAAGATACTAGGCAAAAGATAATGGTGATAAGAATGCATAATTTAAAGCTAAAATAGCCTGAACATTTTGTTGAAACAGAGAAAGGTTCTTTTTAAACTCCCCTACAAGTTCGAGGGTGCATGTCCGCAAAATCAAAGTAGCTGCAAAAACCACTACTAGTGGAGAGAGAAGATTTGAACTAAGTAGTTATTATCCAGTTTAAATGGCATCCGTTTTCAATCACTTTCAAAATGATTGTTGTTGCATTTGCAAACTAGAGAATCAGTAGGTTTTGAAGGCTGCAGGGCTAAGAATTCTCGTTTCGATTATATTCTCTGGAACAGCAAATTACAAATCATTCAGTAACCCCTCGCTTGCAAAGCTTATAAAAACAAATAGGCCTGGAATTAAGAGTTTCAATTATTTGTACCTTTCGCTGCACGTCTGCAGACATGCCATAAGATCTTCCTTTGCTTTCCGCCATGTTCGTCAATGTAGTCGAATCAGTGCGATTTCAGTAAGAAACAGTTCTTACACAGCTCTCGACTGTCAGACGCGAGGGACAAAAGTGCCAAGAATGGAAAACTTGTGCTAATTTATTAGATAAATTCATTTGTTTCGCTCCAGTTGGCCCAGGCATAGATCTGCTTTTTATTACTCGCTCCTACGGTCAAGCAGCAACTAGATTATTCAAAAGCAGCTGCCAACGTTTGTTTGCAAAGCAAACTATAGTAAATTTTTTGCTGTTATGTCCTTCATGAATCTAATTTAGATTGACCATCTGCATTTATGCCCCGAGGAATTGATTGTCAGCCATAATGAGTTTAAACCATGTATGGACATGCAGGAAAGGTGAACAGATCTCTTGAGTAATCGATATTCTCACCTGACTTCAGTTACCTTTAGAGAAGGTTCCAGAACAAAATCTTCTCCCAAAGTAAAAATCTCAAAATCACCTATCAAATTTTCTTTTTACTTCAGTAGGAAAAAAGCGACAATACAACGCTTCTCATTATCGAAGAACCGCGCTCGCCCTAGGTCGCGCGGTTAAAAAACGCTTTTCATTTTAAAAACGTTTCAAAGAACCGCACTCGCCCTAGGCCGCGCGGTTCATAAGATCTTTTTTCCATCACGCGTTTACTCTCGGATACAAGTCACGGTAACGAAAGAAAAATTCTACATAGTAACAAAAAGGACCAGGAGATCTATAAAACACTTTCACAATTTTTCTGAACTGTATTAACAAAACGATAGAGTTTTAAGTATTTATAGCATCTGTTACTAAGTCAATTCTATTCTGTTCGCTAGAAGTCATGAACTAAAATAGAAAACATCGGAGAATCGACCCACACTCATAAAAGACTACTAAGTTAATGTATGTAACTCTGACTGTGTACAAACTTGATACATACAAAGTTTCTGAGCAGCAGTAGAGAAATATAGAAAAATAAGCCGTTATGATTTATGTAGTATAAAAGTTTGAATCACATTTTTCGTTTACAAATTGGCGCGTTAGAATTGAACAAAATAAAGTTTTCTTAATCATAAATGCAATCGTTCTTCTTTTTACACATTATAATTCCCTGCACAAACAGTGCTATATATTCACTGATGCCCGACGAAAACGACTGAATATCAAAATCGTGAATTTAGTTATTCTTTAGCGTCTAAACTGCCTACCAAACCATAGTTATTTAGGGTGGGTAATAATTCAGTTCGAGGTATTTTCTCGTTTCTATCCGAAAGTGAATTATGCTATGCGGTTTTAAACCTTTGGCGTATGAAATTATTGCTAACATTCTGTTGATTAGTTACAAAGCGGAAAGGAAAATTCCCATTTTCTCGCACGATATAATTAACACACTTTTTTTAGAATTAAATTCTGCATTAAGCAGTCGTTGATAGAGTACAATTCTCTGACGCCAAAACAAAATGAATTCAAATGGATTTTTTTTTGTTTTTTCCCTTTGTTTTGTGGATTTTATCAAGAATGAAATTTTATAAATATTTATAATAATACACCATCAGAACTTTTTATGGTTCGTATCACTAATTTTTAACCTGCAAAACTGCCTCTTCTCCACCCAAGAAAGCTGCGCCCGCATGCCGGAGAAGCTTTATTTTAAAAGCTTCTAGTCTCTAAACAATCTGTGATTTTAACTTGAACCACATCGTGTAGAAAGTACCCTTTAGAACACCGCAATTGTTTTGACCGCATCAAGCGATCCCGCGATGACCATATCCTGCACTCTGATGTCATAACATCCGGGAAGATCTTACGCTGTTCCAAAGCTGTACTTGTTCACTACACATGACTGGTTTTATCACGTGACCGTTGTGCAAAGAAGACGGTGGTTTTGCAGGCTCTCTTTTCTCGATTGTCAAAGAACTTGTAAAAAAAGGTTCTTACGCACGTACAAAAGTTCGACTACAAAAAAAACGGCCGCTAGGCCATTTATTTAGGAGACTTCTTCGTCGTTCTCCGCTGTGCCAGCAGCGAAGCATGAACTGGTTTAAGACGTTTGTTGTCGGGTGAGGAGAGAGCGGAAAACGTTGCCTTGACCGCTTCCTTGATTCTTGACACGCTGCTGACCTGGTGAAGCCTGTGCACAGGAAGCTGATAGCGACTCACAACCCACGAGTGCTGAAGAACCTGCAGAGATGTAACACAAAAGCAAGAAAATGAATGGACACCATATACACAAAAGACCTTAAAGATGGAAAGGACGCCGGATTTTTCCCTTAGATGCAAAATGCAAGCTAACTGATGATTTAAAGGCACTGTGTCACGGCTTGGTTTAACCTATTTAATCTTCATTATTTCTGTCCATCTGTACCTTATTTTGTATTTGTTGTGTTATTGAAATGTTCCTTGTATGTCCTGAAAGGTTATTTTTATATTTCGCTCAATTTGGCGGCAATTTCCTAGGTCTAAATTTGGCTAAAATCCGTGACATAAATTCCTTTAATGCAAATATGCAGGCAAAATATCAGGAATTTATCGATCCCCTCTTACTTGTTTTGCTGTTAGTCGTAGTCTTGGATTAACGTGGAGCATCTGTCGAACTAAGTCCTACAAACAAGCAATCAAAGGACTGTTAAAAATATAAGGAAAGCAACAACCATTGAGCGTGCTTTTAACTTAAAAAAAAAATCTTAAAGTCAACAGGTTTACCAAAAGTGTTGTGTATGATACGATATACAGCTGATTTTACTACTTGAACCAGAAGTGTCTATAAGAGAGTCACTTAAACTGAACAACAACACTGTTTGTAGTGGTTAACATTGTCGCCACAGACTTTTCCCTGATTAAATTAAAATTTCCAAGACCAAAGAAAGCCAAAATGTCAGGTCTAGTAACGGCCTCTTCTTTCACTAGTTTATTAAGCGTAATAATTTTCAACAAATTTTCTTACTTAGTTAATAAGGAAAAATATGGTTGATATCACAGTGACCCAAAACATTTCTTTCAGCCTTCATTGGTATTAAATCAGACGTATTAAACTGTTTTAATTTTCTTCAAAATGTCAACTGGACTTTAGTCGGTGCACACACGACGGGAGTTGATTGCACTTCGAATTCTATTCCAAAAAAGTGATCGTGTGAAGGATGTTGATGCTGATTCTACAACTCATTGACATAACTGTTACCTTAGCAACATCCGAAACGCTGTCCCATGCTCCTCCGACAAGGGAATACTTTCCTTCGCCTATTCTCGACAAGATAACAGCGGCGGAATCCTCAGGGCCGACAGCAAATGGCGTTTGCCTGAAAAAAAAAAAAAAAAAGAGAAGAATTTAGTGACTTTACATCATTGCCCAGAACAGAACAGTCTGGCCTCTAACATCTTCAGGTGCTATTGATGAGACAAGCCTCATTAGGGAAACTCAAGTTGTTTACGTCTTACAGACAAAGCTCTGACAAGTTCAAGGTAGAAGCATACAAATAAAAGCTATTGAACAATACTCTCTTTGGTGCTGTTTAATATTATGTTGCACAAGATGGTTCAAACTGTAAATCTATGGATAAAATACTACTATGTAACCATTCAAATGAATGCCATTGAGCAATAATTTAATGTGGCAATGTTAACTTCACACTGTATATGCAAGACATGAAGTCTGTGAAATGAAACTTAAGTGTGACTTATTCACAAAATGAGATAGAACAACCTTGTTGTGCACCTATATAGACCACTCACCCTGCCAGCATGGTGTAAAGAAGCACTCCAAGACTCCAGATATCACAAGCAGCATCGTAACCCTGTTTCTTTAGAACCTCTGGAGCCACAAAATTAGCCGTGTAACATGGCGTCATTAGCAGACCATTTGTCGCTCTGATTTGTTTTGCAAATCCGAAGTCAACTATTCTTAGAGACTCTGGGCTTCCACTGTCATCTGCATACATTATGTTGCTTGGCTTTAAGTCCCTGTGGACAACCTGCCACAACAGAAAAGTATACAGGATAATTAATTTGATATAAATTACAATAGAAATTAATTATGTATACAGGATAATTGATTTTATATAAATTACAATATAAATTAATTAAGTATACAGGATAACTACCATAAACTATTGTGGCATAACCATGTCACCAATGGAGTATGTTGCAAAAATTTTACAGGCTTCATAGTTTTCTTTCATGATTTATTACAATCCTTTTAGCAGTTTTCTACATTAGTAAACAGTCTTATTCGTGCTTCCTTAAATCTTCATCTTCTGATTCCAGAACTAAAATGATAACATGGAATTTCTTTCAACCTAAAGGGAGCATAAGATAAAATAATTGAAAATTTTAACTTACCCCTTCCTCGTGAAGGAAAGTAAATGTGCTGGCCAGTGTGTACATTATCAGAGCAGCCTCTCGCTCTGATAGACTCTTGTGTTTAAGTATTCTGTCCAAAAGTTCTCCTCCCCTCATCAGCTCCATCACCATAAACATGTTTTTACCATCATCATACACCTACGAAAAAAACAACAAATCTCACTTGAATGACCAAGCATCACAGTAAGTGTGCTGAACTCCACATGAAGCACTCTGCAATTATACCCTGCCTAGAGGTCTTAAATATTGTGTTAGTTGCGTTCGTGGGCAAGAATCTTTACTTTTACTCACAGCAATTTCAATAGTGTTGATGGGTATAATACCAGATATGCTTCCAAACAAAATTGAGTGAACTAACTCTGGAAAACAAACAGCTGGAATAATATCACAGTAAAACATTTCTTCTAAAAAATCAAAACTTTATTCGCTACAGAACAACAACTTGAAACTCTGTCCTAAAATCTATTTTCTACACTTATTTGTTTATACATTTTTCATGTTCTGTTCTCCTTGATTTATTCTGTAGAATGTTTAACTCAATGTAACTGGAGCCTGCCTTACAAACTTCTGAGTTACTTAGCCTTCAAGCTCAATATTTACCGGCATTTGTGTGTGTTAGAATTCTAAGAAATCAAAATTAGCCTGTTGACGAAATGAAGACTGAACTTACATCTCTGAGATGAATGACATTCTGATGGCTTCCATATCGTAAAAGAATCTGAAGAAAACATTACACATTAGTCTTTCATTGTACTTTATCACGATCTTTGTAACAATAATATTATTGGAAAGGGGCTCAGTGGCGAGGGCCTTGCTTCCCATTAAGGTGGCCTGGGTTTGAATTCTCTATCCCACACCACTTTTTAACAAATTCCATGTTTGTAGGTAAATAAACTCTTTAACCACTATGTTTACAAGTTACATAAAAAATGTGGCAGACATTTGATTAAAAGGGATTTTGCAAAACTCCCAAAATTAATGATTTTTTTAAAAAATGTGTGACTATCACAAGCGTGAACAAAAATCGAACCAGAATGTTTTTAGTATGGGAAATCGTACCTCAATTTCTTCTGTAGGATCTCTTTTACTCTTATCTACAATCTGTAAAAAAGTCAGAATTGTTGAATTTAACGTAAATACTACAGCAATTGCACATGTAAAAGATACAGGCAGATCTTGCCTGATATATTTCTGGTGTCCTTTCAATACCATAACCTACACTAATCTAGAAATGCCTGTAAATTGCACATAAGTCAGAAAAAACCTTCATGTACCCAGGAACCATTGCATTTGAGAGGTTACAATTGTGCAAATTGCCACACACAAATGACTGCATGGGAGTATGTAGAATTGTAACCTCCCAAATGAATCGACAACAAGGAAGTACTGTAACTGAACATGTTAGCCAAATCTATCTAATGGTAGTAAGTTAGCAATTATGTTTTTTTGGTATCTACATAAAATAATGAATCCATGTTAGTAACACTTTTCTTACCTTAACTGCATACTCTGCTCCTGTTGCTTTGTGGATGCATTTCTTACAAACTGAGTATGATCCTATGCCGATTTCCTAATTAAAATAGATGTATTATTAAAGACTGCACACAAAAATTGAAAAACAAATTACTTTTCTGTACAAGTCCTATCAGATTTTAAAAATAACCCAGTTGATGATCTCATCACTCAACTGATGCTGATTTGCTTTGTGACTGTGTGGAGAAACTGGGTGTTGGTCACTCTAGGGATGCCTGATGGTCAAATACGTTTGACAGAATCCAGTTATAAATCTAGCCAGGTTGATTGTGCTGTTATATTGGGCTAGGGCATGCCTTGATCAAGGTTGATGAATGGCATCTAGAAAATCAAATGACTGGGGGTATTAACCCTGAAAAGAACTGTCAGCACATCCACAGAAAGCAAAAATTGTGACGGTACTTCAAGCTCAGGGTTTAGCGTTTAGGAGATAAGCATTGGCCTGATACATGTAGGTCACTAAGCTTGAATACAGACTTATAAATGTTGGGACTGAAGTCTATAACATTACATTGTGTGGGAGACCTTACATCAACACAACAGCACGATACAGTGTCTACAGGAGTACTGGCTCACCTGTTTAATTTCATATTCTTCAAGAATGGATGTTGTTCTAATCTGGAACCTGCTAAGGACCGGCTGCAAAACAATAGTAACATTAAGTGCTGATGAAGTAAAAAAATAATTGCTGCTTATATTTGAAAGGCTTTTTAAAACAGAGAAAACTGCCATTTTTCTTTTTGGATTATCTTTATTTGTTTTAGAGATATTGACATTTTTGTACTGTGCAAATGATAAAGACAATGACATCGTAAATTGTTCCACTAAAACAGTAAAATACTGAATCAAGAATATCTCTAGAAATACTTGAGCAAAGCTCTTCAAAGTTGGGACAAGGAATGTACATCACAAAAGAAACAGGATGTCATCCTTTGTGTCATTGGCAGGACAACAGTCTTGGCTACAGCATCTTTCGGTCAAAAACCAGCTATCCCCATTTGCAACCCTTTAAAGTGGGACAGAAAGGCCTTGAAACATACATGATTCCCATATTGTCTAAGTAACTCTTCAGTTGTTGGGAGTGGATGATCCCTGATCAAGACGAAAACTGGGAATTTCAGTTTTAATTGACACAAGACCAGCAGCAAAACAATTGTCATGAAAACAGCACAAATGACATTTTGTTTCTTTTGTAATGTACTGGTGCCAAGTTTGAAGACCATGGCACTAACATTTCCAGAGATATTTTTGCTTCCATATGTTACTCTTTTAGCAGAACAATTTATGACATTATCACTTTCCTCATTTGCATAATAAAAAAACATCAGTATCTCTAAAACGAAAAAATGTTTGATCAAATGCACTAAATGCTGATAACTTTAACAAGTGTTTATTATAATTTATAATAATTATATACGACATTAGAAATATCTAATTTCCTTCTTTCTTACTTTATGATCTGTCTCCATTTTGTCTGACCCATTAGACGTTGGTTGTGACTCTTCCTGTTAAAAGACAAATTATATAATGTATCTGGTTAATATATGTCCGCTTACAAGTTCAAAATTTTGCACAGGCAGTGATTTGTATTTTCAAATTAAAAGAAAAAAGATCTTTCTCCCTGGCTATTTTTAACTCACCTCCACAAGTACGGGATCCACAAAACTGAATCCTTTGAAAAGCTGGTGACAAGTTGCACTTGGGGGAACAGCAGGAGAATCTATTTAAAAGACCATTTAAATATTGTTAAACTGACAGGGCTATCATTACATCATTTATCATGTATGGCATGTTATGCGCCTACTGACACGACGAGAGTAGAATAAAAGTAAAATACAAATTAAAATATTTTTGCCCTGTGTTTTGGAAGTCAAGATGAATTACAATTGATACAGCTGTGGTGGCTAGCAACTAAATTTTCCGAAACTTTGGCTTAAATGCCCAGGGCTGTGCTCAAGAAGTACACAGGTGCCACAGGCAACTAACTTTTGCCTTGGGGTGGCTGGGAAAAAACTTCCTTTTTCATACAATACGCTCAAGTCCTGGGCACCCAGTATTGATGCCTCTATTATTTTTAGAGCTTGCGTATTACGAGTTCACATAAGAAACAAACACTTCACATGGCTTCACAATATTTTCACCATAGTTTTCCGCTACTGGCTATGGGCTTTACTTTGGGTCCAAGTTCGGTGCAAAGTCCGCATTTAATTTTATGGGCCAGGCAGAAAGGCGAAACAGGTATAAGTTGATAAGTGAGGTATAAGTTAGGTTTTTGTGACAGATAAATGTGATGCCTGCCAGGAAATGAGGAGTCATTTCCAATTTAAGCATGAAGTTATCCTTCCGCAGATCTCTACAAAGAACGTAACAGTCGGTGCGGTATTTCAGCTGGGAAATTTGCATTTTTTGTTGGCTTTAAGAGTGCGATTGGGGTTTGGAACAGGAGAGACCTTTAAAGCAAGCACACTCACCAAAAGTTGCATTACCTTGTAGCGTGATATAAGATTATACGCATTTTCAAGTGGTCTGCGTTTTGTTTTCCAGGTGTCTGTTTGAGAGATCTGTGTTTTGCTAATTAAAAGATCTGCTTACCGTTTACGCAAATTTCCCAACACAAAGTACCGTAAGCCAAACTCGTTAGACACCAAAGTCCTGATTCAAAACAACACTTTGAACAATTCAGGATTCTCTTGAGGAGAAAATAAATAACAACTTACAAACACAGTAAAATACCTTGTGGTGTTTTGGATGTGAATTCAGGATCAAAATAAAAAGCATCATCAGCTCTACCAGCAGCTGGCTTGAAAGGGGGCTTCAGTTCCTTTTTGAATAATCTCTGTTGCATGCAAAAATATTTATAATGATATGTTAGCAACTAAATTTCTTAAACTCATTAATATGTCACCTAGTTTAACACAGAAACCATGGCCTTGGTAGTGTTTGCCATTCTGATCTTAACAGCAAAGACTAAATAAATTGATTTCTCTATTTTCTCCTTAGTTTTAGTTTCAATTGAGAAGATTTACCAATCACTCAACACTGTGTTTGACCACATTTCCAAACAACTCCAGGTCATCAAAATACTCCCCTAAATGTCATATTTTCAGCTATTTTTCTGTAGTTCAAGATGTTGGAAAAACCTCACAACATACCTCCCAGTCAATGGTTGAAAAGAATGCATGAGCCTTGATATCTTCAATACCATTTTCACCAACACCTGAAAACAAGTTCAGAAGAGTCAAAAAGCACAACTCTTGAATTGTGAACAGTTCAAGAAAATATCCTTAACCATCTCAAGGAGGGTTATTCCAAGACGTAGGGGGATCTCAAAGCTGAAATGTTTAAAGAACATTTTAGAATTAAAACTGGAAATTCAATAGGAATTGGGAAGCAGGGTTGTCTTGAAGGTGCTATTTTCTGGAAGCTTCACTCCCCCAATGTGTCTGGATGTTGCACACTTACCTAATCTATTTGAAGGATTTCTTTTGAAAAGCATTCTCAGTAAACTTTGTGCATCTGGTGATAAGAACTGAGGCATACCAAGCTTGGCTCTGTTAAAAAATGCGAAAGAATGTCATGGAAAATATAGTAAACAGGCATGTAGTTTTCTTATTTCATTGCTACATTTTATAAATCAAAGATTCATTTAGTCAGCTCTCATCTGTTATGACAAATGCATTTCAACCACTACATGAATTCCTTAAATTAAACAATTCAAACATTTAACTGATTTTATTGATTACAAGTTCTTACTTTAAAATCATATTCATTGTATCCTTTCTATCTTTGCCTTGAAATGGCAGTGCGCCAGTCAGCATCTCATACTGAAATCGTAAAAATGGTTATGGAGCATAAGCATAGTTTCTGAGCCAGTGGTGAGTCTAGCAGGATAATTCATAACCTATAGGTGAGTTCACTAACCATGAGCACGCCATAAGACCACCAGTCTGCGACTTGAGTGTGGCCTCTCCTGTTGACCACCTGAAAACAGAATCAGAAAAAAATATTTCATAAATTTTAATTATATTTTGTGCACAGTCATCATTTTGCATGATTATATGCAACAGCAAGTGTACATGTATGTAGTTAGGACATTATATCATTAACAGAAACAGAAGGCAGCCACTCCCTGACCAACAACCTGATGTTAGCAGGACTCAAAAAAAGCACTGTCTGGTCGCCTGGGACAAGCAGATTTTGCGATGTACTGCCTTTGATTTCGTGACATTGGTAACATAATGCATACAAGCTAATTGCAAACATGATTTTGCTAACCCATTTTATTAGTTCGCAATTGCCTGACAACTAAATATTAAAAAAGTCAACTATGACTTAGGAACATACTGGAATTCATGTTTTGTTTTTAAAACCCAAGCATGCATCCCATCTGAATTTCAAGCTTGGCAAGTTTTAATTTTGAATACTACACTTGTCACTGAGGGAATTTAACCCAGTGGCTGACAGAGCTCAATATTGTGACCACCTGGGTCATCAATTCTACCAAATATTTTCACTGGCATCTAACTTTCCATGCTTTTCACTGATTGAAATATTTTTGCTGGCAATTAAATTATTTGAAAAATCAAGGGCCAGCTGAGCTGAAGGTTTTTACCTTAAAGTTGAGCCCTGGCTGACAGTATACAAAGCAGGCTGGAATTTTTTAGGAAAGTTAATAATCAATTTTAACACATTTTGATAATATTTTACGAAAATGTCACATATCGAATAAATTCAGTATGCAAATCAGAACTTTTTTATGCATTCTAATAAGGCAGTATAAACTGCATTACTTAAGTATCAATTCTCAACCAATGAAGATTCATGTTAATGAGTGATAACCATTTCCTGAACATGCATTTGAAAATATTGACCAATCCCAAATTTCTCAACATACACACGTACTTAAGTGTGATGTTAACACGCCAGAGTTTTTAATGGGTACCAGCTGTTTTGAGAAACATGTTCAATTCCTGAAGGGCAGACAATTTGCATCTCGCCTGGTCATAACATCTGGGTATATTTGTCTCATTTGTCAGAATGTGGGTATATTTCCTGTCTTGCCAGGCAAAAAAAAGTCAAAACAATAACTGCTGAGGAGATATTTACGGAACTATTTACAGAAAAATTAGCTTGAAATAGTGCAGCCCTTGGGATTATGGCTTTCTCTCAGGAAATTTCTACGGCACACTAAGTTCTACTAACAATGAATTATCATCAAAAATCATGACCATTGTTTGCTAACAAAAACAAAGAGCCAACACTCAGAAAGTCCTCACACAGCAATTATGCATCCTGTTTTGACTGTGCTGCATATTAAAATACAAACTTCCTGGTAATAAAGCACTGCAACAACTGCTGCTTTCCCTGCCCTTATTTACGAGGCTGTAATTCAGCCATAACAGTTAAAGATCTAACAAACATAACAAACACAACCTACTTTAGCTACTAACCAAAACAAAGCCATAAAAAAAATTTTGTTAGAATTCAACATGATGAGCCCTCACTACACCCTACACTTTAAAACTTCAATATTCCCACACATGAGCACACATTTTTGTTATTTACATGTATGGTCAGATCATTAAAAGGTTGATGCTAGAAATAAAAGATGGAATGCTCAACCTTCTCTTTCTCTCTTTCTTTATTTTTTAATTCAATATTTTGTCTTTTTTACTTTATTGTTTTATTAAGGCTCACCTCTGGAGCCATGTACTCTACTGTTCCACAGAATGAATATGTCTTCTGATCATATTCTGATTCCTTTGAAAGACCAAAGTCTAAACAAAAACCAAAGACGTGAACATTAGTCAGGTACTAAAAGTCTCACGAGCATTCGCAGTTTCCTTTGTTGTGGATAAATATTTATTATATTTGAAATAGGTGGCCTAACAAGACATAAGGACATCTTTTTTCGTCAAGATGAAACTGATATTAAATGTGTTTTCCACTAATTAAAAAACCAAGTGGATTTGCCCTTCAGTCACTAACTATTGTGGGAGGTGCGGTGTCCTCATGGTTAGTGAGCTCGACTCCGGATCAAGCAGTCCGGGTTCGAGCCCTGGCTGGGGACATTGTGTTGTGTTCTTCGGCAAGACACTTTTTGATCTTTACTCTCACAGCACCTCTCTCCACCCAGGTGTATAAATGGGTACCAGCAAATTTAACGTTGTGGGTAACCCTGCGATGGACTGGCATCCCATCCAGGGGGGAGTATTAATATTCCTAGTCGCTTAATGCTACAGAAACTGGGATAAGTTCCGGCCTGATGAGCCACTTGGCTTGTATGCAGACTTTACTTTACCTTTACCACTTACTATTGGCTATTCTGAATTCCTGCTGTTTCAAATTATTTCTTTGTTTCGTCAGAGTTCCAAATAGCAGGCTTTGACTATATTTCTAAACTATTGGAAAACTCTAAAGTAACGTGTTCAGGAAACAGATGTCTCACCTGTCAGTGTAACATGACCAGAAGCATCAAGAAGGATACTGAATAAATAGGACAGAATCAAAACAGATTAATAGTTGTAATAACTTAACTCTAACAGTGCATCTTTCCAGACACAATTGGGTTTTACAGTAACCCTGCAATAGACCAGTATCCAGCCTAGGAACTAACCACCACAACACTTAAGTTTAATAATTGCATGATTTTATAAATTGTTGGAAACAAAATAGTTAGTTTGATCAGGGAATTACTTTAATTATGAACTCAGTGAAACTCCCAATATACATATAATACCCTAGTTACTTGGGACGTCTTGAGAGGCACGGTGACGTAATGATAAGTGCATTACATGCTGGAACCAGTACTCTTGACCAGATTTAAGCCCTGCCAGGGGTCTGTGTTTTGTTCTAAGGCACAACATTATTCTGACAGAATGCGGGAAGTAACCTTCAATGGACTTCCAACCCACCCATGGGGAGTAGCAAGACTCCTTGCCACTTCACACGAAACAAAGTGTTATATAATTGAACTAATCAAAAAACATCTTCAGGTCTGAAACATACTTCTCAGGTTTGAGATCTCTATAAATAATTCCTATTTTGTGAAGATGATCCAGGGCTAAGGCCAGCTCAGCCAGGTAAAATTTGACATCTTCTTCTGTGAACATTATCTGTTGACAAAGGGTATGTACATAGCATCAAAACTTGACTGAGGGAACATTAACATGTAAACTACAGATCAGTTTTATCATACGACTATGCCGAATAATTTCTCGCTTACCTCTTTAGACAATCTTGTGAACAAATCTCCTCCCCTAAGAAAGTCAAGGATCAGGTAGACTTTGCCTTCGGTTTGAAAAGCTAGCAAACAACAAAAATCAGTGTTATAAATTGTTATTCAATCAATAATGAGGCCTTCCAAGGGGGAAAGTGTCTCCATGTTCCATCCTTTTGTGTACTGATGCCACCTAGTCAGCGGAAGCAAACGTCACTATCGTTTTTCTGCATGTGTCACTATCGCTACAACATTGATTTTTTTTAGTTTATTCACTGGGAAAGTTCACAAGTTTCTGACATTTACAGACTTTACAAGAGAGGACAATTTCTAAATAAACAAAAAATTCCAACAGGGTCAATGTCTTTTCTGGTGCTTCTCGTGTCCTTGTAAAATTTTAGCAGAGCATTCTATTTGTTTGTCATTGATTAGAAATTCCTGTGTTTTAGTTTTTAGGGTTGTGTCGCTTGTCGCTTATACCCCAGCTTGGAAGGCCTCAACAATCAATCTTAAAACTATAGTTTGATAACAACATCTTCAAAACTGTACAGTGTGGATTAACTGTCCAACTGTTTAGGAACATCTTGAAAATTACAATCTTTTCCATTTTTTCTAAAGGAACACAAGGTTACGGATGTCTCTGTTATTCCTGATATATTTTTTCAGATACATGTACCATGGGAACATCAATGTACATTGCAACATACCAACATACCAATCCTAAACAACAAATTTAGTGTCATCCTAAAGTGAAAACTTTACATTCAAAGCAGAAAGAAAATTACTCCCTAAAATTTAAATAGCATGATTTCGAAAATTAACAGGTATTAACATTTCAACAGCTTTGTATTCGACGATATTTTTATTTTTTTTAATAAGATCATTATCTGGATAATAATGCTAATATTCTTAACATGAATTCTCTTCAATCAAAGTTGTATTGCATGTTGGTTTTTGAGAAAACAAAATACTATTAAGTTACTCACCATAGTGGAGTTTAACTATGAATGGATGTTGCACATCCACCAGAATATCTCTTTCTTTTTTAGTTCTCAAGCGATCGCGAACTGTAAGTGACAAAATGAGCAACAAACATTTGAATTCAAAACTCTTCACAAAGGTCAACAAACTGAAATTACTGATATTATCAGATTGCAATAAAAAGTATTTAAAAAACAACACTTATTGGGAGTTAACAAGCTAAGCAATTCCATATTTTTAAAACCGATTACGTTCGACGATGGAGATGTTAAAAAGACGATAGAAATTAGAATAAAAATACCAATATCAAACTTTGTACATTTCACGTCCTTCTCACGCAAACTTTCACTTTGGAAAAGGAAAGAACAAACCCTTTTCTTTGAAAAGAAAAACACTCATTACAGAAAATGAAAGATTCAACTAGGGGAACAAATGGCTAAGTTAAAAAGTGAACAAATTACGTTCGAAGCTCACCTTTCAGAGTCGCCTTCTTAAGAACTTTCATGGCGTACAAATTCCCGGCATCTGAGTCGGTCAACTTGCGCACCAAAAATACCTAAAAAAAAATACGTTTGATAGCCTCTCATCTCTGCAAAAAGCACTATGCTGACGGTTTACCCAACGATGGAAGAGTTTCAAACTACACGACTAAATACAAATACAGGGGCGACGATTACTAAAGATTAACACGTAAAATGGCCAGCATAGCTGACAAATCCGGCTCTTCACAGGACGATAACTTCACCTTGAACAGGTAATGTTAAATGCAGCAGGAGTCCACATTTGAATCGAAGCAAATTACCTTGCCAAAGGAGCCTTGCCCAAGTACTTTAAGCAATTCGAACTGTGACGGGTCGGCTTTCAGACAGGCCTTCGAATTTACGAATTCTTCACATACATCGATAAGTTGAGACGTCTCTTCGATGGGCTGCAAACGGAAAGGAAAACAATAAGCTTGCATAAAGCGGCCCTTCGTTCCAACTGACACACAAAATCTTATTTAAGCTGCTATATTTAGCGGTGAAAAGAACGCTTACTCCGTTTTTATTTTCGTCCGTCATTTCTTCGTCTGCAACCTAAGAGAGTGGGAATATTAGGTTTGCCAATGTGAGCTTCGAGTTCTAGTAGGAGTAGAAATTGAAAATTCGAACACCGCGTATAAAAGATCACCTCGATCTCCTCACGAACTTTCATTTTCTGCCAAGGGTCGGCTAAGTACGCCAAAGGCATGTTGAATTTCTCGGCGTTTTCTCGACCAAAAACCGTCTTCTAGTAATCACACGACCCTACTTCTCAAAACACAGTCCAGTTGTATGAAATGCCGCTTTCAGAACGAGGCTTAGCTAAGCCACGCCAAAAAATGCATTGACCGGAAGCGGAAATAGAGCGTGTCAGCGAGACTGTTCTTATAGGTAGAAACAAAATGAGATCTTAAGTCAACGTAAATCAAAAGCATTATCTATCGTCTGACTAGCATCAGCTGGCAAGTATGTGTACGCAGGAAAACGGTTACTAAAACGCGGTCCATGACGATCGACACGAACTATTTTAATTATTATGTAGGTGCGATAAACTAAACTAAACGCGGGCTTTTCGATTACTGGGAAAACAAAATCAGTTAAGAATAATTCAGTTTCTGTTGAAAAGATGTTTCAATTTTGAAAGCAACAGTCACTAATATTAAACAGAACCTGTCATCTTTAAATATACTTATGATTAATAACGCAATCACACATAATTTATATTTTTGACCACATATACATATAATGGGAGAAATTCGTGAAAAATAAAATACAGAACGTATAAATGTTTGCAAACAGTTTGATGCTTCAAAGCGTTCCCATCGAGGATGTTTTGTCTTTGACTGGTCGTTTAACTGAAAGTTTCATCATTATAAAATTGCGTTATCATTTTTCGTCTATCCGAACATAGAATTTCACCGATCTGTTGTTCGTATGTTTTTATCAACGAGTCACGGAATGGAATCGCTTGTTCGTGAGTCTTCACCCGGCAAAAACGCCGTTTCCAACTTATTATACCATCCCTTCAACGATACTGTTTCAATTTCATTTCTAGGATGGGATTCACAAGATAATCTGACATGAAATCGCCTTACACTGAAGACGAACAAGCGCTCAGACGGTCGGGCACCAAAGTGTGAGTCATGAGACAGACAATTTAAAAGCGTACCTTGTTCACCATCTCTCGTAAATTTCACCGAGTCCTTGATAGTCTGAATTTACGAATAACTGTAACAACGAACACACAGGACAGATTCTATTCTAAAGATCTGTAGACTCAAAGAGCAGTCCAATATGATTGTACGATGTTGGAGCACGTAGAGAGGAGTATATCGGTGAATGTTTATTCGTTGCCAAATGTCACACAGCAAATTTGCATAAGGGACTTCTCAGCACTTCCGGAACTTTCGTTTGTCTTTTCGTATGACGTCATCGGCCTTAAGGCTAAATGCCTTTTATGGCCGCTGAAGCTTGTTCTGTGGTTTCCGCGCTATAGAATTTGCTCACTGAAATAAAGCAAATTAAGTGTTCAGCATAAAGGAGTAAATATATCTATTTCTCGCATAAACAGCACCACTCTGAATCCGTAAGGCGTTGTTCCGTAAGCTACAATTCTTAGACCGGTCTAGTCTATTTATAGACTTAACCGCATTTATGACAATGGTGCAAAAAAAAAAAACCATTTCAGCGTTTCCCCGCATGTTTTCTGATAGGAAATTGAAAGATGTTTTTCACATCTACGCATAAAAGCCGATAATTTCCGATACTTTTATCTTCGATGTGGAGGTCTAAAAAAGTTTAAGCTTTTAAAAACTTATTAAGTGATATTTGGAAGACAATGAAAAAAAAAATAGACAAACCACACTGAAACTCAGGTTAATTTTAAGTCCGTCACAGAATTTATTATCTCATCAAATAATCCATACAACGAAAGCTATTTGGATGGTGAGTCCACTGGTCACGATGTTATTCTATTAAAAGCGCCACTGAAATATTAAATTTATAGAGTTGTAAAAGCAAGACCTTTAGGAGGGTGTTGAAAGCGGTGGTTACGCATACGAAATTCTTCACTAGAAGATCACACGAGAGATTGCTTCGCCAGAGCAGATCTTATTGCGTCTGTTATCTCAAGCGAAAGAACCTGCGAGAGATTGATCTATTCTTCATCTAATCTGGAGAAAACGGGAAGTGAAGGACTGCAGGTGAATCCTTTGTCAACAATAATATAGTGATCAATTGTTGCTTTAAACAGGTATGACGCTGTTTGTCTAAAAAAGCGTAGATAGCTGGAAGGAAACTCATTAAATTTGTCGTAAACTCGTGACAGGCCGTTTTTCCTGCACGCGGAAAGAAGAATAAATTCATCACCCCGCAATATAAAGTGCGCAGTCAAATACGTCACATTTTTCGGATTTTTTTGCAGGATTATCGTCTAAATATATTGACGTTCGTTGAAGAGTGTGACTTTCCGACCCTTCCGTTTGGTTCAGACAGAGTGATTGGCGCCAGTGAACGGAAATGATGCTCTTTACCTATACTTTGTACTAGCAAAAATTCACTGAATCGAATTTCAGCACCAAGCAACTGTCCTCCAAATAGACAGGATAGGTCAATGTACATTAACTTTGATGCCGCAGCAGTGTTTTTGGTTGTCGCTGTTGTTATTGTTGTTATAGAGCTTACATTAAACTATAATCCAGTCCCAAACAAAGCCATTCAAAACCTTACGGTCTAGTGTGTAAAAATCGGTATTTCCGCAGACAAACAAAAGGTTGTCGATTTTGCAGTGTAGCCTAAGAATAAATTAATTCGCCTATCGGTTATACTGCAAGAGAATTTACTCCACCGGCTCAAAATTTCTTGGAATGTGTGAAGTTTGTTGCTACGTAGGTTTCCTCTCTAAAAACTAAGTCCTTCCTTTTTCCTCAGGAGAGAAAATAACAGACTCGACATCTTGAACTGGGACTTGAACTGGGAGGTTTGGGAAAGTTTGATAGCCATGTAGCGCAAGTAAACGACTGGGCGGATGTCTCAACTACCCGCGGGTACACAGTCCGAGCGGTGCTGACAAAACATTCTTGTCACGCATGCATAACATGTTACTCGTGACCTTAACTCGATATAAGACGTAACAAGGCGCGGAGGTGTCACTAACTTAGTACGTGCCACTTAGAGCTAGCGAATATTTTGTTCACATTCAGGCGGTAACATAACGGCAAAACAATGTGTGGCAAGCATTCTCTTGGATGTGTCTAACCCTTTGGTCGCATTTTTTACTCAGTTTCCATTGTCATCCAAGTAGGGTCGAGACTCTCGAAAATTCCAGAACCACCCCACCCTACACTACCCCATACACTAGCAAAGTTAGTCAAGGGAAACGATGCGTAACGTACGCCCGTACTTGTAACTTCACTTTGTACGTGCCCAAATTTGAGGCGTATGCAATTTTTTCACTGTTCTGAAACCCTTTCAGATACGCCTGTGTCAAAATGTCGACTTACGTCAACTTACGCCTGTGTCAAGATTTCGGGGTAACACAGAAAACAAAATTAAAATTGGTTTCGTGGGCCGGCCTAGTGAGTCATTTGGTGAAAAATACGATAGGTTGGGTTATCTCTTGGTAGTTGTTATTTTACATACTCACTTTTCATTTTAAGATGACACGGAAGAAAAAGACCACGTTTATAAATACTCGCGTTGATTTAGAGTGATTTAGCTAATGTGACAGAACTTTTGCATAATAAAACGATGCCTTGAATAAAATCTGTTGTTTATGTTTTGGTCAGTTTTCCGTTAAGAATACTTTGCGGCAAGAGGGTGTCTTCATTGAAAACAAAAGCAA
>OMLO01000454.1_pt1 | contig 26427 bp, 26 predicted proteins | sample 1674811 | NCBI WGS metagenome assembly OMLO01 (sample SAMN06265003, study PRJEB25207) | coral metagenome | isolation source: Coral host | place: Mexico:La Bocana,Puerto Morelos, Mexico | collected 2008-11-13
TCTCGCGATCATCCTTCTTGTCCTTCTCAACTTTTGGGCTCTTCTCACGATCATCCTTCTTGTCCTTCTCAACCTTACGGGCCTTCTCGCGATCATCCTTCTTGTCCTTCTCAACTTTTGGGCTCTTCTCACGACCATCCTTCTTGTCCTTCTCAACTTTTGGGGTCTTCTCATGACCATCCTTCTTGTCCTTCTCAACCTTTTGTTTCTTCTCAGTATCCTTTTTCTTGTCCTTCGTAGGATCCACTTGCAGTTTGCTGAGTTTTTTCACCATGGACTCGACTGACCTGTCAACTTCATTCGGCTCTTGTGTTTTTTTCTTGTTCTTCTGCCGCGTCTTTTCCTCACCCTTTTCCTCTGCATGAACTTGCTTTGCCAAATCCTTCACCATAGCTGCCACCGAAGTGTCCCGTGGTTCCTTGCGGGCAGTCTTCTGATCCTTACGTTCGGCCTTTGCATTTTCTTCCTCCTTGGACTGCTTGGTCTTTTTCTTATCCTTGGTCATCTTGGTCTCTTTCCTTTTTGCTCCAAGCTCCAAAGTCTCTGAACCAGATGAGGGACTCAGTGTGGTTTCAGAATCTGACGCCTCCTCCTCCGAAGGCTCCTCCTCAGAATCCAACTCTTGCTCTTCCTTCTTGGCCTTCGGTTTTGCTGATGCCTTCTTGGCAGCAGCTTTCTTCACTTTTGAGCTTCCTTCCACAGCAGCCTGCAAACCTGCTGCCCAAGATGTCCCATCCTTTTGACCTTTTTCGTTTGTCTTTTGATGTTCTTTGGGCTTGCGAGCCTTTCCGCCCTTCTCCTTCTTATCAATGTCTTCAGGTTCATCGTCATCATTGTTTTCATTGTCAGGCATTTTGGGTTTTCGACCCCGTGGCCTCTCCAAAGAAACACTTTCAGCCTTCAACTCTTTGTTGAGCTTGTCGATCTCTGCCTTCTCAAGCATGGGGTCATTGTCTTTTGTCCTCTGAGTTGAAGACATTGGAAGAGCACTGGGTGGAGCCGAATGCCAAGATGATGGGGGAACAATCTTAGTCTCCTCACTGAAAGTCACTCGCCTCCTAGTTGGATCCTTCAGTTCTGGTTTCGACTGTGAAGGTGTAGGAGGTGAACGGAGACTGGCCTTAGAACCGAAAGAAACCTCCTGAACTCAAGTGTTGGTAAAATGTCGCTTTCCTGCTTTGAAAACATTCTCACCATTCCAAAGTCTTCAGCCCCTGACCTGCCGTGGTGTGCGGGCAACTCCAGGGTCTGAACTTGCCAAAGCATCAAAGTCCTTTCCCGGGGAACGAATGGAATTGAATTCTGGCTGGCTCATCATCATGCAGTGACGCTGCAGAAGATGTATGTTGCGTCCTGGATGTATGAATTTTCTTCGCACTTCGTGCAAATTGGTGAAAAGAACAGCTGATTACTTGTTTGTAATACATCAAAATCTGTCCTGCTCAAAGCCATGTTCGGCAAGAAGTTGCTCTAGCTTGCCCATAGCACCAAAAGCACGTGGAATCAAAATGAGACACACAGTCAATACGCCTATGAGCCTGAGCCTTATCAAGATCCAGGATGCATGATACCTTGCTGCTGCATTTAGCTACACAGCGGCGCATGCAAGTATCTTCAGGTGAGACTGTGCGGAAAAGCCACATCTCGATCAACTGTTGCAAAATTTGCTGAACATTGTACAGTCGATTGCAAAAGATCAGGCAGCATGAAGTTTTTGAAAGACAACCATTTGCCACGCCTGGCTTGTTCTCCCGTTGAATGGCTGCCAATCGTTCGGGCTTGAGAAACTTACCAGTGCCATGACCCACCAAAAAGCTCGAACTGTCGACCTCCACTGAAACATGGGCCACCTTACTTTCATACATCACGGAAAAAAAGGCAAGTGCCTCAACCACGGCAGATGGCAGCTGAATCTTATTTCATGTCATATTCTTGTGGTTCTCATTCCAGAAAAAATTGATCATTGTCAGAATCACAAGCAATAAAAAACAGCCCAAGCACCAAAAAAAGCTTGTAGACCTGCCCATCCGATGTTTGCTTCATGTTTCCATTTCGATCTGCAGCTGAGACAATATAGAGGGTTGTGCCTGGTGTCCTTCCACTCAGCTTGGTTTCCACCACATAGGTTTCCTGTTGGATGCATGGAAAGGATAGCCAGAGCTATGTCTTGTAGATGTTTGTTTGATGTTTGAACTTCACAAATCTTTTGCTTAAAGTTCGTCAGGAAGATCTAATTTCAGCTACTGTCAAGTTCCAAGTTTCGAGGAGGTCTTCCAGCGTGCTTGGCTCGCTAGACCACTCCTCACGAGGTGGTGGAGGGCTTTCGAATGAAGCCTCTGACCCATCCAAACTGTCTGGAGCTGCACCTGCTCGACCAAACCTGGGATGTTGGCAGATGTGCACGGATGACTGCATACATTTCTGTTTTTCCATGGCAACAGCTGCTTGGATGCCAAGAAGCTTTTGGTCGAAATCGGATATCAACTCTCTCCATTCTTCAGTGAAAACCAGGTCATCCATCCATTGTCCACGGAAGGACTGTGGGAGAGAGATTTTGAAGCGTTGCCAACCTGTAGCAGATGGGTCCTCCTCCAGTCGCACTACCTGATGTCGCAAACAGATGTCATTTGATAGGCTAGAAAGTCACTGACGATGCTAAGGGTTTGCACACTGGAAAGTTCAGCTGATGAACCCCTGTGTATTCGTATCTCTGATGCCTGGAGGGGGAATTTGGAAATGTCAATGGACTCAACTTTCGGAGGCTCGGCCATGTAGTGTGCCACACGTCCCATGCAATGGCGGCCTTTCTTCCAATCCTGGAACAGAAAACCGTAAAAAAAGTGGAGCAATCTTCTTATGCCAGCACCAAGTCCCAAGATTCATTACATCAAAGAACTTCATTTAAAAATGCAGAAGGGTCCTGCATCAGACTCAAAGCAATGCTTCGCTCACTGTAAGACACAGCTGTGCCAAATTTGGAAACTGACAGTGTCGGCATCTTCAAAGCATTGTCGGTTCTTTTGGGGGTGTCCATGGCGACCCTCTCCAGCCACGCATCATAGGGGCTCAGATTGATAGCCATCACAGTACCAGTGATGTCTGTCTTTCGGAGCAGGGCCCCGAGCACCTGGAGTGGTAGATCTTCCCCAGCCAAGTATTGGGCCGACTCTTGCATGCTCGACAATGACCTGGAAGTCACAGTCCGCCACATCAACAAAATGTCAGACTTGAACTTTCGAACGTTTAAACGGCAACAAACTCCACGCCATTACTTGCTGGAACTGCTGTTGTTTGCTGCATTCATGTTCTACTTACTTGATTTCCATAGCCTCCCAAGTAACAAGACACGTGACCAAGCCTCATCTCAGCTGAACTTGGAGTGGCATTTTTTTCCGGTGAAGGCACAATGTATGCACTTTCTGGCAACCACGGCAAATTTTCTCGCGTGCACCTGCGAGAGTATCGGATGAATACCTTGCCTTATAATACCTTAAATCTCAATGCAAACTGGATGGTCGAAAGTTTGGTCGTGAAGCAATTGGCTTCTTACGATGAAGCAAAAGGCCCAAGGTTATGGATCCCAACTTGATTGGAGCCCCTGCCTGTCCATCAGCAGTTGGCACTTCTTGAACCGGTTTGTGTCTTTGGTGCCCTCCATCGCACAAACCCATGCAGGAAACTGCAAAGGGACCTTCTTCTGATTCGGTGGCTCCGCCATCCTGATACTCACCAAGTCTGAGTAGATCCCCAAAGCATCCAACTTATCTTCAATGCGCCTGTGTGGAAGTTTGATGACTCGACCAACAATTTTTTGACAAGTTAACACTTCGAAGGTAACACTTCCCCCATCACCTCACCCAAGAAAAAAAACAAAAAATTAAATGTGCCTTATCTCGCCCCGAATGCCATTGCCGCTGGTCTTCTCTGAGACCAAGTGCGGGCAAATGACAAAGCCACATGTTATCTCAGGCAATCTCTTCAAAACAACTTCCATCAACTCCAAGCTCTCGTTGAGATCATTGTTCGCGAGTGTGCCAAACTTCGTGAAGTCCAGCCAAACAATCCCAGCAGCAAAGTCCGGAAGCTGCGTCACATCGTTGACGAACTGGAGAATCAAGAAAGGCCAGAAACTTTTGCAGTTAAAGCAAACCCAGCAAATCAAGGGCTAACAATGGCTAATGGCGTGTTCAATTTAGAAAGTGGCGTAATGCCAGGAAATTAGTAACACAGTCTACCACTCCAAGTGCCTGGAAGGTGATAACACGAGTGATAAACACAGGGATGTTTACAGGTCTACCGCTACAAGTGCCAGGAAAATGATAACAAGCGGTGTGTGATGGAGATGTCATCTTTCATATTTCATTACAGCAACAAACTGATGTTTTTGGGAAACCCTGTGCCTCGTCGATCGCATGCTCGATCTCTCCGATCCGCCCGCTGACATGGCGGACGTTGCGGCTCATGAACTTTGAGATTATGCTTGCACCTATACTGTTCTGACACTTTATGTGAGTCACCTTCTGCAGATGGGCTGCGCGTTCGTGCTTGGCCTCAGCCTTGTACAATAAGGCTAGCTGGGCTGAGTCCCTTGTCAACTTCAGGGAGTCTTGGTCGAAAGCGGCTCGTCGGGCATGTTTGTCAAGTCGCGACAGCTCGGCATCCACAGCTTCAAAGGCTGCAGCGCCTTCTTCTTTGACAACTCCCCAAGAGACATTTTCGGCCCACACATCCATGTGACAGGGCCTGAAGTTTGGATCTTTGAGCGTCAGGATCTCCGTGAGTTCTTTGTGGTAGTCCCTCAGGGTGGCTATTGTGCCATCATGTTTCAGGCTATCCTTTGTCACTGGAAAATTGAAATGGAGAACATGATGCAAGGATATTATGGCAATTCTGAAACAGGCCAGCTTCACCCATCCACAGCCCGCTTCGTAACTTTGCCCACCACATCAGGCGCAAACATGGGTATATCATTGTGGTCTTTGGCCATGCGCATCTCTTGCAGAATGAAGTTGATCAAGCACATTTTTTCCTTTGCGTTTGCAAGTCAATCCAGTGACGGTTTGGTATCTAGCCCAGTCAGTATGCTGATTTCTTTGTAACTAATTGTGTCTTTTCGCACCAACGGTTTTGCTGTTTTACATCTCCACAGGGCGAAAGCCAGGGTATACCGTTCGATCATGATTATTGAATCTCATGATGACGAAGATTGAAAAAATAAAATGGCAATCACAATGACTGTCAGAATTTAATTTTAAATCAAAACATCATCACCCTCATCACCAATGCCTTCATGACCATCGTCATGATCTTAACTCTGATGATGGTCTTCGCTGTCATTCTTTTTCATCATCACAGTCATCATAGTTGAAACACAATCTTTTCATGGAGGGAGACCACAATAAAACATTGCCAGGAGAGTAGCAAGTAACAACTGCTAAGCATTCAGTAAGTCTGAAAATAAACTCTTGCCTGGAATCCATCTCGCTGCACCATTCTTGCACAGACAAGCGAGTTGTTGCACTACGACCGGCCCTTTTAACTGCACGAGAATGAAGGAACAGCACTCTTCGAAGGAATAGAACCTGAGATGATGTCTATACCATTCTATACTGTTTCCAAGGAAAATGATACCACAAAGTCTCAAAGTAGGGGCTTTTTGTTTTCTCATCGTCATTCACTTGTCATCCCATCTCTGTTTGCAATGTGCAAGGTATAGCAACCCCATCAACAAACACACACACACACAAATTGATACAAATTGCAGGTGAAATGCTTGCTTCTCTGCAGTAACCGTCAAGACAGAGTGCCAGAAAGCACAGCACGAGCTTGATGGTGTCGCGCCCAGAAGCCATTGCATGTTTTGCAGCAATTCTTTGGAGAATGCTGGCAGGGTTGGAAACTTGTAAAAATGCAGGCACAAACACGCTCAAATTCCAAGTTTTCATGTTCCATGTACAAAGTCCAGTTCACATCAGATTCAAAAAATTAAAACTAGCTTCTGTCGGAGTCATCCTTTTCAACCACAAGCCTGAGTCCACGAAACGGAACTGATGCAAATGCGTCTCAATCATTTCCCAGCTTTCCTTGCTCACGCCCACCTGCACAGGATTGCGGGTGACAAAAGATCTGTAAGCCTTTGTCTTGACAAGTCATTCATGCCCAGGTCATGCGCAGTCCAAAAACAACCAAACAACAACATTGAATTCTCACGCCTGAAAGCCGTACAATTGAGAAGCACTGACTTCGTCGATTTGCAATCTTGTTGCGTGAGCTGCTTGGCCAAAGTTGTTATATTCATTGATGGCTTCCATGAATGCAACCCTTTCATCCTGCCAGGCTGCGCTGTCCTGCAAGGAAGCATGATTTATAATGGATCAATGCATAAACGGAAGCAACGGAAAACTAAATGAAGTCAAAATGGATCCGTCCTCAGATTGCAATTCTTTCGCTCTGCGAGAGAATACCATGCATTTCTGCAAGATATTCTTCTTTTGCTTCTCAGTTTGCTGCTCCGTCAATTGTATGCGACGGAAATCAAACATTGTGGTGCTGAGCTGTGGCATGATGACGCACTGGATATGTTGGATCGTCAAAGCCCACCTGATCAAATGATCAAATCACTGGCTAAAACAGGTTGGTGTGGATCCGTTGCATGCTTGGTCCCGAATCATTGTTTGTGCAACTGAATGTGGCCTTCCCCTCACAAGGTTTACAAAGGGTTTCAGCAAAACTTTTGGCCGCCAAGTATATCTTATATATCGAAGCATAAAACAAGCGTCGCAAGTTGGCCGAGTAATCACGAGTTGGCCCGCAACAAACAATCACGCGGTGGCCAGGCAGGCCCGATCCATGCATCCATCAAAAATCGCGAATCATTCCACAGATCGCAGCAACAGCGCCATGACGTAAGGAGCCATCTGGATGGCTTGCTATCATCGTATTCACGGGCAAATTTGGGAAGCAGTGCTTCAAAAAAACGTCACTTTCCCCAATCACACTTAAGACTCAAGACACTGATCGATTGATACCTCCATGAAAGAATATTGGGGGACTGACAAATTCCATGGAATTTGGGGTGGTCGCAATAAACCGACTGCTAAACGCAAACATATCGCCACCAAAGATTGTTGGTTCTTGAGGCCCCCTGATCAGAAAAATTGGTGGGCAAAAAGGTGAGAAATTTGCAGTGCGAATCAAAACAAATTGGTTTCCTCCATTCAACTTACAATCAAAAGATCAAAGTAAATGCAACACCTGGGTTGCGATATAAAGAGATCAATTGCAACATCTATTTTAAGACTTAAATGCAGCACATTCTTTCAAGATCCAAAGGCGACGTGGATCAATTGCGACAGCTTCATTTCAATATGATATAGAGATCAAATGCGACACATTTCTTCCAAGGAAAGAGCAAATGCGAGACAGGAAAACTAATCAAATGCAAAACCTTCAAGAGATCAAATGCAACACATTTCTTCCAATGAAAGATCAAAAGCGAAACAGGAAAACAAATCAAATGCGAAACCTTCAAGAAATCAAATGCAACACATTTCTTCCAATGAAAGATCAAATGCGAGACAGGATAACAAATCAAATGCGAAACCTTCAAGAAATCAAATGCAACACATTTCTTCCAATGAAAGATCAAAAGCGAGACAGGATAACAAATCAAACGCAACCCTTTTATTTCACTGAGATCAAATGCGACACCTTTAAGAGTTGAAAATTTAAGGTTTCGCCGAGGCGAGGCTCCCACCCGGAACCTCACCTTTAACCCCCCTTCCTACTGCTCCACGCCATCCCCAAGTATCCATTAGCACGTTGCAGCTGGTCATGAATTCTGCTGTATACATGACATTTAGGCATAAAGTGACTAAAAACCATTGCATGCAACCACCAGGACTAGATATTCCTCAAAAAGGCCTTCAAGGAATTATATCACCGAGGCGAGGTTCCCATCCGGAACCTCACCTTCGTATCCCCTGTTTTTAAAGCATCTTAAGGCGAGGCTTTTGATACCAAGTGGTGGCAACTGCTAGGCCTGAATCACTTGCGAACACATGCTAATGATCACATGCGACTGCAGTTGTTTGGGCATTTGAATGCTGACATTTTGCATTTGATTGTTTGTTTGTTTGCATTCAAATGCAAATTTCCAACATGCAATCAAATGCAAAATTCTAAGTTAAATGCAAAATATGTGATCAAATGCAAAGTTACGACATGCAATCAAATGCACATTTACAACATGCATTTAGTGAATGCATCTTTTCACTAAAGAATCAGAGTACTATGTTCATGTTAACTTGCAAAAGAATAACAGCATTTTGATAACCTGCTAAAGACTGCCTGCATTGTGCAAGTGATTACTTTGATGACGCTGATGACCATGAAAAGATAGTATCGCATTTGGTCACTGTATGGATTCTATTCGTTCCATGGCGCTGCCATTTCAACTCCTGTATGGAGACAACTTAGAGGATACTGACTATGAGATAGTGTGGGATACAGAGATACATGTTCCGAAGTCCCCACCTCTGGAAGTCAGCAGTTTCTTCTGCAGACATGGTGTCCTTGAGGACTTGGAAGGTGTAGAGGACGCCAAACATAATAATCGAAGCTCTGCCGATGCCCTTCTTGACCTGAAGCATGCCCGGCCGTTGTTCTTTCCCCAAAACCTGATCATCGACAGCCACGGTTTCGAAAGCTTCTCTCCAATTCTCAAAGCCATGCCAAAGGTCACCAGCCACACGAAGCCAATCAGTAAGCACTGGGCAACCTTCTGAAGGCATATCAACACGGAGTGCTAAGAAGTGCAGGGACAAGGACTGATGCTCAGCAGAAGCCTGGGTCATCATTGCACTATCACTGCTAGATTGTGATACGGTACATGCTCAGCATTTGGTTCGATCCTAATCAACTTCAAATTGATCCTGGAGACTGGCATCAAAGTCAGTGTTGACCAATCCGGCACGTACTCATCACTTTCAGTGACTTCTTTCAGCCAAGTGCTGAGAGGATCCAATAGACTAGGTTGCCAAGAATCCACCACATATCGGAAAGGGTGCTCACCCTTCAGTGCATCAAAGGACCTGGTACAAGGATAAGAAAAAAAGGTGTACTGAAAGTACACAACTGATGGCAAAGGTCACATCATGTTGCTGCTACCCGACCCTAAGTTATGGGGTTATGAAACAAAGTCTGAGTTTCTATAGTTTTCTGCAGTTCTTTCAGGTTTGCAATCGTTTTCCCGAACATTGTATTGTGTTTTGGCAATGTTTCAAGGTGTGCATCGGCAATGGTGGGCTCTATCAGATTCAGAACGCAACTCATGTCCATAGATTCTGTAACAGAAAGGGGTTGATGGTGCACAGTAGTATTTTAATGTCTTTCCCTTGCCTGTTCCCTTTCCCTTTTGCATTTTTTCCTTCTCTTTTTGCATTTTTCCTATTTTATCTTTTCATATCATCTTCCACACTGAGAGTTATTCCCATTGACGTGAAGGAACTTGGTAAATTTCAAATGTCATAGTGTCGCGAAACCAAAGACCACGACAGTGGCGCAAATATTATTGCAAATATACAAGTAGTTCCCGGGCAAGCCATGGGCGGAAGTTTCAGAAGAAAAAAGAACGACTTGTCCACAAGGCGACCGACCACTGATCTGCCCAAACCATTTTTCTTTGCTGTGAACGGGGGTACAGGGCGTGCTCATGAAAACAAGTAGGCATACCACTGAAGCATGAGTCAGAATATGCAAGTAGCATTGCTGAGTGCAGTCATCAATTGACAGGAGCTGTTCAGTTTGTGAACTTAAGGGCTCCACACAGCATGCTTCATGATCAGCTTTGCCCATGGCTTCTCCTCAATCTTCGGAACCTTTGTGGCCCTTTTGGAAGAACCAGTGGACGAACGTTTTGCCATGCTCCCGGGAGTGCGAGGCTAACTCAAAAGCCACTTCAATCTGCCAGTCAAGAGCAGGAGTCAACTTGCTTGGGAGCCCTTCCGACCACCAGTAACTTGACGCTGTCAAGGCCACTAACAACATTTTTTTCATGCCACATCTGGAAGGCACCACTCGCAGATTGATCTGTAAAATAATTAAAAGAGGTCTGTCTGGCTAGGGCTTGACTAGCTAATAAGAGCAACGTACTGTCTGGCAATCTATCTTACGACTTGATCACAGCAGCTGCTTAATGCCTTTCATCTTTTTGTCTCAATGCATGCAAAGTTGCAGATCAGAATCTAATCGGAATTATCAGCCACATTCAGGACTGAGCAAATCAAAGAACTATGACATGCGACCGTGCAGTCAGCTTACGAAGTAAACTTCGCAATTGAATTTCGAAGCATTTTTACAAAGTAAAATTAAATGGTCAATGGGTCTTGAACTCCAACCCAAAGAGAATGGCTAAAAGCATGGAACCTAGACACGCCAGGTTCATGGCGTTGCCACTCATCTTTATCACTTGAGATTCCAAAACATTGTCCAGGTTCACTCGTGGTGTGCCAGCAAGGTCAGCATGATGGCTAGTGGTCGGAATGCAGTGCGAGCTCATCATTTCAACAGGGCTCAAAAACCTGTTGAAGGCCTGTAAATCAAAGAACAGCAGAGTCAAAACAAGTGACCGATAGACTGGACATGTGTACACATTTGCACTCTACTTTGAAATTCCATGAAAGGTTAGAGGCTGCATTTTGTAGCGAAGTTGAACGAAATTGCCCCTAACGTTAAAACTCAGAAAGAATACATGGACGCAGGGCTGCAACACATGCACTACAAAATGGACGCAAAAACAAAATAACAGACATGATGATAGACATGGTATCCAAGAGCATTCAGACCAAAGAACCCTGAGAGAAGATTCTTGCTACTGCTCTCGCTGATTGATTTCTTTGTGCTGATTTGTATGGAAGTAAAAGTGCAAGAGTCATTCTCCAGTGGCTTGTTGAAGGTTGACGTTGAAGGTTGATGTTGAAAGTCTATCTTCTATAATCTGGTTGCATATTGAGTAACCAGTGTTTGATAGTATGAACCTCCATGGCTATCTACAAAATTTTGGTTACTTAGATTCGACCAACCCCTAAAAACATTATGAATTGAAGTTACCACGAACTGTAACTAATAGTAGAATGTAAGACGGTTCGGGGCAACACTAGAAAACAATATCTTATTTGAGCCGCCCCATTTCATCTTGACGGGGGTGCATTTGCAAGATCCATACTGTTGTGAGTCCAAAAGAAAAAAACGATTTTGATTTTTCGGTGTAAATCTCTGCCATGCCTTGTGGTATAGCTTTCCTGAATTTGTGGTGAGGGTTGGCAATGCAAGGTCAACTGTCTCGCCCCGTGCTCGTCCGTTACGGGCGTATTGCTGAAGGTCTGCAACTTGATAGCGCAGCTTGTGCTCTTCATACTCACGCAAATTTCTTTCCTTCAGGTTGTTTGGTTTTCTTGAGGACCTATCATAGTCAATCAACTGTCCAGTTGGTGCCAACAAGAAAGGCTTCCCAAACCAATATTGCAAGAATGCGAATACACCAAAAAAGATGGTGGGAAATGGGAACAATTACACAGTCATGACTCTGAGCAGCTGAGAGTCTAGAGCAGGAGTCAACTTGCTTGGGGGCCCTTCCGACCACCAGTAACTTGACACTGTCATGGCCACCTGCGATGTCAAAGCGTCAATGAACTTCATCAAGTCGAAGCCCTCCACCCACTGCACATGACACTTGGAGAAAGCCAAAGCGTAAAGTCGAGGGCGGGCTGCAGGCAATCCAAAAACGCGAGGATCCAGGCGCACACCCTTAACTTCAAAGTTGGGCCCAAGCTTCGCCTGGATGATCTCCACTCCATACTCAGGAACGTTTTCGATCAAGTTGATGTGCTGATGCCGCGCAACTCCACCTAATTAAGATAAATCTCATTATTCTGCGTGATGAGTGTGGTGGATGAAGAAGTGATTGAACTGCCAAGTATGTTGTTTCATTGTTTTTTCAAAAAGCAAGCTGCTGTAGAAAGCTTCGTGGGTGCCAAAAGACGTGTCCATCTGCTTTAATCGTTTTCCCATGTTGGAAAACCCGACGCAGACCGGGCCTCAATTCAGGTTGCATGGCCACTTGGTTTGCTTGCCAATGTTTGACGGTTGGTATGAATGGTAAATATAGTATAGGCTTTGGCTCTCTTGAGGCCAGGACCAGAAACATTCACACGAATTCCTTAGAAACAGTGACAGGGCTGTGTAATACACAGGTCCGAAATGGAGGGTTGACTTGAAATCAATCTGTTGACCCTGGCCGGCGTGCCAAGTATTCTTTTCTTATTAAATAGGGTCCAAAACACGTCCCAAAGTCGAAAATCCACGACCCCAAATCCAGATTCCAAAATCCAAATTTCAAAATCCAAAATCAGAAACATCCAAAATCCGCGACCAAAAGAGATAAAATCCGAAATCCAAAATCTGGCTAAAAAGTAGCGAGTTGGCAGCTGACCCGCTTAGGAGCTAATAAAGTAAGGTAGAGCTACTACAGTAAGGTAGACTCGCTCGCGAAAGCCCTGACTTGCTTAAGAACAGCGCTCCTAAGCAGGTCAGGTGGTTTTTGGGCACTGGCCCCTCAGCAATTCAGAAGCAGCTACGGAGCCCTGGCGGAAACAACTTAAGAAAGAATGGAGCTAGCAAATACCAGTGTTTTTGCTACGCTTGCTTTTTTGGGCGTTGCTAAACTTAATTACCAATTCCGTGTGTTGGCTTGATTTTGAGCTTCAGGGTGAGAAAACATTGTAAATTGCGTTGTTTTGTTCTTAGTATAAGAGCAGAAAACAGTGTAAACTACGGTGTTTTAGGCGCTATTTCAAAGACTAAGTAGCTTTTTGCGTCTCAATTCCAAACACATTGTAAAGTACAGTGCTTTTGATTTTCGCCAGTTTTATCTCTAAACTTGTTTGTCGCATGTTGAGAAACCAATGTCGCCATTGTGTTTTTCCAGTTTCAATTCATGAAATTTATGTTAAAACTTCTCTCTGGCATGTTGGTAAAATAGTGTCAAAACCCTGGTGTCATTTAACAAAAGTGAGCCAAACCCACGGTATTTACACTGTTTGTTGACATGCCAAAGAAAAGTTCTAAAGCCAACAACCACAACAACAAGAACAACAACAACCACAGCAACAGCAACAGCAACAGAAACAACAACAACAACAACAACAACAACCACAACAACAACCAAAACAACCCATACGCATTCGTTGGAATCCCTATCTTGTATCCGACAGCATTGCTGGCTTTGCAAAGCCTATCAATTTGCCGAACTTGCCTTTGACTAGCAATTTGATGCATGACCCGTAGACTCAATTGCTTGCAAGGTTCTTCTGCTAGAAGTCCGAGGCATGATGCGGCAATTTTTCTGGTGAGTCAAGCACTTGCAACGCTTGCGACCATCAAGCTCCAAGACGTCCTCGAACAAACACTTGCTAAAGGTTTTCTGGAGCACACTCTGGCAACTTCTATCAATTTCGCAGGCTGGTCCCAGCATAACCTTGGGATTCTTCAAGCATTGCATCTGGCCATGCCGACGCAGCCACTTGCTTGCAGCACTTTGCAGGCTCAACGCTGCCTAAATAGCAGTGACTTCAATGTTCAGAAATTCGAAAGCGTTGCAACATCTATGAGCAAAACAAAATCAACGGCTTGCAAAAGCGTTTTCTTTCCATACATCACACACATCACACTCAAAGAGCCAGCTTTGTCATCATTGAGGCGGCTACCAACTCAGCGCAACCAACACCACTAAAGCAACTTGAAAGAAGCCATCGCCATGAGCGTAGTTTTTTGCAAACTACACCAACGCCAAAATGCTTCTCTAATTGCAACAAGAATGTCGACGCCCATGTGAAAGTTGAATCAATGGACTTGAAATTCACTGGGTGGTCAGGCCCTCCTCCTGGAACTGATGTTTTTGGGTAGAAGCGCCTCCTGCTTCTAAACAAAACAGCCAGCTGTTGTCACAACACCAAAATTCTAAGATCACACATACATGCACAACATAAATCACCTCTTAATCGTCTTCTTTCGCACCATCTTTGGAGGCCTCCGGCATTCGCAAAAAACAGAGGAGGGAGGAAGACATGATGAAACAATGAGCGACGAAGCAAACAGGAAGGACCTGGCATTGACAGCACGCAGCTTCTTCATTGCTTCATGCAAGCTGACCATGACAGGACCAAAGACACACTAAGTGTGAAGTGGTGCAGGAGCCAAATGACCAAACTGGCAACACGCATTACCATGTTAAAGCCAACAAGATTTCACACATCAGTTAGGTTGATGGCCTTGATCAACAGTAAGCCAATCTATATTCTTGGAAGAAAAAATCATTCTCAATCAATGGTCCATCAATGGGATCCAACATCATAATGACATCTTGATTGGAAGCTGTCAGCATCGTCGTTTTCACTGACCGTCGGTCGAAGCCAGATTGTTTAAAAACAATAGCAATCGACGCAATCGACACTGACTTTGTAATTCCAAATTGATGCAAACGGAGCTATATGAACTCTCAGATGGAGCGATCGGCCCCAATGTCGTTCTAACTCATGGCAAAATGGGGCAGTTCACTGGGTCTCAAGATACTCAGGGTCCAAGTCGATGATCTGTGGTCGCTTCGTTTCAGCCTTTGGCAAGACATCAATAGACATCAAAGGGTATCAAAGAACCAAAAGTATTTGACAAGGAAGGCTGGTCTCTCAAGTAGCTTGCACACACGTACACACTTTCTTTGCCTGGCCTCCAATGCTACAGATGCCCTTGATGTGCTTGTACGTGCCTGACGTTTTAGTATATTGAAGGTTTGAAGCGAAATAATTGATTGAGTGCCCCACTTCCGAAGTTCTGGACTCTGCTGATGTTGATGCAGCGGCCTCTCTCTCAGCGGCCTGGAATGAAACGTATTGCAGGATAGAGTCCTGAGACACGCAACAGGCCTCCTGGAATGCCAATCTTCTCCGCTTCTCCCGTCTTGGCAGGGCCACCTGACAAGAACTTTTGATTTAACATGGCTAGCTGACAACAACTGTGTAACCATGCCTGCGAATCCTCATCAGGATCAACGCTGGCTTCAGAGTCCGAACCCCATTCTTCAGTACGCCACCAAATGCTCCACAAGCTGGGTTCCTGCAACAGTGCGGCAAACGATATTTGGCAGATTATTCATAGATATTCATGGGATAACTTGATGGGCTCAGAAATCGGAAAGAATCTACCTTCTTGGACTCTGCCTTCTTGGATTCATCGGTCCTGCAGTGACATCAATAAATGAACCTTAAAGCCAATGTTTTGGACTTGAATGTCATCATCTCACATGATTTGGTCCTTGTAGCGGCCCTTGCAGTGCTCATCGCAACGAACACGCAAACAAGAAAACTAACTGTACAGGGTCCGGGACAATGGATTGATTGTCTTGGGCTGCTCACTGTGGTCAGTTTGCGAGCTTGTTTTCACAACGGACTAGTCTTGGCATGGCACATCACGACACACAAACACACAATTAATGCAAGTCAAATCTCAAACCAGCAAAATCAGCAAATTTGTCACGGATTTTCATCTTCGATGTTGTGCCCGGAAGCTCATCACCGGCGCTAATCTATGCAATGCTGGTGGTATTCCAACGTTTATAATTGGAGCCAAAATCGGGTCTGATCGCAGCCATGGCAAATCTACCAAAGGTTCCAAAGGGTGTTGCCGACACATTTCCAGCAAGAAGCGGGCTGAACGAGCAGTTGACTCACTGGGAAACTTGCGGAGAAGGATCTGGGCAAGTTCCAAGTACACCATGGACCGCTGTCGGTTGGCAGGCAGCAAAGGACGTGAGATGGTTGGCAGATGACCAACCCTTTCAATATAGGAGTGCTTGAAAACCAGAACTGGTTCCTAGCGCTGCGTGGAAACATGATGAAACAAGAAGACAGAATCTGAATCTTGCCTCCAAACGAAGAACTATGGTGAATTGTCGGCAGCATTGATTTGTTTGTGTTCAGATTGTCCGGTTATTGATGAACAGTCACAGTACCAAGCAATCTTGAATGAAGGTTTAAGTTAACCCATGTCCTGGGACAAGTCGTAGTCACTGGCGAATCTCTTCAACAAGCAAATCACATCAAGCTCATGTTGTAAACGATATGCGCCGGGCCCGCTCTCTATGATCCGGACATTGTGAGGCACATCTGGCAGGGTCATTCAGATGTGATATGATGTGATCAACTTTAAACCACACCGTTGTTAAGATCGTTGAAACCATGCTCCCCAAGGGAATTTGCGTTGAAATCTAAAATCATTTGAATCAGTCCTGGATTGGAGTCTGAGATCTCGCAATAAGTATATAATTTTTTTAAATCAAGAAAGAGCCAAATTTTAGTAGCATCTTACTTCTGTAACTGGGCAACCGCAGATGATAGCAACAATCAGAAGGGAAATTTCTGAATACTAAACGGTACAAGGAACCTTTCCGGCACATGAACGTAAACGAGTGATGGCCAGTGCAATCATCCCTGAGACCGCCAGCGTACACCACTGGTGCCCCCTCCAACCTCACTGGCACAGCCAATTTGAAAGGAAACTGGCCAAGTTTCACACATCTCCAAATTATAAAAAAATACCTGGCAAGTGTGTGTGTGTGTGTGCGTGTGTGCGTTTGGAATAAAGGAAACAGGGCAGCTTGCATCACAGAGTAAGTTAGTTTTAGCGGTTCTTTGAGTATCAAACAAGTGGCCACTTCTTGAAGTCACGAGTGGCCTTCACATAGGTCACCTTGACAGTTGCATCAGGTCCTAAGAAACTTTGGATCTTGATGCGGCCAAGAACTTGCTCAAGTTTCCTTGGGGCACCATGATCTGGTTGGGGAAAAATATAGATGTCAAACAAATCAAATTGCGAAAGCAAGCACTGTGATCTGTTCCTTTCTGGACAGCTGAATTCTGACCCCAGTGTCGTGGCGATGTCCCAGCCATCCGCTAAGATATCAATATACTTGAAGCAAATCGATAGCAAACCATAGACTTGATCTCAGTGAAATATTTGGTGATTCAAAACGTGTTTGGCAAAGTCGAAATTACTGAAGAAAAACGCCAAACAAAATCTCAACACAACAATCAAAAAACCTCTACGTACCACTACATGTTTTGGGCAATGATCCATCTTGTCTCTCCGAACTGAAAATTCTACCAGCGGTTCCTACAAAAATGGCGGTGAGACAATCTGAATTTCAATGTGCTCAGGACATTTGAAGATCATTTTGTGGGAAAATGCATCACAAAAACCTGGAGACAAAGTGGTTGGTATTACATCCATTTGAAAAAAATCACTGTACTACATGGCCTTCCAAAACTACGCAATTTTGCACCAAAAAATCCAAAATGCAAAATTTAACTTAACGCTCCAAAATCCAAAATCCCCGGCCAAAATCCAAAATTTAGGGCGTTTGCTGCACAAATTTAGGGCAATTCAGTCACGGTGCCTCGGGCTCAGAGGCTCGAGTTCCCACTGAGAGCCAGTCTGAACCAAAACGTTGGGGGAAGAAAGGAAAACAAGTGGGCAACAGAAACGAGAGCAGGAGGGAGCAAAAACTACACCGAGCCATTCCCCCAACTGTATTCAGATACGGTTGGTTTTGGTTACCTTTGGAGGCCTTCAATGTTACCACTGTGTTGCAGTCGAATGTGTTTGTGGTTGCTTGCCCCATCCCCCGGAAACTTGCCCGGGTTGGCCACCACAGGCGCCAGCCTGTTTTAAAAAATTGACTTCTACGAAATGCCAAGGGCCTCTGCAAAATGGCACTCTACAAAATGATCCTGAAGTTTTGAACAGCACCGAAAACGTTTCTACACAATGATTGTGACAAAAAGTCTCTACAAAATGCGCCTCTGCACAAAATGCGGGGACCAAATCCATTTCCCAACACCAAGTACACTGCTTAGTCAAAAGATTCACTGTGAATTAATTTGGTTCTAAGGAGCCAAGTCCAACCAATTAATTTGGTTAAACCGAGGATGCATAGATACATCTACAGAGTCACCAGCAAAAGAAGAAAACAGTCAAGCCCTGACAAATGCCAACGAGGTGCCTAAACATCCATGGGTGTGACCCACCCGACCAAAACTGATGTTTGTGACTTGCATCCGTTGCGTCGCTATGAGCCACGATAAATATCTGATCACGTTACCATTCTTGTTCTCGCGAACGCAATTATCGGCCTTGGCAAAGCCACACCCTGACATGCTTGTCTATGACTGTTCCAGAGCAAGGCAAGACTGACAAGAAATCTTTTGAAACTCCAATTTGAGATCGCAGACTGAATTTCAAAAAAAAACACCAACACAAACTGCAGGCAAGTTTCCATAATCAGGAGCTCCTTTGGCAACGGGACCTCCTTGGCCTCAAAGATCTCGATGACTTCTTGCACTGTTTGGGACAGACACCTCAAATGCTCGCATATGGTCACAAACCAATCTCAAAACCAAATTCTTCGTGCGTTTCTTTCTTGTGGACGCTTGCCAGAAAAGCCAAGAAACTCCAAGATGGTTGATGAATCCGATGGGATCCTTGGATCCAGGACGAACAGCCTGAGCATGGTGCCGTGGCACCACACCCCTTGCACCTTAAATTTTGGTTTCACCATCATTGATATGCTCTTTGCTGCCCTGGTCCCTCTGTTACGAGGGACCGCCCACTTCGCTTGATCCATTCCGTCCTCAGGCCAGGAGAAACTGAAAATTGAATCGAGGCACTTCAGCAAACACCAGAAGGATAACATGAAAACATGTCATGGAATCATGGAAAGCAAACGCAACAGCATTCATCGAACATCTTGGAATTTCCTGGCTGACATGGCAGGCCTCCACAAAAATGAAACAATATTATTATAATGAAGAATTGCCAATTTCTCAATTTTGTTGATTCACCAAGATCTTTGGACTTGTTCCAACAGATGGATCTTGCCCAGCTACGATGTGAAAACAAAGCGGCGCTCCCTTGGTTCGCAATGGTGTCTGCCCCTGTCAGGATGCAGCAAGCCACCAAAGAAAATGAACGTAACATTGGCATTACCTGTAATGGACTTGTAAAGCCGTGCCTGAAGGTACTGCTCTAGTTCTCTATCCATTTTGATTTGATCGATGTGCTCCTTGTACCCCCGAGCCGCTTCATACTGCTGCTGCTTGTCCTTAAAGACGTTTTCACGGGTCTGTTGGACCCTGCTCCATGTGTCAAGTGTTTGACTCTTGGACCATGAAGCAACGATAATGGTCAATGTTCTGCTCAATGTGTTCAATGTAAAAGAAATGATCTTGTCGTGAGAAGCCAAGAAACATGGGCTGTTTTGAACTTCTCCTGGAACTCTTGACAATCGTCGCACTGGCCATGGCTGCATGCGGGAAGAAACCGCAGGATATTTGACCACTGGCTCTTGAAGGTTTTCCAAAAGTGATGGTAACTCAGTGAGGCAATTGCAGATTGAATAGACATACGCGAAAAGCTTTCAGCTTCTTTCACTTTTTTTGAAGCTAGCCAAGCGGCCTGACGCAAGGATGGTCCAAATCATTTACCATCTGGTGCCAAAGCATTTTGACTGACCCGGTCGGAAGGTACCGTGTCGGCAGTGATGAGAAGGTTGTTGCATTGTTGCAATCTACATACCTGTAGGTGGCCAAAAAGTAAGCCGTAAGCCAATCTTTGAAATGTTAATGCTTGCAATGGATCTGCCTTGGTGCAGGAATTTACAAGTTGTCTGTTGTGGTGAGGCTTTATTTTCTGTTGAGTAAAGCCAAGGAGCTTGGTCCAATACGATTGCAACCCAAGAATATGCAGCCGCAGTTCTTCATCATCTTCTAAGTTTTCGTAGGGTACCACAAGGTCTGGGCCCTGGCATTCTTGATCAGAATCATCAAGGCCTGCGCTTTCAACTGCAATTTCTTGGACCATCCAGAAAAAATGAATGAGGCATGTGTGCTTGTGACTGAGCATGCGGGCCTCTATCTTCTTCTTCTGATTCCACATCTCTATGGTTTGACTCATCCAAGTACACGATCATTTTCTGGACTGGTTTGTTCTTGCCAGACCGTGATCGAGCAGCCCTTTGAAACCTGAGTGACTTATATATCCACAATAAATGCGATTGCTTTGTATACAACGCAAGTGTTCAAAAACTATTAGGCAAAACAAGTTCAGCGTCAATGTTTAAACAAAGGCTTCTGGGAGATGCTTTCAAAAAGAAAAGCACCGCCCATATATTTCAAGCCTTTGAAGAATGTGTAAGGTAAATCAAGAGGAAAGAGAAATTTGGCACCTTTATTTCAATGATCACACGGCATCTCACTCAAATGGAAATCTATAATAAAATAGGTAAGGCCCAATTGCTCTAGCGCCGGGAATGTGATAGCATGGGCAGATATGGGGAAATATGCACCCCTCTGTCCCCAGTGCCGGGAAATGGAAAATACACACGATACTTTGTTATTCTGACATCAATTTTGTCCATCGAAACATCAAGGGTTGGCCAAAATGACGACCACAAATTGCTAAAGCGTAGAACCCTGCCTGGGACATCCCAGCTCTCAAGAAATAACACGCAGTCTGGATTCCTGCATCCTATTTGCAAACCTTACATTCCACAACAAATCATTAAGAACATCAAAAAACGGTGGCTATCAATGGCTTTTTGTTGAAAACGCACCAGTTTTGACAGAATACTGGGAGTTACAAAATTCCAAGAAACTTTTGTGGAAGCATTCCTGCTGCTTTGATGTACAGATCCAACAAGAAGCGGTTAATATCCATTCTTTTCTTCGGGCATTTGTGGTTGGCCTCAGCTAGCCAAAGCACCAAACAAACAAGTTCGCAAAATTTTCCTGGCATTTTGAACAACCTGAAACAACAGGACAAAAGTTATGCAGTCTGAATTGAATCTATGCACCCCTCCCCATATTCGATAGCGCCTGTCTTGGTGCCCAGAACACACACGAGCAACCCTGGAATTGCCCAATCCCAAGCAGGCCGTAACGCACTTCGGGGACATGCGTTTTCCCAAGAGATACCAACTCCTCCGCACCAAACCAGAAGGCCCAACCACCTGCTTGACCTGAGCTGGCTGGTTGATGGGACGGCATACTAACGTTAAGATTTAAGATTAGTTTGGAGACCTGAAGATAAATTGAGAAAGGACACTTGCTTGTCTTCAACAACAGGTTCCTCCAGTCGCCCTAGGCTTTTTAGATCTTTGCAGCAACCAGCAACCCCAGGCCCAATAGATAAAAAAAATTGGGCAGATCAGCCAGAACTTCACTGGATGTGAAACAGCATAGAGACAAAGGAAAAGCAAAGTTAACTGTAGGTCGCACTGTAATTAATGAATAGTAGGTGATTGCTGGGCAGGGAAAGCACTTGTTCACAGTACTATGGCCCAATTTTGGGTCCTTCATGTTCTCCTAAAAAAGTGACTTCAGAATGAATTGTCTTCCGATTTTTCCACCACCTGCATTAGCACCATCCAGATTATGAACCATTTACACGTTCCAAGATTAGCTGAAAGTTTGAAGCATTCTATCTTCAGGCTTGGGAAAAAGATGACTGCTAGATGCCAAAACAATCCAAAAATGAACCCAATGGAGCAAGACTGAGGGCCAAGCAAAAAGGTCTTGCTGTCTCTTCTCCATGGACCAGAAAATGCGAAGGAATCGCAGCAGCTTGTGATACGTGCCACCATGTAAAACTTTCTTGAAGCAAAATACTTTTCTCTTGCATCGGCACCGCCCCAGCACTTCAAATCGTGCCAAAAATTCTTCTGGACGCACTGTCTCCCTCAGACACAGGTCTTCAATGATATCAAATTTCGATAGGCATAGAGGCGCATGAAGATTGCAAAACATTTGAGCAAGAAAGCATTATCAAAATTGATCAAACATGTTTTCAACATCCTTCACTATTCATGTGGTGACGTGCAAACTAGAATCCGCGTCTGATGGCCTTTGGCATACAGGGTCCGCTTGCTGTTGTCATAGTTGGGCCTCTTTCTGGTTCCAACACTTTGCGCTTCCGACTGCAACTCCCGATGCTCAATGAGGGAGTGCTTGAAATCCAAAAGCGCTTCAAGGGTAAAGGTCACAGTTGTCCTGGCACCATTTGCGACGAAAAATGGTTGCAGGCCAGCGCTGTCTCTTCTCAAGGCCTGATGGATGATGGCGCTGGCGAGGGCACCGCCAAGGACCTCAAGAACCTGTCACGATGCTGCACCAAAACATCTTTCAGAGGCTAGATAGCACACATCCATGAGAAAGGCCTCACATGGTCTGCCATCTAGCCCCAAGTCACCTCAGCAGCAGCGGGAACAGTTCAATCCAGAAGGCAATCGGGATCGGGGCTGGAAAAAGCTGAGGGTGGCGACGCAGCTGAAGAATTGCCACCAGCTACCACATGCAGGAGGAACCCTTAAACGGGCGGGAGGCTTGCAATCAATGCAACATTAAAGAGAGAATCCCTGATTCTTGATGGCATGAACAAGTACTTATAGCGATTCAAGGTGCGACATGAAATTTGCATTTAGACATGAAGTTGGGCCAAATCTTCAACTCAGTGAGATTGACTCAACTCGTCGACCCGTGTTTGAGGGCCTGACCTGTGTAATCTAAGACCTCCAAATTCGATTGCGACAGAAGAAAGTGAAAGCTTTGCAGAACACGTGCGATACACTAGTTATTGACTTCTAGCTTTTGATAATGGATTTTCATGTTGTGATCAAAATCGAAGATAGTTGAAACATGTTGAATCAGATGGAAAATGATTTCATCAGAAGGCACATCAACACCTGGTTGTCAACTGGTGTTTTCCTCACTGAGGTGTGGACTAAGAGGGCTTGGCCACAGAAGGTTTTACCTCCTCAAAGTGCGAACTTTTAAGTACATGAGCAGCTTTGCTAGTGTGACAAATGTGAACATATGATGCATAAGTGCCAAAATTTAGAGATAGTAGTCATCATCCGAGCAACAAATCATGCCTGAATTCTCTTGGGCTCCGGCCACTAGCACTCTATGGAAGGCACCTCATGACTGCGCATGTCCAGCGCCACTGGCTTCGGTTTCACATTGTTCACAAGCTGCTCACCCTGACAAACATGACCTTATCCAAAGCTAAGTCTTGCACGCTCTTAGGTTTCGTTTTTTTGTGAGGTTGCAACACCTGAACAATTTTGAACAAAAATGGAGAGGGCCATTGTTCAAACCTAATGACCTGATCATGAACTTGGAGCTGCCACCTAAAACATATAAGTTCTTGTCAATGAAATTCGAATCAAAACGATCTATATTTTGGGGCCCTGGCAAAGTCCAGGCCAAGTCCTTATATAGAGCACTCAAAGGCACACTTCTTACTGGCACGCACGCATGTGAAGAGGTAGAACTGGCAAGCGCGCATGTCGTGGTCACATGTTGAACCTTCAGTCATGGCCGTAACCATGAATCAGAACAGAACCGCGCAATTGTCACATGAGGTTAGGTGCAAGTCCTGGAGCAATTGTCATAATCTCTTCACACGTGTTGGCGATATGATTATCCATCAAATGTTCCGGTGTTTCAAAAAATCATTGGCCTGATAAATGTTTGATAGTTAGTTTTCGGGACCTCTGAAACTTGTAGCCCTGGGAGGAGATGCCCAATGATCTTTGCCAGCTTATTCAAAGTCACCGGTTGATGTCCCATCAAATAGAACCCTGGGTCACAATGGAAACCTGTTGTTGGGTGAGACTTTCCGTAGAACAAACCAAACCAATGTCTATGTGTGAGCCTCTCACGAGGAGTCACAGAAAGGGTGGAAGAAAAAATCCTTTGATTTGCACTGTGAATATGCAAAAAGAACCCATAATATAATCATAATACTATATACCAGGTGCATCCCCCTTGGTTCACAGGGGGTGGTGTTGGTCAGGCTTTTTGTAATTACAATCTGGTCCTTTCCAACCAAAAGTCTTACAGATTGATTGGCCCAACTCAAACCAATTTCACTACAAATTGCAACCCTTTGTGCTGACCAACCTACATCCATCCAAACATCCCACCCACTACAAATTGCCTCTTGTTTCTTGTACCAAGGTAAAATTGAAGCCTGTGATTTTGTAAGGAAGGTTCTCTTGTAAGCTCTTCATGGGCTAAACTAGCACGCTGGTTTGGGCCTTTTGTAAGGGGAAACGACGTCCATGCAACACCAGCAACCACTACAAACACCAGCGCCCCCTCCTTCTTCACTGAAATGTTTCCTTCATGTTGCGTTGTGTTTCACATGCTTCTCATTGTTTTTCAATGATTGCAGCCCACAGCCGCGAAAGCTTGCGATTGGATGGCACTAGACCAGCACACCAAAATGAGAAACTTGGCCAATATTTCTTCAACTGCAAACGATTGGTTTTTTATATTTTTCATAAAGGGTGAAATCATACAAATGCAAAAACATCCAACAGCATCCAATAGCAACACTTCTGCTACTAGGATTCAAGTGGAGTCGCCCCGAGCGTGAGTCAAAAAGCAGATTCTGTTTCAACCAGGATTGAACTCCTCGTCATCTGCTGACTCACCTTCAAATTGGACTCACAAAGCATGGACAGGTTCTGCCATGCAGGGTATGCATTGACCAAGGCAAAGCCAACCAGCCATTCCTGAAACTACAGATTCTTTGCCCTCAACCAAATTCACTACAAAAAGCCCTGACATGTAGGAAACACAACTATTTACTGTTCAAAACGGGTTTAACAGCGCTGGTGCTTCTCCATTTGCAACTTCAGCTGGTGATCTTTCACACCAAGTTGCATTTCTTCAAACCTACACCTACATGTAAATTAGATCTGAAGTTCACTCACTGATTTTTTTCTCGGCAGATCGGGCAACCTTCACGTAGTCGGAAATGTCTTTCAACAATCGAAGCCATGGTGACCTCTTGGGCTCTTCCTGGGAAAGAGCCGTTTTGACTGCATTCAGATGCCTCCACACCGCATTTCCATATCCCTTCCCAGAGCTCATGTGAAAATACCTCAAGCCACACGCAGTCAAGATTGAAAGACTATAATTTGATGGCCCCAATTCAATCCAATTCATCAAGAGTACAAAGGTATACAAAGGTTGACATCAGCACAGGCTACAAAAAGGCAGGGTTCAAGTATCTAACCTACAAAATGGAATACCAGCCTCAAATGCTTCAAAATCTCAAACCGTATAACACATACATATATATGCCCGGCAGTGCGACTACAAAATGGATCAAAATGGGTGAATCCAACTTTTTTGCTTACAGAATGGCCTCCTCAGTCTGAAATTCTAAACCACCCTTTAAAAGGCCGGGCTCCAGTAGCCCCATTTTAGAATGGCAAAGAATGGCTGGGAATGGATCAGGATAGTCTAAAAACATCTAAAAACAGGGTTGAAGCACAAAGAACGGATTAGAGATGGAGGGGAAAGCTTACACATCCAGAAAAATCAAATTAAGTTAGTTGAAGCGCATTTGTTCCAAGGCAAGTGGTGAAGACTCAAGGATCTGGCCCCATGTGATGGCGTTGGCGCCTTCGAACTTCATCCTGCGACGCCCTTCTGTGTCAAAGGCAGGGGCAGAGCAAAATGCGGTCTCATCCTGCTGGAACAAGTCCAACATAAATGACCTGATACAATCCCGGCCACGCTCATGCCTACGAAACGATCCCTCATTCATGTCTGATGTCTCTGCATGTGGTTTTCTCTTGCTCTTCTTTTCTTTTTTCACTCTCTTCGGAATCTTAACTTTGGGTTTCTTCTCGGTGTTGCCCTTTTTGCTTTTCTTTGAACTGGTGGTTTTCTCTGCCACAGTTTTCGATCCTCTCACCATGGTGGGAGCCACGGTCCAACGTTTCAATGTGGGAACCTTTTCCAAGGCTCTTTGCCCCTCTGGCGTCAAGACAATCTTGACATCTCCATCTCCAGCTTTAGGTTGAGTGCCTGGCTTTGGACAGGAGAAAGAATTCACATTCAAGATATCAACTTCTTCACCTTCATGATCAGCATCATCATCATCATCATCATCATCTTAAATCTTCTTCATCATCGTCATCAGCATCATCATCATCATCATCATCATCATGATCATCATCATCACCATCCTCACTGTCATCTTCTTCTTCATCTTCACCATCATCGTATTCCAAACATTGGCCATCGGGCCATGGAACATTGCAATTCAAACTGACTACAAAGTCCGAAAAGCAGAAAAAACATTACAAAATCACCCAGCTGAATGAAGACTATCATCATGACTTGAAACTTTGTCCAGCAAACTTCAGTCCTAAAGACATTCTGAACCTAAATTCCCGACTTAAAGCCATGCATCCAAGTCACACTCTGCGCAGTCAAGCACAGAAATCAATGATTCTAAGCG
>OMLO01000455.1_pt1 | contig 26382 bp, 11 predicted proteins | sample 1674811 | NCBI WGS metagenome assembly OMLO01 (sample SAMN06265003, study PRJEB25207) | coral metagenome | isolation source: Coral host | place: Mexico:La Bocana,Puerto Morelos, Mexico | collected 2008-11-13
TTCGAGCGCGCGCAGATTGCTTGAACTTTCGTCGCCAGCGCGCGTGCGATCGTAAAACTATAGGGAGCCACCTTAAGTTGTAGTGGAGAGTTTCAGTTGACCTACCAATTCACTGTGCACATATCTATGGAGTGACGTGATAACTAGGAGCCAATTGATGAGTGAATAAAAGAAATATCTGGATCCGTGCACGACAAAATCTGGCCTTGTTTTCCCTGTCTGAACTCAATTCCTCCACAAAGTGCTGTTTAAGTACTTCAGTACTTACTATTCGTCTACTGTTTTTATCTTTTTGTTTGTGTTCATTCATTTGAAAGAGTCTGTAGAAATTATTTAGTCTTTAAATTTTGTCTTGTAATGTATAACTTATTTTTCTACTTTTCTTTATGTAATCCTTGTCAAAAAGAAGTGATAGCTTATAGCTGAGCACTATAGTCATCAAATCAGGTTTATCTGGTACAGTTCACAAGCAAACTTACCCCTAAATGATTAATCACCTATGGGGCATAAGTCACAAACTGGTTAATCAGGTTTAGTTCACAAACCAACACAAGCTTTACTGGTTATTCACACAACAAATGCAAACCAACTTGCTCAGTCAGATGAAGTCCATGGTTAGTCAGATAATTATATAGTCAACAAACAGATATATTCCTATTAGGTTAAGCGCATACTTCCTGATTAATCAGAAACAAGCCTGACTGGTTAATCAGGAAAGTTTTCACTGACATGAAATGACACTCGTTTAACAATGCTGCCTTGAACATCAACCCTCCCCCATCCATGTATTGTTTGTCTCTGGGCTTAATTTACCTAATCAATAAATTCAGTTCTCTACAAGAAGAAAACAAAATGCACAACAGGTTAACGTGGTTGTGCTCTGATACAATGTATGACACATGTTCTTTTTATGTTAATAACAGTTGTTATGAGTAAACTTTATTTTTAACATTGAGAAACAAACTTAATATTTTCTTGAAGCTTTTTTGTATTTAACATGGCTTTATTGTAACTATTTTGTTCTCGTCCTTTTACCCTTTTAACGTCATTGTGAACATATAGACTCTCCTTTGTGGTCTCCATAGATTTGTTGTTGTGGTAGCTGGGAGAATTTGATCGTAAATCACGAGAATCTTCCCATGGTAACCATTCATTATTCGCATGGTCTCAAACACGTGCATCACATTGATATCATTCCTATATTTTGTGCTATTCATGTTTACATGGTGATCACAGTTTTGCATGGTTATATCCCTGGACAACAAATGCTAGCTACATTATGCGGCAACAAAATAATTCTAATTGTACAATAGTGGAAAAATATAAATCTGCTTCAATCCAGGGACCTTGAGAACCAAGCAAGTCCGCATGAATTGCATCACCCAATGATATAAGATAGTATCTTTGTTTTATTAGTCATTTGCATTTTTACTTGGGTGTTACTGTTTTGAAAGAGAAAAAAATCTGTCACATCCAAGCACGTCAATCTTCTCGTTGTATTTATTGTAAACTTAAAATAGCGTGGTTTAATAACTCAATTATTGTTTATAGCAGTTCGCGTTACTGTATTCTTAGAGCAAAAAGTTTGTACAAAGTTAATGAACTCAAAATTAGCTTGTAAAAAAAACTATGCTATAATAACTTAGGGTGCTAAATAAATTTTGATCTTATTTTTTTGGCTTAAGTGTAAAACCACTAGTTTTGTATGTCTTAACATGATTTCTTGGTTGGTTGGTTTACTTTTAATTTTGCAGCATCGTCGCTTACACAATCACAAATTCCATATTCTGAAGTCAGTTTAAAGTAGAATATCTACATTATTTCCTTCGTCTGACGTCATAGATACCCTGTATATTCTGATTTTTGCTACTGTTACAGTATTGAAAAATAAAATGTTCAGATTATTTTATAATATATGCTAACCAGACCAGACTGACAGACATTGTAAATACTGTATGCCACACGAAAATTAGCCTTAAAAGTAAATAAAGTTCCCGTTTTTAGTTCGTTGTCTTCTGAGTTTGTTGCGCCAATGAAGACTTCTTTCGATGCTTTGACTGCCCGGCTGAGGGTGGCAAGCAAAAAACAGTTTAATTTAAAAGTCACAGATTTCTTCTAATGATCCTTTCTCAGAATGGAAGAGGGGGTAACTAGGCTTGTAACTTGTTCTAAGGATTCAAGGATTTAAGAATAAATAGCGATAATAATTTTGAGTGCTGTTTCGATGACTCGTTCATTATTTTCAACTGGATTCGTAAAACTTAGTCATTGAGATTTTTGCATGTTCTTTATAGACTAAGAAAGATAAACGAGATATCGAAATGTCATTCAAATTTGTTATCGCTAATTTTATCTTAAATTGTTTATCCAAAGCCTCCGTTATTAGAATCGAGGATTTGTCATAATAACATTCCCTTTTTAACCCAACTTTTTTTATACCAGACTCGGCTCTTTGTCAGGGTGGAAACGCTACAAGCAAAACAAAGAGGAAGGGTTTAGAAAATAAACTTCAAAGGGACGACTGACCGAATACCTTTGTCATGGGAAAAAATAAGTGGAACAGCTCATTTTAAGAGTTTTCCGATTATCATCTACACGTTTTGTATTAACATGCCAACAATAATTAAATGGCAAAAGTCCGGATTCCGAACTTCCTTTGGAGTTGACAACAACTACACCATACTTTATGTTCTCATTTCTCATATATAACTTAAATTACCGCCCGAGATGTACCGGCTGGGAGGCCATTGCAACTGGAGACAAACAATCAAAGCAAGCGTGTTAAGGAGCGGGTGTTAGAGAAAGGAGCAGAGGAAGAGAGAGAAGGGAGAAAGAGAGAGAAGGGAGAAGAGGAAAGAGCGCAGACGACAGAAGGCTTAACCAGCATCTGCAGAACCAGGCGTGGATTTTGCTCTCTGGAACTGCAGCAGGGGTATGCTTTTCAGTATAGGGTTGTTAAGCCACAGCAGGTACTGCAACTACATATTCCATTGTCTCCTGAGACAGACGGAATCCAAAAGAGACAAAGTATGAAAAAGAAGGGTCCTAAGGTTTTTTCTAGTATGCAAGGGGTGCTTAATTGGGTGCGGCCAGATCGAAGGCGGAAAAAGCTCTTCATACAGGAATGCTTACTACGCAGGCTATATGCTTAATATGTTATCGATTAATATAGATTATCATTTTAACGAATGACCACGCCTGGAATAACTGATGTGCGAGACTCTGACACTGCTGACAAATCACGATATTTTGCTAAGCCATGACCGAGTTCAGTGATTGTTAACTAGTTGTCAATCCTTCTGATTGGTTGCATAGACGTCTCAAGTGCATAACTGTGCAAGCGATGAAACTTGTGTCAGCATCAAGTGAACAAACAAACTCACCGAATACACGACAGACGTTGCCAGGAACAAAACTGAATTAAAAGAAAAAAAAATAATAAGCAAACTTGCGAGAAACCCTGTTGTGTCCGAGTGACATTAGTCACATTTGTCAGTTGGTCGTTTATAATTTCTCGCGACCTACATTAAAATTAAACAATAACTGGATTACTGAATGTCAAACTGTAATGCTTGAGAAGACATCTATTCATGGATGCTTGCTTCTCTTAGGTATTTGAAACCGTGCAGCTGCTGACGGGGTTTCCTTGGCAATTTATCTCACAATTAATATGTAATTTATGTTTTTTCTACTAATTCCTTTGTATGCGGTTTCCGTAGCAACCAGCTAACAAGGGAATTGTACAATGCATGCTCCACGTCACTTAATGTCGTCATTAAACAAAGTACTTTGGCAGAAAGCGTTATTATAAAACAATTCATGAATGCCTTGAATTAGATTACACACAGGTCTAAATGCACTTCCGCACGGAGCAGTCAAAGTTAATATATTTGACTACACGCCAGTTCTAACAAGAATTAACGTTAATTCAGCGCTCCAAGAATTCACAAGCACCGCTTCTGTCCATCATCCTGACAGAATCCCCGCGCTGCCGTCTGGAGAGACAAAAGGAAACGTTAATTATTCGTTCTTGTTTTATTCAGACATTTAGTTTTCATGGCTCACGATTCAGCGCGACGAAAGATCCGATCCCGGGACAGCCGAACGCAACAAGAGATCGATCGTCAACATACACTCTTGGCTGCGGATCTTGATAAAAGAGTTTTGAAAGGCAACGCCAAAGTAGAAGATTGGAGACATTATAAAGAGTTCACAGGGCTGACGAAGAAGGAGAAAAGAGAAAAATTCCAGATTCGACAACAGCGTAATGAAATTTTGGACGATTTGAAGAAGGTTCGACGCAGTTACACGGGACATTACGATGCGTCAAAATCGCCGATCGAGAATATTCAGAGCGCTCTGAAACAACAGTGCTTAACACCGCATAGAGGCTCGAGACTGGATGTTCCCAACGCAAATCCAATAAGAAAGGCTAGATCAATGGAATCTTTGCTTGTTGTTAAGCCTACAAACGACGTGGCATCTGGAGAAAGTGAAACTCATAAACGAGCCAAGAGTGCGCATTTGGCGAAGAAACCAGTGTTACAAAGGGTACAAAAGTAACGAACGCACTATTGATGCCTCCTCTGTACTGATAGAGTAAAAGGGCACGGGTATAGAAACTTTATATTTACAGAAATTGTGGAAGGAAATCGAATAAAAAGCTAGTTGACATTAAGTTTGGTGCAACAATGACAACAATGTGATAGCTGTTAGCCAAATAATATACAATTTTGCTTGCTCTTTGGTCGCTAATTGAAGGTAATCTTCACTGATTTTAAGTACAAAAAAAACTTCATTGCAGTCGAGTCTTGATTAAATTGGCTTTTCTGTGCCTGGAATAGGTGAGAAAAGGCATAACGCCATTTGTCATTTGACAGACTCTAGAAAGCATTTGCAAATAGCGCGAGTAAACTGAAAACTTCATTAACTTGGTAATAAAAAGAAGCTCACTGCTATTTGATGTTATAATTGTCCAAAACCAATTTACTAAAATATTATGCTAAACCGAAATCGCCACTTAACGCTAAAAGAGAATCACAGACATCAAAGGCAAGCGTTTGATTGTACTTCTTAAAGAAATCTAGAGTGTTTTTAGCAAAGGAAGCTCATTACAGCTCGTTGTTTGCATATGGGTTCCTGAACGTACTTTGTCTGGGCCAACCGGATGACACTCTGATGATCCGATCACAATGAAAAGGTTGAATGTTTATTTTTCGTAACGAGATCAGACATCAGAGAAGTTTAGCTCAGGGAACTGCAAAAACCTCCAACTGAGTCTAATGACGTTGAGCAATGTGCCCAAGTTACAAGTTGCCCAAATATCCAGGATTGAAAAATCCGAAATTTGTGTTATTCGAAATTATTAGCTGGGACCGAAAGCAGAGACTGATAATTAAGGTGGGCATGACAATTGCGCTTTATTGTACGTCTAAGAGCGCTGAGTGGGCCAATAGGCACAATAAGCCAATCAGAATAGAGTTTACATTGGACTAGACACATTTACTTACATTTAGCTGACATCGTTAGTATCACTGAAAAGATATAAAAAGCAGAGAGCACTTTTAAGTGCTTAAAAGCATCCTCAATTTTTTTTTTCCTTGATTACTTCAGAACATGATTGTATAGCGGTCAATGACTTGTGACCAAAATACGCCATTTTGCCATGTCCATTTTCAGGCCTTGTCGTTTGCGCACCTGCTTTGTAAGTTCTTGAAATGATAATTTTGTTTACAGCCGTATTTCTCCTTGCCTGTTTTTCGTTTAAATGTGTAACGGACCGATAGAAGAGATAGGAAGGTTTCGGCTAATAACTGCCCTAGTAGATTGCGTCACTCACTCCAACACACCTATAATGCACAGACGGCTTTGTCAGTCAGGGTCCCAGAACCCGAGGTTGCTCAGTTAGAGGTTGCTAGACTTCCTGTGACAACTCTACAAATGTTCCTGTAGCTCTGATTAAGCATTATTCGATTATGTCGGCAAAGATTACCCGCACACTTCCTGAGCTGCCAGGTACTCTTTTAGAATTTTTATTTCTGTCAAACAAAGCAACTCCAACATTTTGATGTCATTTTTCAGTAACATTGTTATGTATATTACATCAAACAATTTTACTACAAATATGTATGTGACATGAATCACCTGCTCACACTGATTTATTGGGCGATATTTCTATTAGGTTTCTGAGGCAGGTGATGAACATAAAATTATTGAAGGCATTACACTCCTCACCTTTCGATATATCGCGTCTAAAGTCTAAAACTCTCAAGACTCGATGAAAAATAAACATTTTTCACTGCCAATCACACACCACTCCAAATTATTGTAGTTGATTTATTATAAGTAGAGCTGTTTTCAATTACATCTAAGAGTTGAGTACCCGCGTATTGCTTTAACTACGGTTTGAGATTGGCTGAGAAGTCTAATTGCTAAGTACTTGACTTGGTTTTGGTTTTATAACACTCAATTGAAAACCGCTCGTTCTAATGAATCAACTTGATTTTTCCTCTCCGCGCACAAAGACAAAAATACTACCAAAGTAGTACGTTTCTTAAAGTAGAAAATACACCACACAAAAACGGCCTATTCGTCACTTTAGAAACGAGAAGAACCCTGGGGCAAGTTAAATGTCGCATTACCATGCCAGACCGTTCCTGGGCCAAAACAGAAGAGAAGCTATACTGTCTCTAGTAACCTATAAGTGACCGCGAGATGGGACTCGACCCAGGTTTCTTCTCGTCTGTAGTGAACGAACGACCTTTTCTAGGATGTTCCAGCGGAAATCACTGATTATGCGCATTGCGGCAAACAAATATATGGGTCACTGAGTAACTAAGTAGTGTATGTATATGATTTTTATGATACTAAAAATATATTTCATTGCTCCGTTTTGTTTATATATTAATATCAGTTAAATACTCGTCAGTATTATGTTGATATTTCTACTTAGAAAAATAGACTAGTTTAATAATGGCAATGCATTTGTAGCTGTTAATTTAACCCTGATATCCTCCAAACAGTTTGAAAATGTCTTTTAATTCAGCTATCTGAGGAGCTTTTAGTGACAGAAGTGGAGATCTGGTTGGTCCGCCATAGTAGCCGAAAAACTCCATGGATTTTTTCAGTCCTGGGACACCGAATGTCTTGGTCACCTAAAGATACAGAACAGAAATGAGAAGTAGAACACGTAGAAAGATTTATGTCGCTGAAAAGAGAGCAAAAAGGTTACTACTAACCACGATTATGAATACTGCCGAAGAATTGCCGAAGATTGCCGAAGATTGCCGAAGATTGATTGGACCGTTCGAAAGCGCTGCATTTTCAAGCACGAATCCAAACTTTAAACGATTGTCGACAACGACTACCGAAGATCGAACGAGTTAGGAAGGAGAACTTACGAACACTCACGGAGATGATCATTAACAAGCAGACGAATACATGTACGACACAATTCACTCACCGCTGTGTTTGGTAGAATTAACTTGTGCTGAAGAAGCTTAGCTTCTTCCATTTTGCCATGTTTATGCAACTCGTGAAGTTTACAAACTTCCCTTCCCAGAACATTTGCCAAAGCACACACACCACCAACGGCACCTTAAAGCAGAAATGAAAAGGGTTTCGGTGAGAAAACAGAAGTTCATATCGGTTCTAATTATATAGACAATTCACATCACTGTTCTCTAGCTACCATAATTTTTGTCACGGGTGTATTGACAATTGCCCATTTTTTTAGTTTTCCACTCGGGGGCGAGTTTTGCACAGTGTTTCCCCATACTTGCGATTTTCGCAAAAGATGTTGCTAAGTAACAGGACAGTTTCACGTGACAACCTTACGTCTTTTCTTGATGGTTCGCGCAGAATTCCTGTTCGTTTTCTTAACTCGGGTTTTGTTTGTTTGTTACCGCGGACGTGTAAACTGACTTACCAAGACAGTAAGAAGCGAACAGAAAACTTGCTGATCCAGCTAAAACTTGGAAATTGTTTCCAGTGGTCTTGTGGATGACGTAACCAATCTTGGTGATCTGAATATATATGTACAATAAATCTATTAAATAGTGGACAAAGATCAATAGAGGAGCAATTTTATTGGGGAGCAAAAACTGAATACTTTGCTTAGAATTTTAAAGTTTGCATTTTTACCACCGGAAAAGAACTTTGCATAGAATTATCACGATTCTTCCTAAGACCACACAAAAGGGAACAAGATTCTCGCTATGAGAGTTTATCGCCTTCAGATTTCGTGTGGTCCATTTTTTTTCCCTCCCCCATATTTTCGCTGCGTAAAGATAGACGTTTGGTACAAAACTTCTGACCAATCAGAAGAAAGAGGTAACCCTTTAGGCCAATCAGAAGTAAAAGTCAAACCGATAGTGAACTTGCTCACGTGATTTTTCCCGCGCTTCTCACCTCTTACAAGCTGGCAAGGAATAAAAGGAATTCTGATTGGCTTATTGGAATACAGAACCATTTCCGCTGGCTTTCAAAAGTTAGAGAATCAGATTTTTACATACATCCCCTCCGCTATCCTTGAGTGCGATGATGTTAGGGTGCGACGATAATCTGATTATGCAATCCGCTGGCAAATCAATTCCAGTGTTTGCTGGTACACTATATAGGATAACAGGAATTGGAGAACTGTCAGCAACCTGGGGGAGAAAATTGTTAATTAATGAAAACACTGCAGCAACGAAAAGTGTACCACTGACAGGGGAGGGGTAAACATTTTTTGTTTGGGATTTTGTTTTCAGCCATGCTTGTACTATATGTGACCTTCTTCTAACTGCATTGATTTTTTTTTAGATGTTTTTATTCATTTAGAATGATAAATTGGATTTAAAGAGTTAAATTAATATACCTTGGTAAAATGTTTCTCCAAAGCTTCAGATGTCATCCCACTCTTGTAGAAACAAGGAGTCACAACAAGGGCTGCATCAGCACCTGCCTCTGCCATTTTATTTGTCATTTCAATGGTGTCCCTTGTAGCTGTATGTGAAAAATTGGAAAATAGGTTTGGATAAGAAGCCCTATTTAGAAGTTTTGTGGATGTTTGGTATTCAGGCAAAGACTAAATAGGATACAAGATATTTGAAAAAATGTTGGGATATGGGACATTTAGAGCAGATATAGTGGGATATTGAGTAGGGATATCATTAATTATTGCAACTGGAATAAATGGGATATGGAATACTTGAGCGAGCCATAGATTCATGTGATGTGGGATACTTAGCCCACCCCCACCCCGTCCATGAGAATAGACAAGAAACATTTTGTTATTTTCTGAAACAATACTTTCTAATATCAATAGATTTTCATGCTCTTCCAGAAAATACTGTCCAGATCTAAACATATGTCCCACGAGCCAGCAATTGATTGAAATAGTCTTCTTGAAGCCAAAAATGATCTTCAATGAAACAAAACCTTAAATGATAATATGTTGAAGTAATAGAGATAATACCAGAGAAAGGAAAACCTCAAGCCAAGATATTCCCTAGAATAAGAACCAACAATTTTATGAATCTTTTGTTATTTTCTTACCTTCACAACCTGATCCAGCCAGAATAAGTTTGTCTTTTGGTGCAAGTTCTCTCACCTTTCGTACTAAATCAATCTTCTCTTCAGGCCTCATATACGCATATTCACCGTTTGAGCCTTGAACGACATATCCTACAACACAATTAAAGTGACATGAACATCATTTACTTCCTCACCAGGATAATCTTTTGCCAGCTCTGAAAAATGGGGTAACTAACCCATACCAAGAAAAGAAAAAAGTATTATGTTAATAGAAATCAAAGGTTTGGAAATAACATTGTAGATCCAGGCTCCATGTAGATACACTAAATTTTTGTCACTAATTTTTATTAATAATTTCACTAAAAATACCTGCAGTAAAATATCACTTAAAACATTACAAACTCTTAAAACTGTGAATCTGATGACATTTTAATGTTGATTAGTAAGTCCAGTTAAAAGTGGAAATAATACATATAACAATGAAGCAAAAATCAATAACATGCCAACTGCATTAATTTTCTAAAGAATGTTGCTTCGCTGTATAGTTTATAATTTAGTGCTTTTGCAAACAGTCAAACCTCCTGTAAGCGACCACCCAAAATGTGGTGGTTGCTTACAGGGGTGCTGGTTGTGCATGAGAGCTAGACCATACTGGGTCAAACGTTTGGCTCATAAGCATATGTTAACTATCGAGACTCCATGAGGAGATGCCTATATAAACCCATTTAATAACTTTAAGTAGCCACAAAAATATTAATTTTAACTTTACAAATTATTTAAAAGTCAATTCAAAAAAAGGTCCGGTACTTTCCATTGAGAAATTTCCGTCACTTGTACTAGCTCCCCAGGAATGCAATAATATTACTGACAACACCTTGTCATCAAATTTCTACTCTCTGCTTACAGGGGGTTAAAAACAAAAGAAAATTTAAAACTTTAAGATTTAAAAGTGGTTGTTCTTGCTTAAGAGGTGGTTGCTACAAAGAGGTTCCAAATTAGGTGATTTTGGAAAACTGGTTGCTGAGGAGAGGTGGTCACTTACGAGACTTGTTTGCAACCAAAGGTTCTACTGCATTTTATTACAAAACTTTACAGTTCTTGTTAAATATCATGATATTTTTCCTGGAGTGAATGTTTTTTAATCATTTCTGAACATGATCTGATCCAAGATCGCAGTTCCAAGATGGCAGACCTTTTGAAACGTGACAGCATTCGCACTTGATATGGGCACTTGATTGACATTGGATTACTTCCAAACAACATAGGATGCTTGACATACCGTGTAAGTTTGTTTACCAAGAGGTCAATACTCTTGAAGATACATAGATGAGGAAAGCGAAGAGTCCCAGGATTACAAACAAAAAAAAGCTTATGTTAAATAGGGGTTGCATTTATTCACTGTTTCTGTTTTTCAAATACAGGAAAACATGATTTTAACTTGTAAATAGAAAGGACGTTGTTTAAATATAGCATCATATTTGATATTGTTCAACCCGTACCAATTTCCTGTGGGACTAATTAGTGAAATATAAACATGAGCATTAAATCAATCTTTTGACGAAAATATATTGACACCAGACACCTTTGCTACATTTTTAGTAATGATTAGACATCCTGTACACTTTTATTTTCAACACTACTTCAATATTCATCACATGGAATGTTTTCCTGAACACTCACAACAATGATCAACACTGTTTATGACGGCAAAGACAACATGGATAATGCATCCCTAAAACACCCAAAAACACCAGCTGACGCCTAAGGTAACACATTAATTACATGCCTGTGTCTGTTTAAAATAGGTTTCTAGTCTCATAACCATTATTAAAACAGGTGGTAAAATATAATATAGTAGTATCATTGGATGTGATCATTACTTAGTTTGCTGTATGGCTGTGAATATTTCAACTTGATAACCTGCTTTCAGCAAACATGTTTGGAAAGTCCTTGGCAGGTCTAAATGAAAATTTTTTGCCATCAATAATCATCTCATAGATATTCAATTCTATCTAGATAATTCTACTGTAGCTGCTATTTTTAATTGTGGAAGCAATATGTTGATAGTATGATATTTCTTACTGCAAAGAGACCTACAGTAGATCAATATCCTAGTGATAAGGGAGACCATGGTAAGCTTAAAGTAGATTGTCAACAAGGATGTTCTCTATAGATATTGTCACCATGTGCACTAACTGAAAACACTCACTTATAACAACTGGAAGGTTAGTATGCAACATTACTATTTAAGCGTGTTTGATCATGTACATCATGGAAAATTGTGCTACATAATTCTTAATTATTATTATTATTATTATTGTTAATATTTTAGATTCCTTACTCTATGCAACTGCTTAAGCTCCCTTGAATTTTCACTCTTTGTGGATCATTGAAAATTCTCTCCTTATGGAGTCACATCACTGATGAAGCATGCACCTAAAATGATCTTGAAAAGTTAAGTCTAAATTTCATGGCATTGTCATTAGTAATCAATCTAGAGGTACAACAATCTTAACAAATCCTTATTTTTAAAGTTTGTACTTCCTTTGAATTTAGAGTAATTTTCTGTACAAAAATGGCATGATCTACACTGTTGCCATAGGAATGGAAATTAATAAAAACCTACAATCCCTCGCAAGCCCCCTTCCCTGGGAAGCTTTGATTTTATTTGAGTCTTTCCATATTTGAAAGTACATTTGAATCAGCCACCTGAAATCTCAAAATATGACAATGTTGACTTTGAAACCCTTGTGTAAGATATATTTTGGGAAACACATTAAGGTAAGAAATTTTGGCCCACAATAAAGGTTAATACAGTAACCTTGTTCAAAACATGGATCATGGATCCTTCATAACTACCTGCTAAGGAAGGTTGTTAAGGTCATTATTAAGGTCATCTTTTGAATTTAAACCAGACCTACTAAGGATAAGTCTGTGCCAGTGAAGAGTCCTGCAAAAGTTTCAAATCAAAGCCATATTTGACCAGTCATGTGACAAGGATAGAAAAAACCCTAAAACTTAAAAGGAATCTAAATCCAAAAATTAAAATCAGTTTCAATCAATAGATTAAGAAGGTCTGTGTGCTTATGAAACTTGCATTGTCACAAAAATTACGAAGTAATTAACAACTGTATTAAGAGTCTTTCTACAGACTGTAGCTTTGATCCTCTTTTGCCTGTAAACAGAATTCCTTGCAAACAGTTATAAAGAAGGCTAATGGTAAGTTTCAGACTGGTACAAGTTGCATATTTGAAATCACTATGTTTTTCAAAGCGATCCCTTCAACAATCTCTTAACAGTAGCTCTAAAACTGTAGTTAAAACAGACCCCCTACAATCACATATTTAGAGATATCAGTGTAATAAATGGAACATTGTACACTTAGCAGGGATGTTCTTAAGGGCCATCTGCTTGTTGACCTCAACTGGTCAAAAGAGAACTAAATCTGGCTGACATTTCTCACAAAAACAAACAAAGACATGGGATAACTTTCAAGGTCTAAGGCCAGAAAAGGGGGCTGTTTGTTAATTACATCCCTGGCCTCAAAGGATGGTTTTTGAAACAAATGGATTGATATTCCTCTAAACTTGCTTATACAAATATGGTAGTACTTTCTATTTATAAATGGGGCATAACTGTAAATTAGGTCTAAAAATGTCACCAATGTGTTGTAATAACGTCTAGCTGAGTATAAACACATTGCTTGGGCTGGTATTTTACAGTTCTCCCTTAATGGGATCAGTATAAGAATTACACCAGTAGTTGGAGAGGGGTTGAAGTTTGGTATTACACTATATTTATTTCTTGTGGAGACGCAGTAGAATCATGTTAGTGCATTTGACCCTGGATCGGGTGGTCTGGGTTCAGGTCCTGGCCGAGGACATTGAATTGTGTTCTTGGGCAAGACACTTTACTCTCACAATGCCTCTCTCTCCACCCAGGTGTATAAATGGTTACCAGCGAATTTAATGCTGGGGGCAACCCTGCGATGCACTAGCAGCCCATCCAAGAGGGAGTAGAAATATTCCTAGTCACTGCATGCTACAGAGAGTGGGATATTCTACAGCCTTATGGGCCACTTGGATTGCATGCAGACTTTCCCTTCTATGTATTTCTTAAAGCAATCAACTTACTGGTACATGTTTTAGATCAAATTGAAATTCAGGTTAAAATTATTTTAATCTAGTTTGAATATCAATTTCCCTTGTCTTCTGACCCTAATTATTCATGATCTGTGAATAATTAGGGTTAAGAGGGTTATCTGCCATCGATTTACCCGCTAATTTACGTGTGTTAAATTTTGGATGGAGGCTTAATAGGGTAAGGACAATAGAAAACCCTCATCGGGACGACCAAGAGGTGGTCGCGGCAGCTTTATAGAGGTGGTGTGTTAATAAGGGTTTTATTTGTTGTATTTTACTAACAATAATTTCGGGACTTTTAAAGTAAATAGAGGTTCGACTGTAGTAAGTGATCGACTAACAGAAAAGTTAATTGATAAATAATTGAAACGAGACTCTTTCTCTGCGATCATAGAAATGAACACTCTCCCACCTCTGAATGGAATCTCGTTCCATTTACTGAAGTTTTCTGTTAGCTTTCCATGGCTTATTTCCTCATTATCTTCAAAAGGTGTAACAATCGGAGGAAAGATTCCACTCAAATCAAGCGATGGACTACTTTTAGACGAAAAGGCTGCCATTTTCTGAAATTGTCCCAACAAGCTGGGCCTCAAGGAATTTATACTGTTGCACTTGACTTCTGAATCACACCAGTGCAATTTTCTTGAAATCAACAAGCTTATACGAGAGGAATTTCTGAAGTTCGTTTTCAAGACGAAAGATGCCGCCATTATGCAAATAAGGTAGGGCGCTGACCAGTATTTAGTAGGCTCAAGTTTCGGGTCCGCAATTCGTACATGTATTCTGAGTAAAGCCCCAACCAAAAACACAGCACCACTAAGGACAATCAATTTCATTCTCAAGAAAAAGCAATGCCAGTTCGATTGATCGTGTGATGTAGTTGCATCTTAATGCATTGTTCAGCCTTTCAGTGGCTAGTCCGTGCCTTAAATTTAGTCATTGCCTTGCCTACATTGGGGTACTCTCTTCTAAAGGGAGAGGTGCAGCTGAGCAGGTATGGTTTTCAGGGTTTTTTGTCTTAAAAAGGGTATACGGAAATCAATAGCCTGTCTGAACTGAGATTTAATCAGAACTGTTGGCTGAACAGGGTATCTATTCAACATTTGTCGATGCTTATCGGAGGTACACTAACCATTCAAAGCGTTCTTGAAAATAGAATGTGATACCTGGATTGTCCACTTAAATGGGGTACAAAATATAACCTCTAGTCTTAAAGGGTTGCAAAATGAAGGAATTTTGTCTTAAACGAGGTTAGCCGATTAAATGTCTCAGTGTTAACATACCGACCAGACTCTAAGCAGTCCATTAGTATCTTTCCATACTACAACTGGATAGAGATCTCCACAGACTAGCTGGGTATCCATTTTGCAACAACAACTTCCTCAGTTCATTTAAACAAGAGCGCAAAAGAGAAGGTGAGGAACAGATGCGGAAACAACGAAAAGTAAGAGTTCAGATGAGGGTTACTTTGTATTTCCTTGGTGTAAAGGAGGCCCATTTTGTGTACAGTCCAGTAAAGGTCTTCGTTCGGTAAATAGATGTTGAGAAAGTACGACTGTGGCGCTTGATCAGATTGTCTAGTAAAGGCATCGTACTGTTGTCTTAAAATTCAACGGTGAATGGGCCTCCTTCATACCAAGGAAATTCAAAGTAAACCTCATCCGAACTCTCACTTTTCGTTGTTTCCGCATTTCACCTCACCTTCTCTTTTGTGCTCTTGTTTAAATGAACAGAGGAAATTGTTGTTGCAAAATGGATACCCAACTGTGTTATCAATTACAACATTAATGATGTTCTTTACAGACTACAACGATAAATAGCCATACTTTTCAGACACTTTTAGATCTGTATAATTGTTTCGTTATTTCTCAGTATTATGATCTAAGCGAAATTCCGGTCCTCTTACGTCCACTTTCGGTCGAATTGAATTCCCTAAACTTGGCGGTAGCTAATAGGGCCTAAATTGTTAAATCAATGGCAAATAAAATTATTCATAATCAAATTTAAGAAGACCCTCACTTTTCTGCTTTCAAACTTTATAATTTTATTCATCTTAATTGAACGGGAAAATTTCTTTCAAAATGGACTTTCTTTCATATAAATATGATCTACGGAGCAAAATCAATCTGCAATCAGCAAAATTTTGCGTGAGAAGCGATTTGGGTAATTTTAGTTAAAGTTTCTTAAATAATAACATTCTTCAGCTAACCTGTGATTCAACTCCGCTTTCTGTTATAAGACTCTCTTCTTTCTGTTTTCTGTCGCTTCTGTTTTTTGGGAAACGAGAACCTCGTGGTAAAATGCAATTAGCGGTAGTTGCAAGAAAATCTATAAATAATTTCACCACGACACTTAAAATAACAAACCAATCTCATGTTTACCTTAAGTTTTAATCACTTCCGTACATAATGGTTTAGCATTGTAATTATTTGCCAGTCAAATAAATTGTAATTAGTTTCAATTTGATCAATTATTTTCAAAAGACTAGACCACGTTAGGCGGTATCTTTGATATGCATGTACTATTGTACCTAACGTATTGTGCAAGTTTCTGAGAAATGCTTTTTGCGTTTTTTTTTTTTTCCTTTCTTAACCCCCCAAAAATGCAAAACAAACCAAAACACGTTAGAAGAAAGTTTACTTACGATTTACTTTCTACAGTTTCAACAAATCGGATGCCTCTTTTCGAAACTGCTTTCTTTTCAGTTAGAACTTTTTTGTAAGGCAGCGAAACCACGCCTCACGGCTAACTGTTAACACAGCCTCCTCGTCATACGGCCGCTTTATTCTGGCCTGAAAGGCTCATTTAGATTTTTGTAGCTTAAATTTCTTCCTCGTTTGTTTGAAATTTTCTTTTTTAAATGCCGCCACTACCATATTTTCATTAGATGCGGCGCATGGAATTGCGAAGTAAACAGGGCTTGTTTTCAGATCCTGCCCTAGTTTTATATCAAAGTAAATACACAAAGACCCAATTAAGGTAAGATTAGAAAACCCTCTTTAGTTTGGCGCAAAAAGTAAACAAGAAAACAACCTGATGCTCTTAAAGATACAGTAAACTTCCTGTGAACTTTTAATTCAGTTCGGATTGCAATAAAGTTTTACCTTAACAGAACGTAACTGAGCTAAACCTAGAAAATTTCGCCATCCCGACATTGCATGTTCTACAGGAATACACTTAAAATTGTATCAGCCTTAGTCAGGTAATGAAAGATTATTACAATCAGTTTAATTTAAGCACAGTAAAATCTCTAAGTGCCCGTTTCCCTGAAAACCGTGAAAGTGCGTGCTCTTATGAAAAGACAGCTGGCTGTTCCAAAAGCGAATTAGCAACTCACGGCGGGAAAGGATTGATCAAATAAACTGCTTCTGTACGACCACATGAAACCACAACCAATAAAACTGACAGGTAGAATTCATCTACGAAAAGCCTAGTAGCCCACACACACACACACACACACACACACAAAAAAAAAAACATTTTCCTGTAGCCATCCGTCTTTTTATCAACCCACGATGTTGCCCGATAATTCCATTTAGTGCCATTATGCGGTCAACTTTATTTAAACTTGCGTTGTTTAAAACCGTGTTGATGTTTTCTCGCGGTTTCGCTTAATACCTTTATTACACAAAGAAGATATCAGCAAGACATGATTTTCTCATGACCAAAGAGCGCTATTTCATGCCAAATTAGCAACTAAGGTTCATGAATCTAGCGTACGATTCGCTGTGCCCAGCTCCATCGCGTGGGGTGCTTTGAGTGAATCTTTCCGCCATACAAACATTCTTTTTATTGACTCCAATATAACAAAGTAAGCCGACATGCAAAGAAATACGTCTGACACAGATTGGCACAAAGGGATAGCCTAGCACAAACTATCTATCGCGGATTATTCCTGTTTAGCGGGTGAAGGGTTTAGCTCAGCGTGAAAACCTTACAGGACGTTTCCGTTTCTGAGCGATTTTTGCACGGGCAAGCATGCTGTACAGAACAAATCGTGCACGTGATGAGTTGCACCACCACTATAGGACCCAAACTAAGCTGGACACGGTTGGCTGAGAATTGAAGAGGCGAAAAATTAGCTTTAAAATAAATTGTGAAGAGTTTAATCTGGGATAATGAGTTTGTAATCGTACAAAGGCCTAGGGAAGCGGTCCACCTTTGTGCGAGTAAAAATAACATACATCACGAGTTGTCTACATCGATCTCGTCGAGTGTCTGTTTTGCAGTCTGAATATCCATGTAGGAGGTACTTGGGCTGTTGCGGAATTAGAGCCCCTTGAAAACAGTCAGAGCCGTGTTTGTCATCTAAAGTGTGTCTCTGAATATCGGCCCAGTAGTTCGTTGGCTTGGAAGCACTCAGTTTTGTCAAACTATGTAGTACGAATGCTGTTCACCACTGAGAACATGTTGTCAAAGCGTTTATTCAAGGTAAGCTGAAACAGTTTGTGAGAAACTTCTGTTGTGAGCGAAACGCAAGGCCGGACGTTATCCGGCGAGCGATACCACAGAGCTTGTATAAGTGAGTGGTTTTATTGTTCCATCAAGGCGCGACCCGCGAGAAAGAGTTTTTAAAAGCGTCCTCTCAACTGAAAAAGCGAAAAAGCAGTCCAACCGTTTTAATTGTGATTTGTCAAGTCAGCGCTTGCCAAAATTTTGAAAATATTTGTGAATAAGCATATTCTTGCGTGACCAATTTCTTCGCGAACTCCGTGCAAACGCACAAGGTGGCCAATCAAACCGAGGCAAAAAGGAATCCCTCATACTTGAAGTTTAGCATTAGCAGATCAAAACATCTTAATTTTGTTACCATCTGTCAAGTAAGAAGTTACGAAATTCGTGGTTTGTTTATAATCCGCTGGTTACTACCTTCTCGTCGTTAAAATTTTGTCAGTGTATCGGCTGCCTTTCTCTTTGGCGAAGTCATGCGAGAAATGACTGTAGAAATTACGGCCAATTAAAAACACAATGCTGGCAAACACTTTCATAATAATTCGTGGACACTTGGCAATGATTTCGCCGCCCCATCACATGCAAGAGAACTGAGTGGACTCCATTAAGGTCGGCGAAAACATTTGAGAGGAATACTTAATACTAGCGTAGTGTGCGGGAATGATTTAATCCGCTATCTTTGAGTATAAGTACATGCTATCGAATTGTGAAACTCGTACATTAGGTCCATTGGAACAGCAGAATTCTTGTCAGATTTGAATTCTTCAACATCCTATAAAGCAACTTCTTCTTTAATTTGATTTATGCAATATCCTTTGAAGCAACACTCTTAAAAAAAAGGAAACTTATGCTCACATCGCAGTACGATAGAAACTGCGTAAGCTAGTCGAATACCTGGTAGAGATGAGTCGTTTTATTTGGAGCTACAAGGTAGATTTTTAATCCCTTCATCGTCAAACGTTGGCGAAATGCTTTATAATTAAAATAGGTATTACACGAAACTATAACAGTTACTCAGAAACATTGTCGAAGTTTCGAGAAGCCATCCATGTAGGTCGTATTGTGCAAAACGGCACAGCGATTTATTGATGTTATCAAGTAAATTATCATCACGATTTAAGTGCCTATAATATTTCGGGCATTTTATTTTGATTCCATGAATGACTTTTTAGCTCGAAATAGTTTTAACCTGGTGCTTTTTTACATCACAAAGCGCAGTTAAAAATATTGTACTCTGAGAAAACGGTCATGCATGGACGGACGGGTTGGAACCTACGCCTTCTGAAGTATTCTGGCTTCTAAGACGATGTAATGGCTCCAATCATGCTGTACTGTGAAACCCGTTTATGAAAGAATTTGGCTTTCTCAGCCGCCATCAGGCATCATTTCTAACCCGGTATTTGATGCTAAGCCATTGACTGAGTTAGTCCTCAATTTTATGTCGCTTGTTTTTAATAGCATTGACTAGTCGCTATGGCTAGGACGTCTTTAGACGCTTCTGCTAGAGTAGTTGCCCTTTCTTGTATTATTTAATTACATGGAAACTGATAATTAGACGCATTTTGTACTCGACAAATGTCGCGGTTGTATTCAGTGAAAATTCCGCTGGGCTCCGCGGAAACGCAATGTCAGCAATACGCAATGGATTCATATAGTCTTGTTAACGTCTCTTTACTTGAGTCTAGTTAATACAATGACTACAAAGCCTGGAATGTAAATTTTTCCTTCAGTCTTAGAGAGCACATTTGTCACATTTTTGACAATTGAGAAATTTCCTTCATCAGGATGTTTCCCCCTTGGAAACTGTACTTGATATTAACCCAACTAAATCGCTATAACAGGGTAAGCAATAACTCATCTTTGCTCTTTTGTGTCGGAAGACCATCACAGTAATTTACCACACTCGTTGCATGAGGCGCATTTAAAATAGTGCAGGGGTCTGTTGATTCTTTCTGAAGTACTTGCTTGTATTTTATTGTCGGATTAAAGCTTTTTTAGCAGTGGTTCTACTCCTACATATAAACACTAGTCAGGGGGTCCTGATCAATGATCTTGTTAGCGTTAAGAGCCGACCACTGCCGGCACTTTTTTCGTTGCCCGGGGTCTCTTACCTATTACAAGATCAAAAAAGCAGACAGTTTGGGTTTTAATATCCTCGATTACTTGTTCAGCGAGCTGTACTCGCTTGTTGAATTGAAAACTGTTTATTGCAATTTTAAAACGAGCTTCAAGTTTGCACTAAAGCCATTTATAGAGTCCTTCAGAGACGGTAAGAACTGAGAATGAGAGGAACTTAACACTGATAAGTAAATATTATTCTTGTGCAATAAGACATCTGTGAAACGACAGGGAACCCAATTTGACTCCATTTTCCCATCTGGGAAGCCCGATTCTAGTTAAACTAAGAAGCATAGGTCCTTTTGAAAGATATTAGCCGACCGCTGTTCAGTTCCATATTTCTTGATAGTTGAAAGACCTATAAGGCGGATTAAGCGTACCAAACATTAACACAGCTAAAATTATTTCTTGGCTCCTACGAAACAAAAAAGCCTCAATGGCGTGATTTTTCGGACTATCTAAGGTGGTCCACACTCTGGCGACCCGGCAATCCTCAACTGTGCGGTCAATCTGGCTGAGAAAAGAAACTGTGCACTGATCTTTTTTTTTTTTTACGACTTCCGTATTCTACCGGTGTACAAAATTAGCTTGACATGTCACCGAATTCTCGAAACAGCACCGTCTGAGGCTTGCAATTCTTTAGATGTACATTAATTTATTGCGGGTTTTGTTGTAAGAAAGGTGTAAATCATGAAGTAAGCCGATTTCCGGATAGCTTAATAACTATTAGCAGAAAATTCCGATGCCGGTTTTTATGATATTCGATAGCAAAATGCGCCAAGTTCGAAACTTTGTTACTATGCCTTGCTTTTTTCTTTGGGTGAATACAAAGGCAAAACACACTTTGATCTTTTATAGTTTAGTTTTATTCAATTAAGAGTCGGATGTTTAATGTCAATTCACTATGGGGAAATTAGAGATAGCTAACTTTTATTTTTTTAAAAGTGAGTTCAACTTGATTTTGAACAGCACAACTTAACCACTTCAGCGGTATCTTTTGGCATCTGCGAGGAGACTATCCAATGTGTGTACCTTGTCAGATTCAAAGTGAGTTACAGGAGATTACAGTGATTGCGTTTTCCAGCTTTCAGTCGTCATTTTAGGGTTGTATATGACTTTGTGACTTATTAATGAGTGGATAGATCTTTTAATTGAAAAATTCACAAACGGTTCACCCGTTTGTGTGAGTTCGGCAGTGAAATTTTGACTGCTCGTAATAACCTTTTCATACTTCTCATCTTCGCCTTGTCGCCAGCTTAAGGTTCATACCCCCACGAAGTAGATTTCTGCCGAGAATCCCTCCGAAACATTCCGTTGTGATGATGTAGCCTACAGAGAACCATCTTACGTCTTTATCGTCGCAGAATGCTATGGTTAAGATTTTTCATTGCAGGTAACAAACTGTTAAATACTGTAAGGATTTGTAGGATTTGTAAGGATTTAACTGTTTCTTAAATTCCAATGGTATTCGATATTTTTTAACCTTTCACATGACTTGGGTTCTACAAATTTTGTTTGTCATTGACAAAGCTCTTGCGATGTCCCCGATAAAATGGCTTCTGAACTTCTACTCAGTGTTACAGGTATTCGTTGTGTCCTTGAAATTTTCAGACTGGACGTTTACATCTAGAAGTAATCTCTAAAGAGCACAGTAGTAAAAGCAAATGATGTTTTTGATGGGATGTGCTAAATGTCTTATAGAATCAGTGACTTTACAGCCGCTATTTTGGTGCTCCAAAGGAGAGGACCAACGTGTAAGCGACTGCATATTTAACTAATATATATATCTTAGCTGGTGTCTAGGTTAAAACCATAAACAATCCTAGGTTAACACTTAATCGCAATTAATAAGACAAAGATAGAACGGTTTTCAATCGAGTGTCGAAAGGAAGATTACTTTTGACTTAGTTTTGGTTTCGCTACGGTTTTAGATTGGCTGAGTTAAGTCTAATTGGTAAGTAACTTGTTCGTTTTTGGTTTTAAAAACCGCTCTATCAGTGTCAAGATTCAAGGTGAGAGATCGATTCTTGGTTGCTAAGTAGGCTGCAAATAGGCTTTCGGAAAGTGCGAACGAAGCTCTCCGAATTCTTTACTTTCGCGCTCTTTGGCTTGCTTTGCTCGCCGAATTATTTTTTTCCCTCCTCGGCGGAAGCCTGTTCACAGGCTTGGTGCTATGGGATATTTAGCTTTATGTCTTATCACGCGTTGTATGTAATACACCAATTTTGTGATTTTTCAAGCCGATCGTTATATCCTTTGTAGTGTAATCCTGATTTATTCAACCAGTGAAATACATCCTGGATAAATACACAGTATATTTATGTCTATAAGAGATACTTGCTGTCCGATATAGAAATCATTCTGAACTCATTGTGGCCGGGAGAGTGCTATCTATTTCTGAACCATGATAGTTTATGAATCAACAGGACGCCTGTAACTGAGCTTTGTAACAGCAAGGAAACCACCATGTTTTCAATAGTTTTGTAAGAGGGCAAATGCCGGATCTGATGGTTGTCATGGAGGCAATTACAGCACGATGTAGATCTACAGACGGCGGTATACAACAATGTATGAGCCTGATGTACGTGAAATAACAAGAGAGTGGCTTCATTTCTCAGTATACTGTTGTTTGGAGAATGGTTGTCGAAAATGTAAGCGTTAAGCTTACGAAACAAGACCGAATGGTAGTCTGGGAATTAATTAGAATTTGAATATCGGTGTGGAAGAAATACAGAAATTTGTATCTTTGCACGCGAAGTGTTGGAAAGACTGGATAAGATTTTCGCTCATAAGACAATTTTTCTGTAGCTTTTCTTTGCTGTTATATGCCTTTTTTTCCCGTTAACGTGTGTACTCAAAGAAATTCATAACTTGCCGAGATGATCGAAGGTATCTTGATTGTCCCATGCAGAGTTTTCAGTGGGAGGCAACCATGAAGGAAGCGGTTCGGTGCTGAACGGAAAGAAGAAGGTCATAAGACTCGTGGGATGCCGACAGATTTTAAAAGGAATTTCTGCCCATTTTATTCATTTCCACGTCGCGGCGGGGAAAAAGGGAAACTCATATCACTTGGTAAAGCTGAATAAGATTCAAAATTGTTTTTAACTGAAACCAGTAGTGAGTCTTAGTCAAATTTCCTTTGAAGTTTAGCAAAACGTGATCTGCTTCCTTTCCTGTGGGGTTGGTCAGTGAAATCGAGATGTATGCGAATTTTGTGACCTCCGGACCGTGCTCTTGAGTTTTTGCTGCATACAGGAGGTATTACGAGTTTTTTTGACTTTTATTTGCCCACGAAAGCTGCGCAGGAAAACAAAATATTTTTTTGGGTCAAGAATAGTTTTCAATCGTCCAGCTTGTGACAGAAATATTTGCCTCGTTTCTTGTCTGGTCTAGACTCTCTGTGGTCAAGCATAGCAGTTTCTTAGATTCAGTTTCACTGGGCTGTCACATGCGGAAAAAAAGTGGTTGATCCGTTGATCTATAGAAAAGATTAGCTCATTACTGCATTAACAACGCTTGCTAGAAGTTTCAACCCGGCGGAAGATTCGTGCAGACTGAGGCGAATTAGCGATTTGCGGTAAGCAACATTTTGTTGTAGTAACCTGCCGTTGTTTTCTCCAAACTCTTGAAGGCACTCGCTAGCTCGTCACGTTGCCTCGTCGAGATCACTTCAAAAGAACGGAAGAACGAAATACCTGTAAAACAGGTCATTGTCCAAAGTGACTCTCTGCATTGTAGTTGCTCCACAGTTTCGTTTGTGTCGCTTTTCTGACGTTTAGCCGCTGCCCTTTGGGCTTGCTGTTAGTGAAAAAGCAAAAACAAGACAATTGTTAGATTCGGTTTTTGTGATATCCAGAATAATTAATGTACGTATAAGAGTTATCAGCCTCAGCCTTTGGCTTCGACTGATAACCTCCATCTCGACCTTGATTATTCTGGATATCACGAAAAAAATGAAGCCTTAGAGCCCACTGGCTCATAGCTGCCGGAGCTTATCCCCGGTTTCTGTAGCATGAAGCAGCTAGGAGTATTTCTACTCCCCCTGGATGGGATGCTAGTCCATCGCAGGTCATTCCCCCGGTTTTCCCCAACAATCTGCCGGTACCCATTCATACTCCTGGGTGAAGAGAGGCACTGTGAGAGTTAGCCATGAACACAGCACAGTGTCCCCGGATATCAGGAAAACCTCATCCAATAATTGTTTATTAACAACAATTTAACGCTAATTTAAACGAGAACCCGTAAGAATCTATAAAAGTTCTAGTTCTTAAAAACAGGTTACGGGTAAATTTTGCGTACTTTTAGGCTTCCTAATGCATGTCTCGGCTGTACCTTGAATGATAATCAATCCTAAACGAATTTTCTGTAAAGCCCTCATTCGTTAAAAATTTTATGTGTAAAAGCGAAGAGGATGTTGCCACGGAGTGATTTGCATATTTTATTTATGGAAATTTCCTTGTTTAGTTTTTTTAATGAATTAGGTTTGGTGAAATGTTTATTACTTAAGGGAGCTCCTCTTTTAGTCCTGGCTAAATCTATATATAAATGCTAAGCCATTCGGAATTTGAGAGGGCAGAAAATGTGGGTAAAAATATTTCCTGTTTTTAGGTTGACAAAAAAAGAGATAAAAATCAGTTGCGTCAGTGTATCAATTTAACTGTAGCAGAACTTCCCTGGATTTAATTCTCTTAGGTTGAGAAACTTCCGATGTTCATGCGTAACAGCAAATGATCAAAGCAGAACTTGTAAGTGCTTCCTATAATCATGGGGTCATGGCCGTTTTTGTATCAAAATTGAGCAATGAAGAGGGAGAGATTATTTGTAGTGATATCCAAACAGAGCCTATATGTTCGTTTAATTGGATGTTGAGCGAATTACCTGCTTTAAATACAATCTAACGTTTGGTACGTGTCTTAACAATCAAGTTGTATCAGTGAACCTATTAAACATTACGTTGGTGTTAGGTTGAAGGTCATTTGCAATACTGGCTAGAATACAAAATTGAATGCACTTTTAGGCAACTTGTAATCAGCCGCAAACAGACTTACGTCACAATTAAATTAAACTCTTTTTCCGAACCTTCGTAATCAAACCGGCTGAGTTAAAGGATCACTTTAAGACAAGAATTTCTTAATAATCTCGGATTGCTTTAAATTGCGAAAAGCCAACTGTGTAACGCGCTACAGGCAAGGGAGATCACACACTAACAGAAACATTTAGGCGTCACGTATGGTCCCATTCATAGCTTTCACCCATAACCTCTTCGCCAACCCTTATTCGCATCAGAACGTTTGGCAGTTTCTGGTTTTAAAGCCCGAGCGAAGGATTTAACACTCCTCTGGTCATCCGCTATGGGCCGGGTCATGTGTGTAAAGAAGATTAAATACACGATAGGTATCACCTTTGAAAATATCACGACTTCATTACCTGAATCTTGCACCAAATGTTCGATACGTGATTATATATAATTGTATAATTCCTATTTGTAACTTCCTGATATAAAAATGAATGAAAAACGAGCGTTTGAGTTTCCTTCCTAGGAATCGCGTCATTCAAGTTTATTAAATAAACTGAAGTCACAAAAAGAATTTTGAAGTCGATAATTAACTTATCACTCGTCGGATACTGATATAACACTTTGAACTCGTTTATGTATGGGGCACATGATTAAGGAATCATAAATTCCCGTCTAATGTGGGTCAAGTAGGTTCGCAAAAGAGTTAAAAGTGTCGCATCTTCTTTGATTTTGTCTGTTATTTGTCGAAAGTTCGACAAAAAATTACCCACGTTTACTAAGCACCGGAAGTACTTAAGAGACAAGTCATCCAAATTCTCACCAAACTAGTTACTCGCTTAAAAAAATATATATACGTGGGCACATAAAGACATGCTCTAATTACTCGGGCTACCTGAAAGGTAGGCCGAGTTAAAAATTACGTTTTCTATCTATCTATCTATCTATCTATCTATCGTGGTGTCACAATTATATATGCTGACGTAATACATGAACATTCACGAAAACGAGGCGACGCTCGACTTAAAACGCATAGTCTGTTAAGCAATGGCGGCCTTCGCGAAGAACTCCTCGCCTGATGTAAGCGAAAGAAATTCGATGGCTATTACGCTCAATATACATGCAAAGTCACACACCGTT
>OMLO01000456.1_pt1 | contig 26376 bp, 14 predicted proteins | sample 1674811 | NCBI WGS metagenome assembly OMLO01 (sample SAMN06265003, study PRJEB25207) | coral metagenome | isolation source: Coral host | place: Mexico:La Bocana,Puerto Morelos, Mexico | collected 2008-11-13
ATTGATAAAGCCTATGTAGGGCGTACCCTTCTATGTTAGGGTGCTCTTTATTTCATAGTGTTTGTGCACATTAGCTATTGATTAGCTAATGTGCACAACCACAATGAAAGTGTGTTTTGATTCAAAACTCGGCTAAAGAAACACACTGAGTTCCAACAATAATTCCGGTAAGAGTTTAATCTTGTCAGTAATTAACTATAAAAAAATCCCAACAACAACAAACAAATGCAACGAACTGTATACGATACATCATTTTGCCCGGTCCTGAGGAAATATGAACTTTTTTTTTTCATATACGGTAAATATTTTTGTCAAGCGAGAGTTTCGGCATTTCGTAGAGCATTTTTGCAGAACATAAATAAGTTTTCAATGCAAAGTTCGTCAAAATAAATAGCGATAACATATGTTTTCGTTCCGTTTGTGTGAGTTTAGTGCTCACTAGGCGTGGCAGTAATGACATATGAAGGGGCAAGGTAACGAAATTTTAAGCCCTTCTGAGTGTCTACAACTTCGGTCGCTATTTTACTGAAAGTTGAACTTAAAAAAATGGCTTACAAAAACGGAATAATATTGAACCAGGTCGCGTTTGCTAAACTCTGCTGATTTATGTCAGATACTCAAACACTTTAAAGGTATCCATGCTTTTCTTCAGAATCAGCTAGAGTGTAACGTAGCCCCATCAAATTCTCATTTATTGTTAACGCCAAGCTTCAAAATGATCAAATCGTAGACTCATCGTCATAGAGGTAGGTAAAGTTTGTTAGGCAAGAGTGTGTATCCAGCCAGATGGTTCGTTAGTTTCGACGCTCAACTCTTATTCGCAGCGTCAACTACTAGTTTGAGACTGTTGGAATGGTGTACTGCGGCAGTTACAGGTTAAACAAAGCATTGGTAGAAACTCGAAACTATTGATGGTGCTCTAGCTCGTGTTCGCTCGAGTCCGATCTCTAATCCACTGAGATGTGATTACCTCCACCACCGTGCTCGGCTTTAGGTATTAAACCAGTTACCCTTGGACCGAGCCGGCAACGCAGCAACTTCATTGTCTTAAGTGGTGACATGACAAACTCTAGGTATGATCTTTCACCTTTGTCATTAAACCGTGGAAATCTTTTCACCAATTTCTGTCTTTGTCGGCTTTGCAGATTTCTTGGTAGAACAATGCGCGTTTGCGGTTGTTTCTTCGGGAGATGATGAACTTGACTGGCCACTCCTGTCGCGAAAAATGGAAAGATAAGAGTCAGTCTACAACTAAGCCAGTACTGAACCAGGTCAGTTTAAAGGCCTCTTAGTCTCCTCTAAAAACTCTCAGTGGAATTATTGTTCTAGAACACACTGATGTACCAACGATCGATCCCGAACAGGAAATGATTACTGCGGCTCGTGGACCCGTGCCATTCTAAAGTACCAACTAACTCATTGGTAAATACTACAGGAAGAGGGCTAAAGAACAAATGAATGCAATAAAGCAGTAACAAATATCTATCTCTCAAGGAGGAGGGGTGGCTGGGTGGATGGATTAAGCTTGAATTCACTAAGGATGAGTCCTGCTGTGCACCCTGTTCCAGGCAATGACAGAAGTGAAGTGGCAAGCTTGCCTACGAGTAATGGGCACCCCAAAACCTTAATTACTTGGCTGCAACTGTGGTTCAGTGATAAAGCGACATGGGAAGCGTCTATATACTATACTCACTTTTTCTTGGGGGAAAAGAACTGTTTCATCACGTCCTTAAATTTGCGCTTATGTTTTACGCTGACATCGTCAACATGATCGTCTATTTCAACAGACACTTCGTCAGGTGTGTTTTCCATTTCCGCGGACACCCAATCACCCCAGCTTCTCCTGTTTAATTGAGAAAGCTTTCGTTTTGGTTCACTTGAACAAGACACATTTGTTAGCGAGTGACTAAGTTTGTTTCTTTTGTCCGATGAAGCTTTACGAGTCCTGCCATTAAGCGTGTTGGAAGGTGAACTACCAGGTGTTTCAGAAACTCCAGAATCTGCCAGACTCTCTTGAGAAATACGTGACAAACTCTTTTTGCTCCCAGACAAGGGTGAAGACCCTTCGGAAACTACACTAGAGGTCCTCGAACAAACCGAATGCCGAGCATTGTCCGATGGTCTTCTTCTTGTAGAAAGTAGAAATTGTTGCCTTGGTATCCAAATTTCTGAAGAATGCTCAAGCGAGTTATTTTTGTCTTTTGTCAAGCTAGGGTCTGACAAGACTTTGTCTTTTAGTTTATTCTCTTCTCCTTTTAGCTGCAGAGTAGAGAGATATCCTAAAGAAAGTGGACGTGGTCTTAAGGGAGACGTAACAGCATTTTTTCTCAGACATTTCCTGGATGGACTACATGGTGGTGTAACATCCTTCTGGACATTTCCATTTTCATCTTCTGTATTCTCCTGGCTTTGCACAGTCGTACTTTCTTCCATGCAGTCCTGGATGTTTTCATTTCCTTTTGAAACGGTTTCCATTTCACCCTGACTTTCTTGTTTTTGCGGTTCCTCTGTCGACCGCCGCCATTTTTTGGACCTTCGTTGCCAGTTCCGTATCAAATTACCAGCCGCCACTCGAAACATGCTTTGTCTGTGAAAGGGAAGAGTAAAACAAAAAATATAAATATATAGATATTACAACATACCGATTATATAAAAAATAAGAGATTTGGCTGTTGTAGGAATTATAAACATTTGCTAAAGAGCTTAGTTGATGTCCATGTTGGAATTCGTTCCATCCCTTCCTTCCTTTCTTCCTTCCTTATTTCACTAAGCAAATCACAGCATAATAATTCGCTCTGACGAAGGACTAACGCTCGCAAACGTCAGCTTTTTAACTCGTTACGGTGGACAATTTACATTTTCAACTTCGTTGATATAACCAAATTGCCTTGATACCCCAACCGACGCAGCACCACAGTTTCTTTAGAAACTTTCACCCTTAAGAGCATAATAATGTTTGCAGATGTGATTTCTGTTCGCTCTCTCAAAGTTTTAGTCCGAGGTTTTAGAGTTTTCCATTCCACGTTGCATCTCCGTTTGCTCTTAAGGGAAAGTAGTTCATTCCTACTTTTAATCATTTTAGACTCACCCTGAATTCTTGTTATCTTTTACATCGTCACTGTCTTCCTCTTCAATGGCGGCAAATTCCTCGTGGGAGTCGCGTTCATAGTATGTTTCCTTATCCCCTAAACTAGGAGAGCGGGACAATCTGGGAGATTCTCTGTTTACAAAGTAAAGAAAGACCATTAGTTTGAGAAGAAACGCTTTGTGTCAAACGTGTTGTTGTTTACTGATGCAATTGAGCATTTGAGGTACAAACTAGGAGCTGTCTCTATCCAAGGTAGCAATCCAGAGTTTTACGCCGCATCAATGTGAAAGAGAAAAAACATCATACGAAATACGAGACAGTAAAGGGACCGAAAAGAGACCGAAAAATACAGAATAATTCAAAGGGAAAAAACTTCAAACAACCAACAACCACATCGAAGAATCTTACACAACTTACTTCTCTTCTGAAATAACAGCTTGAGACGTGATACGCTCAGGTGATCCAGCCTGTGAGCAAGTGTTACCTGGTCCAACGGAATCCACAGACAGGGTTGAGACACTGCTTGCTCCCACAGATGCTCTGTGAAAAGAAACACTTTATTGAGCGGATATAGATGTCTGAGAGTCTCTGCAGCAGGTGCAGCAATTGAGCTTTGTGATTCGATGGAGTGACTCACAGTTAACATACGACATTAAATTGTCAAGTGGCTCATCGATACACTACTGTTGTTGCAACTTGCTAGGTGATCAGGAAAACTTGGGTGAAAAAATTTTGAATGAGATGCACACCTATCATAATCCTGAGAATTCAGCCTGTTCTTCTGAAGCTCTTTTCCCTTCTTCTTCAAGGATCTAGGAATAGGTTAAATCAGGCACAGATGTAAGTAAAGTAATTATCTTAGACAGTAATAATACTTGCTAGTTCACGTACTTGAATGGCAATCAAAACAATTGCGACATTGAAAGATGCTAATTTTTTTAAGATTTAATTTTGAAACGTGTTAAGCGTGTAACACAGTTCCGTGCAGTACAAAGACTTGATCAACTCTAAGATAGTCTTAATGTCGCAACAACAAGGAAATTATGACAATCTGCATGGGTAATTGCAACAATAACATGTTGAGGTCCTTAAAAGAACAAACTTACTTTCTCTTAAAGCTTCGTTGAAACTGTGAGTTGTTGGCAAGCTTGCAAGAGCTTTGAATAGAATCGTTTAGAATGTTAATCATCTGCTTCATAGTCTCTAAGGCGTTTTCTATGTGGAAACTGTCAGGATGTCCAGCATCAGTGTACTTTGAAAGTTGCTGTGAAAACAATGGAAACAAAGCGTTAGGAATGCACTTACAAAGTCTTTTCATTGACAGTTGTTAACTGTACATGGCGTTTAAATTGTTTGCGATATTCGAATTATGGTATTTAAAGCTCGTTTGTTTTTCCCACTGCAAATAGAATTATATCGAGGCCGCTGACATCTTTGGTTGTTTTGTCTCAGCCAATCTGATGAATCAAAGGCCAAAACTAATTACCCGAGGAAGACAAGCCCATTTCATAGAAGGATATGGTTACAGAATTTATTTCAGCCTCCTGTAACAATTGTTCAGATTTTGGCCCGACCAGGCAGTCGATATTAACAATATCACTTCTTAACGCCACAGATGCGTGGTAATTTAGAAATGCATATTTGTCGATGAAGACAATATAACCGGTTGAAAGATGAAGATTGTGATAAGCATTATAGCAGTAGACTTACCCGAAGAAGAAGAACATATCGTGGAAGCCGTTGAATTGGAGTGAGAAGGAATGCCGGTAAATCTAGACCTTCACATTCGGACTTTGAAGAGCAATTCTAAAAGACAAAGAATATTTAATTTGGTTATATCAACTAAGTTGAAAATGTAAATTGGCCACCGTAACGAGTTGAAATGCTGGCGTTTCGAGCGTTAGCCCTTCGTCAGAGCGAATGAAGGAATTGTGGGTTGTGTGTGAATTTATATGGAGAAAGTGGAGCTACGCTATTGGTGGGAACATAGCGACAAGAAAAACATGAAAAAATTGGTAGAATGAAAAGCGTTCGTTAATACCTATGAGATTAAGAGTGCCGATTTGAAAGATAAACTTTTGTTCAAGAGTTTTGTGGCTTTCCGAGCTACCTAAGTGTAAGGAAAGGCCGCAGATTGCCATATGTTGCTAAGAATGATTAGGTAAATTAAAATGTCTAGCGACTGGTTTCGATGCGTCCTTGTCATTCCATTCTACGTCGAGAAGGTGTTCTCGGAATCGGTCACCTAGTCGTCGTCCTGTTTCGCCGATGTATATCTTTTTGCAATAAGTGCAAGTTATGCAATAAATGACATTGGCGGAGGTACACGTGATGTGATCAGTGATCTTAATGGATCGCTTGGGTCCCGATATTTAAGCCTATTAAAACTATTAAAACTTTATCAAGAAAAAGCTCAAAATAAAATAGTTCCAGATACAAAGAAACATGAACATATCATAAAAATGTTTATGTATTATATCTATTATTATTTAATTATTATTATTATTATTATTATGATCTAATTATTATTATTATTATTATTATTATTATTATTATTATTTTTCTTACCTGTAAGAATTTTCTAAATTTTTGAGATCCTCTTGAACTCTTGTTTATCACGCCAATCGCCTTGGGAAAATTGTTCACGTAATTCGAATAAATACGTAAGACATCGATCTGCGAATACAAAATCAAAGAAATTTATGTTCAACGTGTTGAATATCGACACATAAAAGGTTGCTGAACGGCATGCGCAGTTGCTTCAGACTCATCTCAGATCCTTTGAAATGGTTATGGGTTACAATGACTTTCATGATCTCGTTCGTGGCTCATTTCAGCGTTATTGCCGAGGGTCAGTAACAATTGCTATAGGCCTAGTCATAGTTTATAGATGGAGATTGTTAGGGAAGTCCGGTAAACATAAAAGAAGTAAACAAACAGCCAAAGATTTATGTTGGAATGTCCTTGACCCTGCATATCATTTGTTTTGTGCTCACAGAATATGCATAATTAGATAATCGCGATGCTTCTATTGGTTAATTGTATGGTGCACATATATTTTGCCAGGTTTTGTGCAGGAGTCAACCCCCTTCATTAACTATATGGTCTGGTGTTGTAACAATTCTATGAAAGCAGCCTTAAAAAGCAATAACTAACGAGGTTCAGAGACGTTTCATTTAAATACAACCCAGGTAATCATGGCCATGCTCCGATAACAAATAATGCCCTATCATTAATAATGAACTTATTATAAGTCACTAGTAAAGAAAGGCAAGTATGCCTGAACCTTACGTGATAAGAGCCGCTAAGCTTAGTGAATATGTCTCCTACAATTCCCTGTAACTTCCAGTTTTGAAGCCTTTCTTCCAAATCTTTCATGAAATGAGTGTGACTTGTTAGGATATGAACTAGCTCCCCCGGAAACAGCACGCTAGAAAAAGGAAGGATAATATTTCAGGGCATTAATTAGACGTGGCAACGGTGGTTAAATTGAAATTTGGTTTCTTAATAACAATATAACAGAGGACTGGAAAAAGAACGTCGTCATTGAGCAGATATCTCTCTTGGCGCACTGGCCTCTTATACTTAGTCACAAATCACAAAGTTGTTCAGCAGGGTTTAACATGGAACGCAAGGATGATTATTACAATGGCTTACTGTGTTTACCACATCCAAACTTTGTGAGAATTATTTCGAAAATCGACAATCGAAAAAAAAAAACGTTGAAAAGAGAAACTAGCAAAGGAAGCAAACAATTATAGAAAGTAAACCAAAAATGACAAGTTAGTATCGTAATGTTAGATAGTCAGTTAGATTAGCTTGTATGATATGTTTTTTTATTGAAAGACACCATTAACAATATTGTTTTTGAACACCAATACAACGATATTGCACTTACTCGATTTCTTTAGAGGGGATTAAATTGCTTTCTCTCATTGGTTCCTCGAATACCTGGAATAGAATGGATCAAGGGCATGGTCAATGTATTACATAACTAAGAGTTTCTGTTAAGCAAAATCTGTTGAGAATGACAGTATACCGGAAAATAAACGTTTATACCACTTAGGGAACCTTAACGCTCCCATGAAATATAATGCTCACTGTCCTACATCTGACCTGTGTAACTAACTCTGCATTCAATTTATGGGGTTAAATGAGTTTGTTTTTTTTGTTTTTCTAAGACCCAGCAATATAGACAATATACACACCAATGTTAATACCAAATACTCGCGTACCTTGACACAAATTAACGTTCGCTTTGATTTACGTCTCCTTGAGTATAACCGAACAAATCTCACCTCTTTAAGGGTTCTTAGGCAGGAAAGATATTTCTTTTCTGTTTCCAGGATCTCCTTGGCAACCTGGTATCTCTTTTCTATATCGACACAAAAAGACAGACACTTTGACTCATCGCAATACGTATAGACTGGTTGGCTTTCAGTGATCAGGAAACTTAATCAAGTTATAATAATATCGCTTAAATGTCCTTGCTTTTTCATGAAGAGAGGGTTAATGAGCACACAGAACAACTAGTAAAAATAACAAGCCGAATTGACAGAAACTTGATTTAAATGTCAATGCCTTGTAGCCTGGAAAATTCTCACATTAATTTGGAGATAAAATAAGTATCGGAAAAAAAGAAATAACTTGAAAAAAATATGCACAGTAAAATGATTAAAATGTCTGACAGTAGTAGCTGACCTGATAATATGATGAAACAAAAGGAAACATAGGGAACATTAAGAGCTTTAACGTGGAAGCTTTTAAAGAGCTTCTATACCCTAGCTGTGCCTACTGTTGATTAATCCGAAAAAAAAAAGATTTTGCCTAGCGGAGTTTATTCAATCCTATTTCCTATTTCAAAGAAACAAAGAAACAAACAAACAAGCCAAAAAAAAAAGGAAAAAAAAACAAGAAAAAAAAAACAGCAAAAGAAAGCAAAATAAGCACCATGATGCATGCGAGCGAGCTTACAAGTTCTTGTCCTTTGCCACTAAACGCATTAATAACTTTTGGTTTAGTCGTGTTGGTTTGTGTTTTTTTGTAATGGGAAGACATTTCCATACTGAACTCTCAATAAGCTGAATGTAATAAACATGATCCCTAACAACTTTTTAATTGCAGTGTTAACAGACAAGCAGGCGGATGGATGTACAAGTATGTAATATCGATGGATACACAAAGAAATCGTTAACTGAGTTAAATATATCCTATTCTGCTCTTTCTTTGCAACTTGAGTTTATAAGCTTATACTTTGCTCAATTCTCAATGAGTTTCCGTCAATCAAACATTCAATCACATTAACTACCTTTATTGTCTCAATTACTATCCAATCTCTAGTTTGCAACAATAGATCTTCTGTTTTGCCGTGGTTTACTGGCTACTTAATTCATTTCCTTTGAAATCAATTTTCAAAGATTCATTAGGCAACTGATAAGCGAGCGCAAACCATTAAACTCATGCGTGGACACTGTGATTCAGAGGGTTTGTCTTTCACGGCATTTCGGCAAATAAGAAATGCATTTCATGATAGATACATACCGTCTTTCTTGGTTCGCATACTTGGGGCTTGGAATGTAAAAGTGTTTCGTCTTTCAATTCGTCTTTCTCTTGTTCTTGGAGGTTCATCGATAAATGCAGGAAGGACAAGGTTAGCTAGCATTTCATGCTTGGCCTTGGCTTGTACTCTGAGCTGATTATCTGCACAGTAGACAACAAAATGCAAATGTTCAGTTGACCTTTGTATTTACGACCACTCTAGCGGTCATGCGCAGTTTGCGGGGTAGCAAAACTAACAAGTAAGACAGCGCATGCTCGTGAATGTTGGGCGTGTGTAATTGGCTCATCTGAACTGAATTGCGTGCGTTTTTTTTTCGAATTCCGCATAAGCTCTTAATTCTAATAATCTCATTTACAATTTGTTTCGTATAAATTGAAACCCGGCGAACTCAAAGTTTCCTCTCTATATCTTCTCGTTCCAACAAATGAATATTGCATTCTTTACTCAAATTAACATTTTGGATGTAGCAGGGGCGAATATCCTTATTTAAGGCTTGCACTTAACTTTTCTTAGCGTTCTTTCGTGCTTTTATTGATACCGTTTGGACGTAGATTATCGATTGATGACAACCAAATCTTGTGTGCCTCGTGACAATTCTAATCACTTAATTTAATTATTATCACCATATGAAGCTCGAACGGTCTGTTGATCCAAAATGCCAGTAAAGTGCTGATTGATTTCGATACAATGACACGTAGAAAAGTACTTACATAAGAATTTTTTGTCGTTTAAAAGATTTTCAAGTGAAAAGCTTTTAGCCTTCAACCTTTCGTGAGACTCCCAGCGAGACGGACAGTAATGTTACTGATATAATATTCATTACAAACTACTGTAAATTAGTTAAATACATGTAAATCTTTCGTCATAGCCTCCACGAGAGCAATAATGAACGCACCTTGTAATCCTGTTATAGCCGGGTGATAATTAAATATTCAGAACATGTGTTCGAGTCATGCAATATACGAGAGCGATACTGTGGTTGATATTCACGTTATATGGATTTGTAAAATCCTTGCATCCCAAAAGTAATATTGTTCATGGTTTTTAAAATTGTTATTTTTGTTTTCTTTTTGGGTTAACGTGATATTTTAAGGAAGAGGAGATTAATAATAAATCTTAGAGACCCTGAGAGAGATTGCGACCGCGGCTTCAAACATGCTCTTTGTTGTTGTCAGTCAAAAGGTCATTTTATTGACTTGAACTCAGTTGAAAAGGAGGCCAAAATCATTTTAAATTAAGAGAGTTCAAATCTTTATAAGGTAAACACATTACGACAACCTTCTTTTCTTCCGAACCAGAAACATCACTGAAATCGGAAGTAAATCAAAACGATCTTCGATCTTTTGTCTCACGCGCTCTGTGACTCGCTTGGTGTTTTCCAACTGATCTAAGGATGTTATGCATATGTAGGTATTTATTTAACAAAAAAATGTCAAAATATAATTCCCTCACCTAAACCGGTAGCCCTCGTACTTCTTCTTCTCAATCCCACGGGATATGCCAGTGACTGTGAATTTCGCCTTCGTGCTATGACCGTGAGAGCTGGTGCCTGAATAATAACAATGAGGTCAGGACACAGTTTAGCATTTTGTGCGACGGAAGTATGTGCCACCACGCCCTTACCTCAAAACAACATTGGATGTAAGAAACGGAAGGTGAGGTAGAAAATGAGTATTTACACGCAACTTCTAACAAGACCACACAGGCAAATAAATGGTCCGACAAGTGTTAAAATAACCCACGATATTATATAGCATATTTATTTTCACACTTGGGGCAGGTAATGATTTCGAGTCGTTACCAAAGTAACCGGGCCATTTAAACAGGGAGCCTTAAGCGGAAACATTCACACTGCTTATAACAAAACTTCTCTACGAATTCGTTCAAATGTATCGCCACAGAAGCTTTGCAGCCGAACTTCAATACGTTCTAAGTCGCTAATGATGGACGTAAAAGCTTGAGTAAACTGGTTATGCAAGAACTAAGCAAAATCTATAACATTGGATGTTCCCATCGCGCAGAAAATAAATACGAAGATTTTTGGTGGTTTCGGGTTCGTTAAAAATCTCTCTTGAAAGGAAGTAGGTTTTTAAGTGAAAGAAACAAAGTAGCTTGTGCAAAACCTCAAAACCGTGTGACGCCACGATTAAATGCAGCATAGGCGCCAAAGAGTCTGCATGTAATTTAGGTCCTTAAAGTCGTATACCCACAGGAATAATATCCAATTCCGGTTCGGAAAAGGTTCAGATTAATTGACGATTTCTCGTCACAAATTGCGAGTCGCAATATAAAAACCATCGCAGCAATTGTGGACTCCAACTCGTGGAGTTGCACGCGGCTGAAATATTCTACAAGTCGCTTTATGTTATACAATAAAGGTCGCGTGCGTTGATTTCACATTAACATTTCAAGGCCCGTCACACCAAAGAACACCTGTTGCCATGCAAACGCTTAAAATATTTACAATATATGCTTACAGCTAACCAGAATACATTTTCAAAGTAAAATACACTACCAGCTCTGAGTGAATAGGACAGTCGTGCTCTGATAATCCCAGCATATATGTTATGTTCCCAAGGACTCAACCTGCTCTATTGTTTGATCTTTCGCACAGCAAGAACGAGTGTTAAATCCCTTGTCGATTGTTGTAATCAATGGACTCTAAGCTGTTTGTCGGTCTACCGGCGGACGGGATACCGACCAATTTCAACCACCAATCGACAGGAAGAACGCGGCGGAATACTTTCTCGCAGGACGAAGTTCGTTAGCATCACCTAACCATGTACATTTTAAACCACACTGTTTGCATGCTCGATGAACTTTATTATTGCGACTCAGTATGTAGTATCAACACTCAGCATGACGTATTTGAGGATCACGTGACTAGAATGCCTTGTCAACCATGGAGTGCTTTACGGTGTTTAATTCTTTGGCTGGTCGGCATCCGACAAAAAATAGTTGTCAACAGAGCATGTTCTCTACTGACCGAGGTCACTTTGTGGTAGAATCATGCCGTTGATTTAAATAAAGGTGTTTTATAAAGGTGTTTAAAATAAATTAAAAAACCTTCAATAAAAAAGGCTGAAACTATCATGAGCTGTTGACGTCATGAAAGCGCTAGCAAAGATAATTTGCATAATGGTAATAGAAATAAAGAGTGTTTCTTCTTTTCTTTTGTTCACCTTGTTTATGTGCAGTTAAAGAAACAAAAAAAAAAAATATTTTAAAATAAAGGCTAATAGATGCGCAATGATCAAGACATAATTATTAGTCTTTAGCTTATAAATCCGACACCAGTTGTTCGGATACTTGCTAAGAAGGTTCCATTTGCTCACAGTGCTATAAATGAACTTTCTTTTTAGAACCATTGAAACAATAAGTGTCTATTTAACTTTGTCACAAGAGCCTTGAAGTACGTGTATGGTGAAGTGAACGCCGCTTTAAGTAATATTTACCACCTCGAAGTTTTTGGTCTTTTTTCTAGGTAGGTTTTTTGATATTCGGTATGCAACGAAACTTACACTTAATACAAATCAAATCTTTGGAGACACTGCTGAAAACAACCCTTTAAAATCAGTCTTGAAAGAAGAGCTAACTAAACATGTTTCATACAATTTACAGGCCTGTAAATGACAGAAGCTACGTGTTCTCGTATGGCAAGGTACTATACCGTCATCAACACAAAGGACGCGAAGTTTAACAAAGTATGTATGGAATTCTTCTTCGTCGTTTTAGCAGCAACGATGCTTTTTCTGTACAAGCAAAATATTGACTTCGGGGTGGTCTGCTGGCCGATCAGATGCCGGTTCCCCAATTGACATGAGGAATCATGAGAGTAGAGTTTTCATTTTGTCATCAGATTTGAATGAAATTAAAATACATCTAAGAGAGAAAATAGTTTAAAACAAGGACATTTATTGACAAATCCACTGGTCATGCACGTATGCCTAAAACCTAAGTAACCGAAATCACTTGAACACCAAGTATTTATTTTAATTATAGAAACTCATTTTTTAAATTCCTTACTTCACTCGTACCCTGACGTTGAATAATCGTCATATTTCCTGGTGAAATGTTTTTAATCTCAAGGATGTAATACAGTTTGACAGAAAGTGCTAACTGAAAATAATTCTTAAGCTTGTACTTTTTGTTGCGTGAATACTAACATGGAATAACACTTCACGATCACGTATCATTTTGAACAAGTGTTAATCAACTAATTAACACTCAATTTTCAGCCAATCCGACAATAGCTAGCTTGATACACACCGTCGATTTTCAAATCGGTTCTTCAAAGAAGTATATTTATTTGCCCTCAAGATATTAAGGCCTTCACGTTTGATTTTATACGGTAAACATAATTTAACATTACCAAAGAAAAAGTCACGTCGGTTTTCTTGTCGGGAGATTTATCTGTTTTCTAGTTTTCAAATGATTGTGTGCTTTCAAACGAGCTTATCTTTGTGGTTCAAGAGCTGATTAAGTTTCGATAGTATCACAAAAATTATTTCTTTTTGAAGTTAAACAAACTAGCAGTCTTCCCGTCTCGCTTCTTTGTTCCTGACAACAACAGATGGCTGATAACACAGCAAATGTTTTGTCTCCTCGAAATTGAATTACGCTCGGTTTCTTGTAACAATGTTGAAGGCCGTCCGAGTTCCTTGATCCCCATGATGGACTGCTTTAAATGCTATCGTTCTCAGTAGTACAATGCCATTAAGTTGAGGGACAGATGTCCTTTTAAGGAGACAATAACGATGCTTGAAAATAAGATTTGAAGTGAAGTAGAACATGCTTCTCGGCAGATGTTCGAAGAAATCTGTCCCATTTTATAAACGCATTCAGGACTCGCGAGCATTGAGTTATAAGTCTTTTAACGCATTGGACATCCATAGCCCCATGGCGCGTTTTGAGCTAAAATTAGTTGATAACTGTAATGGAAACCGACGCAGAGGCAACTATCGAATACGAAGTGAGTTCATTCATAACAAATTTCATTCTCTATCAAGTAAACTGCACTTAACAGAGATAGGCTTCTGTCCTAACACGTAACTTGGCATTATCTTTATAACTGAAATTCATTCCTTTTCTCTATAATAATTATTGTTTTACACACGAGCTTTGCTGTTACTCAAATTCTTAGCATAGCTGCAGCTCTTGCAATTGCGGACCTTACACAAGAACACTTCAAATTGAATCCAATTGTAGATCCAATTAAACTAATAATGTAACCCCAATTGATGGGTAACTATGGCAAGATAAAATCAGCTAAATTGCAGAAAACCCTGCCCAGCATTTGCACTCATTGAATAAGAAAAGCAACTCTTGTTATACACCTCGTTCTTCAAAGCAAAGCACCGACACATGCAAATGGTTGAATATCAAACGACTAGCAAACGACTGAAGCCTCCACACTCGGTGAGTATCTCGTAAATCATCGTTACTTTCGTAACTCTCCTCGATAGAAAAAAACATTCGACGACACATAAAATGTTCAAAGTTTTTAGCTTTAGAGCAATGAAACCGAAACAGTTATTTATTAAACATTTGAGAGCGAGTCTCCAGAAATTTCAAAACTATAGTATAATTTCGTGATAAAACTAACTCGGGTATTTATAACAGTCACTCAAAACTGTGAGTCAAAAATTCCTTCGCTTACTGACCCTTACTGCAACGCTGAGAAAGGTTTTCACCGCTTAGTTAAACAATACATTTACCGTAGGCTTCAACGGCGGAAATCGAGTCTACATTTACCGTTGACAAAGAACATTGTGTGTATAACTACAATCATGTCCTCATAATATTCAATACTCGGGGTATTCAGTCATTGCAATAAGAACGAAATGCAATTGGGAAGATATTCATTACAAACCACGAAATATTTCCATGTGCAGAGAGAACTAAAATAGAATAAGGAAAAAGAGGACAACATCTTACTTGTGAACCAACATCGACTGCTTTCTTAAACAGTACTGAGTCGAGGACCCATTCCTTGGCAGCGGAAAAGTGATGAATGAATGACACGTTGAAAAGGTGTTCCATAATAGATCATAATAGTCCGTCACTAACTTTCCATGCTCGTGTTCAAATTCGTCAAAATATAAATTTAGCTCTTCATTTGTGTTTATTTGATCCCTTAAGGACGAGAACCAAGACGACGCGCTTCCCAAGAGAATTGTCGAGTTTAAATGAAATTAAAGTTGTTGTGTGTTCATCCGAAGTAACTATTGTTTATAAACAAAAGCCAGTTAAGAAGTTAACATCGGACATGAGGCAGTTCAAAGTGCCGACGTGACGTCATAGCGTATTGTCGTGCTTTGCACCAGGGATAATTTGTATCGCTGGTGCGGAAATGAGCTGAAAACAGGTGGAAAGTTGTGCTCTTAGCAAAGATGTGTGAATATATAACTTTCATTGGATAAGAACACTGATCTCGCGGGAAGCGGCATTGCTTTAAGTTACGTGCTTTAGTTTGCGTATCAATAGCCTGAGTATTCACTGTGATTTGCTTTACCCACTGTCACAGGAAGTGAGTCGATTTTCTGGGTCAAAATGGATACAACAGGAACATCATCTTAGAGAGCATCAACCAAACAAAGCAAAATGAAATACATATATGTCAGCAGGATACAAAATTTTCGCTGCATGTTTTGGAACTGATAGCCATGTCAACCAAAAAGATATCATATATGATGCTCCTTTGATTCACTTGTTACTTATACAATTAAAAGTTATTTTACATGTTTTTAAACACGTCCATCTTTCGCTGACATGCTGTTGACCGGGTAGCTTCAATTATGTTAATAGTTCATACTGAATATACGTGTAATATGGCCAGTTTTCGTGTCGCCTTACACATTCTATCCTAAGTCAACAAGATAACCGAATGTTGTCCTTCTTTTGCCGATTACTCACGTACGAACCACCTAAAGTATGATAACTATCGATAACTAGTTCCATTGGCCATTGATTTGCTCCCTGAGAATCTGATAACATCCGGTGAAGATATTTGCCTCCCTTGATTTTCAATTGAATAGAGCAAGTTCACGCCGTTGCAGGCAGCTTGCACGTTCAGTTTTGAGGTTGTCTTTGACGATCAAACCCAAATTTTCGCACAAACATCTTATACATCCTTCCGCCACTTTATTTTATTATCATTTTTTTCGGGTGTTTTTCTAGGAATAATTTTAAAGTTAACGGTATTGACAGCCTGTAGTAAAACAGCTCCCCGCATAGCTTACATGACTGTCACCTGTTTATCATTTCATCTTCGTGAAAGCCGGAGAAGACTGTTGCTATTATTTGTGAAACACATTGATCACCTGATGCTACAATCATGGTATCAAAAAGGCTGCCCAGTCATTTGTTTTTATCATTTTCGCGACAAATTAAAATCACAGCATGAGTATCACCTGCTAAAAACCCCTTAATTTTAGCTTAAAGCGCTTATAACTCAAAAACAAGTTCGGAGACCCCAGCTAATTATTATCGAATTTTGACAAGTTGCAAGTTTTTGCCCGTTTTTGAGTTACAAGCTCTTTAAGCTACAATTAAGGCTTTGGTAACTTATTATCCGATAAATCACGCCAATATAGGTCCACGAATGGCTGGGCACTTACGAAATACCAATATTGTAGCATCACTTGATCAACAGAGGTAGGATTTATGCGTCAAAGTATAGCTGTTGGAAACGTGCTGGAAACTGTCTCCTTAAGCTATACTGTTTGAACAAGTACTAGCGAACGAAGTCTTCGTAAGAGGTTAAAGCCGTTTTCTAAGAGTCTTACAAGTTGTGAAGTTACATTGTTACCTCACTTCCTCTTCGGTTGAAGCGTCGTGGGGTTGCTACGCTTGCTCTTCGATTCGCATGTAACGCCACTACGGATTCCCGCCGACCAGGGCGATATGCAGGCGCAGAAATCTTGCGTCGTGGCTCATCATGATGCTTCACAGGCTACATAGAATAAAACAAAACAAGAACATCAGAAAAGAAAAGTAATATTACATGTTTTTTTGTTGAATCAGCTCTTGCACTCTTGCTAATTCAGTACTCCGCTGGCATTTTCGGTTCCGAGATATCTTCCACACTTTTAATTAACATTTGTCATTAAAATTACCATGATACAAAGCCATAGAAAGGGCTATTCTTTTTTTATTCAAAGTTTGAATAGCACTCTCTAAAAACAATCGGCTTAAATTTCAACCGTTTTTGGCGGCAAGAGAGAACGGGTAGCCGAATGTGATGCTCTCGGAGAAATTTAAATATAGCAAGTATGTCTTTGACCTTTTCCTTGCTAGAGAAATCTACTACCCATACGGTCTTTTGGCCAATCAACAAAAGCCTACTTCACATTAAGTGAAGTGAGTGAGTGATCTTCTTTTATGATTGCCAGGGTATGGTCATAAATTAAGTAAATTGTTTTATAGCCGGCATTTTAAATTTCTTAATTAATTTTTCTAGCCATGTGGTCGTATTTCATTTTAAACATATTGCTTAAATTTCAAGGTTTATAAAATAACCTTCCTCAAGATTAAAACAACAACAAGAAAAAAACATGCACGCATTAGCTATAGAAAAAAACCTTTCACCCAGCTACTTATTTTCAGTACAACACTTATGGGATTTCGGGGCAAATATATTGATTCGTATATTAAGTTCTCTTTCAGAGCCTTTCCGCCTCCATCCTCAATTTGTTTTGGTTCTATCGCGCTGTAAGTTTTAACTGCACCTCTGGTGCTTTCAAAATCCCTAAACGATTACTACACAGGTAACTTAAACATAAAACCCCAAAACTGAAAAGTGGTTAACAACGCTGTGTTTTAGCGCAAAGTGATGATTGTTTTGTAGTTGTAATAACCTTTAATGTTCGCATCCGAGATTTATGTCTGACAAGTAACACAGGGCTGTATCTAGCAACAGGCAATCCGAGGCACTTGCCTTACACATATTTTGTTTCGTCTTTATATTATATAGTCATCATAAACACTCTTAATTCCTAGGAAGAGAGTTTGACTAATCGCACTTGCTCAGCTCAGTCTCTAAGTCATATATTTTTTTTCTTGTTATGGCCCTGCATCATTATGGTATATGCTCTCAGCGGAACACGATCTGCATTCACATTGTTAACTATTCTACTATTTCGATTCGTAAAAAGCATCAGTAATTATGCCACCCGAAAGGGACGCAGACACTTTGATTTTGTTTATGAACGTCCAGTATAGCCGCCAGTATAAGACTTATCAGAAACATTTCATCTGAAGCATGACTTATTCGAAGAGTATCAAGATCGGATAATTTTCTTGAAATGACTGAAATGGACTCTGTTGCGTAAACAGTAATAAAATGGGACGGACACACTTATAAGAGCGGTTTGTTTATTCGAAGCAAACTAATATGATGTGGTGATCTTGAAAATGTTGCCTGGCATTTATCTAACGGTTCATTGTAGTTTGTAGTACAAAGGGCCTAACAGGGCTCCTTTTACACCCAAGACATTTCTTAAGTGGCTTTTAAGTATAATCTGTCAGAGATAACAATAAGACCTAATTTGGATCTTGTATATTGTATCAGAGAAGTGTAGATAAGTAGGAAAACACCGTTAAAGGAACGTTATTACCTAGTCCTACCTAACAGAGTCCCCTCATTCGTTAGCTACCATGATCAATGCTCAAACCGATGCTCGCTGAAGGCAATTACCCTTATCAAATTTTCACCACAGTGTGATAGAGAGCGAGTTAATGCACGATAGTAGCTTTTGCTCTGATTAGCAGACATATGTCGCCCGGCACTTCAATGTCTTAACCGTGCTAGTCACGTGAAAAGATTAAAACCACTGCCGGATAAGCAATCATCACATTCGTTATCCCTATCTAACTGATTGCTACAATACTGAGAAACAATTACATCTACTTTTTTCAGTTTAGTCTTGTCATGCACGAAAAACAGCCGCCCTTCAGTTTTAAGCAGTCTGTTCGAATTGTCAGCTGACTTCATATTCAATTTTGAAGAGCAGCATAGAGTAATGGCAATAATAAGGTGGAAATAAGACAGAATTGTCAAATTTCTGGCTTATTTAGACAATTTCTTCTACAGAGCTATTAAGAGAATAGGCAATTATTTTGTGTTACCTGACTTTTGGAAGGGTCACATAAGGTTCTTGATAGACAAGGATAGCTTTGACGTCGACTCAGTGAGCTCATTATCACAGCTCGGACTGCGAATGAAGCTACTGCTGGTTTCGTGATCAATTAGAAGGTAATTGAAAAGGTGCTTAATCCAATTGAGAATGGATCGTTCAAGCTTAATCTTCTTGGTTGCTCATTGAAGTAACAAAATCGCGTAGAAGTTGCTCCAAGCGATGCAGAATCCGATAAAACTCTTTGTAGACGACGCCTAGTAATTGGGAGAAACGATACGTCGCAACAATGTCGAATGAATTCGCCACTGAACTAAAATCCATATGGGGTAACAGTGGAATTCAGTGATGGAATAACTCCTGTCAAAGTAGCATTTTATTGGCCCTTGTGACAAGTGGCAAGGTACGTAAAGTTTACTTATACTGACGCGCCGTTTGTTTTGCAATCGACACAAGGCTTGTCGGGTTCATAAGACAACAAATTAAACACTACGGTGATTATCAATAGAAGGCCGCCACCTGTCGAAATCTAACATTTTAATCATTATTTTGTTATGCCACGAGACGTCGGACCCCTTTTGTTTTGCTATGCTAGAAGTTTTTCGCGAAAAGTATAAAATTACGAGAGAGGATCTAGAAAGATATACAACTGGTGTTGTCCGAATGGTCCATAAATACAAGACAATGTCATAAGCTGTGCTCAATACGGTCCAATAAAAGTATACAACAGAGGTATCTCTCCTCCGTTTTTGGTTAATTCTTTTTAAGGTATAATAAATTTGCTTGCGGTGCTCTCTCTAGTAACTTCTGCCATAATATATTTCAATATTAAAGACACAACGAAGCTCGCTCTTTATTGTGGAATTCACAGTAATATAAAAACCAGTTGAAACAATGTGTTAGCCGGCAATGTTCTCTTCGGGAGACTGACTTGAGTCTTTCCCATACAAGGTTACTGAACGATCAATTAGGCAATTTTTGTTTCATGTGACACATGTAAAAAATGGAAAGAAAAGTTCCTCAAATTATTGGCGGTTTCAAGCTGACACTTTTGCTGTCGAATAGATTATTTATACCTCACTGCGAGCGTTTTGTTTTTACAGCAATAAAAGGCCAGTTTTTTTTAAAGAAATGCTAATGTCTTTTGAGTTAAAATGACCATTAACGTAAATCGCATTGAAGATTAGGGTTTAATAAATACATGCAAATAAATGATCTCTTATGTTTTATTCCACGAAGCCTCACAGCAAAGGTGAAATTTTCATGTATCGCATATGGGCTATTCCTGTTATTTGACCACCATAAACGTTATGGCAAAATTATTCCATCAACCCTTTTCGTATTTTCGTGACTGCTTTGATTCAGCTATTACATGTCTTTGCTTAATCGCAGTCTTAAATATGCCAAACCAACGATGACGAATTTGTCTAAGCCCGTCTAACCATACATGACTAGTTTGTTATGCAATTTGCACCACAGTGAGAAACATGTTAAGCCTTAAAAAATACGAACAACTTCAATATAACAGTAATCTGTTATGTAAATAATACATAGTTTAAAATTTAGAGCTATTACGTCTATTATCACCGCCATTGATATCAGCTTTAAGATAATATCCGCCAGCATCGAGTAGCGTTTCGACCCATAGTTTCTATATGCAAAAGACTACTGTTCAATCGAAGCATATGTAAATATGTAGATTTATAGACTTAGCTCACCATTGCAGTCCACTCATACGGTGTATCATCTATTGTCTCGCTGTCACTGCTTGAGTCTCTGGCTCTTTCCTCTGCGTTGAATTCCTTGGGGTAGCCGTCTTGAGAAGAAGGACTCTCAGAACGCGAACTTCGCGCCTGTAAGGAACAAAGGATTGACTTGACTTACAGAGAAACGCCACTCTATCTGAAGTCTGCTATTCTCACTGGTTACCAGCAACCTGATCCTATGTTGCTACAAATCGATTTAAAGCCACCCTTGCTTGTGAGTACAGACCTGCTGATTTGTGGCGAGATATAGCATAAAGAGCCGGTCGCGACTTCGCGCAAATAATATTCATCGATTTGATCATGATACCCTGGCTCAGACAAAAGCAGGTGGGTGGTGCATACATAATTGACAATGACGTATTTACGTCGCGTGCAAATGATGCATGACAAAGAGATATGAACATATTTTTTTTACATTAGTAAAATGAGCTGAAAATTACAGAGAGTTAAATCCTTGGGTTTAAATCTCTGTGAAGGTAACCATGATAAAAATAGATGATTAAAATAAAATAGGTGTTTGTGAAGCTTAAGCTGGGTTACAATATTTTCTTTCTCAGAATACTCCGTAGTGTATGTGCCATGGTTACTCCGAACATCGAGATGAAAGACGCCATGAATCTCAAAGCTGCACCCGACTTCAGATTCAAATACTTGCTGATAAAATGCCAATCTCAATACAACCCACATACTGTAGACTGGCCAAAATGAAGATCAGCTTCATCGAAAGGAATTGCACATTTCTAGCATAAAATCAAATTGCACGAAATGTGTCATTCTTTACGTTAGTGGAATAGTGCCTGTAAAACGTTAGAAAAGCTACCCAGTTTTGAGACTGCTGACAGCTGACGACATCTGCTGCCCTGTGATTGGCTACAAAAGTACAATTGACATGGCAACACCGCACTGACATGGGTTCGTAACGTACGCATCAAATTCAAAACTTTTGTCCGATGAATAACAGATAATCTTCTATTTTTTGCCGTTTTTACAGTTCCAGGGACTGTTGCTGTACATTAAGTCACCTTAACAAGCTATTCATTGTTAAAGGAGGCGCATGATGTGAAGATTCATGGGTAGGTTGCAAAACTTAAGAAACCGTCTCTAATCAGCCTCCGCCATTTTCTCTGCCATCGAAGTTATTGGTATCGAATGGTGAAGATAAATCTTAATGCTTTTCTGTATTGAAGTTGTGTTTCTGAAAGTAGGTTTAATTATCTTTCGTAGTTTTACAGCGATTTTCGTTTTGACATGCTCCCAATCAACTGTAATAGACAAACTACCGCATGTAAACAAAAAAAGATGTGGTTGATAAGGACCATATTAAGTTTTGATTATTCCAAAACAGTTTGTTTATCTGCAGCGAGCTTAGAGTTTGCGAAGGACGAACTAAAGAGTGCGGTTATGAATGAAGCTAATTTTGGCTGAATTCGTTTATTCCTTTTTTAGCCTAGAACTTCGTACAATTTTACGAAATTTCTTTAGTATCTCCTATAAAAATTCGCGAAAAATAACTAGAAATTTGATTGCGAACAAACGTTTCTCACGGCAAAGCACGACACAAGGAACACGCTGACGTTCTTCGCGCATGCGCATCAGTAAATCGAACGGTACGATTGTGAGCAGTTTCCCTCTCGTCTCTCACCGAAAGAAAGAGAAGGGAAACTCTGTCACGCAGGGTACAGTTATGACAAAGCTTACAGTGACATACAAATAAATAGAGAAACTGATTAAAGAAGGAAAACAGAAAAAAATGTATACATAATATTTAAAATGTGAACGGTTTGCGAAAAGGCTGCTTTTAAACGCAAATCATTTTGAAGAGTGAAAGCAATTTTTTTTTTCCAAAGTGATTACTGGAATATTTTCGAACAGAAACTTTTAAATTGCATTTTGCTGCACGTTAGAAGTAATGCACTATAAGAAATTAAGCACTATACAGACAGCTGAAATTATTGATTGGAGAATTATTAACAACATGATGCTCTGCTTACGTATGATATTTAATTGCAAGGTTAAGACATGATGTGGGTCGATTTTGTTCAAGTCGAGGTAAGCAAGCAGCAGCAAGTAGCTGTAGTACCGTAATCGAATCAGCGAAAACCGCTACCCCTATGTTTCTCTGATCAGTTGTACAAGACACACTCGGATTGAACAGAAAAAAACAAGGCAAGATCACGGCGGTAATTTACGTGATCCTGTTACAGTTCCAAATTAAGTATAGCCAGAGGAAACGGTTTGACAAATTTAGGAAGTGATGAACTATAAGCTACTTTTAAGTTTGTAAACAAATAATTACAACTAACACATGAATCATAAATTGTACGAAAACAGGTTCGAGTATTCCTGTGTTGATTATGGCTAAAGAGTAAGGCGGAATGTCTTAATAACTGGTAGTCTGAAATAATATAAAACAGCAAGCAAGATAATGATTTGATGGCCAATAACTGTCTGCTTGTTAGATACTGATGTAGAAATATTCTGTAAATAAACTTTCGGCAAGAAAACTAAATAACAAACGCTATTTTAAAAAGGGAAAATGGAGCAGAATTATTGCTCTACAACAAGAGACGCAGAGACAATTTGTTCACACAATCAGTGCAGTCTTGTGATTTTGTTAATTCTTACCCCTCCCAGTAAAACCGCGATTGATTTTACCCAATTCATACATTTATCATGAGGCTCCGTTCAATATTATCGTTTTCGTTGCAAAAAGCATACATTCATAGCTTATGCCCCTCAAAAACATACGGACTTTAGCTAAAAGTATTTCTAACAAGAAATTTGCCACAAAACGTTTAATTAGTTATCCTGCATTTCAGTGATATATTTGCCTACCTTCATCTGTTTTGTACAAAAGTGTCACAGCGGTTGTACCTAAATCGGTTGCAGCGATAACTTAAAGAGATGGAAAGTTCATCCTCGAATCGTGAAACGTATTGTATTCGGTATCTATTTTTTCAATAAGTCTCACATTAGGATCCAAGAAGTTTGCTTTGACGCCATTTTTATTGAAGTTTTCACGTAACTTGATATCAAATAATGAAAGAAGGACAAAACGTTTTAATTTTAGTCGCTTTAAGCCAATTCTTTCCTTCCCATACTGTGATATAAAGACCACTGGCAAAACAATACAATGCTGTACATAAAAATACAATGACAATACATTTAAGATTCAATATCCGATAATTGCCTGCGTTCTGACTATTATGTATGAGAGTATCCGCAAACTCCCAATCTTGAAATCGTTCTACTTCTTTTTGTTTGTTGTGATAAAGGCGTCGATGGCCTAATCCGCCAAAAAGGCCTAGCTAGCATTCCATGAATATTTCTCATTGTTTACACTCTTCCGATAAATAACCTGCTTTTGATTTTTTGTATTGCAATGATGTTCCCTTGAAAAACGTGTCTTGAGCGTTTCTGAAACTCTAATGAAATTATTTCGGTTGAGCTTTTGGCAAGTTAATGACAATTATTCTGAAATATGTTCTAAAAGTCCTGGGAGCAGATATGCCGCGTACCTGTGTGGCCGGATGTTAAATTCAAAGAAATTATGGTAAAGATGACAAAGCATCAGTTTATTATTGGAAGGTGAAAAAAGGTCACATAGTACACATCGTCAAAAAAAAAAGGATTAAAATAGGAAGTGGCAACTAATGGGCTTGAACTAAATTTGATTGCGTTCTGTATGATACCTAAGTACTGAGCAAAATGTTTTCCGTTTTGTATATGTACAATTGAAATTGCTAATTTTGTGGTTCAAATAGTTAAGTTTGCCAGGGTCACATTTGACCCTCATTGGGTTACACTGGCTTAAATAAAGAAAGGTGTATGCAAGCAAGGTGCCATTACAGCCACAAATAAGACCTCAATAATTACTGATAAACGACACTATGATTTGTTATCCGCGCCAACAAGACCTCTAATTTCCAGGCAGTCTAGCGCCACTGTTTTTCTGCAAGGCTCGAGTTCCCGGACTGTATGTTGTATAATTGAGAAAGTGCTTCTTAATTTGTTAATGAAGACTATTAATCTTTAAAACCTGTTTTCAGTGTTACGTGCATAGACGACCGACATACGGATTAACGGCATCTCTGACGTTCTGTTGAAGACAATATTAAACGTAATTGTTAGCACAGCAAGGCTAACCAGAAACAAATACCTAAAATCAATATACAATGTAAATTAACAAGTGAAAGGTTTTCGATAAGTTCTTTTCCACATTTCGAGCAATCGTGATTTAGTATAGCGTCAAGAGATTCGATGGCCCCTAACAAGCCTCACCGTGTTATATTTACATACACCTCTTGCAGTGAATTATCTCCAATTGGAGATTAATAGCACTTCAGAAACAATAGATCAACTAAGAAGCATATAAAAAGTTGCGATAAAGCCAATCTACAACTTCAGATTCCCCAATGGAAATAAACCACTTGTGACAACAAAAATCTACAGCAAATACCACTTATCATTTAGGTACCTTGTCAATGGCACTCTCGTTTAATCCTTTCTTTGTCTGATAGCTGCTTTCATCGTTTTCAACTTGATAAGGTACATTGCATTTATTACTTTGATTTGAAGCAAAATTTTGTTGAACTCGTTGTTCCAGCAAGGAAGCTCGTCTGCGAAAAACCCAGAGAAGGTCTGTAGGGTCGGTATGTGACCGCCGGAGAGGTCGTGCGTGAGGAGGTGGTTTTTCAACAGGTTCTTTCACGGTTTCAGCAAGCTGCTCAAGCGTTGGTTTTACCGTTGGTTGCAATGGGTCACCTTGAGACCTGTGTAGTTAGAACAAAATCAGAGATTAACAGGAATTAAATAGCAAGTTTCGAAAAGACTTCGTTTTGCAGTGAAAGAGGCATCTAAGCCTTTAGTTACCTGAGCGCCCAAAGTGACCTACTACCAGTTATCCGAAACGCAGCAACAAATTCGAACGTCAAAAGTTTTTCCATTATTAGACATAAATTCAGTTTTATAGTTACCCCGGCAAGATGATAAATCGTGATATAAACTTGTGTTAGCAGACAAAAACTTCGTGCAGCAGCAAGGTTGACTCAAGGCTCTGCAAGATTCTAGGGCTTTGTTTGCGCACGCATAATTATTTCAATGCAACTGGCGTCACCAGTGCGGTATTTTCAAAGGGCTGCTCGCAAAGCATAGCCCTTTGAATGGTATTATCTTAGTTCTGAATAAAATGGTGTGAATGATACCAGTGACATGTATAAGAAAAGGTCACGGCGGAAAATGGCATATATCGGATACAATATCACCCAATGTTACCAAGGAACATGCATCATAGTGAGACTTGCGGAGCGTAGCTTCAGGCACTTGGAGACGGTGGTAGTATTTCATTTTTCCAGCATTTGGTTCGAGCCAACCAATGAACCATCCTGCATCATGTGAATTGGCTTGCTGTGTAGTTACTTTCCTTCGTATCCTTCATGTTATTTCATTTTATTATATAGATACTGATGAAATACCAGGATTTTTCCATTTACTAAAAATCATATCTTCACCGCGTGCAGTGAAGATACTATTTTTATCTTTCACGTGTGAGGATATGGTGTTGCCATGGTTACTAATATGAGTAGCCAATTACAAGAGAGCTTTCCTCTCAGTCGTGCGGCCAGTTCTTTTGAAATTTCATTCACAAAATGGCTTCGAGGTACGAAGACCTTACAGTTACCGGTGACTTTCTCGATGAGGTGCCAAATGTTGAAATTGATATATTTTCCGAGCTTGAAGAACTTCCAGCACGATTTACCGAAGTCTCGGAAAGTGATGTTGAAAAATTCATTGAGAGAGAAGAAAATGCAAACACTAAAAGAAAGA
>OMLO01000457.1_pt1 | contig 26357 bp, 18 predicted proteins | sample 1674811 | NCBI WGS metagenome assembly OMLO01 (sample SAMN06265003, study PRJEB25207) | coral metagenome | isolation source: Coral host | place: Mexico:La Bocana,Puerto Morelos, Mexico | collected 2008-11-13
TTATTATTATTATTATTATTATTATTATTATTATTATTATTATTATTATTATTATTATTATTATTATCATTATTATTTATCGAGATTTTCTGAGCCATCTATTGACAATACAGAGAATCGTGAAGAAGAAAACATCGGCGTGCTTTTATGAAGTTATAGAAACAAGAGTGGAAATTTGGAGAACGAGAAATGCCGTGGGAAATTGCTTATATACAGATGACGTCTTTTTATAAACCTTACACGGATTATTTTTTCTTATCCCTGATGGATTGTAGAACGGCGAAAGCTTGGATTTCTTATACGATTTTGATATCATTTAATAGTAGTGTAATAAGGCCTCAACTGAACTTTTGCCACTTTCATCTGAAATGCTACTGAAGGACAACATCCAACGACGAGTTTTAGTTGTAATATCATGGGTGACAAATTACTCCTTAATTTTGGCGAGAAATTTCAGCCGTAATTTATAATTTCACATGTGAAATTATAAAATTGCTATGGCAACGCTTCCGTAAACTTAGGATTAGGATTAGGATTGTGAGCGTAATTTGTCACCCATGATATTAAAAGGTAACCAAATGGTATACTTGTGAAATCACTCGTCACCATTTGATTACCCATACATACAAAGACGTTTCTTAGGTCTATTATATTTTTTTGTATTATTTAGTATAATAAAAGACTCGCTTGTGGTGCTCATTTGCAAGAGAGAAAGGAAAAGAGTTGGGAGCTGTCAGCAAAAGCGAGTAGCTCCCTTTTCGTGAATATTCAATTCTATCTCCAGAAAGAAAAGTTGAAGGACTTCATTGCCTTTCCTGTCGACAAATATTTGACGTCACGAGAGTTGGTTTTCCCGATTCCTGACTCCTGATTGGACAATTCAAATTTCAGGCGCTCTAGCCATGTACCAACCTCGTCCTCTCTCTTCCTACCTCAAGAAATTACCCTGGTTGCGGCTGGTCACCTGTCTATGTGTACAAATCAAATCCGCACCGGGGGTGGGTCTTTGACTTAATTGTGTCAAAACTGTCTATGGAGGAGAAAGTTGCTTTCCCTCACAGACGCTATTTTGAAAGTTAATCAAGTTATTTGTCAGAGATCCTGCCTGACCGGTGCTTCGCTTCTATCAGAACTTCTATGAGTATGAGATGTTGATTGAGAGGGAAGTCTGCTTATTTTCACTACTGACATTTTAAAATGACCGTCAACAGCCTGTTTCGGATTAGTTTAATCAGTCCATCGTTTCACGGCACAAGAATTAAAAAGTCGTCAAATTTTCGATGGGTTTCATTCAATTTTAGCTAGTCTCTCGACCGAAAATTGTACTTACCGCTAAACAGTTTTGAAACGAAAGCCGCATTTTGCAAACGTGCGGCCGATGTCGTTGTTGTCCAGTTCTTCAATAAATTTTTCACTGCAAGAGAATCAAATGACCGTCAAACTTTAAAACGAATGAATTTAATCAAATTCATAGTTAGTCTCTTGGCCAAACACTGGACGTATCAAACTATAAACGAATGCATCAATACGGTCGTTAATGTTGTGATTTTGCCTATCGAAAAATACAAATCAGCACGCAGACGTTGAAATCAAGTTCTTCGTAAAATTTTTTCGCCGCAAAGAATGGGCTGACCGTCAAACTGTCGATGAGTAATTCAATCAAAGTAAAAACTACTTTGTAGGCGAATATACAACGTATAAATCTCTTACGGAAAGAGTTAATACCTTCGTTTGATTTTGCCGAATGATTTAATAAAATTCACGCGAGGTCCATCCAGTGGTGGTCGTCATTTCAAAGTTCTTTGCAAATTTTTTTTTGCTGTCACAAATTCCAAAGACTGTCCAACTATCGACGGGGAAAAATTTAGCTTAATGCAACGCATTGAACTCCTATATCGAAAGTGTCAACGCCTTCGCTGTGATTTTTTTCTGATCCACAACAGAAGGGTACAAATTGCACTCCCTACTGGGCTCAGTAGGCAAGCGTGCTGAGACAAACTTTAACTTTCCAGCCCCTCCCTTCTATCACATCTCTGGAATCTGCAAAAATCTAGCAGACACGTGACCAGGCGCAACCATGGTACTTTCTCGAGGTAGGAAGAGAGAGGACCGTGGAAACGAGGTTGGCCATGTACAAGGATGTGACCATGACGATCGCAGGATATCGTCGAACGGTAGATTATAGAACGGTAGATTATCTCAGTGATCATTGCCATGGAGATCACTACGACACTAAAGAGTTGTTTTCATATGATTGCGTCCATGACTGATGCACAATATAAGGTCGTAAAAATAAAATTCAACCCTTAAGAGCCAATTTCCCTAAATATCGAGAATGAGATGACACTCGTCAAATTTTCGATTTCTTCATATTTTGTCCAAATAACCTCTATGGTGAGTTGTTTTCGAAAATACCATTCAAAGGTCCTGAAGCGCTTTAGTTTTTTCGAAATCGAGAAAAGTTCGAAAATCGCCATTTTAGGTGACAGCCGCCGCCGAAAATGGCCGAAAATTGTGCATTTTCTTTTCGCTCGTACAGGTCAACGCGATGCTATCTATCAATTTACTTTGGATAGTGGATAGTGCATGTCTTGCTGTTCCTAAAGCATTAATTTGATTAGCAGAAGCTCCAAGTGTTATTATATTTTAGGGCGAAACATATACCCTTATCGAAGCTCGTGAACGAAAGGGCTAATTTTAGCTAATTTCAATACCACCAAAAGCCCACTGGTACATTGAATTTGAAGTTGAAACTAAAATATCGCGGAAGAGACTTTCACACAACACAATATAGATTAAGGGCTCTCAGAATATTTTAGTTTCAACTTCAAATTCAATGTACCAGTGGGCTTTTGGTGGTATTGAAATTAGCTAAAATTAGCCCTTTCGTTCACGAGCTTCGATAAGGGTATATGTTTCGCCCTAAAATATAATAACACTTGGAGCTTCTGCTAATCAAATTAATGCTTTAGGAACAGCAAGACATGCACTATCCACTATCCAAAGTAAATTGATAGATAGCATCGCGTTGACCTGTACGAGCGAAAAGAAAATGCACAATTTTCGGCCATTTTCGGCGGCGGCTGTCACCTAAAATGGCGATTTTCGAACTTTTCTCGATTTCGAAAAAACTAAAGCGCTTCAGGACCTTTGAATGGTATTTTCGAAAACAACTCACCATAGAGGTTATTTGGACAAAATATGAAGAAATCGAAAATTTGACGAGTGTCATCTCATTCTCGATATTTAGGGAAATTGGCTCTTAAGGGTTGAATTTTATTTTTACGACCTTATATTGTGCATCAGTCATGGACGCAATCATATGAAAACAACTCTTTAGTGTCGTAGTGATCTCCATGGCAATGATCACTGAGATAATCTACCGTTCTATAATCTACCGTTCGACGATATCCTGCGATCGTCATGGTCACATCCTTGTACATGGCCAACCTCGTTTCCACGGTCCTCTCTCTTCCTACCTCGAGAAAGTACCATGGTTGCGCCTGGTCACGTGTCTGCTAGATTTTTGCAGATTCCAGAGATGTGATAGAAGGGAGGGGCTGGAAAGTTAAAGTTTGTCTCAGCACGCTTGCCTACTGAGCCCAGTAGGGAGTGCAATTTGTACCCTTCTGTTGTGGATCAGAAAAAAATCACAGCGAAGGCGTTGACACTTTCGATATAGGAGTTCAATGCGTTGCATTAAGCTAAATTTTTCCCCGTCGATAGTTGGACAGTCTTTGGAATTTGTGACAGCAAAAAAAAATTTGCAAAGAACTTTGAAATGACGACCACCACTGGATGGACCTCGCGTGAATTTTATTAAATCATTCGGCAAAATCAAACGAAGGTATTAACTCTTTCCGTAAGAGATTTATACGTTGTATATTCGCCTACAAAGTAGTTTTTACTTTGATTGAATTACTCATCGACAGTTTGACGGTCAGCCCATTCTTTGCGGCGAAAAAATTTTACGAAGAACTTGATTTCAACGTCTGCGTGCTGATTTGTATTTTTCGATAGGCAAAATCACAACATTAACGACCGTATTGATGCATTCGTTTATAGTTTGATACGTCCAGTGTTTGGCCAAGAGACTAACTATGAATTTGATTAAATTCATTCGTTTTAAAGTTTGACGGTCATTTGATTCTCTTGCAGTGAAAAATTTATTGAAGAACTGGACAACAACGACATCGGCCGCACGTTTGCAAAATGCGGCTTTCGTTTCAAAACTGTTTAGCGGTAAGTACAATTTTCGGTCGAGAGACTAGCTAAAATTGAATGAAACCCATCGAAAATTTGACGACTTTTTAATTCTTGTGCCGTGAAACGATGGACTGATTAAACTAATCCGAAACAGGCTGTTGACGGTCATTTTAAAATGTCAGTAGTGAAAATAAGCAGACTTCCCTCTCAATCAACATCTCATACTCATAGAAGTTCTGATAGAAGCGAAGCACCGGTCAGGCAGGATCTCTGACAAATAACTTGATTAACTTTCAAAATAGCGTCTGTGAGGGAAAGCAACTTTCTCCTCCATAGACAGTTTTGACACAATTAAGTCAAAGACCCACCCCCGGTGCGGATTTGATTTGTACACATAGACAGGTGACCAGCCGCAACCAGGGTAATTTCTTGAGGTAGGAAGAGAGAGGACGAGGTTGGTACATGGCTAGAGCGCCTGAAATTTGAATTGTCCAATCAGGAGTCAGGAATCGGGAAAACCAACTCTCGTGACGTCAAATATTTGTCGACAGGAAAGGCAATGAAGTCCTTCAACTTTTCTTTCTGGAGATAGAATTGAATATTCACGAAAAGGGAGCTACTCGCTTTTGCTGACAGCTCCCAACTCTTTTCCTTTCTCTCTTGCAAATGAGCACCACAAGCGAGTCTTTTATTATACTAAATAATACAAAAAAATATAATAGACCTAAGAAACGTCTTTGTATGTATGGGTAATCAAATGGTGACGAGTGATTTCACAAGTATACCATTTGGTTACCTTTTAATATCATGGGTGACAAATTACGCTCACAATCCTAATCCTAATCCTAAGTTTACGGAAGCGTTGCCATAGCAATTTTATAATTTCACATGTGAAATTATAAATTACGGCTGAAATTTCTCGCCAAAATTAAGGAGTAATTTGTCACCCATGATATTACAACTAAAACTCGTCGTTGGATGTTGTCCTTCAGTAGCATTTCAGATGAAAGTGGCAAAAGTTCAGTTGAGGCCTTATTACACTACTATTAAATGATATCAAAATCGTATAAGAAATCCAAGCTTTCGCCGTTCTACAATCCATCAGGGATAAGAAAAAATAATCCGTGTAAGGTTTATAAAAAGACGTCATCTGTATATAAGCAATTTCCCACGGCATTTCTCGTTCTCCAAATTTCCACTCTTGTTTCTATAACTTCATAAAAGCACGCCGATGTTTTCTTCTTCACGATTCTCTGTATTGTCAATAGATGGCTCAGAAAATCTCGATAAATAATAATGATAATAATAATAATAATAATAATAATAATAATAATAATAATAATAATAATAATAATAATAATAATAATAATAATAATAACAATAGTAAATTTAATTGTCAAATGCACTGCGCACTGTTGAGCTGATGAGGGACACAAATATCTTCTGCCAAACAGAATGTAAACTATCAAGAATCGCAGAATTGTTAAGACGGGGGTATATGCAAACTTAAGTAAAAATTTTGCGAAGTTTAAGGAAGGGTTAAAAGGAAAAAAAGAAAAAAAAAAGTATTGGAAAACTACCAGACAGTTGAACGCCCCCGAAAGGGCACCCCAGGTTGGTGGGCAACTGTTTGGTGTACGTCTACCCTACCGTCAATTTTTAACTTCAAATTCTAATTTTAAAACAACATAAAGTCTTCAAAATGTCTTATTTCCATAAGTTTCACTTCTCCTTTGAGGAAAAAAACTATTTATCTCCAAATATATCCAAAAACCACCAAAAAAAAATTACAAAAAAACCCGAAACTAAGATATGTGGAATAAGGAGAGGGATTTTTGATTGTTTGAAACGTGATCGAGATATTTTCCTTAAAAACATAATACCCAGTCAAAATGTGGCCTTCGGGTGTACCCCCTCATTAAGAAACTGATTTTGTTCGAGAAGGAGCATGGAGAGGATGGGGCGAATGCACTTTTTTATTGCTGCGAGTAATGCCTCCTAGGGCACCCCACACCCTCCATAAGGGGCGTTATTTCGTAGCAACAAAAGGCTTATTTACCTCTTGTACTGCGAACCTGATTTTATGTAGGCAGGGAATATGGGCTATGACAGCTATGTGCTTCAGAAGTGTTACGCCTTAGTTTCACAAGAGGTGGACCCGGACCCCCCCCGGCAATTCAACGTAATCTGCCGTTTGATCTTGATATCGTAGTTCGTTAATAATAACTTTATTTCTCCTGGTAAAGACCGGCCAGTCGATCAAGATATAGATTGACTGGTATTAATCGGTGACCAGTCAGTAAAAAAGCATAAAAAAAAGTCAATAAAGAGATTACAGACATGGAATTTAAAATTACAATTCTAAAAAGTATAAATTATATGCAAAAATATAAAATTTAAGTTGTACAAGTGTGATTTGCACTATCTATGTTTACTAGGTATAAGCTAATGTTTTGCCTTTAAATTGTGTTAGTTTTGTAAGCTCGCGAATCTCTCTTGGCAGTTTGTTCCGGGAACTCGCAGCCGAACACTTAAACGAGGTCTGTCCACAGTTGGTCTCAACTTGTGGTAGATCTAATAATGTTGGATCTCTAAAGGATCGACGACAATGTCTCTGTGATCGTTTCATTAAGTAACCTGTCAAATGCTTAGGGCAGTTAATGTTGTTAATTATCTTGTAGACATATTGTAGCTTGATGAAAAGGCGTCTACTGTGAAGTGATAATAACTGTAATTTAGTGCGCATCTCCTGAGTACATGTCTTACGGTCAGCATGCAATATTATTCGCATTGCTTGGTTATGCAGGTGCTATAAACGTTGGGCGTTCTCTTTGCTACATTCGCACCATAGTCTAATAAAGGTAGCACAGTCTGCTTGTAGATTCTGAGCAAAATATCGCGACTAAGAAGAGATGAAATTCTGTTAAGCAGTTTTAGTTTAGGGTTTGCAGAGCCAGATGATCAGTGGGTCGAGCTTGTAAACATCCCCGAAGACAAGAGTTGAGGTCGATGGCGCCAGTCCGGCTTTCTCTACGTGGAGGGTACAAGAGGTAGAATCGCTTGGCGGCAATGACTTCAGACTTGTCTCAGATGCTTGTATGACGAACGGACGAGAACAGCTTTCCAGAAGGCGACGTTAATCTAAGACTCACGTTTTTGTAAAAAAAAAAGGGGTCAAGAAGACTGGTTTATAGAAAATACAATGAACCCAATCAGAGAATAAACAAGAAGGGACCTGGGAATTCTAGAAATAGCAACAGGAAACAGGTCAAGGGCACTAGCAGGGAGGATCGACAGCTTCAAGCAATCGAGAGTTGTTATAATGATATGTCAAAATCTAATTCTTATTTTTTTAATGCATATTTTATTTACAAAAAAAAAATCTAACTCTTATTACCCACCTAAACGGTGACGTTACCAGTTTAACACCCTCTGAGACTGGTCTAAGGTTTCGCATCTGTTTCTCTAGCACCGTAGCACCTTAACAACAGAAATGTGCTATTTCTAGACTGATAACAATTAAGTGACTGGGACTGTAATAAACGATGGTTGCTTAAGTAAAACAGAAATCTTCTGAAACTATGAAACATGCTTAACGTTCAATAGTCCAAAGTCCTATTCAAATCTAACAGTCATTCTGATGTGGTACATTCCGCAACGCTTCCAGCGCCTTTGAGCAGCCAACTTTCTGTAGAGAGTCGCACAGTCTTTTAACCGTCGCTTTCTCGGGACCAACACTTTTTTTCCATTTCAAAAGCCCTTGGTAGCACTTTTCAGCAACTTCACTGTGCTTGTAATCCTCGTCCAAATTCCTGATAGTCGTGTCATCCATGGAAAGATTTCGCAGAACCTCCTTCCAGTAGACTCCAACGAGTTCATGAATGCAAAGGCAATGCTTGTGTGTGACACGTCCCTCATCGTTACCTGATAACGATAATTTTGCAATAAGTTAGGTATACGGCTCGCGGGAAGCTCACTCTACGCCACAATCAGAAAGTCGCCCAAAGAAAATACGCCCGATGATTGGTGAAAAATGTTGTCATACTCATGCTGTTCATCATTTCCTTTAGGTTGTTTTGTAATTAAAAGATGAAAAGAAACACATTTTCTATTTGCTTGAGTTATACAAACAGCCGTGAAAGTTTGCGAAAACTCGATCAGAAAAGATGTGGAAGCACGGTAGTTTTATAAAGTGAATGTTAAGAGTAAGAAACCTAGCTTTTTTAGGGTCTCAATTTGATAAACATGCCGGTCAAAATACGGTTTCCATGGATATGGAAACCTTCCGTTTTATGACGACTCTCATATCTTCTAGGTTGATAGGCTCCCTTGCCTAGCAAACCTTGGCTCCTACCTCACCATTGAAAGTGACAGTAATTTGGGGTGAGGATGACTCAGTGTTCCTGTTTTTTTTTTAAGTCTGTTGTCAGATTGCTCAGGAAATGTTTAGGAGATAGAATGATTTCTGAGATTTCTTAGTCCGTCTAGGTCCTGGTTCATGACTCATTCTTATTATCATGATATCAAATTAAAAAGAAAATAAAAATAAATAAAAAACAGCCACCTGCACAAGTTCTGCCTTCCTTACTGTGACTGCCACGGTCTTCAACTTCTTCTTCGTCTTCTTCTTCTCCTTGCGGTCTCGAGGTCGAGCTACCAGCAATCGTACAAGCGCTTCTACAAGCAGTTTCGCTTCGGCCGCCTTCTTCTTTAGTTCTTTGCCAGATGCTCTGCCGCTATACAATCAAACAAAGACAATTTCAATCAGCAATGAGAAGCTCGGACGTTTGCTTACCAATTCCTCAAATCAATCTTACATAGAACATGTTTGATCTACTAACTATAATATACGTTTTCATAGTTTACTATTGAGAGGAGGGGGACCAGCATTCACGTCCACATTAACACTCACTTTCAGGAAAAAAATTGCTAAACTTTGTAACTTTATAAAGAACTTATATATAAATGATCTTTCATGACATATTACTCAGTATTTCCTATTCCAATTTTATGTTTTTAAGCAGCTTCGCGGGGTTTTGGAATCCTAAATCAATGAATCTGCTTGACTAATCGCGCGCATCTCCAGAGGTCCGGATTTCCCCATCTGGGCCCCTAGTTACGGACCGCTCCGAATTCCACTGAGTTAGTGAGCGAGTGCGAATACACTCGCTTGGTCGTTCGCTCACTCGGTCAATCCTTTCTTCTTTCCTTCCTTGCATGGGTCGTAGACTTTTGTTTCTATTTCCGCTGACCAATGCACAATTTGACTTGACGAAGAGAAAAATGTCGTCGAATGGTTCGGCAAATGTGTAACATAGTGAAAAAATAATGAGATAGATTTCAGCTGTGTCAAGGGGTTAGGGTGTTCGAGCAATTTTCATTTTTTTGAATTTTCAAAAATAACCTACAAAGCACTTATTGTCGTTGTTTGTGAAATAAACACAGGAAAAGTGTGGATTTTCTTATGATGATAATTGGGGCATTGATATTGAGAAAAATGATAAATGGGAAACTGTTATAAGCATCTTGGTGGACGAAAACTAAATAAATAAAGAACACGTCCGGGGGGCGGGGGGGGGGGGGGGAAGACAAAAAAAATGGCGTTGTCGCCCTCGCAACGTAAGTTGGCTCTCATCCTCCCGTCATTAAATACAGAAACCCAACGCATAGAGATAACTTGCATTCACCGTAAATTGTTGTTAAAAACAATATATAAAAGTGACGGACAGCGTGATAGCCCGCTGATATCTCGTACGACCACTGTAGGCTCAAATACCAGTCACACTGCCAACGCACCGCGAGCGACAACGGGAAAAACTATCGACTCTTTTGTTGGAAAACATATTAATGGAAATAGATGATCTTTTGCTGTGCAATCAAATCAAGACATTTGATATTCGAATAGATAGAGATAACATCACTCAGAAAAGTTCTTGTGTTCGCTTTTCTTTGTTGAAGCTTTTCTTTTTGGAGAATTTCGTAGTTGAACGATACTTTCCTTGCAACGTAGTTCAAAAGGAAAACGACAGAGCTTACAAATATTTACGGTCCACTGGGGTGAATTTCACCATTTTATATACATTCATTTCCCAATGCAGAACTAACGTATTTTGGACAATTAGAATCGATGCAAAATGGTAGTTGTTTCTGTCAGGAGTTGGACTTTCTATAATCGTGGCCCTGAATCAAAAATCACAAGATAGCCCAATGATTCGGAAAAAAAAAAAAAAAAGTAACAACTGCTTTTTTACCCTTAAAGGCGTGAAGCCTGGATTCACGTAGATGAGATATCTATGATCGTCGTCGGCATCTTCCTGTTGAAACGTTACGATACAAGAAAATCCGTCCACATCTCGACCGTCCTCTGGTTTCACAGCAAAATCGCAGGAATCCTTTGACCGAAAACCACTTCCGTTGACTCTCTGGTAGTTATATATCTATACAAGTGATACAAAGCAACGACCTAGTAAATGATTAGAGCATTTTTAGAGAAAGGGTACTCACTGGTGTAAATTTGAACCGAAAGATTGGTACCACCATTTCCCCTCTCGGCACATTAAATGTATTTCTCCTTGTAAACTTTACTCCCGCGTATCGAGCCTCAAGCTTACATTTCCTGGAAAGTTTTCAATTCTGCCGTGTTTGCACGAGCAAAAAAGCAAACACATTTCACATCCCGCATTATTCGTTGCTAGAGTGGTGACGGTAGAATGACTTTATAACTTTGCTCGTTTCTAAGGCTAGCCAAAAATAAACAAGGACCTTCTATCTGAAATCTATCAGTCATGGTACCTAGGTAATAGATCACATTTTAGAATAAAGGTCACAGTTTATACCTGGGTATCGTTGGTCTTGTCCAATTTCCAACCATCTTCGAGTGAAGTGAGTTTTACTATGATTACTGTGTTGTCATTGTACATTCTGAAGGGCTTCTCCTTCGCCGGCCTCGACTCAGGAAACCGTTCTCTGTCTTTCAACTCCACGCGCTTGTGAAAGAGAAGAAAAAAAAATGTAAGTCAATGCCAAAGGAATAAAAGGGTGAGACCAAATAAGTATGCCCGTTGTATATACATCACCACTCAATTTCTACAAAGAAAAGTTCTGCAATTCTATCTGCTGAAACATTCAATGTCCCATCCATCGATCTATTCATCATTCTTTTCAAAATCATTAATAATTCATCTATCCTTTCTAGACCATCCATCCATCCATCTATTCATCCATCTCTATATATAGAAGATGATGATGACTATGATGATGATAGACCTATTTGTGAATACACATGAACGGCTGGGTGGCTTCAATCACGCATATCATGCAAATTTTAGCGCTCTGAAGAGTCCCTAAACCGATCACCTACCCTCTTCGAATCCTCATTATCACTGTAGACGTAGAATCGTAGGTAAATAAGGTCGCTTTTGGGATCCGGTCTGCTGGAAAAGACTGTCGCTCTTTTTCTCCTTGGCCCGCCACAGGCAAATATGCTCCAGATTGAAAACGTCTTGGTTTGTATCCAAATAGAATTCTTTTTCACCGTAAACCAGCACTTGGACTGACTGTTTTTTCCAGATTCATTAGGAACTCTCTCCCAAGTTAGCTGACCTGGTAGCAGATTATTATCTCATGTTGACATGAAAAATAACTGACAAGCCTCGGTATGTGGCTGTGTTAATGCTCCATTCCTATGTCTATACTTTTGTTTGTTGTGTATGAAAGATTATAAGCGTAAAGACAGATGTAACTATTCATGTCAAATCATCCAGTAGTGCTACGGTCATAGATGACATCTCTCGACCATCTTTCGACATGCTATGTAAACAACTGGCATTTGTTTCCGGTTATGAGCGCGAGAGATGGCCAGAAAGTAATAATTACTGACCACAGATGATGAAGACGATGTGCACTTTCCATTATTCCCGATTTACATCGACTCTCGATAATGACTAGGTAGAATTTTGATACGTTACTGCTTTTAATATTCGAAAGTTGTAAACATTCAACATACTTAGTAGATTAACTTTACACAGTATGACTTCTTGATACTAACATCCTTATTTCGATCGTTGCCAAATAAATCCATCTTTCAAAATTACAAGTCGCCTTGGACCATAAAGAAGTCCGTTGTGATTTCATTGTTGACGTAGGCCAGGCTGTATAGCAAGTCCAGAGATGGCATGTCGAATACAGTGGAATAATGCAGAAGGATGGTCGAAAGATGCCGCCTATACACGAAACACTGTAATCGGGTGTAATTCATAACACTTTACTTTTAACGATATTAAAGAAAGAGATAAACCCCGATTGGAGGAGAACGTGTGAGTTGCCGTGGGTCAAATCTCACTTACGCACTAGGGTGAACTTAGCCGAGACTGTGTTCGCAGTTGGTGCCCAAGGACTGGTGCATGGGCACCAGTACAAAATAGAATGCGCACTCCAAGTAATCAAGTACCATCTGCCATTTGGTGTCCTCGTACATATCCTTACTCACTAGGGAAACCACCAGTTTAAACTCTCGACTCGATCATAAAAAAATTAACAAACTACCTTCGACTTCAGCGGAAAACTTCCCACATCTGTAGACAGTTATGCATTCATCTTTAGCTTCGTTTAAGCAGAGGCAATGTGGAACGACAATTGCTACTGACTTTGAAAAGTGAATGTCATGAGGCCCGCATTCAATAACGGGAGAAATAAGAGTCTTATCAGGTGCCTCCGGGATATCCCGCAATAACGTTGTCTCGTCATAGAACACTCCAAAAAATACATGTTGATTTATTCCAGCGGGAATCGCACCTTTAGGAACGATTACACGGTCGTCAGTGTCCATAGGTGCGCATAACTCTCCACCGCTACTGGTGAACGTGGCCTCTAATTTCGTGATGTAATTTGGTAATGACGTAAGAAGGTGATCCTGTGGAGTTTTGTTGCTGGAATTTGGTGTATCCTGATCTGCCTCATTTTCAATCTGAGAAAAAAAAAATTACAAGTAACCCATTATTAACGAGGGACGGCTACAAAGGGTGATGCGCTAATTGTTTCTGCGTATCCTTACTGCGCACTAAATTTGCACGCCACGTCATGCATCGAGTGCGCGCTAAGTAATAAAGTGAACAATAATAGGGCAAATGGCCATTGCTATAACTTTACGTGGATTTAACGATCTTGGACGTTCGGAGACCCCTATTTTCTTTCGCTGGGTCATTTTCTCTACCGATTTTCTACGTTTTGCGGAAAATCTATCGAGTAGAAGTTTGAGTTTTTAGCAAAACGCTCCATCGAATTCCGTTTATTTGATCTCCTCGTTTAGCTGTGAGACAGTTTCAATTGCCTCTTCAGGTGGTAAGGCTTGTGAAAATGATGGCAATATTTGAAACTATTAACGCCACAGATTCACTTATACAAAATATTATAAGGATAGTTTGCCTTTGCTGACTTATCTTTGATATTTTAACATAAAAACCCTGGAGAGCATGCTGAATTACACGCACCAATTTATCAAAGTTGAAGTCGGTATCCTGATTCAAGTTCTTAAATTTCGTTCCTGATTAATTTTAACCCATAGTTTTCTTTATTTCTAGTAAATCATAGCTCCTAGTGTCAATCAAAATACGTAAATGTACTTGTATTAAACGGTTTTGTAAATCCTTCTATAAGTAGTTGCATAACAATCCTATTTTTATTTATCTATTTATTTATTTATTTATTTATTTATTTATGTATGTATGTATTTATTTATTTATTAACTTTTTTTTCTTTTTTAATATAAATATAGATGTGGCCGGCCTAGATTAGCCTAGACTACCTGCGGTTTCGCGCTGTTGTTATTATCAAGCATTTTTAACTCAATCTGTATATCTATTCCTGAAAAAATTGTAAATATGCGAGTCATAATAAAGTTGTCGTTGTAAAGTGAAGTAAAGTACTCGTTTTCCACGCGCCTTATCTCTGAAACGAAGCCCGTGACCCCAATTTTAATTTCATTCCTGAATCAAGTAAATCATTATCTATCCGCAGTAGAAGTGTAAAAAAATCTATCGAGTAGAAAAATTTTGCACGAACGTCCTTAAGTTGGTTGGTGAATATGAGAGGTATGTTTAAATTCCACGAACGGCTGAATTGCAAATCGTTTCGTTCATAATCTGTCTCATGATCAATATAACCAAATCTTGAAGTTGACTTGTATCTTCAAATCTGGTGTACTATTACTTCACTGACTTGCTAAGCTGTAAACTTGAGCTTTTCTTCAACCTGAAGAAATCCTGGTACTGAGATCGTTGTAATACTACCACTTAATATGTAGTGAAATTGCTTTTGAACCTGGAGGCCTGTAGACCTGGAGCTAGACCGTCTAGTTTCCATTTCTTCAATGCCAATCAGCCACATATGATGGACTGTGTTGTATGATATCTTCAACCGTTGTGGTACTCGGTAGTTGTCTAACTGCATTGGGCTTTCTCCTAAGAGTGCAGAAAAGAAAAGTTTAATATATTGGAAAATGAAGCCCGTTCACTGATTGCCTATCCTAACCACTATTGACTCTCTCGTAGATTGTAAGTAGCCTAGCAGTGTGCGCTTGTTAACGAGCTGGCAGTCTCTTCTTTGCGTTTGTGTACAGTGTCTGTAAAGATAATGAGATGAAGGTTTGAGTGACTAATAGATATATAATAAAACATTGAGATTATACGCTCCCGATATCTATCCATGATATTTTACTCGGGCTGCACCCTTGTCAACTATTACAAAATAGAAATCTCCAAATCATAATCTTGTTGTTTTATTTCAAAATTGCTTTATAAGTCTTAATTAAAAACAGACGTAAGAAAATACGGGCGCCGATTGGTTTAAAATCATCGTATTTTTGTTTGTTTTTTTATGGCGTCTCTTATTTTTATCGGAGCTCGAGATTTCTGTTGCGCGATAGTTGTCGAGGTTGCAGCCCGAATCGACTTTCACGGACGAAAATCAACAGCGAATAATCTAATTTAAAATAGATCTACTAGTCGTCAAACTAGTAAACGTTAGCTAAATCCTCCTCAGAGACACTTGCAAGACGCAAAGAAGTAGCGAACACTGTTACGCTACTCACTATTTAAACGGAATAGATAGGAGGTAGTGTAGCCAATCAGAGAACGGCATTCGTGATATAACGTCAGTGGATTTATTCTAAAATTCGATAGAAACACACAAGGTCTGATCTGATCAGCTAAGTTGTTGCAAAGTAGGATTGCTTCATTTTAAATTAACCATCAGATTACACAAAACGGCTTTTTTCGTGTTTGCAGAAGTGACCAAAGGCCGGCAACTGAGTAATGCTGAAAGATCATGAAATAAAACAAAAATTGTGGCGAGTACATCAGCGACACACTCGGCTATCGCCTCTTGCGCCACTTTTTTGTTCCTACCACATTTTGACGTCATCTGTGATCTAATACTGAACAGACACACGGCAACGTGGAATCGACACGTTGAATAGAAATTTCAAGCTCATAATCTAATTTTTAAATAGAAACGCTAGTAAGAGTTTGGAAAAAATCTAAAAAGCTGTGGAAATAATCGCCTCTCTGCTCGTTTTCCCTCGGCATTTCTCTCACGTCCCTTGGTGTCTCGATAAGTTTTCTTTTTTAATCTATTTTATAACACTTCATTCTATCGTTTACAAAGAACTCTATCGTTTACATATATCATGCCAAGCTCTGCTTTGTTGGGCTATTTCACGTATTTTCTACTGTCCTCTAAAGAACTTACAGATAGCGTCTATGTACCACAAAGGTGGTGGCAACAATCAGCGTAATGAATACAAGGGACCCCACTGCAGCGGATGGTAAAAATTCGAACGCCTGTTTTCTAGTGTAAGACGTCTTCCGCTGTCCTGTGGAGGAAGGCCCAAGTTCCGCTACTTTCAATTCTGCAATGAAACAATAGCATCAGCAGACTTAGGGATGAATCCAAGAAATTATATTACCCGTTCTCCGTAATGCAAATTTCCCACTTCCGATAATTGAAAGTTTTGAGTAATAGAATATTTATAAAGAAAAAATCCTGGTATAAAGGCTGTGCGAGGGAAAGCACTCAAAAATCCGTCTATTAAAACTGAGTCGATGGGCAAGGTCAAGGATAGTTCAAGCATAGTTCAATACATTCTATTCTCAATCGTCCGTGTTAAACATATTAAGCAAAATGACGATATTGAGAGCTCCTCGCATTAGCACATGAAATTATGTCGCCCTATATAGCGTTCTGTAAAAAAAAAAAAAAAGAAAGAAATCAATGTATAGAAATCACTATTTTATCTCGTTCAGCAGAGCTATTGCTTGCCAGTTTTCCTATGCGAAAAAGTCCGTAAAAGACGATTAGAAACACAGCGGAAAGTAGAGTGCGCTGCTCTGCCTAAGAGAGGGTATCCTGCAATGAACGAAGTCTAAAGTTTAGAGTCGGGCGACCTTTCTCTTTCAATAGTTTCGGATCAAAAATGTTTTAGTTGGGTAACGCAAACCCTTCATTATGTGTACATAACTTATTGCTGATAAATAAGATGATACGGTGGAAGGACCTAATTTCCGGGCGCGTAGATCAGATACAAAGAGCGCAATTGTACCCGTTGTGAGGGGCAGACGAAAAAAAAAACGAAGCGTTCATAAAATTCTCGGAAGACGGTCCAAGCCTGGGAATACAACATTCGTGACCCCGCGGATAGGGCGGAGGAAAGCACATCATTTAAGGAAGCAACCAGCACTTGGGCATATGGTGGTGTGGTACTTCAATCGGAATTTCGGCTGTCTCTGGAAAGCGGGATAATAAACTGAATCAGCATAGAAATTGTTTACGCCCACGATACGTCGAGCCCAAAATAGAATGTTGTGCTTAAGCGAAGTAAGGACTAAGTCTCTGACGAAAACCATAGTGAGGTTATGTTTTGACGTTTGCAGATTGATAATGTCAACTAGCGCGGAATTATCTGTCACAAAACAAGCTCATCTATTGGCCATTGTCGGCCACCATATGTGTAAAACTGACGATACGGAAAAACTCGAGAAAAATAATATTCAAGGGGCTTCACGACTCAGGCCGTGAACCATAAAAACCATTTACTGCCAAACACTGCGCCATAGCCTTTCGACCCTACTACGTCAGTGAACAGCCGGTTCGAGCGTGGTGGAAGAGACCTAAAGGTCATCTAGAAATAAAGCGCGACCATTAAACCCTGTTAGAAATAAGCGTATGTGGTGACGTGGACGTTGAAGGGATGTGGAGGAATATATAACCGTACCTTTAATCATGACAATATAATGTTAGCTTTGCTGAGAGGATAGTGAGTAATGGTGGTTCACTCTACAACAAAGTACACAGTTTTAACCACCTACAATGACAACTCCTTTGCATTAAGTGACGCTGGAGACTCGTATATCAAGCCTTACAAACCTACAGCAAAGCAATTCTTTGTTGTAGTTGGAGAGAGATGGAAGAAAAGCCCAGTTTTCCCAGCTAATAGGCATCTGCTTTGATTATGGCACTCTGTTTACCGTCGACACCTCGACAGGTACCCTCCGCATGACAAGCAGTGTCACTAGTTTGGAAGACTGTTGGACGCATCTGCATCTGTTTGGAGAGAGGTTTGGACTTCACAAAAAGACTAGCACCTCGATGATAGTAGAGATCCCTCGGGCAATCAAGAGACTGAGACTAGAGCAAGTTTACTCCATTGGCAAAAAGTGTGTTGATGCAGCCGTATGAGCCTTATTGGTACCACAGCTGTGAAACAAGGCCCTCAAGGAACATCTGTTTCATCTGTTGTCATGGAAGATGAAAGAAGGATCCTGAAGTCTCTGCGTGATATCAAGGACCTGCTTAATCATTTTAATCCAAGCCTTACCACCAAATTTAGTATTAAAAGTCTTCTAACACTTGTTGTCGAAAACACATTTTCAGAAATGAGAAGTGATGCCACTGACATGCCCCTACAGCTTGAATTTGATTACAGATTTACCATGGCAATCAAAGAACGGTTGAAGAGGCAATGTTTTACACCATTTGCTTACTTCACAGCTCCCTAGTCTAGATTTGCACCACCACATATTACAAAGATTTACCCAAGTTATGTCCTCCAAAGGCACACAAACTATCTGAAAAGCAGGAGAGTGAAATGAGGAACTGGAGAGCATTGTATGGTCAGAGTGTCCTCCAGAAAACAGTGCGAAACATGACAACAAAGGACAATCCAGGACCTCTGCCCATAAATTTGTATGCAGCTGACTCTCTGACTGTACAGCCCCTAGATTTCACAGTGCTGAGAGGAGCAGCAGCAGCCCCAGTGCCGCATAGGGAAACAACAGAGACTTTTTTTTTTATAAACAAAACCAGCTTGTCTGTGTTAAAGCTGATTCCAGTGATACTCGTCAATTGTTCATAATTGCCTGTCTGCAAGAGAATGTGATTGTTGGCTTGAAGAGGGTGAAAGCTTAAGTGTTTATACAAGATCCTTTAATCCAATGCTGTTCACGGAAGATGCAGAGAGACATGTCGATGTGAGCAACATTGTTTGTGCCCTAACCTGCTATAGCTACCGAAAAGATACCTTAGAGCTCGAAGAAGATGATCTTATCTTTCTCCTTGATGTACTTCACCACACCAATGAAGTTGTAACTGTCGCAGTGGCAGTCAGTTGAGAGGACAGAAACGGCATTCGATGAAATACAGCATGAGCGGATTCCAAAGAGAAAAAAAGAGGAGGTTCGTAGGCGATTTTTTTCTACTATGAATAGAAAGGTAAAACAAGCAAACAAATATGGGGAACAATGTAAAACATTTTTGGGGATCAAGGGAACAATGTAAAAATTTTCGGGATCAAGGGAAATATCCCCTGTTCCCCAAAAAATAAATGTTTCAGTTCCCTTGTTCCCTAAAACCCCTGGGAGGGGCTCATGGGTGATTGGTGCTCCTTAAGAATCACATTTCGACGCGAGTAAAAACGTGTAATAACAACGTTAACAACGTGTGACATTTGTAAAGCTTATCCTCTGGGAGCCTAGCCTCTTGCAGATCTGTTAAACGTAATACCAGCGAACTTTAGCAAGGTTTGGGCACCAACAGTCTTTTTTCGTCAATAAGGACTCCGAGAAATTGGTACATACTTAAGACGATGGTAAGATCCGACTGACACTCCTGCATAGTGTCCGCAATAAATAAAAAAAAAATGTCTAATATATGAAGTACGTTAGAGGTTTGCAAACGATGAATAGCTATCCATTCTAGGGCAGTGATAAAAGCTTCGAAAATGGTACAAGAAGAAGAATCGGTAGGCAACGATCATAATAGCAAAGATTCTCCTATTTCATACCTAACAAAGGGTGGTCGTGTACTGGAATATTTGGAAAAGCTGACTTATGTCGGTATTAGCCATAAAGTAGCCCTTCCCTGCTTGCTTTAGGGCAGAAATAGCGTCGCTAATTGTGCCATAAGATACGGATAAAATTTCTCTAGGAATGAAGTCGTTTATAGAGGAACCTCGAGGAAATGACAAATGTTGAATTAAGCTGAATTCCAAGGGATTCTTCTAGGATTGAAGTTCCATGGAATAACGGACCTGGTGTTACTGAGAGTAGAAGATCGACATCTAGATACTTATTAGCCCAAACTTTGCCCTTAATCTTATCCGTAGCGCCACCTTCTAGCTCTAGGGCAAGACTGGAAAACACCAGTTCACCTGAATTAACTTGGGTAGAGCTAGCCGATGTAGGCGTTGTCCAGAACGCCATCTTCTCGGACACCGCCTCTTTTTCCAATACGGGAGCCACGGTTGTACCTGCAATTTCATCGGGAAAAAAAGACAAACAAGCAAACAAACAAATAATCAAAGAAGTAAATCAGGACTTTATGCCCCGACGACAAGCTCAATGTTAAAATCGAGAAATATAAGATTTTATCGTTTTCTCGAGGGTAGATGGTCGAGGGTACCTACTTTTAATTAATAAAGGGAAATTAAACTGAATTTAACAAAAATCATTAAAAATAATAAGACAAAAACAACAACAACAACAACAACAAGACAAAACGATTTTTTTAAGATATGGATTGCACATGGACATACGACTTTTTTTATACGTGGACATCGCCCCAAAAGATAGCGATTGTGGGAGGGGTGAGTAATGAATAGTGAAAAGCACGTGAATAGGAGACAGTTGAGTTTATTGGTATATTTTGAATACATTTTTTGTTACGTGATAATTGTGTATTTGGCGAGTCTGCAATCGTGTTTTTTTTTTATCGCAAATATAAGTTTAGAGCTTAGCGATTTTGTTTCGGAAACAAAGGAGGTAATCACCGACACCGAAAATCTCGACCAGGATTACTCGAGACTCTCCTAGGTTTGTTTTCCAATGTACCCGGGCCGCAGCCAATCACTTCTTGCGTAAAAACCTACGAAGTGAAACTGTGGTAGCTGCTGTTGCTTGCCGATATATTCCTTTGGCTAAACGTAGAAGTCAGTAAATGTGACCGATTCAGCATATTAGATAAAGTTCGTCGAGGCCGTGGCTTGTTCTAATAAATAGTGAAAAGCACTTGAACAGGAGAAAATTGAGTTTATTAGCATATTTTGAATACATCTCTTTGTTACATAATAATTGTGTGTTTGGTCTGCAATCGTGGTTTTTATCGCATATCGTTCAGAGCTTAGCATTTTTTTTTTCTCGCTCGCTTAAATAGGAATTCGAACGGCGCGTATAAGAGTAGCCTGTGTACAGCCGCCTCTCCCCTCAAAGAAGAGGGGCGGCTGTACACAGGCTAGTATAAGAGTGGATCGGACATTTTTATACATTTTTGGATATCAGGGAAATTTGGGTTGTCGAGGCGTCGTCCGTAATCGGGTGATATCGATTTTCCTGTTTCGGAAACAAAGGAGTTAAACACCGACACCCAAAATCGTGACCAGGATTTCTCGAGACTCTCCTAGGTTTGTTTTCCAAATTTTCCGGGCCGAAACCAATCACTTCTTTCGTAAAAACCTGCGAAGTGAAACTATGGTAGCTACTGTTGCTTGCCGATATTTTCCTTTGGCTAAACGTAGAAGTCAGTAAATGTGACCGGTGCTGTCCAGGAAATTGTATTTTGTGAAGCTTGGACATGTCAGAAGAGTATCCTTAACAGCTGGATTACAAGATTATATTTATAATGTATAATGTATAACGTATTCTTAAAAAGTACCTATATTGCAGTTAATGGGCTTTCCACTCCATTGTCCGGTATGCAAACAGGTTCTGGTAACATTTCCTTCGGTGCTGATGTATCCACTTTGACAGCCAAGTACGCAGCTTGATCCATACGTAGTGTTGCAAGAAGCGTTTATTAGAATGGCTCTTGGTGGTATGTCCAAACGAGAACATGTAACAGCTTAAAGGATTAACAATTAACATCAGATTACTCGCTTTCAATTCTCTATAAGTAATAGAGCATTGCTGTCGACGCTCATAGTTGCTCGCAGAAATAAACTGGTAAAAACACGGCTCCCGAAATCGCAGCACTAGATGGAAGTTACAGAGAACTCGGTACAATAACAATAACTATTTGAATAGAGAAACATGTTCGGTTTTCACTGCCTGAGAAATCAACAGCAAGGATATGTTTTCATTCAAAATATCAACACCTAATCGTAACTGATTGGCGCGCCTTTGGCAGCATATTAGGTAAAGTTCGTCGAGGCCGTGGCTCTTTCTAATAAATAGCGAAAACCACTTGAACAGGAGAAAATTGAGTTTATTAGCATATTTTGAATACATCTCTTTGTTACATAATAATTGTGTGTTTGGTCTGCAATCGTGGTTTTTATCGCATATCGTTCAGAGCTTAGCATTTTTTTTTTCTCGCTCGCTTAAATAGGAATTCGAACGGCGCGTATAAGAGTAGCCTGTGTACAGCCGCCTCTCCCCTCAAAGAAGAGGGGCGGCTGTACACAGGCTAGTATAAGAGTGGATCGGACATTTTTATACATTTTTGGATATCAGGGAAATTTGGGTTGTCGAGGCGTCGTCCGTAATCGGGTGATATCGATTTTCCTGTTTCGGAAACAAAGGAGTTAAACACCGACACCCAAAATCGTGACCAGGATTTCTCGAGACTCTCCTAGGTTTGTTTTCCAAATTTTCCGGGCCGAAACCAATCACTTCTTTCGTAAAAACCTGCGAAGTGAAACTATGGTAGCTACTGTTGCTTGCCGATATTTTCCTTTGGCTAAACGTAGAAGTCAGTAAATGTGACCGGTGCTGTCCAGGAAATTGTATTTTGTGAAGCTTGGACATGTCAGAAGAGTATCCTTAACAGCTGGATTACAAGATTATATTTATAATGTATAATGTATAACGTATTCTTAAAAAGTACCTATATTGCAGTTAATGGGCTTTCCACTCCATTGTCCGGTATGCAAACAGGTTCTGGTAACATTTCCTTCGGTGCTGATGTATCCACTTTGACAGCCAAGTACGCAGCTTGATCCATACGTAGTGTTGCAAGAAGCGTTTATTAGAATGGCTCTTGGTGGTATGTCCAAACGAGAACATGTAACAGCTTAAAGGATTAACAATTAACATCAGATTACTCGCTTTCAATTCTCTATAAGTAATAGAGCATTGCTGTCGACGCTCATAGTTGCTCGCAGAAATAAACTGGTAAAAACACGGCTCCCGAAATCGCAGCACTAGATGGAAGTTACAGAGAACTCGGTACAATAACAATAACTATTTGAATAGAGAAACATGTTCAGCTTTCACTGCCTGAGAAATATGTTTTCATTCAAAATATCAACACCTAATCGTAACTGATTGGCACGCCTTTGGAAGCTTATTAGGTAAAGTTCGTCGTGGCCGTGGTTGTTCTTTGGCGAGACGTAGACGAGCCAAAGTACTTATGGCGAGACCAAACGAGCCAGATATGCCACCAAAAGGTTCCATAAAGATAGGACTAGGTATTAACTGTACCCAAAGTCGGTCAATATAATGGGGAGTGATATCATAGGCACATAAGGTCAGTGCCTTGATATCGCGTAATACCGGGACAATAGATTTGCCTTCTGAATGGCTAATAGCCCATTCTCTCAATGAGATGTACCTGCAATAATGGTACTTGCATTCATCATCTTGGACAAGATATTTGTTAGATGACTACAGCCACCATGATTCCTTGCAGACACATCTCATAGACGGATTGGGCCTTTGGCAAGGAAAAACAGGACTAGAACACGGTTGCCAAGAGAGCAGTTCTGACTACAGCTGAGTAACTGTTTAGTGTGGGTTGTTACAAATAACAGGGGAGGAACACTGGAAAAGAATGTGAATGATTCTTATCAAGGCTCTGGAATGACTAGATTTTCTATCTGGCTTGATTTTGTTTGATGGCACCCAAGTAAGATCGTCCCCAGTTATCTGTTTTGGCAAACGACGACGAAGAAGAATTTAGTGGTGGATTATAAAGGATGGTTTGAAGTAGTGTACAATAAAATTATACTAAAAAATACTACGAAATGATAAAATTTTAACGCTTGATCGTCGTGCTGCCTACGGGTAATAGACTAAATGATTACCTTTGCACAGGAAATCTTTGCCACTCCAAGTTCCATTGTCAAGACATTTTCTTGACTGAGAACCGAACTCGTTGAATCCAGCATAACATGAAAACAGACAGACCGTATTGGAATATTCTATTGTTGTCCCTGAGCAGCGCCGCCGGATACCATTTAACGGGGCTTCTAGAGCTGGACAGGTAACAGCTGTAAAAAGATATTACGAAATTTTCAAGGCGCGCTACCATTGCTCAATAACAAGGATGTTTTTTTATTTAACATATCGATACCTAATCGTAACTGACTGGCAACGCCTCCGGCGGCATTAAAGTTTCGTCGAGGACATGGTACGTACTTTGGCGACTGAGACGTTGTGGAGTTCAAAGCAAACGAGCTAACGAAGGTCGTTGTCGATTTGCTGGCTGTATTGTATATCCAAACTATCTTAAATCATAAAGCTTTGTATGTAGATAAAGGGCTGCGTATACGCTATATGTAAAAGAACTACTTAGTTACTATTTCAGTTATTCTGAAAAAATTATGATTATGAAATACGACAAGAGACTTACTCTCTCAAACATACATACCATTTAATGTCTCCATGCTACTATAAATGTGCAGTTCCATTGGTCTTCCCATGCCGGCAATCAAGACCTGAGTTACAGAAGACGTCATGTTGTATTTATGAACGCTTTTGGTCCCCCAGTCAGACCAGTAAAGCGCGTCACTGTCCAGAGCGAGTCCAAATGGGTGATAAGAATCAATAAAAATTTTTACCACCATTCGGTTATTTCCTTGAAGGTCTATTCTTTCAATCTTTCTAAAATACGCATCACACCAGTACAACAGTCTGTTTTGGGAGTCCATTGCAAGCGAATTCACCCACTTAAGTCCAGAACCAACAAGGATTGTCCTGCCAGAGCCGTCCATGTTGGCTTGTTCAATCGTTGGTGAGGGGCCCCGGCAACCCCAATATATCTTTCTGAAATGAAGTAGTAACGTTTTTTTTCCTCTCGATCACTCAGTAGAATATGATATTTATATTGCTAACGGTCAATGGAAATTGATACCACTTCCTACAGATTGCCACAAAATGTCTTAAAAAATTTAGTTTATAACCATTTCATGTCAATAAATTTAGAAGTCAATTTCTTCGCTGACCATGCTTCTGAGAGTTTAGAAGCTAGCTTAGCGAGATGCCCCTGCTACATTGAAAACATCGAGGGTAAAGTTACAAATTAAGTGATTGCATCTGACATTAAACTAATAATAATAATAATAATAATAATAATAATAATAATAATAATAATAATAACAGAAATAATAATAATAATAATAATTATAATAATTATAATAATTTAAATATTGATAATTATAATAACAATGATGATGATGATAACAACTGAACATCTTACACCCGGAATTAGCCGACGCCTACAACAAAATCTTTAAGAACCCAGAACAGTCCCCAGAATGGCTGACCGAGGTAGCGTGACTTTCCTGATACCAAAATCCGAAGACTTAGAGAATCCTAAAAACTACAGGCCCAACACTTGTCTGCCAACAATGTACAAGGTCCTGACCTCCATCATTACAGAAACGACCAACAGTTTTCTCGAAAGCAACAACCTGCTCCCCAAAGAGCAAAAAGGTCGCCACCGCAGAAGCTATGGTTGCAAAGACCACCTCCTCATCAACAAAGCCATCATTGAGGAGATGAGATCCAAGCGCCGCAACCTCCCCACGACCTGGATAGACTACAAGAAGCACACATGTCCAATACACCCGACCTGAATCGGGTTGACTTCACCCACAGGCGGATTGAGTCCGATCGCCACCGGAACCGGAAATGGGCGCAAGGCGCTTGATCAGTGATGCCGAAAGTAAGAGATTAACAGAAGCCAGGGAACTGAAGATGTTGGCAAACAGACTCGATCGGATCCGATGGAGACAGTTCGTCCTTGCAAGAGTCAATCGGACTCACCTGAAGTCTGTTGGCGAGAGACAAAGAAATATATCTCACTCATGACGCCAAACAAGCAAGCTACACATGAAATATGGGTCCTTTTTAAAGCCATTCGCATGTAACTTTCGTCGTTCTTAAAGCCACGAGGTGAAACAAGCGAACTACACATGAAATATACGTCGTTCTGAAGCCATGCGCATATAACATTCGTCGTTCTTTAAGCCGCGGGGCCAGACAAGTGCGCTATACATGAAATATACGTCGTTCTTAAAGTCATGAGGCGAAACGAGCGAGTTACACAAGTAACATTCGTCGTTCTTTAAGCCATAAAGCGAAACCAGCTCGCTACATATGAAATATAGGTCGTTCTCAAACCCCTGAAGCGAAGCAAGTGTGCTACACATGTAACATTCGTCGTTCTTTGAGGAATGAGGCGAAACAAGCTCGCTACCTACGAAATATGTCGTTCTTAAGCCATGACGGTAAACTAGATCTACCAAAAACAAGCATGTTGAATTTCTTATTGCCACACAAATTCTTGTGATCCAATGTGTTCTCCGACAACACGGGTTAAATAACTCAAAATTTTACAAAGAATGTATGAGCTCATTAGCGCTTTTGCCACCCAGAGATTTTGCA
>OMLO01000458.1_pt1 | contig 26338 bp, 14 predicted proteins | sample 1674811 | NCBI WGS metagenome assembly OMLO01 (sample SAMN06265003, study PRJEB25207) | coral metagenome | isolation source: Coral host | place: Mexico:La Bocana,Puerto Morelos, Mexico | collected 2008-11-13
TAAAGTGAAAAATTAGTAGATGGACACCCAAACAGTCCCCTGACAGCCTGGGATGCTCTCGCGTTGGGGTCAACTGTGTGGTGGTGTTTCAAAAATAATTTTCTTCCTTTTATCCCTTCTTTAAACTTCTTAAAATTTCACTCAAATTCGGGTGAAAAGTCTAAGATAGTCAGGTTGTGACTAATCAGAAGAATCTCCAGGTTTTCGAAGCACTGTAGAACTGCATAGGCATCGTGTCCCATCCACGCCACGCTGGAGGAATTTGAAAATGCAAGTTTCACTCTGAAAACGAATAAAATATTTTCCGTACACACTACGTGCGAGTAATTTTAAAACGCACTGAACAATCAAAGGTTATTCTGGACATGCGTTTTAGGACAACTCGGTCAGATAAATCACATGATTATTGTGACGTCATTGTTTTTTAAAAGCTCTGTTCCGTCCACACGAAAACGAAAAGCCAAGCTTTGAAGAGCGGCCAAGCCAAGAGTAAATTAAAAAATTCAACTTTAGAAATAAAGCTGCGTTTTCAAATTTCTCCGGCATTGTTTGGACGCTACCTTAGTTAATTTGTATGTCTCAGTCCTTATTCAACCGAACAGAAATTTTTCTAAATTAGATTTTATTTCTATAACGTAACGGAGTACACCATGCAGTGAGCAAACTGCTTGTTTGCAGTTTCACAAGGTCGCTGTTAAAAGGGATGACTGGAAAGGACCTCATTAAATATTCAACTGCAGAATACCCCGCCACTTCATTTACTTCATAAGAAATAGAAACTATTGTTATATACCTCGTTCTTCACAGCACACCGACATATGTAAATGAGGTGGCAGGGTATTCTGCAGTTGAATATTTAATGAGGTCCTTTCCAGTCATGCCTTTTAACCGCGACCGTTTCACAAATAGCGAATAATGCTTTCACTCGTTCCCAGTATTTGAGAGCAGGGAATCATGTCTTAAGCTCGTTCCCAGGACACTTTTCCACAGTAAAGCTCGATCAAGCAGTGATTTGATTACAGGCTTGAGTGCTTTATACGAACTAAAATTTTGTGATAGTCTTTTTGAGATTTCCTACTATAAACTGCTATAAAGACGACTAAAAACCTTTATGAAAGTCTTTCTACTGCACAATAGTTTCCCTGAGATTTTCATTTTTTCGAGAAATATAGTTTTATTCTCTGGCTCTTATGCGTGCAAGAGAGCCGAAGGGCTAGTAATCCTGTGAGCTACTTAACAAGAGAATATTCTTGTGGTTGCACGGTGTTTTTTTTAGTGATTGCCCAATAAATTGCTTATACGGGTATTTCTGGTGGTCGCTGGCTAAAAGATTGAAACCGTAAGTGTATAAAAAACAAATATTACGGGTCCTGCAGGTTTAGTCACATCTCATCTATAAGAGATTTCTCCACAAATATCTGTCAGCTTACGCTTAGAGACACGCGCCGGTACAACGTTCGTAAGCAACAACTGTCGTTGCAACAAACAAAGTCTTGCTGTTTTCACCTCGTTGCCGACAACATGAGGTTTTTACTCGCTTCGATGACACTTTTTGCAGCTCTGGTCATAACTTTAGAAGCCGAACAGTCTCCGGTTAAAGAGCTTACGGATGAAACCTTTAAGAATTACCTCAATGTGTCCCAGGTTGCAATGGTGGATTTTTTCGCTCCATGGTAGGTAATCAACACACTTTTAAAACAGTAGTCTATGCATGCCTCAGTATGAGTAGTTAAATTAGAATGTTTTAAATAATTCGGCCAAGGAACAAAAAACAGAAAACCCTCTGAAATCATTAAGATCACTTTCTATTGTTCTATTTGAAGTCAACTTTCCTTTGTTTAGTAGAAGTCTTATACAATCATGGGATTGTCCTCACATTCCACTGGGTGTAAAACTTTGACAACACCGTAGGATCTTGAACAAAGGCCTTTGAATTACTAAATGTCTTCTTCAGTTTTGGCATGGGCGAATAATAAGGGCAATGGCTACATTGAAGTTTAGTAAAATGTATCCAACAACTAGAGCGGGAACCATGGCTATACACTTCTTGTCGTAGCGATGTAAATATTGGCAAAGAATTAAAACAACAACGAAGAGTTTCAACGGAGATTTACAGATCAATGGCCATCGTACTGTGAAGCTCGAGATCACCTATCACAAAACGCTATTAACATCACTATCATTTGTAATTTGCTCTGCCGTTTTCAGACATGTAATTTTTTACTTTCTTTTGCTTGCATTTAGCCCCTTCCAAACGATTAGTTTACTGAGTTGCCCAGGATTAACTAACAGTCGTCTTTTTTTGCGAGCCGTTTTCTGAGCAGGTATAGAGTTTCATTCGCACCTAAAGACTCCCCTATCCCTGCTTGATCTCCTTATTATTGTGAGAAAATGATGAGCTTAACTGACTGCCACAAATTTCTGATGAAATGATCAATAATTTCCATTGCAGGTGTCCACACTGTCAAAACTTTGCTCCCATTTACCGAGATGTGGCTATTAAATCACAGCGATCTAGACTGAACGTCTTCTTTGCAAAGGTACAGATTGAGAACAACTTGTGGCTTGTGTTAACTGTTTTTTTATCATTCATTGGTGTGATACATGCGTGTAAGCATATGAGATGTTGAAGAAGATGCTCAGTCAAAAATTCTGGTTAAAATTTGCTCCCAAAATGATAAAATTAGTTCCAAAAGTTCAAGAAACTGCTAATCAACAATTCAACATGCGTCACTTTATTCACAGAAAAGCTTCAAACACCTTGCTATATTTGACACTATATCAACACGAAATTCCAAAGGAAGTTTCAATGATTCGTGTATTTTAGCGTTCAACCGTTGCAAATTGTCCTGTCCTTTTAGCGCACGGATTACGTGGTCAAAAACAAAGCGAAAAGCCTTTAATTTTTTAAATACTTTTTATTATCGGCTAAGGTTGATCAGGATATGCTCTGAAAAAGCGGAAATTCATTTCTGGCAAGAAAAATTCCTTTAAGTTGCCGAAACGTTGCTCAGGACCCAACGTTCTCAAAGTCACACGACACAGAAAGTTACTCAAAGCTTCGAAAGTGTACACATGCCAAGATATATCCCGCAGATTTTATATAGCTTAATCGGGGCAAACTTTGAGTCACAAAGCCCTTGGTCCAATGCTTATTTCTAACGCAACTGAGGAATCGCACAACACTTCATAAACCAAGGGAAAATTAGCCGTACCATTTTATCCCACAATTTCACTACAAATGTATGATGTATTGTCGTGGAAATCTTACATATAGTTCTCATTATTTGTAGGTTAACTGTGCAGGCAGCGGCCAAAACGTCTGCAAAAAACAGGATGTCAAATTTTTACCGACAATTAGAGTCTTTAGAGATGGCAAACCACTGGGAGATTACAAGGAAGATCGAACTACTGGTATAAGATCTCAGTCCTTTTAACACCATTGCAAGACCTGTCTTGTAATCATTATAACTTATCAATTAATTGATGCAAAGTCTTTCTGCAATCAAAATTAGCAAGGAAATAATTTTTAAATTAAGACTTATTCTACTCATTTCTAGCATTTTTTCTTTGCTATCGCGATGCTGGTGAAATATCCCTGCATACTGATCTATAAAAAAAACATTTAGAAGGAGTATCCAGTTTTAGTAACTTTGTTTATTCTTGAACTTTTTAGAGGCTGTTCTAGCTTTTGCACAGAAGGCATCTTCAGCGCCAAATGATTTGAAAATGACGATGTCAGACGACATGGGCGACCCACATAAGATCCCTTCGAATGTCACCCCTTGGCACGCGGGGGAGACTGGACACCACTGAGTACAAAGATATAACGCCACCTCCCTCCCTTGTCACTGCCTTCTGCGGTCGTTACTTGATTGGTCACGCAATGCTTCTCTTGGATGGAGTAGTTCGTGATGACCCAAATAACGACTGCAAAGGAGACTTATGTACTTCCTATACAAGCGCTCGTTATGTAGCGTTATGAGGAATGTTACAATCTAATGCGCAACCACTGAGGAGCAAGACCGATGCATTCCCACACTAAAAGCTATTCTTTACGAAAAGAAAGGAATGACTCTGGGAATATTCTCCCACCAAGAAAAATATTACTACATGGAATTAGCGTAGCACAATGTTCACTACTTGATCAGGTGTAACTTAGATATAATGTGCGAAAAATTGGAACAATGTATTGTACATCATCGCTCTGTAAATTTGTTCTCACAACAACACGCTATGCAGGATGAAGAGAAAATGTTCTCTTGGCTGGACTTATGTAGATCTCAAGTCTCGTTTAAATCTTAGAGATAAAATTGCTGCTACCTTAAACTTTCTTCCTGTTTTGAAACTTTCTCAGTGAATATGCCTTTTCTAGTAGCATATGTGTCATATGGTGGTTCTCTTCTCTGCTCCGAGAGGTTTTTTCCGGGTACTCCGGTTTTCCCCTCTCCTCAAAAACCAGCATTTCCAAATTCTAATTCTAGCTTGGAAAGTATCCCCAATTAGTGCGGGAGCGCTAGATACATTTAACACTCAAATAAAGTTAATTATTATTATCATATTTGTTCACATTGTTTTTAAAAGAGAGTATTTCAAGCTGCTGGTAATGCTAAGCAATTACATTCGCCAAGGGGGCCAAGAAACTAAGGAACGGGTTAAGTAATTGGCAAGAATTTGGGCATGTTTGAGATGAGACGGAAATAGGCCTTAACCCTTCAAGTCGTAGGAGTGAACAACTTCAAACTTCTCCTCGCAATATCAATACTTCATCAATAGAAAAGATTATGAGAATTAATAAAATGATCACCAAAGGAAACTTGCTTCGATCTTAAAACAAATTCTCCCAACTAATACTATAAAAAGTGTATTGAGATCAGACTGGAGAATTTATATGTTAATATTGGGGCTTAAATGGCTCACTGGTCCGTGATGACAAGGAGTATAATGAAATTAATGATAGGTTCCTTGAAATGTCCGAAAAAAGAACAAGAAGTAAAAAGGATTGTTGCTTTAAAGTAGAAATCTCTTTCTCCTTCATGTCCAGAAAACAGTTTTAGTGTAAACGCTTTTTTGAAACCCGAATGAAAAGCGCCAAGATGGGTTTATCCTTGGCGTGCAAGTTTGCCGGGAATGGATGAATTAATCTATTTACATGGTCATTTAAGAGCTATTGCAATAAATACTGTCCTCGCTTTTTTCGTCCCTACCTGGTCTTTTTCTTTGGCCATTGTAACTTGGTAAGAAACAAATCACAAACTGCGGAGGCAAAGATGTCAATGAAACGCCTGTTGGAAAAAAAAATTCATTTACTTGACGAATCGTATGTTTCGAAATACATCCTCAGAAGTGACCATTTGGAGTAGAAGTAATAACTAAATTTATTTTTATTCTTCTGTAAAGTAATATTTTGTAAGTAATTAATTAAAAAAAAACTAAATTTAAATAAATTTTAGATAAGTGACTAATTAATAATAACAAGGACAGAAGCTGGGAAAAATTTGCATATAAAAGATGCAAACTGATTCAGATAAAGCTTTTCGCTGCTAACATTATCATTTAGAGTGGGTCACCTTTGGTTTGGTCTGTAAACTTTCCAAAACAAAATAAATCGACGATTTTTCCTCATATAGACCTAACGTCAATTCTGGAACAAATATATCTTTCTGTAGCGTAATTCAACATAAAAAAGTCAGTGGAACGTTGTCGAAGTCAGCCTGCGAGCAGGCTCTTCCCCCCGAAGATCCTGCTAGCAGCCCATGTTGACACAGGGTGTTGGAAATGTGTACGCTTTGCATGCCTATGTTGCAGAAGACTGGGAACCAGAATCGACGTTAAAATCCAAAATGGCGTCCTCCTTGGTGAAACAGCTTGTGAAGCAAGAAATGCCACCAAAAGGTGGTTATCCTCCCATAGAGTACGCTAGAAATATACCGAAAAGAGGGCCTTCTGGTGTGGCATTGTTTATTGGTGGAGCTGCCGTAATGGCTTTCGGATTTTATAAGGTTATCATGGGAAACAGACAACGCTGGTATGTACGGAGCCAGCGAATTTCTATGCAAACGTTTTATATTGGTTGCTTTTGTTTGTAGTCTGTGCCAACGAAAGCAAATGGACAGTTGATTAATAACTACAATATTACTAATATTATTTACCTTTTTGAAGCTAGAATCAGTAAGAGTGCGGACGTCTTCCGTTTTATTTTAGGAAGTCTAAGTTAATGAACCAAGCTCACCTTTAATTTACTTACTTTAATTTATTAGGCTTCTTCGCGCAATGTGGCGCATAAGGCACCGTTACAGAGCATGTATGCAGGAAGTGCATGTCAATATTACAGTGTAACTCTTTATCCTACTTGCTTTTGTAATTGGCAGTGAACTCTTGAAGGAGCAAAGGTATGCCAGAATTGGAGTCCTACCACTTCTGCAAGCGGAACACGACAGAAGGTATGTATTAAAAGAAAGTACCTTTTTTTCTAAATACAGTTTCAGAAACATATCATATCAGTTAACTCCTAAATGCTGTTACCCTGAAGTACAGTCTACCTGTAATGTCTCTACTGAGTCAAACTGTAATCACAATTTAAAGGGTAACAATATAAAGAATAACATTTGGCACGGTATAAGGCTCTGTTATTTATCTGTGAACTTATCTGTTCCAAGAAGCGAATAATTTTGCAAGTGCTTATATCAAGGAAAACTGTGACCTTTGAGGAACAGATAATGTTGAATGACAAATATGCGAGCATATTTTTGCACCAAAAGGGGCTATTGTGTTGATTATCCTTGAAATATTTTTTTGCAACATGTGCAGTTTTGAAAATTGGGGAATATCACTCAGATATTCCTCAGTTTTAACTAGGGAATATTCAGTCCTATAAGGCATTTAAACCAATTGCACATGACTGAAAATATTTGATGGATTACAATTTGCTGTGCTAGGGAACCAGCTAGCATGAGGATCAGAAGTGAAATTAAATTGGTTGTGATTGTTCAGAATGATTACTTTGGTTTTGGATTAGTGATGGTTGTTGGAATACATCTCTAATGAACAATTACAACAAGGGTGTTACTCATGTTGACAATCTCTTGTCACTGACTGTCAACTTTTATCTTGTGTGTCTGTCAAGCTTGAATTTGATAGACATACAAACCTTTGCAGTTTGTGGAAAGTTTATCAGATTTGAACATAGTTATGTAGATTTATGTAGCTACATTTTAGCTCCAGTAAGTCCCCTCTCTTCTCGGTGGTCATGTATCTTATCTATGTGGGTCACTGATTAACACCATTCTCAAAATCTGAAGTTCTGGAAACTTTTATGATTCATAATAACATAATTGTATAAATCCAACATTGGAGTAATAACTGCCATTATTTAAGTCTCATTTTGGTGTAACTGTTGTTCTCTCTGCTTACAGCTGTTTACGTTTACTAAAAGAAAATGAAGAGCTTGAAGCACAAATCATGAAGGATGTTCCTGATTGGAAGGTTGGAGAGAGTGTGTACCACACTGACAAATGGGTTACACCTATGCCTGTTCAAGTTGAAAAGCTGTAACAGTAGCATGGAATAATTGCTTCCAGAAACAGGAGAAACACTTTGGATGTACTTGTACGAGTTCTCTTCCCTTGTCTTTGTGATGTGTTCTGTGAGAAATGATGATAAATTCTGGCAGTTGTTTTTGGATGATGTTTACTCTTGATTAGTTGAAAAATATTCATGGTAAATATATTTGTCCAGGTCTGAATTTAAGCACTGCTGTTTACTTCTGTTAATATTTCAACTACTGTAACAAAAAAAGTGTTACTGACTTCTATTTGTGTCAGGCAAAGTGCAAGTGTAAATGGGTTCTTAAAATCCTATGGTATAAAAGTTTGCTTTGGTCAAAATTAAATATATTTTAAAGAACAGTGTCTTTTTTTCTGATTACTTGAAAGCTGAATTAAGCTTCTTGATACTGACATTTTCGTTGCCCAGTCACCTCAGATGGCTGGTAATAGTCATTATCATATCTCTCAGTCAGCATGTGCACTGCGATTGGTCGATTTAATGGGCTATAATCTACTATAAGTACTGAACTAAATTTAAATTTCGTTTGCAAAAATGTTTGGTGATTTATCCCCAAGTGTTCTTAACTTTTAAGGTAAGTAAAAGTTTAAAATTGACTTTTACTTCTGAAATTGTACATTAAAACCTGCTAACAACTTAAAGATTCAATTAACTTAAATTGACTTGTTTGGCTTTCGATCTGTGTCAAAATCTTACTAACCTTGTCTTCTCAGTCAGTGCTGTAAGTTATGGATTCTCGTTTTTCCCCCATCAATTTATGGCCTGTGTGTTTCGGGCTTAGGCCATAAATTGATGAGGAAAAAAAATCGGTCCATATTTACAGTATGGGCCTTGAACTTGGTTAGTAAGAGGTATTGAGTCTTCAGACCCCAATCTAGTAAGGTTAGGTAAAGGATAAATTTGCAATCAATGGAACATATTGACTGCAAGGTAGAAACACTTAACTCCCTTTATGCAGTCGCTACTGATGCAAGCGTTTCCCCTAAGTTTATGTTCATGGTTCTTTTGTACCTTCGCATCTTTTATTCACATCCAACTTGACACATGTAGATAGATTTATTCCTTGCAAATATATTTATTTCTTGCCAAGGCTGAATACTGAGCATGTCAGGTATATATTTTTATCAATCTAATGGTTCATTACAAAATGGTTTTGCTCTAAGAGAACACTAACAAGTAAATGCACCTGTTAACAAAGAGTGCAACACTTCATATTCTTATTTACACACAAAAATTACATTTTAATTTTCAATGTGGGACTATCTATTGCACAATACATTTGCAGGTCTACTTATACTAATAAACTGTTGCAACTTTCCTTTGAGTGTAAAGATAAAGTGCAATGCTGCATCAGTGCAACAGATTAACCAGTGCTTTTTAAAATAATCCACAGACAGTGCATTGTATTTTTGTACATATAAATACTTTACCTGTAGTTATAGACAGCTGACATAAACACATTACGTATTTTACACAGTAGATGTACATGTGTTTATTACAAAGTAAAAAACCATAAGCAATAAAGTAATAAACCATAAGAAGCTGTCTCAAATATAGGTATTTAAGGTTCCAAGTGGAACAGAGCTGCGCTGCAAGTTGCCAGGATCAACGTTTCTTCTTGATGTCCTTTTTGGTGTGTATGTTCTCTGGTGTGTTGTGCTGAATTCTCTTTCTTCTGGAATTGGAGGTTTGATATGTGACCTTTTAAGCTGTTGAAAGAGTAGACAGATTATTGCACACCTTGGAACCATTTATGTAAGCTCTGTATTGATAAAAAAATGTAATATTTGTGAACTCTTAACTTACATTATCAACAGCTAGGGGGTTGGGGATGAGTTTGGGAACACCAGCATGTGATGGGAAATCACTCCAGCTTGTTGGCATGGTCATGGGTGCACCACCTAAATAAAAAACAAAATAAAAATTATACTCATTTATAGTCATAAACTGGTAGTGCTGTACAACTGGTAAGATTTTAATTCAACCAGGATTTTAAGGGTCAGTGAGGTTGGTTATGATTTGCTGTAATCACCCAGGAAATGAGAAAAGTAACAGTCAAAATTCACATCTTCGACTTACTGTAATAGTCCAATGGGATACTGCTGTTTGTTGTCAATCCTGATGCAGCTTTTTTGTATGGTGTTGATACCGCTTTGAAGTCAGACTTCATTGAGGTGTCGTAAAAGCATGCTCCTCTTGCTGCTCCCAGATCCACATGTGACTCAGTTCTCAGATGAGAACCATCCACTATTTTATTTCCAAATCCAGTTGCAGGGTTCCCAAAGAAAATGTCATTAGTTGTGACACTGACTCTCTCATGAGCTCTTGATGGGTCCATGTCTCCCTCAGGAAAGCTGCTCTTTCCCATGTCAACGTTGGCGGAAATACCCTTGGCTACAACAAAACAATAATAAAATACCGGTATTGTAGTGTATGCTATAATTTAAAATTTTGAAAATTCTGAAAATTTTTCATTTATTTGTTCAAAGAAAAGGCAAAGGTGCAACAAATGTTTCATCATTTGACTAAACTGGCAAACAAAATTTCTGAATATATGAATGAGTATATAAATGAAGCCCTAAAGTCTGGCCATCCACGAGAGATACATGTACCAAGCAATATATTTCCTTTGGGTGCTATTATGTTTCACCAAAACTTGTACTTTGGATGAAGGAAGATAAAAAAGATAAGGTCAGCTAACCTGCTATTAAACGTGAAGGATACGATTCTGCTGCAGTGGTCTTCAGGTGTCCAGGAATACGCCTGTCACCTAGTTGGAAGGTTGTTCTACGCAGTCTGTTGACAGCATCTTCTCTGTCAAAAGGGGTGACGTCCTTAAAGCTTGGTGTTCTGAAGGAATCTTGTTGGGTTGATGTTGAGTAATTGCACTTTTCCTGGTCACCTTGAGGTATGCTTGATCCCCTGTCCTACAAGGCATTCAAAATGGATAAATATACTGGTAACCCAAAGTATCACAGAACCATATCACTCAGACTAAATAGTTGCAGTTAGTAAAAGTGCTGACACTAAGACCTTGGAAGATGTATCCTTAGGTGATTCCATTTAGAATCAAAGATCAACTATAAGAAAAATAAGTAACCCTGGGGAGCAATTAAATTTTTACCATAACATAATCTTACAAATTCATGTGGAGAGATTACTTTGAAAAATAACATTATTCATTGGTGATTGGGGCACTATATTAAGGGAGTTATGGGTAAGTCATGACTTGATTTCCACCTGCACCCATCATTGACTTCCTTCATGCTACTACTAAGGATCTCCACTCATTTTTCTTTGATTGGAATGTATTTTGGTGTGTTTGTTCTGTCACTCCATTTTTTACCAACTTACCCTTAAAGCAGGATCCATGAGATGTTGTCTTTTTAGATAACAACCAATAAACTCTGATTTTGTGGTTGTTGTAAATTGTCCCAAGTGGTGGGTTCTTGCATCCCCAGTAATGGTGGGTGGTCCATTGAACTTGTCAAAAGGTGCCACAGCATCTCTTTTACTTGGCTGTTTACCCAAGAATTTACTACGGTAATCTGAGTGGGGCCAAAGTTCTTTCTCTTTGTCACCTACATAACCATTTCCAAAGACAAGTTTTAGACAATAGCTGTGTAAACATGATTGAGTGCTTGTCATAGGCTATGGTAATTGGCCCACAGGGAATTGAATTTTGTCTCTAATTTATTGATGGGCTCTTCAATGTAAATAAACTGATACTTGTTCTTTTGTGACAAATTTTAGAATTAAAAGAAGTTTTTATAGTTACGTCTAGGACTAATAGTTGGTAAGAACAACGGTCAAGCCTCTTGCGAACATTCTTCTACTTTCAAAAGTAGGTGAGCTGTCGGTGAGCACTGTCTATGGAATTGAAAGATGTTCAGTTTTGTAGGATTTTTGAGTTGTTTATATAAATATACATTTTAAACCCCCTGCCTATCCTGGGAGAATTCTTACAAGAATGAGACAGAGGTGATTTTTGTTCCTTTGTGGTGTGTTGCCACTCACCAAGTTGAAATCCTAAATAACCACTGGTATTTGGCTCTCTCCCCTGATAGGGTTGTCCAAAGTTGTCAACTGCCAGCAAAAGTCGCATTTATTTTAAGATCAGGGGGGTACTATGCTGGGTTATTCTTCCAATTCTTGAAAAATGAGTGCAAAATCAGCCACTTGGAAACTTTGTGACAACCCATGGTAAAAGGTAAAAGGTAAAGTCTGTATACGAGCTTAAGTGGCCCATTAGGCTGGAGGTTATCCTGGTCTCCATAGCATTAAGCGAATAGGAATATTGCTACTCCCCCCTGGATGGGATGCTAGTCCATAGCAGGGTTACCCCCAGCATTAAATTTGTCTGTACCCAAGAACCTGGGCTGTTCAATCCAGAGTCAAGCGCACTAGCCATGAGGTCACTGTGCCTCCCATGTCAACCCATGCCTCAGGATAAAAAAAACACACCTTGTGGAATGTAACTTCGCATCCAATCACTTTTTCCTGTGGCAGCAGGGTTCCTGGCTTCATCGAGAGGTCGAGCTGGATAATATTCTTTATGTGTTGTCTGGAATGACTTTAACTGTCTGTCAGAATCCATCTTAAAATTTGTTCTTGTTAATGCCGATGTAGAATTTGCATAATCCTGTTTTTCAAGACGTTTTTCAACAAAGTGCCCTCGGGTCATTGAGCACTTATCATTGTAACGGTCATCTTTGTGCATTATTGTTGCAGGAGATGGTGATGGTATGCGTTCCCTTTTAGTCAGAGGGAGGGGTGGGTAGTCCTTTTTAAAGGTACTCTTGTACACCTGTAGATCTTTATTTGGTGCCCATCTATCCTCATGGCTTATTGTAAAATGAGAGGCGACCAGGAATTCTGAACCTGTTTTCTGGGCAGGTATCTTGTTCATCAATTCTGTCATGTCGTGTTCTGTCTGTTTGATCAGATGACTTGATATTTACCTGTTACAAAAAGTGAATAGAATTATTGATAATAACTAAGCAAATTCTGCAGCATCAGCAGACTGTAATGATACTATAGTATAAGTATAATACTGTAACAAAAATCAAAGTTTAATTGCCTACATTTAAACTTAAAGTCACAAAACAGAGGTTCGAATTTTAGTTTTGATCGATTCATTCTGTCTGTCGAGTTTCAGGGATTAAACGACGTTAAGAAAAAGACGGCCCAAGTTTTTTACTTTGTAAATTTTTAACTTAGTATATTTTCACTTTATCATACTCAAGGACACACAACGACGAGTCTCTTAACTAATGGAGGACAGCTTCAACACTTCGCGACTGGGATGTGAGCATCATTTAAACACTAAGTAGCCTTTCTTTTTCTGTTTAAAACGATCGATTACCAGCTCAACATATCTAAATTTAACTTACCTGTTTAGAGGAAGGGGAAATAAAGACAGCATTAGATAACGCTCTTTAGAGTTTGTAAATCAAAATCTTCAATCAAGTGGCTTCTATGTTGCCTTCACTCCATGCGTTGCTATGAGAACAACAGCTCTTCCGGTCACGATAGCCTCGAAATGATGTGGCGGGAGATATCTTAAAAAGGCGCGAATATTCGAAGGAAGACATTTTGATTTTCGCTTTGCGCCAAATTGCAGTTAAGATTTAGCTGGAGTTTTCTTAGCTGAACAAAATGGTACGAACGAAAGCAGATGGTGCTGGAAGAAGAGGTAAATGAATTAATTTCGTGTATTTAAAACTAATTTAAGGCCATGTATAGCGCGTCACGTGAATCGAGTGGATCATGTTCATTTTATTCGATTCGGTTAGAACAGATTGGATTAATAAGCTTACTATTAAACTGAAGATCACTCTAGCTATGATGTTATGCACTGATATTTTTGAGTGCTGACATAAAAGTATGCATTGAGGGCGAATTTCTACCCCCCTTTAAATTAGGATGAAATCGACACCATATGCATCAATTTAAATTTCAAAGTTCATACTGTAATTTTCGTTTTTAATGTCACGTTGTGACCATTTATTTAAATTAAAGCGTAAGCTTAATTATGTCTTGCTGATCAACACTGACTGTTGCCAATCAAATCTACTTGATCATTTGTTTCTTCTTGAAAGTGAACTAATTACAAGTTAAAATATTGTTTGGTTCAAGCCATCCCCGGGAAGCCATCAATGTTTTATTTCGTGGACTATAAACAAGATTGGAGAGAAAAGAGTTAAGTTGTGTAAAGGAATTAAAACTTCTTAATCCTCGACTTCATCATCACACAAAGTTTCCTCTAATGATAAAGAAACAAATTTCAGATAATTCATAGCTTTTGATTTTCAACAGGACACAAATAAATGTGGACAATCTTCAGTGACTTGTATCCATTTGTCTTTCGATATACCTACCTAATAGTAAATAAATATTATAGAGTTGTTAATCAAGAAATAAGTTTGAAAAGGATAATAGAATCATGCCACATTTCTATAGGAGTCCCTTATTCTTAGATCGTTATTTCGCCAACAAAAATGCAGATTTGAGTATCAAATGTAAAAGGATGAAGATACCTTAACCCCTTGGTGATTGCAGTGGGGTGGTGACAACAAGGCCAAACATTTTAAAGGAGAGATTGGAGCTTAACTGGAATTTCCCGTGAGTAGGGGGTATAACCACAAGAACACTTTTATGATAGAGTCTGGATATTTTATGGGCCAATACTAGGTATCAGCGACCGTCATTCATTCAAGTGTATATTAGATAATTTGAATTACAGTACAACAAGCTAGTGGATAGGTCAAGCCCTGCCACTCATTCACCCCTGATATAGTTGTGTTGTTTTTTTACAGCTGTTGGTGCTAAAGCACCTCGTAAACAAGTGGGTGGAGGGTCATCATCAGCTATGAGTAGTTTTGGTTCACCAACTAGTTCAGGAAACAAAAACAAGTATACTGGAGGAAACCCTGTGAAATGGTGGCCTTCCCCCAAATGGCAGAAAGGTATTTTCAGATGAGAGAAAGAGAAAAGACACATGAAAAAACATGTAATTAAATAGTAATTGTGTTTTGAGAGGTGTCAATTATAAATTTTTTCAATAAAGACAAGTTCATTTTAAGTAAAACTGATAGTGGCCTATTTGCCATTTCAGTATAAACAAGTTGCATGGTAAGGAGTGTCATAGTGCAAATCTGCCAAATTTTCTAGAATTTGACAACTACTTTATGACCCTGAAATCAAGTATTGTACTTTTCAGAGTCACTGTTTAAACAAAACATTATGAAGCTACTGTAAACTTGAATTCCCAAAGGAGGGTTCAAATCCAGTAACCTTCCATGGGGAGAGATAGATACTTTCTAGACCAAAAGTAACTTTAACAGTCACTGTAAAATGAATTTCTCAATTTCAGGTATTGGAGATTTCTTTCCCAAAGATAACACAAGTAGTGAAGTTTCACCAGAAAAGTCCAGCCAATCAGTTCTAAATGAGTGTCCAGGAACTTCATCTGAAGCACAAGGGATAGAGGGAATTGAAGAGATTGTGGAGGACTAAAGAATGTCCTCTTTTGCTTGTAGCACTCAGCATCAACAGATTGGCATAACCCTTCTACAAGAACTATTTATTGTTTACTTACAGGTTTTACATGTAGCTTTTACCTCATTAAAAGAAATCTGCTGCAGTGGATTATTTGCCTTATCCAAAACAAAAAATTTAATATGAATGAACATTTTCCAAAATAATGTGTGTAAAAGAGGAATTTCACTACTATCTGGACAACTGATTCAGATTTCTTTACAATATCATTAGGCTATGTACATATGTATGCAAAGACTTTTACATTTCATTTTGAATGTGGATTTAATGAATTATATAATCAATACTATAGTTAAAAGTAAGCTGGAATAACTTATAGATTGAGAACATACCTTTTGTATAGAATGTTTGTGTGGAAAATTAAATATTACAGTTTGCCTTATCATATGTGTGTTGTACATACTGTTAGATTCTAAGAGGTCCCTGGTATTAAAAAACAGACATCTGTCCCCAGATTTAGGTCCAGTCTAGCAGATAAAATATCATGACTCATACAGGTATTTGCACTTGTCCCATCTAATTCAAAAACATAATTTCCCTAGAGGATGCCAAGCTAGGGAAGCTACAGCAAGCAGAAGTGCAAAAGATTGTACATAGTTGAACTGTTGAACAGCGGACCATAGTCAAACCAGGAGTCACTGTGGTTCTCACATCCAAGTCAGGAGAAAATTCCATTCTCAGTTAGTTGGACTGAGAAGTGTGAAAAGTTGGACTTAGAAGTGTGGCTAATGGTAAATCAGACTGTGAGAGTAGTGAGTCATCCTTAGCCTTACAAGGAAAAATTGAAAAGGCCCCAACTGAATATTTTTAAGGGAAGACCAGAGAAAATTATGTGACAATAGTTCTGCAACACCTTTTTTGAAGGACCATTCACCCCTATAAAAGGATCATTGCTTGCTTCAATGATCTGGATAACACTGTTGTCTACTTCCTCCTAGGCAGTGAAAAACAATCATTATTTCACAACTCTGACATTCAATTGAAAACTGCTTCATCCAGATTCGCGCCTATACATCTACAATGTTGTAGGGAACACGCAAAGCATAATATATAGATTTAGCTTAGCCCAAAAGCAGAGCTCCTGGGCCAGGTTCTTCAAAGCCTGATCAAGCTAATCCAGGATAAGCTAAAATTTTGATTTGTGTTTTGTAACTTTGCAATGTTTTCTGTATATTGTTTGGCCTTCTGTTATAAGTTTGAATAACATCAAAATACACAAAACAAAAGCAGTAAAAAAACACTTGTATACAAAAGTTTGTGCAGTCAACTTTTAATCCTGGATTAGCATCAACCTGCCTCCTAACAACCACGTCCTGCTAACAAATGAACCTGAAATTAGACTGTGATCTGGAAAAAACCAGCACTTGGCGAGTGGTCCTCTTCAACAAACACGTAACCTTGAAGAGCTCTAAACTTTAAATATATGATCATGTGATACTGGTCAGCGGATACTTTGTTTTGAAGGGTGTCAGTTGACCATAACATGGATGTCCAGTATTAAAGACGGGCACTATAAATCAAGGCTATATGTCTCTGTTAACCTACTGCCTGGAGTATGGCTGCCATCTTGCAAGACTCTGTCGCTGTCATGCATACGTGCCCACGAGCAACACCGCTAGCCATGATAACCAAGAGAAAATTCATAGGTTTCCTTTGCTTTCCTATATGGGTATGGGGCTCTGCTTGAGAGGGCTGCCGGAGCTCTGCTATTAATTACTTGGTTTGGCTCATCATTAGTCACAGTCAACATCCCACATGGTATAAATGTCATGTCCATGCACATTATTTCAGTGTTCAACTGATTATTTACCATAGAAGATAGAATTCACACTAAACCAGCAGAGCAAACTGAGAAAAAGACTTATCTTTTAATAATTAATCATCTAAGTATACAAAGATTTTGAGAGGCTTTCTTTAAATGCTTTGAATGATAAGGAAAATATTTTTTCCCATAGACTGTACAAACCACATGATCTCTACATAAAATGACAATTACGATGGACAATTCTGTATTCATAATTACAAATCAGTGAAAAATGACACTACATATGAATGACTAAGTAATTCTGTTAGTTTCTCCCAAATAACTTGTGATTGTCAAAAAAGGAATTCTGAATTGAATGGGTTGTTATGAAAAAACTAAATCATTGTGACAGTAAAACAGCACAACAGGAACAGCCTCTTCCCCTGACCTGTTATGGTAATAGTTTCCATAACTTAATTACAATAAAAAAATCCAGAGTATTTGTGACATATTTCGTTCGAATTATCTTTTGGCCAGTAAAGATCTAAAAATGGGCTGACTTGAGGAGGAATGCATTCTTGGTGGTCAGGATATCAGTCTGCAGTTTCTTATAGCTTTTTACGATAAAAAATGCATCGAACAAATAAAAACAAAATCATGCAAACAGAAACCACTAACTGCAGAGACCAACATACTGAGAAAATTAATATCTAGACACCAATTTACGTCTTCTGAAAGTCATCATGGAGAGTCTAGAGCTGTTCAGTGGAAATATCTTCTCAGAAGTGATTGATACAAAAATACTCAATAGCTACATAAAACCTGCAAAAACTTTTTGGCCATGTTTAATAGGTCTGGGTCTTTCACCAAAAAGTCAAAACATTGGAAGCTTTAAAATAATTTGAACAGAATCCTTTAGAGACTAGTGAGTTTTACAAATTCCATCACTTTAAAGTAAATGTCATTTTATTTGATCTCTGTGTTAGACAAACTTGAAGGCAAGAGAAAGATATCCAAGAACCTGCAGTAGCCTATTTTTGGGAAATTGGTATCCAGTTTAGCTTCTCTAACTACGTAAAGCTCTGAAGTCTTAAAATATAAATAGGAGTAAATCAAAACTTGCTTTTTCTCTGTCAGATGTAGAGCAGAGTTCACTAACATAACATTTTATACAAAAATGTATGAGATGAACAATAAAGAACTAACTAAAATGAGTTTAAAATGGGCAGTGTCAAGATGCTGAAGTGTAAATAATTATTAAAGAAACTTTACATAAGTGCGAGTTGAATAGTTTTGATGCTAGGATCATTTTCAGTAGAGATACATATAACAGTAACCAAGAGTCTGAGCAAGTTTCCAATTGTGTTTTCTTTGAAATGTTTAGAATACACTTTGCGTTTCTGGCTGTGATCATGGACAATCAATCTTCTGATCAGTCCAGCAAGTAACACAAAGAACAAAAATCAGTGTGGCTTTCATGGACTGTTAGTCATCTCTAATTTAAATTATTGTTACAAATAAAATCCACTAGATTTAAATGCTTCATAACTTCACTAGACAATTTTTTTTAATTTTGTGCAATGTACCAAGCTGTCACAGAGTAAGAACTTAACCAAGGTCTGCCTAGAACATTAAATTCCATCTCTTTTCATTATAAAATTGACCCAACTTTCTACAAAAGGTTTGCCATCTTTATCCTTATACTACAGAATCTTGGACGTAATCCAAATGCTGTGGCAGAAGGGGGGATTATTTGTGTCTTGCAACTGGCTGTTTCTTCTTCTTTTTCCTTTTGAAAAAGCAACAACACCTGTGGAGAAATAAGATAGTGCATAGTAACAACCATGTTCCCAGGATCTCTCATCTTCCCACCTCTAAGAGCGAGAGATGAGACACCCTGGCACAGGCTGGTCACCTGTCTCCCAGAATCTGGGAGATGACAATTAAAGCATTGAAGGGGGGGCAGCCTAGTAGGAATTTTGTCTTCACAAAGCCTACAAAACCTACTAAGCACTGTTTCTTCATGTCCATTCCTAATTTTAGTTACAACTCAAGACTTGACAGTGTCAATGTCCAGATGAATAAATGGGGCACAGAGAATAATCAAATCTTATCATAACAGTATTTATGGATACGTACTTTGTTTCTTCAACAACTTCAACTTCAGGTTGTTGTTGTGCATGTAGAGGAGTACCAGCCTTCCCTTCAAGACGGCTATCATCAACAGGGCCGAGGTCACCGTTTGTTGAGCTAACCACCTGTACAGAGCCCCCTAACCTATCTGCAGTTGGAGCCAGTAAGCCAGCTGACTTAAGAGCTTGTGAATTGTCAGCCCAGGCACCCTTTCTGTCTTGAGCAGACTAGAAAAAAGTTCAAATCAGATTTAACACCTGAGATGTATGCTAGACCTAAAAGACGTTCTTGTGCACTACAAAATTTATGATGCGAAAAATACAGCAAACACTTACAAAAAAAAATTGATTGACTCATACTATGGAAAAGCACAATTAAAATTTGCTTATACCTTGTTTGTCCCAGATGTTGAGGTAATTCTCTCATTTGCTTTCTGAAATCCAGCAGGAAGCTGAGAATCTCTTTGATTGTGTGGATCTGAATGACTCAGGGAATTAATGGGACTTGGCTGTGGGAAATGCAGATTAACAAATGTTAGCTAAATAAAGCAAAGCTTTGTACCTTCACTCAGTTTCAAACTATTCTGAATATGCAAATCACAAGCACACCAAAACCCCCAGGGCTGAGAACGTAGCCTACATGTATGTTATAATTATTTGAACATTGAGCTCTCAAATATTATTAACAACGTAGAACATTATTCCTGCAGTCCAACAAAGAACAAACAATATAAACTTTAACCTTCTAAGTTTCACTACAAAATTACTGCAATAATACTACATAAAGTTGTAACTAATTCCCCCTCTTAAAGCTCAATGAAAATGCATACTTACAATTTGCTTGTGCGTCCAGTCAAATTCACCATCTTCAATAAAACCTTTTCTTTCAAATAAATCCTTAAACAAATTTCTTAAATACTCATAGTCTGGGGTTTCGAAGAAATCGAGTCTACGAACATAGCGTAGGTAAGTGGCTAGTTCCTCTGGTGAAAGAAAGAAAGAAAACAACATTATTACAGGCACTATATTTTAATGTAACTAAAAACTTGCATATTCAAAGATAATGGACAGTAAATCTAGTATCTTTGTAAGGGTAAATAATAGACCGGTGGTATGAGTTTTAAGGCTATTTATGCGATGTAGTGATGCAAAGCCAGTCACCTTTCAGCACTCAAATGAAACTGCTCTGTACATGTAGAGCAAATCATCAAGCATTTTATCTACAATGGTTTCTTATAAGCTAAGCTGCAAGAGTGCAAATGTGCTAATGGTATTACTCTAAAGAAATGTGTAGACACAACCTTACAGGATCAGTTAGAGAAAAGCTAATGCATTGTAAGTTGCTTCAAATATTGACCTGCCTATATATTAATGGGAAGTTATAAATATGGGTTACTGACCAAGCATGAGGTCAAGATGGCTGGATATTGGCCAAGTTCTTTTTTTGCATGTCAATGGGACAAAGATGAAGTTGAGGTCCATAAACATGTGAAAAAAAGAACAAGGCCAATATCCAGCCATCTTGACCGAACAAGCTTGGTCAATTACGGATTTATTATATGGGATAAAACACCAAAACATGGACAAAGCCCATATCCCGAGTGGGCAAAATAGCTCCATCTTGCCCACTCTGATTTCCCTCTCAAGGAGTTAGTCCTATAATAATAAGTAATATTAGTTTCACAGTTAACTACACAATGAGTTATTTAAAAAGCATAGCATAACAACATGTGCTCATACTTTGTGCTTATAATTCTTTCTGATAGCTTCAAATAGAACATGAAATTTATGTACCTGGATGATTCTCACAAAGGACTTCAATGGGTGTGGCACGTTTTGTGTCTCCAATCTTTTGGTATCTTTCTTTCAGGGTGTCTGCCTGTTAAAAATGTAAATTTTATCACATTTTTATTTAGAGTGGTTTTCAATTGAGTGTTGAAAACCATAATCAAAGTTATCGAAGTTAAACAACTCTGATTCATTACAATTTTAAAAGAAACATTCAAGGTTTAGGAGAATTTGAACAAGCTGTGGAAACACTTGCCTGATGGCTCATGTTCCCACAGTATTTCACCCTCTCCCAAACTTTCACTTGTGTTTCTATAACTCAACAGAAACTCACTACATATTCTCTATTTCTTAAGAAAATTAAAATAAACTAACATTCCTTGAAATTGAATTTATGATTGATCATCACAGTTATATACACAACTTGTGAAATTAAAACCTGAATTTAAAACCTGAATCATAGTATCATTCTAAAAAAATCAAAAACAAAATCAAATAGACTGCACTAGCTTGTAACTCTTCATGTGAATTAAGTCCTTCCCTTCCCAGACTTCCTCTTCTCTATGACTAAGCTATGTGGTCAATATAAGGCCAATTTTGATTACTCTAACATAGCACTGAGGCTTAGGGGATTAAAACAAAAGAAATTACATAAGGGTTGAGGCACCATTAAGCCTATGAATCACATTGCAATTTCAAAATACTGAAATTAGCCTATTGTGTTTGCATTTACAAACTACTTGAGCTGGAAGGAAAGAGGTTACTTACTTTCAGCCCCTGCCAAGGAAGGCTTCCTCTTAGAAAGTACATGAACATATGCCCTAGTGCTTCTAAGTCATCTCTCCTACTTTGCTCTGAAAACAATTCAAACAGCCATACAATACACATGTTGTACACAAATGTAGATTCTGCACCGCAAGATGCTTTTATCTAGTGGATTCTTCCGCAGCACATAGAACACATTTAAGAAATGAAAAAGACAGATAACAATACATGTAAAGCATCTGAACACCACTTTCTGATTATGTAAACCAACAGGTTTTGAAGTTGATCACTTAGTGGCTTTGAAATTGAATCATACAACACTTTTGCAGAGCAATCAACAATGCATGGTAAGTGACCAAAGAGGACAAAACAAGGAATAGAGGAACAAAGTACGGAAAAAAAGGGCAACAACTTCATTTCTCTTTCAGACATGTTTTTAAATAGTTATCACTCACCCAACTGTAAATCAGTTGAAATGTTCAGTGCCTTCTGGCAAAGCTGATAAAGTACTAGCCACTGGGTTAGAATGATTAAGACTGAGGTCAAACCCTTTCTTCTTGTGATAGACAATGAAAAATAATTTCTCACTAACGGCTTTGTTTAAGGGTGGCAATGGTAAAAATGATAACATTTGAATAGATCAATAGCACAAAAATACAATGGTATGCATACCTTTTCCTAAATGTGTGTTAATACTCATGTATCTTGCAGTTCCTGTTAAACTTTTGTGTTCTCTATATGGTATATGTTTTTTAGTCTCTGGATCAATGTACTCCTTTGCAAGACCAAAGTCTATAATGTGAATTGTTTTCTCTTTGCCTGATGATTTACGACCAATGAGAAAGTTCTCTGGCTTAATGTCTCTGTAAATCATATTCTTGGAATGAACACATTCAAGTCTTGAAATCTGTAGGACAAATTGAGAAAAATAAAATTTAATGCAATTGACCTTTCTCAAATCAGTTAGCACATGCCATAAAACTCATCCCTGTTGACTCAATGAATACACAAAGCTGTGAAAAATAATTCACCAGAGATGACTAGGTTAACATTAATTGAGAACTGTTGAAAATAATCGCGCTGTATAATTTTTAGCCAATTATGCTAATGCTAACACAAGAATAGACAGAAACCATGCAAGTATGGGAAATACAATGTATAATGGTTCTTACCAAGAAACTTATAAATAGCTTTTAACAGTATTGTAATTTTTTTTGATACATTCAAGAATATGCAGAATAATGAAAGTGAAAAATGAAATTGGCAATCACAATAGTGGTCATGATTTTTCAAATTATTAAACAATTATCACTGTCAATTGACCAAGAAAAAAATCAGCCACTTGTAGTGGATGATTTTGAGTTGGTAAAATCCCCTTTTGACACAATTACTCATGTACAAACTTAACATATGCATTGTTATAGCTTCAAACAAAATATCACTTACTAGCTGGATGGCAATCATAAGCACTGTTTTCAGGCTAAACTGTCTGTTACAGAGATCAAACAAATCCTCCAAGCTTGGTCCCAACAGTTCCATGACCAATGCATTATACTTCCCACATGGGCCAAAGTAGTGCACCTGAGGTATCCCCTCTGCAAAGTATTACATAGATCTCAATGTAAGCAAGCAAAATTTCCATATAAAAAAGGATGGGTTGCTTGTCTTGTCTTAGAACCCCTAATGGAAACCAAGATCTTGTATTGTGGGCACAGCTTGAAATCCCCACCACCTGTAAAACAACACATTATCTACTGTCATATGATTTTTGGGCTCAGTTCACTAAAAGGTACGACAAAAGCTCCAACCTGCTAAGGACCTTTTGAGGCTGATCATCTTAAGAGGAACCAAAACCTCCTTTTTTATCACGAAAGATATGACAAACAGCCCATCTTTTTTAAAAAAAAGGTTCAGTTGTGTATCAGAGACTGTTAACCCATCCCTCTTCAACCAACACAACCCATCCCACAAAAAGTCTCAAGCGCTGATATGATCAAGATGTTTCCATTCCTTTTGCGTGCGTCAACATGTTATGAGAATTAAAGGAAAGAAAGCATCTCTAAGAACATTACCAGTACATGACTTAGAATTATTGACTGGGCAGGGTGAGAATAACTTTTGGTATTGACCACTTAGTACAAAGCTTGCTGTGCTTTAGGAGTAAGTTCTGGGTAAAGAAGGTCCAAACCAAAATTATATTTCTCTCAGCAGGTACCACATCATGTTTTAGTTGCCAGATGGAAAACTCTGGCTGCCAAAACAGGCCCATAATAGTACTGCTTCAGAATCAAACAGGAAACCATGAAGTTTTAATGAGCTTTCTTCTTTTTGACATATCCTACTTGTAAATGAACAAAAAGAGTGAGAGACTCTCCATAAAAGGACATTAAATTATTGTGCGGATTATATTTTAGATGAAAACGGGTTTTTATTACATAGATAGCTCACTTAGTTTGAAGACTGGATGTAAAAATTATGCCACTTTCTTCTGGTATTTACATCACCTTAAATGGCAAGAGATTAAAATTAATTCTGGTTTGAAATCCCACAATACATCCATGAATTCTTTTGCAATTTATTCTTCTCCTGACTGCAAAATGTTTTCAAAGGGGAAAAATGATGTAATAATGAATCTTCAAATTATGGCAAAGCAGTGTTTTGCCCATGGTATGGTTTTCAGATGAAACCACTGAAAGCATGATGCCCACTGAAAGTCAATTACAGTGTGTTGATTACAACTGTTGCAGAAGTCATTTAATAATACTTTCATTTTTGACAGAAATTACTTTCCCTGGAAAAGTGATTTTAAATTTTTTGCTGAAAACAAGTGAAATTTTTCAATTTAAAAATTGATTCCTTCAGTTGAGAACTGGTTAAAAACATTGGACAACACACTAAAATTCTGGTCACCAACACTCAATTTCAGTTGCACTGGTGCCAAGCTGGTTGCAACTTTTCACACTGGTGAAATAGATGCTGATGGTGGCAAAAAAAGCAAACAAGTGAAAAACCATGTAACCAAAAAAGCCAGATATTTGCAAAGCCAGATATAGTTCAAGTAGTTTTAAAGCAAGCACAAAACACAGGGCTCAAAGTTAACAACTGGTTGAACTAAACTCTATAGCTTGAAAGCTAGCCAAATTTCCAAAGTTCATGCTAGTTCTCACGAATACCTAAGATGTTCAAAAGATTAAGAATCTTCATGAACAGAATTTTAAAGGCGAGGTAAACAACAAGAAGTAAAGGTAAAGGAGATACTCAACGAAGCGACTTCAATAGTTAATATCTAAGCTTAACGTTCTCTTCTGAGAAATATCCTGATTCTTTTATTTGTTTTCATTGTATTCAATATTAAAAGAATAGACCCATATATCGCAAAAAGAATCCTGAGTAAAGCTAATGCTCTCCTTGGAGACTTTTCTTTTGGAATAGGTGCTCCCAGTATTTGAAGCTGTGCTCCTAAAATATTTAGTTGTGCACCCTAAATTTTGGCACTGCCCCTAAAAATTTACACCTGGTTGCACAAGTGCTCCCAAAAAATAAAACTTTGAGCCCTGAAACAATGATCAGTGGCTGTTCAAAGAGCTGGGGATACTTATAAATGAGACTTAACCTACTAACACAACAGCTCACACTATCTTACCATCTATTTATTTTTATTGAAAATATAAAAAAAATGAAATAAAACCAACCTTTTAGGTGAATGCATGAAGTATGTGGTTTTATGTATGTGATAAAATAAAGTTGACTTAATCATGTGGGTTAACAAGAAAAAATGTGAAATTTTAAAAAAAGCGGGTTCTTAACAAGGAAATACATAGGAAGCTTAATCTAACTAGTAACCAAAGCTCAGCTTCCCATGTAAAACTGCCCAAAGAAAGTCTACAAAATTGATTGCCTTCAAGCATTTGAGTTTGCATCAACATACAGGTGCACATCATCAAAATGAGGCAAATGCACTTGCGGCAAAATTACACAGAAATTGCAATAATTAATACCCACATGTAGTTGGAACATTTTTGTTGCATCTTCATAGAGCTAGGCAAATCTTAAGAACTCCAAATATGTTCTAGGCCATGATGGCCGTTGCTCCTCTTTTTGTTTAACCTCTGCTTTGTATCAAATAAGTTATGACGTCATTTGCTCTGTTCCTAAGTTCAGTGCCATGCAATTCACGTGGTTTGAACTCTGGCTAAACCGAAACACAGGTCACCCGAATATTTTTGAGTCCCTCACTTTATTGTATCTGAAATACAAGTTCCCTTCGATACTGAGGACAGTAATCAACTGTGGAAAGAAAATTGCATAGCCATATTTTTGAGGCCAGTTTTTCAATCTCTTGATCGTTTCAGATACTGGATCATTTCAGTTACGAGAAATAAAGGAATACACTCTGCTTCAGTAAAAACCATCTTGGTTACAGCATCATCAAATATGATTTACACTGAGGGGGAAAGTAGTGAAAGAAACAAATTGCCCTGCAGATACAGATTGTCTTCAAAGGTAATAATGTTGAAAGCATAAATACATATAATAAACAATATACAGGTCTAAAAAAATTCAATAAAATTCAATTAAAAAATAAAGCTTCATCAAAATCCTTTAAGCTAACATCACAAAGTTACCATTACAGAGACCATGTTATTTACACACCGTTTTATCAAGACAAAAAACCAACTAGAAGAACCAATGAAAGGGTACATCTTTATGAAGCGCCATATGGGACAATATTGTTATTCAATTTATATTATTGTTAATAAATATATTGGGCTATGACAAATAT
>OMLO01000459.1_pt1 | contig 26225 bp, 10 predicted proteins | sample 1674811 | NCBI WGS metagenome assembly OMLO01 (sample SAMN06265003, study PRJEB25207) | coral metagenome | isolation source: Coral host | place: Mexico:La Bocana,Puerto Morelos, Mexico | collected 2008-11-13
TTTCAATTTGACATAGTTAGGCAATTTGTAATTATAATTTTCCTTCAATTTGTGAAGCGTCTTTGGACCACTGGGAAGAGACGCTATATAAATGTATTATATTATTATTATTATTATACAATAATCATGTCAAAGTCACAGGTAATCATGTCAAGGTCACGGGTAATCATGTCGTGTATGATGGTAGTGCATGATTTCTAAGAGTAATCATGTCAAGTTCGCTCGCTTTGTTTTGCTCGCCGTCAGTGAAGAAGCACAAATACTTTTTTTTGTTTTGTTCAATGTATAATAAAACAATTATTACCTAGATTCGATTTTTGTGATATCCAGAATAATCAAGGTGTCGGTAAGGGTTATCAGCCTCAGCCTTTGCCTTCGGCTGATAACCCCTACCTCGACCTTGATTATTCTGGATATCACAAAAACCTCATCCAATAATTGTTTATAATTGGACAGTGTCATAGGACAGTTAAGACGTCATGCCTGTGTACATACATGTACATGGACCAGAGGTGTCATGTGTGCACTGTTGTCGACCATTTCGCTAAGTTAACTTACTGTTTTTTTTTTTATGGAAATGTATTACCAATGTCTAGTTTCTTTCTTGAATTTTGTCACAGTTGTGATTGATTGGTAACAGGACTTCGTGTCATCAAATTCTGTCTGTAATCATAATTTCTCGTGATTGACAAATTGTACTCCTACTTTGCAGTTGTCCGAAACTGGTTCATCCTGTATTGATCTTGGGCTCCTGTATTGATCTTGGGCCTTTCTTTAAAATTCCATGCAATTTATTGTGTTTGTTATTTTACAGAGAGTTCTGTCAGTGGTTTGGAGTAAAGGAAAACTAGGTTCTGCTTACTATGACACAGAGACTTCACAAATCTATCTCCAAATGGATGTAGGAGAGACAAAAGATTTTCAGTTTCTTAAGAGAGGTTAATACAGTAACACATGTCACTTAAGACTTCCTAGTTTCAAGAACTTGCTGGCAAAAATTTGCTATTCTGATAGGCAAAAGTATAACAACTGCCAAGCCAGATCAAGCAGGCTCTTCTGATTATGTTGGTTACAGTTAAATTATCAATGATAAACATGACACTGAATCTTTTTAACCAATGAGTGTGACCTTGAGATTTCAAATTTTGACTACAAGAAAATACCTGTACCTTATACAGTTGATAAAAGTTTATTTATTTTTCTAGTACCGGCAATCAACAGCTATATCTCCTTCATGGAAACTAAGAACCTAATTAAGAACCTACCTACATGTACAAGTGTAGGCTAAATTATCAATAACTATCTCTAAATACAAGCTGAACCTATTTTGCTAGACTTGTGGGTTGGTATGCACAGGTTTTCACTATATTCTGTTTCACATGATGTACAGTAAAGATCAGTTTAATACTGTAATTTAATACTGTTTTTTTATAGTTTAGAAATACAAAAACAAATTTTTATTTTGAGGTGGAAAGCTAGCCCAAAGATTGTTTTTCATTAATTAATGTGTCACTGTTTTGTTTTTGTTTTGTTTGTTTTTTGTCTAGTGAAAGAACAAGTGCAGGCTGATATTGTCATAACCAGTGCAGTACAGGATGAGAGGCTGCTTAAGATTTTACATGGGCAAGGTGCCTGTATTGTTTCTAGATTTATTCCACAGTTCAGCTTATGTGTCTACCAAAATACTTTTGTTCGTTCCTTATCAATGTTATCGCTTTTAAAACCCCACTTAGATGTAGTTCAGTAATCACATGCTATAGCTACGTGTAGTTGTGGCAGAATGGTGGATGACCAAAATTCTCAGAAGATTTCAGTGGATTTTATGATTGGTTCATTAACAATGAAAAATTGGGCCTGTGCCAAAAAGCGCGCACAGGCGAATGTATTAAATAATACAGACATGTGCTGAACTGTGAAACCCTCCCTTTAATACAATTTTTAGTTTTGTGTGCACTGTGAAGTGGTTCAATCCTTAGGACAGTAAAATTACCTAACTTCCCTTTTACATTCATTTTCATTTTTTTTGACAGCTTGTGTTGATGTTGCTACTGAGTACTCTAACTAAGCTTTCTCATAATATTATTGATCTTATTTTTTTCTGTGGTGTGTTGATTTAATGAAGATGCACTTCCTTTACACACATTTCAAGCCTTTTTAGTTTCTGATTGATTTATAGAGGGTGAAAACAATGATGAACTGATTTGCGAGACAACAGAAGTTGAAATCCTTCCTAGCATAGATTTTGGTAAGTTCATATTGTTTTTATGATGTAATTTTCTTGGGATAACTTACATCAGTAGACTAATGTCCCTATGGCCCCATGGAGGAGCACAGGGTATCAAACTCCTGCCATTCATACATTCAGAGTTCCAGATTTGGTTAAGTTCCTCAGTGAAAGAACAGTTTCCGTGGAGATGGCTTGACTCTGTGACCCTAACAGTAGAAGGGGTGTACTCATCATGAGCCATCCATACTGAACAAATTGAAAGGAAGGGATGCGACTAAAAGTGACCACCCGCCCCTCCAGGCTCATGGTTGAGGGAAGGCTGAGTACAACTCCGCCCCCTGCCCTTGCCCAAGTTAACAGAATTGCCTTTAATACTATTAGCAAACTTAAGTCTAACTAGCTAAGTTAGTGTGCATAATTATTGGTAATGAACAGTCAGAACAATCTATTACTGATCAGTATCTTTGTACATAACATATATTTCTTTGCTTAATATATAGCTTATGAAGTATGCAAGAGACGGATTATTGCCTTGAATGCATGCCTTCCAGGAATCCCACAGCATTTCACAGATAATGAGAGGGACATACACATGAGCTCACTAGTACCATTTGACAGCATTAGCATGGTAAAAATCTACTTAAAGTTTATTTCTTGTGATCTGTTGCACATGTATAATTATAGCAAGATTACAGTTTGAAATGCATGTGCATGAGATTTAAAACTTTTGTACTTCACACAGGTTCGAAGTGCTGGAGCACTGATCAAGTATATAGATAAAAAGAGAATTGGAGTTGAAATGGAGGATCCAGATGTGCGAGTTCCCATTTTGGGTCTTAAAGTATTCTCTTTGTAAGTATTGTAAGCTGGATGGTAGTACAACCCTCCCTCCTGGTTAACATAATGTGCCCCCACCCAGTACCATCTCAAAATTAGTTTTAAATTTGTAAGTTCCATTAGGATGCTTTAGCTAGTAATAACTATCATTTTTCTTCATGTGTGAATTTAACAACTGCATCGCAAAATGGAGGCTGGGTGCCTGTGATATCCAGGAGCTTCCACTATTGGCAGCCAGCTCCTAGATGGAGACTGCTCCCATGGCTAGCAAATCCTGGCAAGCCAGCCGTGAGCCCCACGCAGAAGGGAGAGCAGGCACCCGTCACACTGTGTGAACAGTGGAAAAGAGGGAGGGAAGTGGGGGAAGGGAGGAAGCCTTGAAGACGAGGTCCCATGAACTGCCACGCAAATAACACACTAGCGCCCGTGGATCATTGCTAAACACACACTTCAGTCGAAGAACACATGGGATGTATGAAACACCGCTGACTCCAAACAACACTGGCGCTCTTTGTTGTTAACTCTGTTAAATTGCATTTAACTGCATGAAATATTTCGAATCAATAGAAAAAAGATAACCAAAGATTATAGTTGTTTATTTTATAGAACCTGGTAAGACCATTTTGAAAATATCATTGAAACCCCCTAGTTAAAATGTACAAATGAAATACACTGAAAATCCTTTAATTTGGACAGTTTTGATTACAGCACTGCAGTTGTGAATAAATGGTTTCAATAATTATTTGCAAGTCAGATATTGCATCACAATTATGTTATAAGACTGTACACTTGCAAGGTTTTAAGTTTAATTTGACCATGATTCTAATAATTATTATAGGAGTGATCTTCTCATTGTGGATAACAACACTTACAGGTATGTGAATGAAGTACCGGTACCTCTGAGAAGTCTTTGCATAGTTCTTAGCTCTTAGGCTTGGCTAAATATATCATCTTTAGACCATGTGCATGTTAAATTTGTACTTAGCTGGAGGCATGCTTGTTGTGCTGTTTTGCTTTGCACCTAAGTGCTTTGCAGATCTTTCAAAAAGAAAGTCATCCATCTGTGTACAAGATGGGAGCAGGAAACAGTGGTTCTAAGGAAGGACTCTCTCTTTTTGGTAATTAGTGATTGAGAGTAAAACTTTGTTAAAAGCTAGGAGTTACAATAATTGCTTGTGGGACCTGGCTGCTACAAGCGGCAAAACAAAAGATTTGAAAAACAATATTGTGTGTTGTAAGGAATCAAGCAACTTACCTCTCAACCAACTGTCAGTTAGATTTCTACTTCACATGACTTTAAAGTCAATTGTAAGGTAATGTTAAGTCTTTATACGAGCCATTGGTGGCCCATCAGGTCGGACCTTATCCTGGTTTCTGTGGCATGAAGCAACTAAGAGTACATTGTATTTCTACTCCCGTCTGGATGGGATGCTAGTCCATTGCAGGGTTACCTGCAGGATTAAATTTGCCGGTACCCTTAAATATACTCCTGGGTGGAGAGAGGCACTGTGAAAGAAAATATCTTGCCCAAGAACATTAACACAATGTCCCTGGCAAGGGATGAACCTGGACTGTCTGATCCAGAGTCCAACACACTAACTATGAGGCCACTGCACCTCCACAATTTAATTTGTAACATTATATAACTATAAATTATCAATGACAATACAACTGATATTGCTGCTGTGAGGAAAACATACAACTATAATTCATCCTTTCCTGCAGGTATCACAAATAGAACTAGATCTGTTATTGGAAGTCATATGTTGAGGTTTGTTCTAAACGTAGTCCTTCCAGGCTTTACTTACATGTTATGTCATGAGTTAAACATTTTCAGTGTTTCTGTTGAGGTTTACTAGAATTGTACTAGTGAATGCCAATGTGACAATCTGATTGGCTAACCTACTTGTACACTGAATTTATGATTGATCATTGCAGTTATGCACACAACCTAAGTAGTTGTGAAACTCACTTGTGCATTTGTAATATACTTGTAGAGGGTGACGAATGCAAATGGATATATGTGTATAGCTGTGATCAATCATAAATTCATATCTTTCTCAGCAGTTCAAATATATGATCTTTCATATATTCATTTCCATCCTAGTTGTACACTATCAGCCACTAGAGTGCAGTAGATGTTGGTTGTGTATGAAATGCTAATAGGTTCTTTCATTTTTCTGAAGTTTTGGAGGAGAAGATCAGCAATTTCTTGACTTTAAAATCTTGAAATCATTGTAAAAACAAGTGCATGTGCATAGACAACTGCAAATTTCCAATGGCAATTTAGTCCATGAGATTTTGTTAAAGTTTAATAATTAAATATATGGAAAAATATTATTTGCATCAATTTCAGTTAGAATTTTACTAAACAAGTTTAATTATTTGCTCTCAATTTCTATGAGGCGATAGTTGCTAAGTCTGAAGGCCAAATCAAACGGGGCTTCCCAAAAGATACATGATCCAAGATTTGTATCACTTGATCTGATAGCCAATCAATGTATCAGTCAAGTGTTGATCAAGTAACAACTGACATATCGACCAATACAACAGATGATATGTCAATCGAGGCTTCCCAAAAGATACATGATCCAAGATTTCTATTTGTCACTTGATAGTTGACAAGGACACAGGCCACGTCAACTATCATGCATAAAATCATGAGTAAATTATCTATTAATCATTTCACTATAAATCTAGTAATTGTTCAAAACATCAATCCTCTTTACAGACACTTTGAAAACATGAAGAGACAGCTGTCATTTTGATAACAACTGCACATTACTAGGCTACTCATTATCTTCAAAAGAAATAGCATTGCCAATAAGAGAACATAATTTATGTTTTAATATTCTTTTAAACTAGGATGTGGTTTTTACGTCCTTCAAGAGACATCAGCCTTTTAAAACAAAGGCAAAATGCAGTGTCCTATTTTATGAACCTCAGGAATTCAGAACTTGTGGCATCTTTACACGATTGTTTGAAGCATATCAAGAATGTCTCTGTAAGTATGGGTAAGATAGTAATGAGAAATGAGCTAGAATCTTCAGGACCCAAGGAAATTTTGACTGATGTACGTCTATGTGTATTTTAGGCATCCACTGTCAAGTGGCAATCAATGCCCTTATCAACTCTTCATTGACATTCTGTCAACGTCTGGAACAATATTTTTGTTCAACATCTTGATTGATTGTCAGATTGATTGATTGATTGTTGACACATTCAATCAAAATCTTGATTGACACTCAATCAACAGTGGATTGACAGTTGGTCAATAGTTGGCAGAGTATCGACTGACAATCAATACCCAATAACATATCTGCTAAAATTAGTCAACTCTTGACTGACTGGCAACCAAAGTGTTGATCGAGTGCCAACTTAGGTGTCTGTCAACTATCAATCAAGTGTTGATTGAGGATTGATCAAGGTTATTGATTGACATGTGACTGTGCATTCCTTTGATACTCTTGATCTTGCTTTGCTTGGGATTTCTACTTTCTGAGGAAATTCAAATTAGCAGAAATTTAAGTACATTGTGCACTATATAGAGGTGTTCACTTAAGCTTGGTGCATACTTGAGAGTGTAACACAAGCATAACCACAAGCATGAACACAAGAAAAAGAAACATTTTCCTTTTTCTTGTACTATTTCACTAGTGTTTTGCTTTGTTTATAACTCAGAACTGAGCTGAAATATGCACAAGCATAAGCTCAAGAATTCAACTAATCAGAGAGGAATTGTTCCAAATCTCCTCTCTGCCAATAATAATCACTGTGCTTACGCGTGTCGCTAGTGTGAAGATCCTTGTGCTTGTGTTTTTAGCTTGTGCTTATTTCACAATTGTGAATAAGGCTTTATTGCAAGTTCAAAATGTAGTGTTTGGCTGCAGGGACAACTCACGTGACCAGAGTCCACTTATTGGAGGTCTCCGCCTATGCGAGACATCTGTTCATGGAAGTTTTAATTGTAGTCTGAAGAAGTTCATTTTTTTTGTCTCATGCAGGGAATACTTTCAAGAATGACAACAGCTCAAGCCTCTGTTGGTGACTGGCAAGCACTGTATAAGGTATTACAAACACGACCTTAAGTGTCCACCTTTGTACTGTAGGGATTTCTACAGGTGTAACTGCTAAATAGGTAGCTGAAGTGTAACAGCTCTTGTAATTCTATATGTCGTCATATTATAGCAGCTGTTATTGTTTTATGGCTAGGGGAAGGAAAGAAAGGTTGATTAACCATTCATATAAGACCTCGGTAGAGGTGCTATCCAAGCAAACTTAAGATTATACTTGTTCTTCGACTCTGTTTTCATGTTCTGCATATCGAGAGTAAAAACACCTCTTGCTAAGCTCTTTTTCTCAGTCCGTATCAAAGTTATGGATCACGGTTTTTCCCTTTTCAGTTTATGGCCCAAGCGCGAAGCGCAAAGGCATGAAATGACGGAAAAAATGTACAGTGTACAATACGGACGGAGAAGACTAGGTTGGTAGGATATGTATTACACGCTACATGTGCTTGACCAGTTCGGAAACAGCATTAAATTTTTAGCAGGCTTTATATTAAAATACTTCTCAATATAAGGGACAAATTGCTGTTATGCTATCAAGAACTTTATTCTTTAAATTGCTTGCTGCACAGACGGCCTATAATGCAACCTACATTGCCGACCTGTGCAGAAGAATTCCGATGGATATTGAAATTGCCAAAAAGGTAATAATTTTGCCTCTTTTGCTGTGTTACATAAGATTATGTGATCATGACTGTGACAAACTGGTAGAAAAAAGCAAAATAACTTTCACTCTGTCCCTGGCTAGGCGCTCTGCGTCTACGTCCAGGAGTGGCCCGTCGACTGGATAGTGCGTTCTGTATCCCTCCTCCAGCTGTTAGGCAGTCTCCTTCTCCACCTGATACCCTGTGGATTCCACCCCAGGGCCTGTTTGGCTTGGAATAATTAGTAATGTAATATATTTTATAATTGTCTGTAAGTAGAATAAGTAATCGCATTGTATTGTAGGGTAAGTAGTGTAACTTGTTAAGTAGTGTACGTAGTGTGTCAGTTATCGCGCATTGTATAACAAGTTTTGCCATTAACGTATCAGGGACCGTACAGTCATAATTTTAACAAGGTTAAGTAGTTGTATTATTGTGCAAGCAGCTGTACCAGTGTTGTAAGTAATGCTACATACCGTGAATCACAATTAACGTTAATAATAATAATCGATTAGTTTTTCTTTCAACATTCGTAATTGCAATGTTTTATTCCTTACACACTGGGCTACGTACGACACCCCAAAGAGATCCTTACGTTTACACTGTCATAGTAATAATAATTGCTTTGCTTTTTGACAGGTCGCAACACGTTTTACAGATGAATTGCTTGAAATTGGGAGTCTAATGAGTAGAATAGTAAGATCTGATTTTCTTTTTGCCGTTAACAGTAATATTATATTTGTACTTCTTTCTAATGTGAAACGTTTTTTCGTAGATCGACTTTGATGAATCAACTGAACAAAATCGATTTGTTGTTAAACCTGGTGTTGATCCTGCTTTGGATGAGAGTAAGCATTACTTCATTTTAACAAGTTGTAAACCTTTTCTTGCTAGTCCTGTGATGACCGAGGTGAAAGTTTTGGTTGGTTCGGGGACATGTGATTGTCTGATGTTGTAATATGATATATTGCGTGTTCAAAAAGGTTCTTATATGACGTACTTCTTTTTACCTATGAGAGATTGTTATAGAAACAAATGTTTTTCGATACAACTGTATCTTTGGACAGTTTCCAAAGAACGTGGTGGCTTGGATGAATGCTACGTCGCTTAGACAAGTACCCTGACCGAGAGGCTTTCTTCCTTCTTTCTGCTACTTAAGTGAAAAACCCGCCATGACCAGTCAAACACAGTTATAGAAAATAAAGAAAACATCAGGAATTATACATGTAGGGTATTGGAAAAGATGCAGTCCATTAGATTAATCAAACTGCTTGCCACCTTTCTATTTAAGTCAACTGTGCAACTTTTAAAATAGTACTTTGTACTAAACCTCTGTATTATTGTATCTTAAATTGACAGAGAAAAGAACTTATAATGGCCTTCCTGACTTCATGACAAAAGTAGCACGAGAGGAACTCAACAAACTTAGCTCTTCCATTACTGAATGTAATGTTATTTACCTACCGCAGGTAATTGTCAAGTGATGGTTGTGATCTTCACTTTCTTTTGAAGCTTCAAAGTTTTTCACCTTTTACCTTTGTGTGTGTGTGTCTTTGTGTCTCACAGCTGGGCTATTTGTTAGCAATTCCTCGATCCCCGGAGATGAAGGAAGAAGGGGATTTTGCGATAGATGGCCTGGAGTTTGTGGTAATTATTATCTCTTTTTTAAAATATTTGTTCTTATGTTTGCAGCTACCTCATTTTAGTATCACCCAACTAGTGGACTAATGCAAATCCTGCATTTTGATTGGCTACTCTACTAGAGGACTATTAGCAATATTCATCCAGTAGCGAAATTCTTTCGTTCTATTCCCAAATAAATCTTTCTTCAACTTGCATTTGCTAACTTTATTATTGCTTTTTTTGTCCAACTAGTTGAGTGATACTAAAACAATTAGACCCTACGCCCTTAAGGGCCACGGGTCAATAGTCCATTCGGCTTCGCCTCATGGGCTATTGACCCGTAGCCCTTGCGGGCTGCGGGTCTAATTGTTAATTATCAATGAGAAGTTCTCATTTTCGTAGCTTTCCTAAGTTACCAACGTTTTTGTCCTAGTTTCTTAGTAACAACAGGGTTCACTACAAGAGTGCTCGCACCAGAGGTATGTCAAGGAGGTTTTTACATTGTAATTCTTAACAATCGTGATCATGCCATGTTTGCTTTGCTGGCAAACCATGTGTTTTTATGTGGTACGTTTCTTTGTTAAATCGTGTGAACTTAATACATTTTTAAAATATCTCCTTGTGCGTCTTGTTTCAGAGCTTGATAACCTATTGGGAGACACACAGTGCGAAATAACAGGCGAGTCAATTCGACACCTTTACGTAATATATCAAAAACGAACGACCATGTTTGACCACATTGCTAAAAACCGATAAGAGAGTTGGAAATACGATGCGCAACGGAGTATTTTGGACGAACTTCTAAGTGTTTGGAAATGTGGTGAAACACTGTCTTCTCCATCAAAACCCCGTCATGGTCAAGATTTTGAGAAGTCACCTTAAAAAGAAACTCTTGTATAAAAAAATATAAAACCTGAAACCTTTTTGCATTAAAAGTTCCTTACTTAAGTAATTTTGATAAAGGTTTCTACGTCATCAACTACTGTCTATAGAATCGCACAAATAGGTTTACTTTTTTGACATCGTGGTTCGTGAAAGCGGACGATCAGTTGAATAAAATGATTTGTGTTGTTTTTGTTTTTCTTCTCTAGATCACGAGACTGCTATTATGCATCGCCTACAGACTGTTATTCTGGAACACACCAAGGTGCTAATCGATGTAATGGAGTGCTCTGCAGAGTTGGACTGGTAAGTTAGTATGCGGAGGAAAGATGGCGTAATGACGGAAGAGTCCTCGCACGCGCCTCCAAGCAATGTGGCCCGGGTTCGATTCCTGCGTGGTGCCCGTTTCTCGAAACGCTGAAAACTTTTCGGACCCGCAAAGCCATGTTTAGTTAATCTGTATCCAAAAACAAAGAGGTGTATACGCCTGAAATGACTTGTATTAAAGGAACCTCTGTTCATAGAAAGAATCTGTGCATAAAACAGCTCAGATATCATAAGGTTTGCCCAGCCCTTGTTGAAACTCCTGAATTCTGCACTCCCGTTTTCTCTTTCCTGAAAAACAAACCTTTTAAAATTCCAATTCAACCAGGATAGAGGACCTGCCGGAAGAAAACCAGCCAAGATTGATGTGGCTTCCTCTCTAGATTCACTGTATTATTTAATTTTTATTTGATTGAAATCAGTGGACCCTTGTAACCTCTTAGACAGACACTCTTTACCAAAATTGAAACCTCTTAGACATTATCCACAAGTTTCCTTTGGCTTAGTTTCTAAACTTTATCTCTTTTATCCTTGTTTTTACAGTTTGATTTCGTTGGCCCTGTGTGCTAGAGAGAACAACTACGTTTGTCCTCAGTTGACCACAGACTCCGTGTTAAATATAGAACAAGGAAGGTAAGACACTACTGATATGGTTAAAAGTCAAAAGAAAACAATGACAGGCATGGAAGTATAAAGGTGTGACCGCGAATTGACATAAATTGTGTTGATCTAAAACTTGCTGCAAACCACCAATGTATCTCTTATAGCGTATGACTCAGCCCCCGAATGGGAAGAGGGGTATGGTATACCAGTAAAAAGTAGGCGAGGATGTGCGGCCTACTTCCCAGAACCATTACCCTATTCAAGCCCAAAATCCGCGATTTTCCCTTCCCTATTTATGAGCTGACGAAACATTCGGTACCCTATTTAAGAACTGATCCTTGAATTAATACCCTGTTTCAGACCTGCCTTTTAATGAAAACGTAGCGTCTAATATCTCGCCCAATTCAAGACTAGATGGCAAAAATCATACCAGAATGTCAAAAATCGATACCCTATTTCTGACCAAAACAGCTCAGACACATACCCTTTGGCGCCACACAAACCTACATATTCCATATAAGGAAGGACTCCACTCCCCAGGACTCAGCATCGAGTCTCAGCATCTAATGGTATCTTTCAAAACCGAAGCTAATGTTGTCTGTTTTTAGGCATCCTCTGCAGGAGCTCTGTGTCAGCCTGTTTGTTCCAAATGACACAGCATTTGACAAAGATAGAGGGCGCATTAAAATTTTGACAGGACCTAACGCCAGTGGTAAAAGTGTTTACCTGAAGCAGGTAAAAGGACTCCTTAAATTGTCTGGACGTTTATTGATACCGTTAGTGAACACACATGTTGTGTGGCGTGCTTAATTCACTTTCAGTAAGAGAGACTACCATCCGATACCATCCGAAAGTGTTGCCTCTACTTAAAACAGATACTGTAAAACAGTGTACTGTAAATCTATTTTCCGTTGCGCTTCGCCTCTCTTGTGTTCTTCCGTCGTTTCTCGACTTTCTCGCTCGACGTTCTGTGAAGGAATGTAGAAACTGCTCTTATGTACTATAAATAATCTTATTCTTACAGGTCGGCTTGATCGTATTTTTGGCGCATATTGGCAGTTTTGTGCCCGCCGAGTCGGCTACTATTGGTCTGACGGACAGAATTTTTACACGGATACACACAAGAGAAACCGTATCAGTTGGTTTGTCAACCTTTATGATAGATCTAAACCAGGTAACCCATTGAGAGTCAGTGTGAGTTGTTCTTAGACCTGCTTTCTTTTCAAAACAAAAACTAACGCAATCAACTCTGGCCAAACACTCCAAAAAACGTTATTACGCAATGGACAATCAAACCTCGCATCAAAAACCTGCAGCACTTTGCATGCGGGAATGTTAGAAGTATTATTACTCCCCTACATAAGTGGTATGCTCCCCCATGGCTGCCCTCTCCTCCACTCTCCTACCTCCTTGTTTCAGATCTCCCCAAGCTTTCGCAAGGACCCGTCTAGTCTTCTGGTCGTTGAGAGACACTTTGAGTAAACTGTCGTGCCCAAGTACACATCACAACGAGCTGGGTGAGGCTCGACTCGGTCTCCCGATCGAGAATCCCACTCTCAGTCCAAAACTGTAAACAATGGACCAACAGTAGGTTTCTCTCCAAAGTAAGATCGAACGAATTGTTATCAACATATGCTTAGGTCACAGCACTTGGAAAAGCCGATAAATTTTGTTTGAAATCCAAGTTAAATAACAATGACCAGTGGGTTTTTTTTGCATGTTATTTCATCAGGTAGCCACTGCAGTGAATGGAGCGACGGATAACTCTTTGGTCCTCATTGACGAATTTGGAAAAGGAACTGCTACGGTACTATCGCTAAAACAGTGTTATAAGCAACGTGACACTAAGTACTGTTTTACGAGTGGATGCTAGCAATGCCCTCAACGATACATGTTTTTCTTGTGTTCCCTTGTTTAGATCGATGGCCTGTCGTTACTGACTGCTACACTGCGTCACTGGCTTAGAATGGGGACCAACTGTCCAAAAGTTTTGGTGTCTACGCACTTCCATGGCCTTGTTAAACAAAATCTGCTCCCTCAAACTCCTCTGGTTACATATCAGGTATTGATCACAGGAACGTTTATCAACATTTACAAGTAGTAATGAACAGCTCACTAAAATGTGAAGCGTGTTGAAGAAATATACAACCAGAGCTGCATCCTGGCATGCTCAGTCCAGATCAATAAACATTGGGGAGGCAGCGTGGCCGAGTGGTTAGGGTCCCTGACCTAAAATCGAAAGGTCGCGGGTTCAAGGCCCGCTCTGACCACTAAGCCGAAGTTTCTGATATACCCTAGTACAACTGCTCCGTCATGCTTGTAACTAGCCAAATACTGGTCTGCTTCCCGCCAGTAGGGGTACTTAAGCCTATTGTGTTCAGTTGATATATTTCTTTCTTTCAGTAGAAATGGCATGCCTGAGAATTAGCTAGTTGTAGCTTAGCGTCTCGACCATTATAAACAGCATTTTTTAGCCCTCAGGGGTGGACCATTAAAGTTTTGAGAGGGGTGATGGGCGGGTGATTTTGAGAAAAAAAAATATCGTGCAAGAATACTTGCACCCAAAAAAAAAAAATTCATACGATCACTGCAGGAAAAAAAAAAAAACTCACACAAGTTCACTGAACCGAAAAAAGCATGTTATATGGAAAATAATAATATCGTGCATACATGCTCATTAAACATTTTTTTCTATTGCTGTACCAAACTACACACACAAACCCCCTCCAAAATCAAATGGTTCAACCCTTACACCGGCTCTCAATAGTCAAATAATTCTGCATTGTTGGTTTTCTTTATATTGTAACAGACGATGCAAGTGATGGAAGAAAACGAAGATATTGCTTTTCTTTATCATCTTGTTGAGGGTTACGCCGAGAGCAGCCTAGCGTGCCACATAGCATCCTTAGCTGGATTGCCAGACGAACTAGTGACGAGAGCTCATCAGGTTAGCACAAAAACATCTTAACTCATAAGTAGGAAATACTGGCACAAGCTCGAGATAAAGAATCAGACAAAGAAGTGTCCCCGGCAGGATTCGGACCCATGACCTCTAACCACGCGCTCTAACCACTGACCTAGTGAGATACTTTTGGTGAGCGTGATTGGTGTTATTTTGCAGGTAACAGAACTTACAAGATGCAATAAACCAATCCCTAGAAAGGACACCAAAAATGATGAAGAACAAAGAAAAAGGTTTGCTTTTAAGAAATCTTCCGACTTTATCCCCTGTATGGTAAACATCACCATACATTATCGAAACATTTTATCCGAAACAGTTTCCAGCCCTTTTCCAACAGCTTTAATTTGATTGCTGAACACTACCTCTGTTTATCAAATGATACTTCAAAAATGACATCATGTAAATCCCCAGCTTTTGGTGAACTAACAGTGGTAACCCTTGTGGCAAAATAGCTTACCATACCAGCAGTATGATCTATTAAAAGCACCCTTAATTTTAACTTCAAGTGCTTATAACTCAAAAACGGTTCGGTGACCCTTATTTTTATTATGGAATTGCGATGAGCATGGTACCATGCACCTTTTTGAAAAGTATAAAAAATTATGTAGGGTTGGTTCAGAGCTACTTTAAATTTTGGAAAATGTAAGGTACCTATTTAGTCACGAAAATGACAGCAATGTGTTCACCAATGATTGGTCAGTTTTTTGGCAACACGATTGTAACATTATTTGATAAAGAGTGGTTATAATGACCGAAGTTTAATGAGGGATTAAAAGGAAAAAAACAGTTTGGATCACCACCAGACAGTCGAACGCCTCTAAAAAGGCAACATCAAATCTTCAGAATTTCCTATTTCCTTAAATTTCACTTATCCTTTATGAAAAACCATTTATCCCCAAATATACCCAAAAATTACCAAACAATTTACAAAAAAGCCCGAAACGTAGATATGTGAGATGAACAGAGAGATTTTTTATTGCTTGAAACGTGAACGAGAGCAGCCACAAAATATGGTATTCAGGTGTACCCCCGACTTAACGCTATAACATTTTTATGTTTTCCTCACTAAGGTAATTTTCCAACGACCCAAAAATCTTTTTGTATTAAATTTACACCCATCGTGGTCAGTATTGTTATTTTTAGACCAGTCTCCTGAGACACGACTACTCGACGAAAGCATGAAACGAGTGTATGCTAATAATTGCGATTAAAATATTTGACTGAAAACGATTTCCATTAGTTCACATTTGCATCATGTCCTTTGTATTTTGTCTTCAGTGAGTTTCATATTTTTCTTATCAATCTCGATATTGAGTGAGCCAAAAAGCCTAAACCACGTAAAATATGTTCAATTCACCTCTCGGGATTAATGTAGTTTTCGTCAAGAAAATGCGAAAAAAATTATTCTATGTTATTCTCCTTACTGATAGCCTGGACTTTTATCAATACATAACATCTACATATTATACGTGGGATTATTAGTATTGTAGTCCCAATTCTGTTATCAAAGAGAAACTAATAATTACTACCAACATGTATGCTGTCTAGTCTTCTATTATATTGGCTTGGAAATAATTGATGTGGGTGAGAGAGACTTAAATTACGACGTCGAAAGAGCACCATGTCACGATAAAAGAAGCCGTTTTTCCGATATACATAGACACCCTAAATCTTCTAAAGAAGAAGTTTGTAGGTTACTAAATGGCCAGTTGAAAAATGTAGTCTAAATTTTTCAAGACGGTTTGCTGTCCGTGACCAAGCTTTTTTTTAGCCCAGCCGCGTTAAACCCCTTTTTAGAGCAGATTGTCCAACTTCTTGAGTATGACGAGCAGAAAATAACCTTGGATTTAAGTTTACTAAAGACTTTGTTGATTTGACAATATTGTGACCGTGGAGAAAACAATAAACAGATTTGTCTTTTGTTTGCAGGCATAAAGCCATCGTCACGAAGTTCTTGTCCCTGGATTTAGAAAACGATGACCCCGAAGTTTTTCTTTCCGATGTCGTAAAATTATTTGATTGTTGTTGATTTTAAATAATTGATTGTCAAACGTTTAAGAAGATTTGAGCACAATATTTAATTATGACCGTTAGAATGAGGACCATATTGATATAGCAAGCTTAAACATGGCCGCGAGCTAAATTTTCTGTTGAGGTACTCAAAATATTCCCAAAGTGTGCATTTCCTTTGTTCTATTGAAAGTCTGGGTTTTAAGCCAGTTCTGAATAATTTGTATCATGACCCAATTAAAAATCGCGAGCTCAGGTAAACTAGCATGTTCAGCTCTGTTGTCAAGTTAGGCGAAATCCTCGTGTTGTAGTCATAAATGTTTCTAAGGGATCTTCGTTTCCGTTTTCCATTGATAATGTCGACTCGTGACAATAACACGAATCAATCAATTACTGTCATCGTGTGACGTTAAATGACGTCACGTGTGATTTACGTGTGGAACGAGGAAAACTTTCCATGCATGTCCGGTTGAGTTTATAACCGTGTTTTGTTTCTGCTGATGAAGTCAAATTCGACTGACATTTGTACAAAGAGGTGTGTTGAAAAAGAGTCCCTGAAAACAATCTGACAAGTCTTACAACAGTGGACGCTCCCTTGATTCTGGCAAAAGTATGAAACATTGTAGGAAACATATTACTCATCGGAACTCTTTTGAAATTGCTTTGTTTGGAGCTGCCAGCGTGGGAAAAACATCGCTTGTTCGACGCTCTTTTTATGGAGAATTCAGCCGTGAATATACTCCAACGGTTGAGGACTACTACCGACAGGAGATTCACAAAAATGGCGGAGTGACTGTTCTTGATGCTACTGATTGTGCAGGGAGTTTTCAGTTCCCTGCCATGAGGCAACTGACAATACGCCGTGCTGCTGGGATAGTATTGGTGTTTTCATTAGACAGTGAATTTTCGTTTCGCGAGTTGCAGAGAATGCTTAAGGAAGTCATTGCAGTTAAAGGCGAGGAAGGTGTACCGATTATTGTGGTTGGAAACAAAAGAGACTTGAATGTACGGGAAGTCAAAGAGGAAGACATAACGGAATTTATCAGACTGAACAGTTCGGATAAAATCCAACTGCGGTATGTTGAGACGTCCGCTAAAGACAGTGTCAATGTGAACGAAGTATTTGAGCAACTTCTTCGACTTCTTATGCCAGAGCCTCCACCAAAGAAGAGCAAAATCAAAGTTTTTAACTTCAAAGCTAAAGAAAAATGCAGTATTATGTAAATTATTGAGAGTATTTTGTACAAAGCAACCTTGAAAGCTATTAGATATTGTTCGACGTGCTTTTCAGACCTTGCTTTCTGAATTAATTTATTGAAAATATTGTACATATTTGAATCGAGCTGGAGTAAGTTATTATTAAATGCGATTACGAAGACTTTTGTTGTTGTCGTTTGACTGTTGATAAGACGGCAAGTCGGGGCAAGATAAATGTTTTCTTCGTGGGAAAGGAATTTGAATAGTAATTATTAAGTATGCAAACAAAAACATGAGTCTTTGAAAATATGGACCGCTAGTCAATTAGAACACTATCGACAGTTTGACTGTTAATTACATGCACTAAAGCATATCAGATTGTAAAGCGAAAATTCGCGCCCTTCTAACGGTGTTTGCAAGTCTTACATCATCGAAAGAAAATCATGGAACAATTTTGTTTTACTTCTGTTTCCTTGGCGTTTTCGTTGCGCCTCACCGCGTCTTAATTACTCTCCGCACGAAATTGACTTTTGACTGTGAGGGTGTGTATTGCAAGCGGATGTTTGTTTTTTGACTGCGTGGCCGTGGATAAAGTTCCGCTCTCTTTGGCAGCTCCTTGTCAGCTAAGAGAATAGCGCAATGTGCGTAATAAGTGACACTTTCGTTTGAATGGCTCATCATTCAACCGCAAATGAAACCACCCTCGCATTGTAATATAAAAAATAATAGATTCTAAATCGACTTATTAAAAATCAGACTTGAGATGTCGGAGAACCCAGTCTTGCAAATAAACGTTGACTTGATTGTTTTTCTTTGAAATTCTCGCCTCTAATTTAATCTGCTTTAGATTGTTTACTTCCACTGCCTTTATAAACTTCGTGTGCGGGATTCAAAATACGGAATTTGTAAAGCCTGTAAGTACTTGTCTCCAATATTGTGCTTGTCTTTGACCGTGTATAGCGCTCGGGTGGAACTAATTTCTCTTAATTATCCATGGATATCTAGCAGGCCGATTCCAATCCTTGAACGTCATGGTGCCCAAACTATTTTAGAGCAGTCATGGGACATAAAATGTTGCCGCAGGAACAAATTATTTTGCCCTTTTTCTTAGAATTGGACCACCAAGAAGTGTTTTTGTTATTTCTTTCTATAATTAAACCTTGATACTATTGTCGGAAGAAATAACCTTAGTACTAAACAACATCTAGTTAAAAAAAAAAAAAAACTAAGTAAAATAAAATAGCCCCTCCAACGGAAAAAAATTCCACTCGACAAGATTTACTGAGGTGCATTTTTCACGTTTTTTTTTCCAAGTGATATATTTTCCGGCCTGCAACTAATATGATCTGGTCAACGTGAACTTGAATAGTATTAATTGTTATTTTTTTTCAACGTGTGTCGTCTTCCCACTCGTAACTTATACAACTGAGCAAACATACATATCTTATATTTATCTTGAACAAACGTATGTTCACTGACCTTTTTCCCTTGCTTAAAAGTTACTCCATGCGTTACTATTTTAAGTTGGCTTTTAACTTCATGACGCAAAAGCTCTTGTGAACTCTTCCTACTTCCCTTCTAATAAAGTGAATTTTAATTGAAAGTTGTCTAACGCATCCCGGAAGAAAAACGTTATAAATACACGCGTCAGATGCTTCGTAAATCGAAATTTACTTTTCGTGGGACGTTCACTATATCGTGGGTCGGCCAGTTCTTTGAATGTAGGAAGATATTTTGGCTAAGCTTTTTTTTTTTCTCTGCTAAAAAAATTAACGTTCTTCATTTCTCATCTCCAGCCTTGTTCACTTTGTTATTAACTTACAGATCTAACCACAGTTATTATAAACTATGGTTTAACATATTTCTTAAATTCTGATGTAATCATAATTGAAGTATTTATACAGAGTAACCACTTCAGTTATAAAACTGATATCAATGTGGGTCCTGTAAAATAAAATTAAAATGAAATGAATAGAAATTTTAAAATGCTTAAAATACTAAAAATTTACCGTTGTAATAAAACGCACGAATAATAAAACTCGAAGTACTTCGGACCTAAAATTTCGAACTCCTATTTCTTGCCCTCGTACTATCCGCTTCGATTCCCACACAAGACAGAAATTGCGATCGCCAATTATTTTTGACCTTTGTTGATTCGATAAGTAAAACTCCATATATGATCTTGTAGAACCGGCAGACAAGATAAGACAGAGAAGCGAAACAAAAGTTGTTGACGACAACATAAATGAACCGGTTTTCCGCACAATTTTTAAATGAAGTCATTCTTTAATTTACAGCTAAGGGCTATAAATAGTCGATTTGCTGACGTCAATGTTCTCGGTGTCTGTTAAGCAGCGTGTCCTTGATGTATTGTTAAATTCACGGTCTACTACGTTGCCAACGGTTGCTTATAAAGCAAGCGGTGAATTTTTGCGGATGTTGAAGTCTGGCTAAAATAATTTTCGGTGATAGCTGGTCAGTGACGCAACCTTCTCGGAAAAGACGAATCCGAATTCTTCTGAATTTCTTTCCAATTTCGAATAGCTTTCATTAGACCTTGTTGTGGAAGTATGCATCAGTCTCCCCCAGTGTCTGTTTACCCGAATTCTCTCAGCCGTTGCAGACTTTTCAACCTCAAACTTCTCTACCAGATGTGTGGTAATATCACATAGTCCAGCTCTGGCTTTTTTCTATTATCAGGGAAATTTTTTGCTGTTTGTTCCCGAATCTAATAAAATTTTGGAATGAGACCCTGGTTGAATACCATTTGTCAGAATACACCGGTTGGAATGACCGTTAAATTGCCAAAATCAGCAAAAGATTACCATTTACAATTCAATTTCCCGTAATTGTTTTACGCTGACGAGAGACTGGAAACTGGGAAATTTAGCAAGTCCCAGCGTTCCGTTACAAACCTGGTTCCAACGGGAGAAACAAGACTACTCGGTGTAGGAAGTCTAAATTTCCGAACGGATTTTCCGGAAAATTACTGTTTCATGTGACTTTCAACAGAAATTTCCAGTTTGTTTTTTTGCTGGTAAGCACCCCCGAGAACATTTTTCGGAAGATCCACTGAACCACCAAGAACTCACCGTGTGGACTGGGTAAGAATCAAGGGTAAGAACACCGACAAATTGCACAGCGGTTTTAAACACAAAATGGCGGCCTTTCAGTTTCTTCTGCGGCGAGCAAGAAATTTTGATACAATACTACACAGGTCTTCTCTTTTTGGCAACAAGATTGCTTGTAATATTAGGTGTATATCCCAAGGAAAGATTTATGATTTTAAACTAGAGCAAAAGATGTTTGGTAAGGTAGGTTTTACAACTAGACTTTATGACTAGTGGTGCATGCTAGCAAATTCTCCAGTTCAAGGTGCACTGTGTGAGCTGAGATTTCAGGGGTGACATTCCATTTAAGTGAATGAAAATCTAAATACCAAACAGTAAAGCTAGCTTGCAGGGTGAGTTATGAAATGGAATGGCCCTTAGTACAATAAATAAGTTAGGTTTCAAAATTCTTTAGATCCGATTGTGAGGAGGTGGGAGTGAGTTGGGGAAGAAAAGAAGTGCTTCAATCCTCTCGCAGAACTCATGCAAATTTTGATCAGAGGTGCACTTGGCAATCTGTGCAAAATCACAATCCAGAATCAGAAATTCTTGCTTGAAATGTGCCACCTTCAAAGCTCAATAATGTTTTTGCCTTTTAACCCTAAGTGTTATATTTCTGTATTGATCGATACATTTTTGCAAGATATACCAATAAGTGGGAGGCATAAAGTGAGCAGAACTTATTCAAACCTCAAGATGACTGCACAAATTACTAGCCTGTTGATGGATTATTGGGCTTTGTAATAGAGTTTAGAGTTTAATTCAGTGTTGTAAAACCAAAGCCAAAGTGATCCACTAGCCAATCATAAAGGACACAAACTATCCAGTGAACCAATCAAAACTTGAAGTAATAACATGCAGCTTATGCAAAAATGCGAGGAACTGTGCATGAACAAGTCCTGGTTGCATTTGGTTTTACATGTACTTCTGATTGAATGAAACTGTGGCATGAGTTTTCTAAGCCAATTGTGTAGCGCAGTGATCCAAAACCAATGATATTACTTTTCTACACTCCTGGCCAATGAAAACTGCTCTATGTGTAAGACTTGTTGCTATTGTAACAGTTGAGGTGAATTGTGGAGGATTTTTACTGAATCTTCTTCAAGCAGTTATGTCAATATGCTCCATTCTTCTAGCAGTTATGTCAATATCCCCCATCTGACCTACTTAAACAAATCAAAGTGATGACAGTTTTTATTCTCTGTAGTCAAGACATGGTTCACATCATTTGACTTGTCAAGGCCCACACCAGATCTTAACATTTATCAGACCTGTGAGTAGCCAATCACAAGGGAACTTCTTGACAGACCTGAAATCCAGTCCTCCAGCAGCTCTTTATCTTGGATTCTCAGGAGCAATTCCATTCTGCGGCTTGGCTGCGCTGGCTTTTATCTTCCCTGAACACTTGCATCTCATTGCTCATGCACAACAAGCTTATGGGGCATGCATTCTCTCCTTCCTTGGAGCCATACATTGGGGATTTGCACTAACTAAGACAAGTGAACTTAAACCGGACTGGAGCACACTTGGGTACAGTGTCACACCCTCGCTCATTGCATGGCTTGCTTTGCTTGCAAAGCCAGTGCCGGGACTAACAACTTTATGCATTGGGCTTACCATAGCTTTATCAAGGGATCTGAACACACCTTACTTTCCAGCGTGGTATTACGCCTTGAGGAAAGCACTTTCTACATTAGCTGTGAGTTCTATCGGTTTAACTGCAGCTGTTCTGTTTATCCATTAGCCAGTTAGGTACTGTACTGGGTATGCTTATGTCAAAATCGTGAAATAGCACTACAAGTAAGAGTCAATGTGGGAGACACAGGTGTCTTTAAGGGTAACGCTTTTATTTAAAGTGAAGTTCTCTTGAGTCAGTGATATTTATGCTAAGATGAGTGCTATTGTATAGGTGAACTGTGGTGCCATTTCTCCATTTCGCCATTTCTTATTTTAAACATGTCCTACTGTACTGATTTTAAGATTGCTTTGTAAGAGTCTTGTGGATATCTCACCATGAAAATATGTAAATTGCTGTTGTTTCACAGAATTTGTCACCAGAAAACCTTGTTTACTTGGTGAAAATGGGACGTATGCCATATGGTACATGCCTGTTAGAAAGAATAAATATCTGAAATTTGATGTGAAATTATTTTTATGGAATTCGATTCCGGGACTCGGGTATTTTCTTTGTCCCGCGCTCGTGTCATGTTGAATAATTCATCTCTTACAAAAATCATTTAGTTTCACTCTAATTAGTACAAAGGAATTCAAATTTCAGATACATAGAACGTCGTATATTTGGCAATTCCTTGGCAGGTGTTCCGTTTACGTCTCGCACATGAGCAAGTTTTGTTACCTAACAAGATCGTTTCGTACAAACGAGTGAATGAAACTTGTCAAGAACAACTTGCCCGTGTCAGCGCGAGTGAGGATGGAAGGACATTTGAAAATTTACCCTAATATTTTCAAGTTCCGTAACCAGTCACAATTTTCCTCAGTCTTAAACAACTTTGATGTTCTTTTTATTTACCAAACTATTATTCCGTTTTTTTTTTTTTCAATTTAAACTTAGGTAATTATATTGGTCACAACGTTAAACCGTGTCATCACCTCTTTAATGGTAAATTCCCTCTTAAGTCTTTTATAAAAGTATCGGAATTTGTAATAATCCTCGGTAGGTGGTCGTTTGGACGAAACAAGTCACCTAACTTGCGATTTTCTCGACCTCAGCCCACTACAGCGTTTCAGAGCATGTTGATGACCTGGGCATTCTCCGCTTTTGGCATGACCCACTCTGGTATTTTAATAAAGCCATTCAGGAAGAGCTTCACACTTTGAAAAGCTTGAAAGAAGCTTTTAGTGAAAATTCAGTGAAATTTTCTGACTGCCGGGTATTTAGTCTATTTAGGACCGTGCCCGGCTACCGGGCATTTAGACACAGCGTTTAAGAAATTGAACAGAAAAAATGATGATGGTATTAATCTAGACGTCGTTGTCGAGAATAAACTTGGCGAGCGAAGTCTCTGGTTGTTTTGAAAAGCGATGACTAAAGAGGTCGTTAATAGAGTGTCGAAATCACACTAGTTTTGTTTTTACTTGGGCTTGCGTCTAATTGGTAAGTGATGCTTAATTGAAAACCGTTCTATGGTAGTCTTATCACAGTGACAAGATCATACACATTTCTGTGACTGACAAACTGCAACACCTTCAATGTGATATGAAGAGTTTAATGTAGGTATTATCGTAAAAGCTTCAATCTTGGACAATGGACCACCCCTCCCTCTATTTCAATGATGCCAAAATGGCGCGTTTTTGCTCCTTTGCGCCTTCATCATTGCTTTGAGGGGGAAGGGAGTTAATTGTTCCTTTTTATTCTGTCCAATACTGCAATCTTAGACAAAATAAATGGAACATTTATGAAATAATTTCGACCTAAACTTTGACTGAGGCACTGTATTAGTCTGAAAAATCAGTTGTCTGGTTGGGAGTAAGGGACACATTTTAAGCTTATTATTGACACACTTGGTTTATTTCATGCAAGGCTACTAGGCGAAGACAAGTGTCTATGTACTAGAAAATAAATAGCTATGAAAAATATTATGTACAAACGAATATACTGAGATGTGTAATGGTCTGAGACCTCTACCCAATTAGATGTAAATTTAATTTCCTTTTACCGTAAGTCAAAGTAAAATGTCGTGTACACTCTCAGTGGGGTCCTTAATTGCTTACCCCTCCACCCCTCGAGAGACGTGTGAGATGCCACATGAAAAATTTTATTCTCATGACGTAGCCCTATAGACATCCGTGTATCGTTCTGATTGGTTGTCGAAATACCAAGCCGAGTAACAACCAATCAGAGTTGCTACAAGGATCTCTGCAGAGCTACGACACTAATCTCCGGGAGATCAGGGTTCCAGATTACTACGACACCAGATGGAATTTTTTTGGAGTAAGTTATTTTACTGGTTTGTGAAATGAAATGTTCTACAATTATGGAAACTTTAATTTATGAAATATCGTGCAAGACAGATGATCTATGGAGCTGTGTTTCCTCGTTTATCTTTTCCCTTACGCACGACCAAACCTGAAAATACGCCAAAGTCTATGAAGGCACAAACTACTAGCTAATAACGACTTATTTCCTAGGCCTTGGTAAACCTTATTCCGCAAGGTGCTCACAAAGCCGTCTACAATCAGCGTCGAATTGAAGAGCTACACGTTGAAGTATTTCCACTTTATTTAACCACGTATAGAAGCATTGCCTATAAGTAGAGTTCCCTTCATCTATTGGCGTTTCGAGCTGGCGAAGGTTCCCTTGATCTACTGGCTCCTCGAGCCGGCGAAGGGTCTCTCGATCTCGATGCATTATAAGGTATCGGAGTTGTTAACCTCAACCGAGGAGTGGCTACCACTGATGATTTTGCCACCTTCTCCTTTCGTTTCGGGTTTAAGTTCGTATCAATCCTTGGTTTTATGTTGTATTTTGTCTTTTTAAACTTTCGCTCCATTTTGGGGCTCGCTATACTGCTTGTTACGCTCGCCGTGTCCGATTCTTCGCTAAAAATGTCCTGTGGCAGCTGTGAAATGAATTAGAGAGAGTCAAAATCAAAAGAATACACTAAGTGGCGGACTTGGATAGCAACGGAAAGCCACGGCCATGGGTTTCAAGAATCACAGTTCCGGTTTTCACTTCTGTGAGTGTAAATGGGTACTGGCAATTATCTGAGCAACTGGAAAAATTAGAGAAAGGGGGCGGGGCGGTAGGTAGCCTGTATGGACTAGCATGCCATCCAGGAGGGAAGTTAGAATAATTATCGTTAACCGCCTAGATTAGCTGGTAGAGCGCCAGTCTGCTGCGCGGAAGGTGCTGCTTTTGTAATTACATTTGCAAATGGTTAGACGTTAAAGCCTTTTTGGATAAAGACTATAAATCGTTGGCCCTGTCGGTTCCTTCTTGGTGTAGAAGACACAGGATACGTCAGAATAGAACACCGCCTCAAAAAACTATTGTTTTTATTGTTTTTTGTCCTCTTGTTCCGTATTGTTTTACACCAACTATGTCTTTTACACCAAGTAGGAGGCGCCCTGTCTCCTGTATGTTCAGTATTACATGGTTAGCAGGGGACATTGAACAACCCTCACACTTTATATCGGAAAGAGTCCACATAGGTCCCGGTGTTGTGGTACTCGAGCTTACGATGGCATGATCTTTCCCCTTTGGACAGAATTGTCCAAGAAAATGGCTATGACTATGAATACAGTCGCGTATGATTAGAAGGCGTAACTACGGTCATGTACGATATTTAGGATGTTGGTGTCAAGTGCCCTCGTCTCGGTTGCACTAGTACCTCGGGGGTTTAAAATGGACTTGTGCCACATCTAAATTCTCTTACTGGTTTTCGCTGGCCACTTAAGATTTTCCATTGGACATCCTCGCTCCTCTCTTATAAGAGTATTCCGTCTATGTATTGCGAAGAGATATCCCCAGTTTTCCCTGTTGACAACTCTCCAATCGAAATGAATGAACGGCCCTGTTGCCACTGAATTCAGACCACGTAACGATGCATTCGGGAGGTTACAATTGTGCATTTTGCCACCGGGAGGGGTACTCCCAGAAAAATTCGGTACGGGTGTGTGGCCCGCTTCCCAAAACCCTTATCCTATTTATGACCAAAACGGCTGAAAAACCATACCCTTTGGGGCCGCACATACCTATATAGCCCATATAAGGGAGTA
>OMLO01000460.1_pt1 | contig 26224 bp, 24 predicted proteins | sample 1674811 | NCBI WGS metagenome assembly OMLO01 (sample SAMN06265003, study PRJEB25207) | coral metagenome | isolation source: Coral host | place: Mexico:La Bocana,Puerto Morelos, Mexico | collected 2008-11-13
TCTAATTATAATGTGTAACTGAAACTGTGTATATGTATAGTCTGTAGTCATGGCCGCGGCCACGTGCCAAACTGAGGAAGGCTGCAGTTTACATGCCATTTTACCCCGCACATTGGCAAGACTTTCTGAAACGAACTTCAAAAACAAGCCAGACAAGAAGGTGGATGAAATATTGACTGCGCTGCAAGAAGCAGACTTGCAGGAGACGTCAGAGGATCAAATGGATTTGGCTGGGCTTTTGGCTCAGATTCAACATGGAGAGGAGGCCTCATTTGCCCAAGTCAATCAAAAACGTAGAGTGCTGACATTTGAGGCGTTCAGGGACAAAGATTTGACATCCAAGACTGCCGCAGTGGAATCTTTGATGAAGCCCAATGTGCGCCAAATGGACATCCTGTTTGAGCGCACGCAGTGCATTGCAGATCTCAGCAAGTTGCTCCCGTCACAAACGGCCAAGCGCTGTCAGCTGCGAGAAAAGTTTCTTTGGCTTTCACATCAAATTTCAAGTTTTGATTCGTTGGTTTTCATGTGTAGCTCAGGTGTTTGACAGTAGGTCAAGAGCAGAGCTGTTTTTTGTGTGTGATCCAGGGAAATGTTCAACAATGCCAGGTTGTCAAACACAATCCCGAATACAGAGAAAGAATAAAATCATATGAATTCTGAATGAATGTAATTTGTGTTGACAAGACATTGATTTGATATGATTTTTACGATTGGAATCGGACACTGACTGACTCATAGTAGCCATAACCATATCATACAGCTTCAGCCATATGTCCGCACAAGTATTTTTGAGGCTGTTAATCACTGATGTCATGCCACTTTTGCCCTGAGGTCGGCAGACATCTTCAAATCCTTCATGTTTGGACAGCTGGGTGAACGTTGCATTGCTGAATACGTGGACATCCTGCAAAAGTTCCCGCAGCTTGGCATTGAAGAGCTTGCCCCTCAATATTTCAGCCTCTCACTTCAAGCGATGGGTGAGCATTGGCGCAGACTCTGTTTTCCTACTGGCAGTTTTCCATATGTTATTTTCAAGCTGGTGGAAATGGATGATGCAGCCTTCTTGAGGGAATATTTACGCCTGCAACAGCTCATGACTGATTGTCACAATTGCGTGGATTTGGAATTTTCTGCAGTGCTTCTAAGTGTCATTCCACCACAAAGCGATCTGGAATCACAAGGAGTGCTATTGCAGATTGGCCGTTTGAGACGGTTCCTTTACGATTTGTGCATCTGGGCGCCGTTGTCATCAGACATCGTACCACGGCTTCACTCAGTGCCAGCTGCACAGGTGGAGAGGATCGAAGGTTACTGATCCAGTGGCCCAAGAACGAACTGTTTGGTATTCAATTTGCTCCGCATATGGCATGTTCAAAAAGTGGATGCATGCACAGTTCCTAGACAAATGGTTTTGGATGCGGCTGGCCTGTTTTGGTCGCAAGACCTCAAATCAATATACTGTGAGAGAAGATGGGAAAAGGGTTGCAAAAGGCACATGTGCGTCAAAGCCAAGCTTCACAGTCGGCAAGATGGACCGCCTGTTGGCCCTTGAGAAAGATCTGCCACGTTTGCGCAAGTTGTGTGGAGACTTGTCCGAAATTTCAGCGGCAGCACATTCTATTGTTGGTTGGCTTTGGTAATTGGATACTTGAGAGTTGTATGATAGTCAGTTGTTGTGCAATAAGTTGCACTGCTTGGTTTGCTTTGAATTTTGATTCATGATTGCTGGCTATAGATATAAATGACCAAAGGTCAACGACTCTTTATATAGTTACATATTACATACATACATACATACAGTACATACGGACAGGTCATACAGAAGAGTGTAGTACTACTTTTTACCACATGACAAGTTGACAAGAAATAAGTAGGAATTCTCAAGTAAAACCCAAGGTCCAAAGGGGTTGTGCTCAGGAATTACATTTCTCAATGTCCTTTTTTGGTGTTTTGTGCTCCGGATTGAAGCTGTTGATCTTGGGGGTTGGGGGGTGGTTTGCAGTAAGACGTTGGGGGTCGAAGTTGGGGTTTGGGGTTCGGGGTTTGGTGTTGGGCATCTTTTCCGGCTTGGCATTCATCACTGTGTGTGAGGGTCAGTTCTGCAGGGGATATCCTGGGTTGTGCATTGTGGCGGCGCCACGAAGGTCCTTGCGAGGAATGTGCCCCATGTTTGGGAAGTATATGCTTTTGCTCATGGGGCCTAAAAACACACGATGATATTGTGTTTTCCGATTTTCAACTAGATAAGACTTGACGAGTGACGAGCTGTCCTGCGCAAGTCAACTAATGACATGCCAAAAAAAATTCAAACAACTGACAACAGCCATTATGTCATGTTTTATCTAAGAGTTTCGGTTTGAAATTATTTTCAATATAATTCGACTTCCGAATACCGAATACAGAATACAGTTTGTTTGTAACATGGTTCTAGTTCTCTCTGTATGGCCAGGCCATGACTGTTTGACCAAAGAAGATAGACTGTAGGATAGCCTACAGATTCTTTAGGCTATATCATATCATTGTGTCTGTATGTTTCTGTAGTAGTACAGTACAGTTGTTGTACTGTGAAAGTATTTTGTCGTTATATTATATTATCATTACAGTCTAATTACAGTACATGTTTTTGGTACAGTATCGGTATCGGTATCGGCACTGAGCTGAGGTAGGAATGTTTTCCAACGTGATTTCATGAAGGACCTCCAGCTGTCGCCTGACCAGTGGGGTGCGAGGTTGCAACAATGTAAAGATGCATGGCGCGTGCTGCCTGAGGCGGAGCGTGCACTCTACACTGCCAAAGCTGCTGAGGAAGAAGGCCTACGGAATGAAGCTTCCATCCAGCCACTGCCACCGAAATCGCAGTCCTCTCAAGCCCAAGCAGATCATTTGCCAGCAGCTTTTGATGCTGCAAGCGAGCTTGGTAGGAATGCCTTGAAGAAGCTGAGCAAGCACAGAGTTTTTGCTTCATACAAAAAGCTGAAGGAATCGGATTTGTGGACAAGCCATGGCACTGGTCTTGCCAGCTTTGATGGCGCTCTGTCCCTTGATCTGATTGATTTGCGCGCCACTGAAGATGAGATATTTGAGACGTGGCAGGAATTTGCTTCAAGCAAGCGATTGAACACAAACTGGGTGCCTGATGCAGATTGTGAGATCCACCCCCGCACATGTTGGGCATCATATGGGTGTTGTGTTAGGTCCATCAACAAGGCTTTGACAAACAAGCTGGTGCATGGATTGGCCGGTCATCTTTCAGAAGGTGCTTGGCTTAAGTAAGGCCAACATTTTGGGATGTTTCGGTTCTTTTTTAGATCTCTCTAGATGATTTGTTTGCCCAAGCAGACTGAAGACTTAAACCTGGGCAAGATGTTTTTTGCGTGCCTACTAAACTTTTTGTGAAAATATATGAATATGACTAATTTGATGTGAAATGCAAACTTGCATTTTTTGTTGGTCTCACCGTCTCACCATGGTTCATGCTATAGTCAGTCGTTATATTAGTCAGAGTCATATAGTTCATTTGTATTCCAATTACTTTTCTGTTTCAATTTACAAACTTTGTTGTTACGTTTCTTCGAGTATTATTTCAAAACATACCATATTTTGAATCATATCTAGTGTGTTATAAGTATAAGTTATAAAGTTATAAGTTATAAGTTATGAGTCATTTGAGTCATGTAGTACTGTATATAATATGTAATTATTGTTTGAATTGTTCGTGTTGTAAAATTATTCAGATCAAATCAACACTTCGCATAAACAACTAAGACTCAGACTATGAACTGTTTGCCACTGTTTGTTGTAGCTTACAGGCAAACCCGGATTATAGATGTGTGTTTCACAAACCATGAGTTTGTTGATTGTGTGTGGCTACTAGATTGCATGAGTATCCTTTGATTTCAGAATTCCGTTGGACTTTGGTTTCATGATATGTTTGCTGGGTTCACAAGTAATTGCATATTATTGACACAGTATATAACTGAGTGAGTTGTGTTTTCTGCGATGGAAAAAGCAGGTTCATGTGTGAACCTGTGCTTCACCTGAGGTACTCTGTCGTGTGGTTCCCTCATTGAGATTAACGGGCCTGGCTTGGTGGGCAAATTTTTTTTCATTGCCTATGCCATGAAAAAGCCGCAGATGCAAGTCTTGGCAAAAGGTTTTCCATGCAGCAGGGTACAAGCTGGCAGCAATCGTGTTCTTAGCATTTTGGAACAGGAATCTCAACAGCCAGTGTTTTGCACAAGCAGCCAAATGTTTCAGGATCTACTATCAGAGGTTAAACTTCCAGATGCTGAAGTGCTGACTGGCATTTCATTTGTGATTCACAATTTCGAGATCCACCCATTCTCACCGCTTGTGGAAGTGAAAACCACAAGTGTCGCCGGCCCACGCCCATTGTTGGTGGAGAGACCCAAGCCTGTTCAAAAAAAAAGGAAGTTGCCCTTTGGTCTGAAGCCTGCAGTCAGAAAGTGGCGGAGAAGACAAAACGATCAACAGAAAGCTGCTGCTCAACCAAAGCGAAGAAACCAAAAACAAGACGAAGCTGCTGGTTCTGGACATGGGCCAGACTGCGCCGATGATGATCCGGAAAATACAAATGTTTCAAATGATGACGATGAATTTGATATCGGCGTTGAGGACCACAGTTCGGACAGCACTTGCAGCAAGCACGATGACGATATCAGTTCAGATGGCTCAAGTTCAAGTTCAGACAGTGAGACAAATATTGCTGCTCCTGTTCTTGCTGAGCAGCCTCTTTTGTCAGCAGAGGCTTCCCAAGAGATTGCAGTGGTGAACAAAATCTTTGATGCTCACAGTCGCCAGGTGGAAGACTCAGGACAAGTGTTTTGTCCACGGGGTGTGGAGCCTGAAGCTGCTTCCAGCTCAGCAGCTCTTCCAAAAGGTTCGTTCTGCAACGCAAGTTTGGGCGTTTCTGGTGTTTCTTTTCAAACGGCAAGCAAACTTGCCCGATGCCGTCACTGTGTTGAGCCGATCCAGAAGGGCGACTTTCGAGTATCATATGCATGGAGCTATAAAAAGTTTCATAGCTATTTGCATGGTGGATGCACACTGCCACATTTGAAGCAAGAGGGTGCCAGCATGCAGCAGGCTCTGGAATTCTTTCAGCGCCAGCTGGCCAGTGAAAATCTGTCTGAAAAGATGCGTGGAGAGATTGAGAAAGTGAACAACGAACTCATTGCAGAAGAGTCTTGATTGAGCTGAGCCAACAGACAAAAAAGCGTTTGAATTTCCATGCAGCACTCCTATCATAAATAATTAATAAGGGCAATAAGGGGATTCATATTGGCCATAGGCCTAACTTCTTGTTCGAGCGGTCATAGTGCGAATTCAAGCTCTTGATGTAGGAGTCAGGTTTGTGGCAATAAGACATGATACGACCAGATCAGAACAGATTTTGTTCAATGATATGATCAGGAGTTGGAAATGTGATGTTTGAAATTCTGTATCGTACAGTACAGACTGTGGTTGCATTTGGATCGCTCAATTTTTGGATAACTGAACATGCCTGATTTAACTTGGACTTGATTTCACCCATCCATCATACAAGGGAGCCCAGTCAACTGTTTTCACAATTTGACAGTGATGAAGTGAAGTGGTATGAAGTGTTCATCACGTCCATCAAGTGCTGATGGCTGGGCACGAACGGCAGGATTTTCATAATTTTTGTTTCTCCATATGTGATCCGTGGTTTCTGGAAATGACATGGGTTACTTCGCATGTATTTGTGTAGCCGATCTTTGAAAAAGCAGCTTGATTTACATTACTTTTGACATGAATCGCTGTGCCAGGCTCCGATCGATTTTTTTCTGGAGGGTGAAGACGACGAAGAGGTCTTCGGACTTAATGTGTTTCTTGGCTTCTATTTTTCTCATATCTCATATCATATCTCATATCGTCGTCATATCGTATTTCATCATTGGCCATTTGTGTGCGATCTTTCATTTATGATTTCTGATTTCTGTACTCTATATAGTCTCACGGTGTCATAATCTCATGGCATCAACAGCTCCGGCTCATCGTGAAAGTCATAGTCCTTGTCCTATGGTCTTCAAGTCGGAGTTTCAATGCTTTTTTTGTCAGCAAAACAAAACTCAAATTGTGTAAGCCAATCAATAGGAAGAGGCCACTCGCGCAATTCCAAAAGGCTTGTAGGTCAACGAGAGGTAGCACATGTGAAGCTTCCTTACACCAGACTTTGCAGTAGTCATTTCGTTTGGGCATTCATGTATATGATTTCACTGAGGTTCATTTGTTACCATTTCTGCAGAATAGTTTTCCAATTTTGCAACAGATAGTTATCAATGATCAAAGTCAAAAGTGAGCATAGTGACAGTATAGCGACTGCATGTGTTTGTGTGCGCATGCATGCAAGTTTCAAACATGCAAGGACCAGTGAGGACTGCGAGTACACGCCTTACCACATAGAGATATTGTTGCTGAAGTGCCTTTGGCTGAAGCATGTGGCCACAACACTGTGATCAGTTGCACGCGTAGAGACAAGTTGAGACTCTCCACTCCCACGGAGCAAAACAATTTCCAATACTTGTTTGATCTTGTTTTGGTCAAGACATACAGTCCCAGATAACACAGGTTGTTGGGCTGAGTGGTCGAGAGAGTTTCGAGGGGATGACTGCCATGGTTCAAGCAGTCCGATTTTTCACCCTTGTTCAGAACTGCTATGAGGTCGAAGGACTATGGGTCGCCGAACGCTCGCAAAAGGTGCTACATACTGGGAGCTCGTAAAGACATTTGCAGCGCTGACACTCAGTCAATTGGGGAGTTGCCTTTCATTGCTGGAGATTTTGCATTGGGTAGATTAGAAAGGATAGGATATATGTAGTCCCTTTCAGGGGTTTGAGGGGGGGTCTGATTCGACTAATTTAGTTTATAGTTGGGATGTGGATGGAAACGATACGTCCCCGAAGGATCCTTCGGGGACGTATGGTTTGGATAGGTTGTAGACAAAGTCAATGTATCCTGAGCCCGGAAAAGAAACCTTTTAAAGGGGTGAAATTTCCTCAGCCTGGACCACGGGAATCCTTTCAAGTCCGAGTTTACAGTGATGTTGCGATGCCATTTTTTCCCATCCAGGGCCATTTCTGCAAAGTCTATCTCGGAACGTGGATAAACTGATGGGACATGTGAGATTGAGATGGGTAACATGATGGCACAAATTTGATATGACCTGACTTGATATGACTGACATTAACAGACATTATTTGCTCTCAATGTTTTTGCGAAATAAACAAATGCCACAGGTAAATTAAGATGATAGGTCGGTGCGATCTTTATTTGATGCGGCAGGCATTTACCAGCAACGTCATCAGATTTGGTTATCGTTCCGAAGTACACGAACTTAAATACCTGACTCAGACTGTGTGACTACCTTGTGATTAGATTGAACTTGTAGGGTTCGCTGTATTTTGTATGATTCATGATTTATGATATGTTGCATTGCATTTAAAATGAATTTAAAAGATATTTTATGAGTTGTCAGTCATTGTAATAATATCTTCTGTAATCCGTACTTTACTGGATAATACCGTATTTTGTATTCTCTGCATTCACATTCTGCAGGTATTACGTTGATCCTTGAAAATGAGCATTCATGAGATTCAAGTCCAAACCTTTAATTATTTAGTATGCTGTTCAGAAGTTCATATATGCAAAGTAAAAGGTTACGGTACGGTATCTGAAAAAATCATATTCTGGCTGGCAATACCGAATTTTTTGCCAATATGAATCCAGCCGTTCTTCCAGCGGCTTTCCCGACTTAGGAGAGGATGCAAATGGTGAAGACCTTCGTGATTGATGACTGCCCGTATGCCCACAGAAGGGTCAGCCTGGTTCAGTGTCACTCAGCTTTCATTACCAGCTTCACATGTCAACATTTGCACGGAAGGCAAAGGACAATATGATACTGCAACTGCGACAGTGAGAGGTGATAGATTGACAGATAGAGACAAGAGATAGCAGATTTGGTAGATAGAATAGGTAGATGATAGGCTATAGCTTAATGGCGGATTATAGGGAGATCAGAGATAGATAGATGATAGGGATGGACGGATTGATAGATAGATGAGAGATAATAGTAGTACTTAGTAGTAGTAATTACGGTAATTAGTAATGGTAAAGGAATAGTCATAGTCATGAGTCATAGTCATAGTCAGAGTCATAGTCATAGTCATAGTCAAAGTAGTCTATTAATAGATGATTAACTGACAATCGTTTTTTTGTAGAGATAGATAGAGAGATAGACACCAAAAACTTACTGTAACTTACTGCAAAACTTTTGAAACCAAAACTAGCCGTTACATGAAATGTTTACTAGATAGGATAGTGAAATAATCACAGCACGCTTTACATCAGATAGAAATGAGATCCAGAGATTCAGAATTGATAGGAAAAGAATGGTCAGATAAGGGTATCGGAAAGACATGAGAGAAAGTTATGGACAGACCAAAGACCGATAGATAGATAGATAGACGATAGATGCATTACATAGATTAGATAAGATTAGATAAGGTAATTACAAAGACAGATATGATTCGATATAGTAACAACTGATTTAAAATGCAGTAATATTGCAAATTTGAATGAAATAACTTAACATAGAAATCTTAGATGTTATGATAGACAGATTTCGCTTGATAGACAGGACAGACAAAAAGGTTCTAGATAGATGGAGAATATAGACAGATAAGATAGATGGATGGATAGATAGGTAGATAAGTAAAAGGCAATATGAAGATAAGATAAGATAAGATCGCTATGTACTGCATTTGTTTTGGTATCCGGTATACGGTATACGGATACTTTTTTTTAATCTTTAAATAGGTTGTAGATTTATTCGATGTATTGATTGTTTCATTGACCTGTTGCGAGACCATAGATAAACTACTGATGATTCTGGTAATAGAAAGATAGATAGATAGATAGATATAGATAGAATAGATAGGGATGTGGAGATACACAAGCCGACACTGATGTTGCGGATGTTTGGGTGTCTTATATAGAGGAGACAATGATAAGATGATATGATATGGTTTATTTAATTTGATCTGGTAGACCATAGATTGTATTTCACATACCGGACTGATAGAATTGAATGATATTTGATCGGTGGATAAATAGACAGTTATAGATAGGTAGGTACTGTATGGTAAGGTAGGATCTTTGATCAATAATACAATACATGATCACAGATAGACTTCGATTTGGTGATGTGTGATGGGGTGAATAGTTGATACAGTACATATCATCATATCATTCGTATCATATCGACTTGACATATGATCCTCTTGGTCTGAGGTAATTTCGGTTCCCCACACCTGGTGTTTGTCATGACTGTCGGCTTGATGCCTGAGGCTGGGACTATTGTGCAGAGCACGGTATCCCCTTCAGCGTTCCAGATGTTTCAAAGGCTGGGCACTTGGGTGCCGGGCGCGGTTTGGCGCATGGTTTGGCGTGGCGTGTTTTTTCCGGGGAAATCGGCTTATGGTGTTGCTGGGTGACAGCCCAGAACGGTTCAGAACAGTTCAGAGAACTAAAGTTTTGGTGTTTTTGTTTGAGCCAAGTCTTTCATGCTGATTCTCTCGTGCTTTTCTTTCGCGTTTGTCAGGATGGAAATGCTCGCAAGACGGAGAAGGCCAAGCAAGATTTGGAGAAGTTGAAAGAAAGCCTGCAGATGACCGAGCCTGAATATTCACCTGGCCTGACTCCATCAGCTCGTGACTTGCTCAATGCTCGTGAACTTGAGAAACTGGATGTTGAGTATCACAAGATGCTGGTGGCTCGTCCCACAAAGTGGCATTTCATTTTGGCTTGGGAGTTTTGGCATATCATATCATTATGTCGCTTCAGAAGTGGATTTATTTCTAGACAAGACTTTTTAGTCTTATAGACTTATAGTCTTGATTCCTTAGTCTTTAAATGCTTCTGTTCTTGGCCTTCTTTTTCTTTTCATAAGTCAAGTACAAAGTACAAAATATGATCATAACATAATCTTACATATATATAATATATATGTTATTTACTGTATATCCTGAACCGTTCTGAACCGTTCTTTGTATTTTGGGAAATTGGACCCTGAACCGTTCTGAACCGTTCTTTGATTTCCAGCAAAAAATCACTAATAGTTCTGAACCGTTCTGAACCGTTCTGAACCGTTCTCAGCTTCAGCAGTCTCAAGAACCGTTCTGAACCGCTCTTTGACTTTTGATGCTAGACATAAAAGAACCGTTCTGAACCGTTCTTAGAGCAGTCTATTATATTACCTTTTTGATATATATTTTCAATTGTTTTTTTAACAAAGAAGTTTCAACATAAAATCTACTTCTACTTTTTCTTGAAAGATTAATTTAATTATATAGTTTTAGTTTTAGAATTAATGATAATGGTTCGAGTTTGAATATTAATAGTAAATCATTTTCTTTTTTTAAATCAAAATATTTAGATTATCTTTCTTCAACTTTAATTTCAGATAGCTTGGTTTTGGGACATCCTACATTCTACAGTTTTTGAAGAGTCAGTTTTTTCAATAATGTTCATGTTACTGTTCAAAAGATTTTCATATAAAGTAAGTTTGTCATTAATAATTCATCATAATTAATAATAATAATAATATTATCATACGGTTGATGGAAAAAAATCCTGCACCACTTAGGGTGCCCGGTAACATTTTATCATGTCACATTTTATGTTGCGTAAGTTAGAAGATACAGGTAAAGGCTTTAAAGGCTATGTCTTTTTTTGTTTCAGTATTTCAGACAATATTTTTTCTATTATTGTTTCTGGTTTTGAAATTGTCTTATGTTCTTTTCTTCAGTTATGAAAACACATCTTCTTTTGCGCAGCCTTTCCTTTTTTACTTTTAGCAGTAGCGTTTTCGATTTAACAGATTGCCATATTGCCAAGACTGATTTAAATAAGTCTTCCTAAATTTTATTAAGCCGACTCTGTTTGACATCACGCTGTATTCTTCAGTAATTACGACAATGACAATACTTATTACACCACTGGTGCCACTGATATCGTAACTTGTACAGCTTATACTGTATCCTTTGCTGATACTGATTCTGATACTTTCAATTCTGAATGCAAGTGAAATTAAAGAGATATCCTTCAGTCATGCGTAAGTCCAAAAGGGAGGGGGTGCAATACAGAGAGAGAAAGCCCTAGAAAAGAACAGAACAGAAAAGCAACAAAAAGGGGGGGAACGCAGGTTCAATCATGAAATTCAATAAACAATTTTCTTTTCGATTCAAGTTGTAAGTGTCAGCGTCAGTAAAGGTTACACTTATAACTTATAATAACTTCTAAGTTATAAGTTGTAAGTTATCAGTTATTTAAGTGAAGTCTTTTTGTTAATATAATAGCAGTTGCTGTTCATCTTATTTTGCATTATTTTTCCTTGTGATATAGATCAATGATTCTGTATACTATACATGTTCGCTTTTGCAAAACTAAAGCTGTTGCCGGCAACTAAGGCAAAAGGTGGTGTCAAGGAGAATACTTTGGTGGACGTGGCCCGTTGGAACCTCAGCCTACCCTGCTTCAGAAAGGGCGGGGCAGGGCATTTTGCAACAATTGTTTCAAAGTCTTCAAATGCTCAAGTTTGCCACTGAGCCGATTGATCAGAGTAGACCTTGATTCATCCTATATATTGTATTTGAACCGGAATCTTCTTTACAGACATTGTATGGTACGGTAATGTCTTTAGTATCAGTGCATTGTCAGCTGCGTTGTCATTGTCAGTGTTGTGTTTGGGTCAGCTTTGCTTTTTTTTTTGGCAATGAATTCGTGTTCCCAGGCAGCGTGACCAGCGCCATGGGCGTGTATGAGGAGGGCATTGGACCTGCTTTCACATGCCAGATGAAGCTGTGGCACTTGAGCCGGCAGTGCTTTTGCCCATCCCAGGCACGTTGGTGTTTGTGCTTGGGGTTGCCAGCTGTGAGAGAGTGACAGCATGCATTTTCGATATGGCAAGGACATGATATTATGAGAATCATGATGTTATCGACATTGACGTAATATCATTTGTAGACGGTTGAGAGCCATCTGCATTTTGAGATTTTGTCAGTGAGAGTTGTGGGAGCGAATTCGGCATGGTCTTTTGGCGCAATATTTCTTTGTTCAGCATAGGGAGCATAGGGGCAATAGAAGCTGATTGCACCGGCCGTTCTGTGACATGGACGGTACTTGGCAATGGATATTGACCTTTGTGCCGCGAGAGGTTCCACCAGGAGCCCCTCCCAGACCGACTGTAGACCCGAATCTTTTTATGCCTGGGCCACAACAGTGTTTTGCAATGGTTGCCAACACCCCTATCATCCAATCTCAATATGATCAGTGGTTGGCTTCTGGCAAGGGGGCAGCTTTTTGTGACAAAGGCTTTGGCAAAGGAGGATTCGACGAAGTTGGGGCTGGCATGCCAATTCATCCAAGTAAGGGCTGTGGCATCGAGGAGATGTTTGACAAGGGCTGTGGCCGTGGCAGTGAGAAGATCGGCAAGGGCTTTGGCAATGACGGCAATCAAGAGGATATGGTCAAGGGCATTGGTAAAGGCTTTGGCAAGGACCATGACCTTGGCTTTGAAAAGGGCAAGATGGATGCAGAGACCAGTGGCAAGGCTGTCCTTGAGGATGAGGATGTGGCCAAGAATAGCAAGAAGAGACAGGCTGCTCAGGTTCCCGCTCCGTTGCAGCCCAAATCCAAAGCAAGGCCATTGACACCAACACCACCACAGATCAAACCGCCTCCACACTTGGAAGAGGTGCCAGGTTCGGACTATGTGCAAGTTCTGGTTGAGGAGCCAGAGTCAGAGGCAGCTCCATCTAGTTCGGCATCTGGGAGTTACTATGAGAAGGGCAAGGAGACTTACCAGCGGGAATGGAATTGGAATAGCCGGAAGCACCCATGGCATTACTGGTGACCTTCTTTGTGGCAAGCTGGTAGACAAGGCTCATTGTCCCAGCCGCTCGGTCCTGCAGGGGCCTTTTTTTTCCAAGGCTGTGTTTTGTAGTGAGGGTTCCGTTCCACAATAGTGGCTATGGGCCATGAGGCTATTTTTTGCACAGACTGCAGACTTGCAAGTTTTCACGATTTCACGACCTGATAAAAGTCTTAATGGAAGCACGTGCCGAAGGAGGAAGGGACTTGGGGATTTGATCATAAGTAAGGAAGACAGAAGCGAAAAAAGAGTGATGAATTTTTGAACGGACTCACACTGTTTGCAAAGATGTGGCATGTGATCATAAGTAAGAACTGAAATGAGCCATGAAATTTTTGGACGGACTGTGACAGTGTTTCTGCAAAGGTTTGACGGTTTGATCATTAAGATTCAAAGATTCATATTCAAAGTATAGAAAGTGAAACTTTTGAAAGGACTGGTTTTACAAAGATATGATAAGATATGAGAGAGGAGAGAGACAAACAAACATGAACACATGGACGAAGGGTTTTTGCATGTTTGCTTGAAAGCCTGATTGAATTGCACATGACAAATTGCCCAGGTCTTATTTTTTTTGTTCCATCAAACTGAGTCATGTGACGTTCTTGCCTGGCAGAAGCTCCCATCATTTCATTCTTGGCATTGTTTTTGATCAAGTGGGTCGGCTGACGCGGCCCCTTTTCCTCACGGCTCTCATTTTAATCGTGTGTCCTTCTCATGACGGAGGATGAGGCAGAGAGCTGCATGTTGTGCGGCCAAAGCTTCGGTGCTGTTGACAGGGAACCTTGACGTAATTTGCTTAATCTGTGAATCTGTGACAGGTGTTTGGCCATGGTCTAAAGTTGTAGCCAGTGCAGCCGTCATGAACAACCTGCCATACGGAATCGATGCCAGTCAAAGACATTTTTTCTTTTGCGCGTAAGTTCAATTTCCAAGAGGTATTTCAGACCAATATGAACATGAAATGTGACATGATGTGAGGGTGAAAATCATTTGCGTGACTTCTTTGCCAACACCTTCTGACACCACTACACAGTTATAGTTACACTGTTACAGTTACACTGCACTATTTCACTGTCGCCAAGGACGGTCCAGATGGCTTTGAAGTGACAGTTCAGCGTTGCAAGAAGGGCGCGACCATTGATGCGAACTGTTTTTACACGCTTCGGGGATCATTCATTGGTGTGAAGCAGCATGCTCTCAAGGAAGCAATGGATCAGCACGAGGCGGTTCAGGAAAAGCTTCTTGGCAAGGGGTGTGGTGGCAAAGAAATGAGATTCGATTTGGGAATATTCGAAGTAAATACTGAATATTGGATTCTTGAAGATCTTTGTATGTATAGTATAGTCTAGTTTGTATATAATATAGCCTAATATAGCCTGAAAGTTGTTGATATATTTTGCCACTGTGTTGTAAATTCAGTACATTTATAGCTAGATCATGTATAATATTATATGACTCTATGACTCTATGTATTTGGCCGCCTGTTTTTTTTGTACTGTTGTTTATTCATTTGTTCAGACCGGATAGCTTGGATCATGTTTAGCTCTATGCAGGCATTAATTTTTGAACAAGATTCCAGCTCACATCAGGTTCCTCAACCTTCGTCGTGACAAGCTTCGTGAGCGGTGCCTCTTTCCTACCCGAAAGGGCAGGCGCGAGCGTTGTGACCTCCAAGAATTGGTCAGACGTAGTCAGGAAGACTACGTCGATTTTCAGGAGGCCAGGTTGGCAAGATTGAAACGCGTCCTGAAAACTCGGGAGACATGTCATTGTGAGTCATTTGTTTTTGATCCCTCCATGCCTTCAATAGTCTTGTCTCTTGAGACTCTGATTCTTGATGCGTTGGCCTCTTGGTTTTTGTTGATGGTTCCAATTTGCCTCCACTTCTACCGTACTTGCCGTGGATTCAACGGGACGGGCAGGTTTCCAATTTGGTCGACCTGAAGTCCTTTTTGGAAGACCCTGCGAACAATCCCAAGAAGATCCAGTTCAAGTCGGCTGCTGAGCGCAGAAAGTATGTCAAAGACAAGCTTGGCCTCAAGATCGTGAAGAACCCGAAAGATGGCATGGAATGTGTCCCAGTCCTTGATCGCACGCTGATGTTGACAGGACAAAGAACATCAGCTTCGCGCATCAAACAGGAGACACATGGTGACAAGGACGAAGCGAAGGCCTCTTTTGAGAAGGCGAAGACCGGAGTTCAAAGCGTCCGGAACACCCGCGTGGCTTTGGTGTGAATTTGGCAACGTTTTTCCTTGTTCATATTTTGTTCTTGCCACTTCCAGGGGGGGTTGACTCTGGACTTGGTGGTTTTTTCATGCTTGGATAGACCACAGATTCTTACTCTGAGTCATAGATGGTTTTAGTCTGTAGTGTATGGCTGGGCGGTATGCCGTATTCAGATTCAGATTCACGTGACTCCATTGACATAGACCAAAAGAAGCCAAATGCCATTACAAACATTGACCTAATTGGGAGTGTGTATGTGACATACATTACATAGGCTACATAGGCTATAGGCTATAGGACACTGTTTACGAGGGGCCTGAAAACGTAGGGTTTCAGCTGTTGCGTGCCAAGTTTGGCGACTTGTTTGTTTTGCCATATGTTTCATATGTTACTGTTCTATTGTAGAGACAACATAGACTGGCGGACGGAGATGTACGTTTCTGCAACATTTGACTGAGTCAAGTTTTTTTGATGTGACGATTTTTCTCTGAAAATAGTCAAAGATATGATTCAGCTCACAAACAACCGAAAACTCAACCTCCAGAGAACTCCAAAAAAGGCCCCCACAAGTCATAGCCATGCTAGGGTGCTCTAATGACCCCCTCAATGTCCATCGACCCACCCTTTTGTCAAGCCCCACGGTTTCTTTCATGCCTGTGCGCCATATGTGGATTTTTTGGGCATGTTGTAGCGGATTATTCAACCGAAATTTCGATGGACATCTTGTTTTCATGATCATTACTTTGACAGCATTTTGCATAACAGGGGCCGAATTAGTCAGAGCCACACAGCCACACACTTTCCTTCCAAGGAAGACATACAACGTGCGGTTGCAGCTGATGGTCGGAGCAGTGGTGGCAGCGAATCTGATGGCTCGGACAGCGACTCCTCCAGTGATTCCTCGAGCTTTGTGAAGCAGCAGAAGCCTGACAGTGAAGCTGAAGATACCAAGGAAGGCAAGCGCAAGGGGCCAAAAGCAAAGTGTCAGCCCGCTCCGAAAAGGAGGCGCTCTGTGAAAGGGCCACCTGACAGACCTGAGAAAGATGAACGCATTGCGCAGAGCTTGGCATCACATGGCAAGACAGCAGACCTGATTGTGGAACTGAAGCCTGCTGACATTTGGCGGAGCGTGGTCCGTGCTGCTGAAGTGGACAGGCGCATGAGTAAGGTGGCTGCAGCCCAGGAAGATTTGCTCAAATTGCGGGCATCTGACAAGATGTCAGAAACGGAGCAGAAGCAAGCTGATGATTTGGACGCCAAGATGAAGCAGTCGTCCGACTTTGTGCTTGCAATGAAGGAGGTGGCGCGCATTGTCCGGTCCAAACCTTTGGAAGAGCTGGTCAAGGACGTCAAGGAGGGCTTGGAGTTGTTGCCTCACCTTGGGAAGTGTGCTGGCCCTTTGCTTTCAGACATTCCCACCATCTCCGACATCGTCCATTGCTTGGCCAAGAAGCTCTTTGAGGCGGATTGATTGCAGTTTCTTTTTGTTTGGCGCGTTTTGGCACAACCAGTGGGCACAATCAATATATCCAGTTAGTGTCAGTGTTGACCGGCTGCATGTACATGGTTGAAAAAACTTTGCGGATTGTTTTCCCAGGTTTACCGTCGTTATACCGCATACTCTATTGTACTGTCCTTGCAATGATCTCAAAAAATATTAGATGTTTTGTTCTTAACTTGTGATTTCAAAGATGATTTTGACATATTTTGACATTGGATTCGTTGTGTAAAATGTGTGAATGGCGATCTTTGGTTTCACATGGGAGGCCCCTGGTGACATCTTCTTCCTTTTCCTGCAAGTGAAGTCGAATGAAGCCTGCGCGGTGAATCTGGGTTCTTTGCTATCTATGGCTGGAGATGATGATGGCGCCTTCAGTGGCCACATTCTTCGGATGCAGTCCCGGGCGCTGACGGAATGTTTTTTTGAAAAGCTCCGTGGGAATGCTAGCGTGGACATGGCGAGATCGAAGCTTCCATCATTTCTGCACGCCAAGGATTTTGATGTGGAGAAGAAATGGTTTCTTGGCAAAATCATTCATGTTTGACAGTTTCCACCAGACCATGTAAGGCCCACTTATTAGTGACTGACGTACTGACAACATCTGACAACATCCTGGGAGTGTACCGGTATCAGTGCCAGCGTCAAATCATATTAACCACTAGCTATCCCACCTTGCGTCACAGCGTGCTGTTTTTTCCAAGTAGGGGTAATTGAGATGAGTCATGAGATAAGCAGTAGGGAAGCAGGTAGATGAGATGGACGGAGGTAAGATACCCAGACTTAGATGAATCATGCTTTAACATTCACTTTGACGACGCATAGATATTTGCAGTGTCTGGATACATGATCCGACATGCGTTGATGATCTTTGACGGCAATGCCTGGTATGCGTATGGGGCATGCAGTATGTACGAGTATAAATAGCATCAGTAATCTAATCTAATCTAATATCACACTATCACATAGTAGGCCTCATGACGGTCACCCACTGGCAAACTGCAAGTCCCTTAAATGCTGAATAGTGATTTGAGTGGAGATTCAGCCAAGTGCCGTGTGGGGCAGGCTTTCTGGACCATTGTTGTCGCGTTTCAATGCTGAGGCTGCCATCTCCAACAGCGACAACTGCCAAGGTGGACCTTTCAAGCTTTGAGAACAAGAATGGCTACTCTTGGCAGGCTGTGCAAGATTTGCAGCGAGTTTTCGCCTGCCTGTCCATGGCAGATGGCAAGGATGTCGACGAGGACTATGGCATGCTGGTGTCCACCGCCGAGTTCAGCCCCAAGGTGACAGTGCCGATGTCGGCGCAATCGCTGTGGAGGACTGTGCATTTTTTCTTTTGTCACTCATGGTTCATGACGACATAAGCCCATGGCCATGGCCCATAAAAAACTGGCAATGAGAAAGTGTAAGTGTATCTAGAACGGCGCAGGTTTTATGATTGTGTGTTCATTGAAAAAATTTGATTATGTTACTGTGCTTTGTTGGTCCAGTTCTTTAACCTCTTCATTTGATTTTCATGTACTGTACTGTAACAGTACTGCACTGTATTTATAATACACTTGCATGCAATATATACGAAATTCAGGTTCATCATGTAAAATTTGCTAATCAACTGAATGGACCTGTATAACTTTTAAAGTCATATCAGATCCAACAGATATAGCCTGATATAGCACAAATATTCAAGCAGTCAATGGTCGAAAAATCTGAAATCTTTACATGGCTTGCCAGCCTCCGTTCGAAACTGCGCTGGTTTGGCATGGTTGTGCAGCGTTTTGGTTCAGTGTTTGGTTTCCACAGCATTTTACCACCGTTAATTGTCAGTCATGGTGTTTCATTTCCTCAGCACTGCCTTTGCACAGTGGGTGGGGCCTACGTCAAGTGAAGCTCTGTTGGAACCTAGAACCCATAACGACATTGTTCCCTACAGTGCTGAAGATGCTGATTCTGATCCTGAATGTGATGCGCTCAGTGATTGGCAATTGGTTGAATCAGACTCAGACGTTGAGCTCGAGGTTACTGAAACAGAACGGCCAGTTGTTCCATTACATGTTGGTACGGAGCGTGCCAAACCCATCGCAAAGGCACCTCAGGGTTCATCAGGAGGTGCCATAATGTTTGTTGCACAGTGGTGCCCTCACAAACAGGTTTCCGAGGCAAACTAGCAACGCATTTTGTTCATTTGCTCAGAGTTTTCGTTGTAATTTGGAAATGTGTAGCAAGACACAGTGACAAACAAATAGAGTTACGTTAGTGACATGATGGCACTGATTTCTTACATGATAAAATGATAAACAATGATATAATGAGATATTATTAATTATATGATATTTTTATTTTTATATATATATATATGATATATGATATTTATATGATATTGATATTGATATAGTATTAATTGATATGAGATGATATTATGATATTAATATGGTATTGTCCGGTATTGTTGATTTGTCAGCGGTGTTAAGGCATAGTAATTGTCGGAGTCAGATTCATGATTGTCAGACAGCTTCCTTGCACAGGACCGTCGTCACTACCGTCGTCCCATCAGAGCATCTGGGCAAACAATGGCAATCTATATGGGCAAGGGACGTGTGCTTGCAGTTAAGCATCCTTCACAGGATTCCTTGAAGCGGCTTTATTTTTCTCATCTTGAGGAAGCAGAACGTGCTTACTGTGATGTTATGTTGGAGCAAGGCCCTGACTATCCTCGGCGGCTGCCTCTTGGATGTGGACATGTTTTTTCATTTTCCAGATTTTCCAGTTGGAACAAGTTTGTCTTGACAAGAGTGACGTCTTGGGCAGTGTCGGTTCTAGTTTGGGTTCCTTGGGTAATCACCTTTGCCGCCTTTGCCAGTAAAAAACATATTTTTGATTTTTCATCCATCCTCCACAGGTAATGCACACATTAGCTGTTTGACGTCACTACTCAGTACATCAGGCCGATGTAATGTAATGTTTTACACTACCTGACATCAAATCAAATCACATCATATCATCACATCGGCTCGGAGATATTATTCAGATTTGAGATTCAAAAATCAATCAGTTTATATCAGTTGAATGGGTCAAAATTTGTTCATGATGTGCTGAAATAGTTCTTCTTTCACCTGAGTGGAGCTGAAAGTATGACTGACACTTCTGCAAAATAGCAAAGGCATGTAAAGTCTTTGACTCAAACTTGTTCAAAACTTCACGGGTTCATTGTTGCTTGGCACCTTCTAAGGTTTCTGAACACGTTCATGCGGCACAGAGGGTGGGTGCTCAACAGATCTTTGAGACAAGATGTGGTGACATCGTGTGGCGTAAGTGTGGTGGCGGTAGTTGGCAGAAACCTCTGAAACACTGAGGTTCACATAGAACTTTGTTTGTCGGTGTCACTGCGGTCATTAATCGAAGGGGATGCCATTGACCCGTCACATGTTTTGTGTTTGTGACACAGTATGCATGGAGAAATTCAATTTAATGCAGTGGCCAATGTCCTTCTTGCTGTGGTTGCGACCATTGCCCGGAGGCTGTGTCTGTGTCCAGGAATGTTCGCATCGGCGAAAATGGCGTGTTTGACAAAGCAAAGGCTAATCACATGACATGACATGATTCAATAGAATGAATGAAGGTGTGGAAAAACCTGGAAAGACAGATATCATTCCTGACTGATGGATAGTTAGAATATTCAGCAGTCTAGTGGTCAATATCGAGTCATACCAATAGAAGAGTCATGATCCGGAAAGACAGATAGCCCGACCATCCATAGACCATCTTAGACAGATTCACATGATTAACAAACTGATGTAATTTGACTTGTCGCTTGAACTTGTCCTTGTGTTTGATATTGAGATCCGGTTGTTGATAGAGAAACAAATTCGATCCAGTAGGTTTTCATGAATAAGTAGGTTTTTTCAGGTGAAGATCAGCAGGTTATGCAAAATCCCAAAGTACTACACCGACATTACTGTAGATGTAGTAGATGAGCAAAGAACATGTGCGCGCGATGTAGTTGTGAGGAAGTTGTTCGTGAACTTGCCGATGTTTGATCTGAAATTTCTAGATGATACCGAGTTGTTCGCTGCTAGAGACTTTTGATTTCATGCGGGTATATGACGGTATATGCCGCACTGGGCCATACATACTGGATTCCAAAAGTTGATGATGAAGATAAGATGAATGGTGTCTATCCGCATATTAGTTTCATTACGGAGTCGTGCGTAGGTCATTTTTCCAAGAGTTCAGTAGTACTCTTTGCGGGATTGCGCGTTGGGGGTTTGTTTCAGAGTTCAAACAGCATTGTCGCGAGGACGCATTGGCAAAAGCTCCTTTCCACATTCAAGAGTATGGCCTCCAGCAAAGTTCTCACGCAGAAAGCTTCCAGTCTGGCCGACGCTATGCATAAGATCTTGGCATATGCTTGCGAATCGGAACCGGATTTGACTGAGGTGAAGGGCCTCTTGCAATCCGTCTCAGTGGCACCGTCCATCATGGCAGACCTTGCGAAGTTGCCAGGAGGTGCCGGTCCTGCTGAGAAGTTGCAGAATCTCGAACAAATGTTTGCAAGGATGACACCTTTCTGGCTGCGCTGGGAGATATCATTGAAGCAGTTGATCAACTGATGCCATTGCCAGAGGGTGCAGGGAGTGGCGAGCTGAACAAACTCTTCACCTCTTTTGATTTTCCAGTTCTACCTGCATCCTTGGACCACAGTTTCCTCCTTCGATGTGACTTGGCATTTTTAACAAACGGTTTGGAGTTGCAGTTTGTGGTTTTTACATGCACATTGATGTTGGAGGGACAGTGTTGGCATTGGTATCATTTAATGCGTAATAATTTGCATAATAAATTCATTTTGTGTCACCCAGCTCGCTCAGGCTATGTCCATGCCACATTTTCCGATGGCATTTTGGCGACGGCTTGCTCTTTTTTGTTGGAATGGGCCACGAAGACAGCGACAGAAGGTTCCAATGTAATGGATGTCCTCCGACCTATGGAAGTGATGAAGAAGTACCTGGACTTTTGCCTTGGAAATTTCAAGGTGGGAAAACTACCGGAAGGTGAAGAGAATGGGCCTCGCGTGATGATGAAGGTGCATGAGGCAGCTTTCGCAGTCAAGGGGCTGCTTCACAGAATTTCAGCTGCCCAGGAAGGAGCACTTTTCATTGCTTTGATGGAAGGAGAACTTGCAGGAACAGAAATGATGAAAGACCTTCCCCAAGATTTGGCAAGCATCGCAGCCATTCAGGAAATTGACTGGGAGAAGGAGGCTGCAAGCGTGACGTCTGATGAGGCCGACATAGCAGTCTTCTTTGCAAAGATGCCGAGGTTCGAGACTGCCGTGTCTTTCACAGGTGGTGGGTCAGAACTACAAAAAAAGGAGATTGAGGCGCTTTCTGAGCTGACCAAGAGGTGTGAGAGTTTCAAGGAGGTTTTCATCCAACAGCTTGAAAAAGCATTTGCTGCCATAAAAGAGTCTATGATTGAGCGCTTTGACAGCTTCGTCCTGAAGTACCAAGAGTTGGAGGAGGCCACCAAAGAATGGAAAATGGCCAAGTTTGAGTACTTGTTTCAGGAGGATGCTGAGAATGAAGTGCAGCAAGACATCGAGAGTTTCAAGACTGTGCGTCAGGAGTTCTTGGAGCTTGCAGGAAAGGTGTCTGGAGCAATGGAGCAACATGGTGTGTCTCAAAGCGGCGACCTCAAGCGCATCGTGATGGAGTGCCAGAGCTTCGTAGATCTTGGCAGCGGCAAGGCCCGGAGTGGTGCACTCTATTCTGCTTTGCTGTTGTTTTCCCATTGCATTGTCAAACGTACAGGAGGTGACGTTCAGGATGTGGAGTCTTACTTGAAGAAGTCGTTTGGCAACGAGGTGGCCCTTGACAAGATGCCGCAGAAGATGATCACACTTGTGAAGGAAGTGGTTTCTGAGTCCCAGTCCGAGAAAGTCGTGGCAGGGTCAGGTGAGAAAAAGCCAAAAAGGGACAAGAAGGAAAAGAAGGACAAGGACAAGGAGAAAAAGTCTGCCAGAGATGACAAGGATCAGAAAGGAACAAAGCGAGTTGCCGCGGAGGAAGCCAAAAGCAAGAAAGAGAAAAAGCAGAAGAAATGAATCCTCACCAGCGCGCAGCAGTGTTCTCTTGCGTCGGCTCCTACACTTCCGGAACTTTTGGCAAATGATGGGCCATTGCCAATTGAGGCCGAGCTGTAGCATTTGGACAATAGGTTGTGGGCAATGTGATTTTGAGGCAATTGATTTTGAGATTATCGGCGCGGCTTTATCAATGCCGCATGCCACTGTAGGATCTGACGCTCCACACCAAACTTTGGAGGGATCAGGTGGACGATGCAACAGGCGATGTTGAAAATAGCATTGCGGCATTGCAGCACTTCTGGTTTCAATTTTTCATTTGGGTTTGCAAACTGAAATTTGAAGTGATTATCGGTTTACACATGCAAGCACAGATTTGGCAAAGCGCTCCGTTCAAGCCATTCTTCCCAGTAGTCATTTCATGATCCAGGATCCGATGATAATATACCGAATTTGAATTCATGATCAAGAAACAGACGCCGTATATTTACCTTAATTTGGCATTCTTCTATCCATCCTGGCTGGTATTGATAACATAGTCATAAGATATACACTAAGTGTGCAGGATACTTTGTATGTATGTAGTTGTCACACAACTTGATGAGGTAAAGACGGTAAAGATAAGATTCATGAGATTCATGAGTCATTGGGGGAAAACAGTTGCCGACACACTACTGCGGACACGGTCGCACACACACACACATGTTTCCCAGACTTTCTTCAAGTTCACTCCATTCCACTTCAAACTTCCAGTAAATTATAATTTCTTTATCAAGCTTGCAAACATTGTGGCCAGTTCGTTCCTCATATATTCTTCATCAAGTTATGCAGGTGCAAACCCAACCTGCCAGGCAATCTTTGCAGGGCAGGGCTTTGACCCGTGTGATTTTGAGTTCGTGTATGGACATGGTTTGGACGGCCAGAAAGATGGACCCCAAATGGATGCATCTACAATCACCAAACTGGCAGGCGTCATGTCATGAGTGAAGTTGTTTTGCTTTCCGAAATTTCATGTCTCTGACTACTTCTCTCTTGTATTCGTGCCAGCTTTCCAACTTTGTGACATGCGGAAGTGTTGGCATGAATTCTTTCAACAACTGGTGTGCGAATGATTGAGAACAGGAAATGCAATGACCACTGGCGTTATTGGAGCAGCTGTGCTGGGACTACTTCTTTATGCCATTCCAATCGGTGAGAGCCAGGAGTTTCTTGGTGAGAAGCGTGGCAAGGGATTCAGGGATGAGGAATGACGGCGCCCATCACGATGGATAAATGTGAGTGAGTGTGTTGGTTTTCAAATTGCCACTGTGTAGACTTAGAATGACTTAGACTTAGACAGAACAGAACGGTTTTTGTAGAGTGACGCAGTGGTGGTTTGTTTTTGTTTCCTGACATGTAATTCGAACGGATTGCCTGTTTGACTGACCAATCTTCCGACATTGTTGATTCACCCTGATTTCTGACCTTTAAGTTGATTCTGCTGATACGTTCTTTTCTTGTCATGGTTATGTCGTTGTGATTTTATCTGGAAATATATCGAATCTTATCGGTCCATGTTCTAAAGCCACGTTTTTTTAGTGCGGTTCTATGACGTATGGGCCTTTGATTTTGACTTGATTTTCACAATCGGAACAGGCGAGTGTATGACACATTGTGGTACCCTTTGAGCGCCCCCTGTTTGTAGCTAGTGTGTGAGGCACATTGTTGACCGGGCAACGGCCGAAGTTGGCAGTTTGCCGTCCGATTGTGAGGAAGACCAGGAAGAAGACTTTCAAGAAACTTTGATTTTGGATCCTGTGCCGAAAAGGGCTCGCTTGTGGCTCTTACAGCAGGTTTGAACTTAGGGGCTTAGGGCCATTGCTCTGCCGCTCCTGTGGAGGAAAGCTGCAAGTGATAGCGCTACCCCCGTCAAGAAATGTAACCACTAAGCCGCAGCCGCTAGCCACTAGCAATCAAAGAAAGAAAACGGAAGAGAGGTGAGAGGCAGAGCAATGCAACAAATATAGCTGGGCAAGTGCCGAACACTGGCGATTGAACGGAAAAGGAAAAAGCGTGCTTATGGAAGACAGCGTGCGCCACCTGTTGAATCACATGAAAATATAGTGTCCGACGTCAAAATCTAATAGTATTTGCAGGAAACCCTTTAGACAAAATAGATAGTGGTTGATACCGGCATTCAGATTTGAGTGATGAATAGTGCATGACTTGACTATATACACTGACACTGACACACTGTACTACATCTTTTTTTCACATGTCTCATTTCAACTGAAATGTGATAGACGATAGACTGTAGACTATATAGACGATATTATTATTGATTGATATATTATATTGATATGGTATTATATGTATGCAGTGTGCAGTATGCAGCCATGTTTTCCATGCCCACCAGTGCCTTCGGAAGCCAATCCATGCCTCACTAATTTGAAGCCCCGTCACATCATACCACTTTGATATTCTGGTTTGTTCCCGCGCGACACATTCAGTCAGAAATCAATTGTTTTTTTCTCACCTTATGCCGCCGCTTATGCCTCAGCACTTTTTTTGGGGCCCATTGTGTCTTTCTTTTGTTTTTGCGTGTTTTCCTTCTTCTTAATTTTCACTGTGCACAGAAGCACAGGCGCTCTTGTGTTTCTGTTTTTCTGTTTTCCTGTAATGAGCGTCTCGTTTTCCTTTTGGGCCAAGACTGGGGTGCCTCTGTTTCTGAGTCTAATTTCTCTGTGCGCGAAATGTAATGAATCAGCCTTGTTTTTTTTCCTTTGTGTTTTCTCCGTGTTTGTTTTTGGCCTGCTTTGTTTGCTTATCTCGTTTTCTACTTTGTGTTCAAAACAGGGCGTGCGCGCTGAATCCACTCTGAACCCCACAGATTATCAAAAAGTGTAAGGCTTCCTTTTTTATTGGGTCTCTGCCGTCGCCTGTATTATTTTTTTCAAAGTAAATTCCACTTTACGTGTGCGGTTTTTGTTTGCTTTTCTTTTGGGTTTGTTTTACCATTTGTTTTATCAGTACCTATTTGCAAACGATGTTACGTGCTGGTTCTTAAGTTCTTAATGTTACTTGTTGCCTTTTTGCGCGCGCGCGCTTTTGGTTTGATTTTTTTTCGTGTTTGTTTCACCATTTGTGTAGCTAGTGCCAGTATCAATTAGCGAAAAGAAAAAAGGTGCCTGCCTAGTAATAACAATGGTGCGAGTAGTGGTAGCAGTAATAGTCATAGCCATAGTCATAGCCATAGTCATAGTCATAGTAGTAGTAGTAGCAGTAGTAGTAGTAGTAGTAATAGTAGTAGTCGTGGTCGTGAGTGGCGTTCAAAGCCGTAGTAGTAGTAGTACTAGTAGTGGTGGAAGACGTATATGCTGAAGGTGAATACGCGCGCGCGCGCGGTAAAACTTACGCGCGTTGTGAATACGCGCGCGCGCGCTGTATGTGTCTGTTGTCTGCT